>Ga0247661_1000138_pt1 | contig 13314 bp, 15 predicted proteins | sample CNK02_metaG_FD_182799 | JGI IMG/M metagenome (GOLD analysis project Ga0247661, IMG submission 182799) | Soil microbial communities from Purdue University Martell Research Forest, Indiana, United States - CNK02 | ecosystem: Environmental > Terrestrial > Soil > Temperate forest > Bulk soil...
CGAGCACCACGTACAAAACCCACTTCCAGCGACGAAAAAGAAACCAGGAGGACGCGCGCGACGAGTCCGAACTCATGTTCAGTACCCTCAAGATTAGAATGACCTGCCCCTGAAGCGGAAAAAGTGCCCTTAAACTAGCCGCAAGCCCTTGGATTTGCAAGTGATATCGCCTGGTTTCCAGAGGTCGCGAGCGAAGAACCTGTATCCCTGGCTCGCCCGGCGGACACCCACCGGAATCCCGGTGTCATTCGTCGGTAACCGGACTCTGTCCGCCGAACGGTTGCTGTGCGGCGCTCCGAGGGACCGTAGTCTGGGTCCGCCCGCGAGGAACAGCGGGAGTGGAGGCGGCAATGGTTGGGGCACTCGAAGGCAGCGCGGGTCGGAAGCAAAAAGCGGGACAGGCGCTGCTCGCAATTGGGGGCGTTGCGCTGCTTATGCAATTGTGGACGTTATGGGCGGAGGCAGGCGCCGCGTGGGGTCGGGGTGCGGCGGAATCGCTGGGCTGGCTCGGCGCACTGGGCATCGCCATGCTGCAAACGGTGGACTTCCTGGCGTGGAACCCGAACGCGATTTTGCTGAGCGCAACGCGGGTGCTGCTATTATGCTGGCCCGTGGCGGTGATGATGGTGGGCTTGGTGCTTTCGCGCAAAATGAATTGAAAGCGAACTTTAAGGAGATCTAGGGCAACCAGTGGTTAATCGGGACTCAAGGAAAATCGGATGGACATGGAGAACGACGATAAGAAATGGGGAAAGCCTCCCGCCTGGAAGGCGGACGATCTGCGCGATAGGGTGATGCGCGACGTGAATGACCGCATGAACGCCCGAATGCGTATGAGATCGTGCCGCAACGGCCGCTGGGGCAGCTTAGTCCCGGGTGCCGTCATTCTTGCGGTCGGGCTCATTTATCTGCTGGATAGTCTGGGATATGTCCGCGCCCGGCACTTTCTTCAATTCTGGCCGATGATCCTGATTTTCATTGGCGCTTCAAAGATCGGGCGTCGTGATTCTCGCATATGGGGCGTTCTGCTCCTGTTGTTTGGCGTTTTCCTGCAGCTGAGTGAACTCGGAATCGGCCACTTTACCTGGGGCCAGTTCTGGCCTTTGCTGTTGATCGCGGCCGGCGCCATGGCCATGTGGAGTGCAATCCAGGCTCGCAGGGTCATGCCCAAAGTGCCGGAGGGCAACTCGGATCCGCGAACTACCCTCGACGAGAGCGCTGTCTTCGGAGGTATCGAGAAGCGCCTGAACAGCCGCGAATTTCGCGGCGGACGGTTGCAAGCCGTCTTTGGCGGAATTGAACTCGATTTGCGCGACGCCGATATGGTTGAAAACGAAGCGGTCATTTATGCCAATGCCATCTTCGGCGGCATTGAGATGCGTGTCCCAGAAACCTGGTACGTTGCCGCGCGGGGGCAGGGCGTCTTCGGAGGTTTCTCGGACTCCACTCGCTACGCCCCGCCAGCTGATCCGGAGAAAGCCAGGAAAACGCTGGTGGTCCTCGGCACTGCGCTTTTTGGAGGAGTGGAGATCCGCAACTGAGGCTGCCATGGCGGACTCCGTAAAACCTCGGCGCTCCTTCCCGGGCCCAATCAATAAATTCGAGTGGGTAGGCGTTGCGGTAGTTCTGATTCCTGCGCTGGCAACACTTGGCAACCTGTCCTGGATTAACAGTACCGCCGTAGGCGTACCGCTGGCGCTGTTCTCACTCTTCATTCCCCTTGCCGCTGGTTACGTCTGCAAGTTTACGCCACTGGACAGGTCCGTGCTGTGGCGCACGCTATTGACGCATGTGATGGCCGCGCAAGTGCTGAGTTTCTTGTGGACTCTGGTCGCGGGCCCTTTCGCAAGAGCGCTGAGTTACATTCCCCAGTTTCGCGGATTGGACAAACAATTTAGTTCCGATCTTTGGATCGTGTACGTCACCGGCTCGCTGGTCTATCTGATGTCTATTGCTTTCCAATACGTGGTGATCGCACAGAAGGCGGCGAAAGCGGTCGAATTGCGTGCGGTGGAGACTAGCATGCTCGCGCGCGACGCGGAGCTACGCGCTCTGCGAGCACAAATTAATCCGCACTTTCTATTTAATAGCCTGAACTCGATCAGCGCATTGACCAGCATCGATCCGGCGCGCGCGCGGGAAATGTGCCTGCTGCTGGCGGACTTTTTGCGTCTGACGCTGGGTATGGGTGAGAAACACGTAATCCGCTTCTCCGAAGAACTCGATCTGCTGGAAAAATTCATGGCCATTGAGAAGGTGCGCTTCGGTGAACGCTTGCACATGGAAGAAAACATTCACGAGGCCGCCAAGCGCTGCCAGATTCCGGCACTGCTGCTGCAGCCCTTGCTCGAAAATGCCGTGAGCCACGGAATCGCTTCGATGGCGGATGGTGGATGGATTCGGCTGCAAGCGGAAGTCCAAGACGGTCGGCTGGGAATCATGGTGGAAAACGACCGCGATGATGAAGCCCCACCGCGGCGAAAAAACGGAGTGGGACTGAAAAATGTCCGCAGCAGGCTGGAAGCGCGTTACGGCAAAGACGCTACATTTCGCATTGAAGCCAGCGAAGATCGGTTTCGCGTGAGCATGACGCTGCCCGCCGAATACGGAGAAACCACGTGAGCAAGGCCTCCAGGAAACTGCGCACGCTGATTGTGGACGACGAAGAACTTGCGCGCCAAGTGCTGCGTGAACTCTTGTGCGAGCACGGCGAAATCGAAATTGTCGCCGAGTGCAAAAACGGTCTGGAAACCGTCAAAGCGGTTGCCGAGCACAAACCCGACCTGCTCTTCCTCGACGTGCAAATGCCCAAGCTGACCGGTTTTGACGTGTTGGAACTAATCGGCAGCGAGATTTCGGTAATCTTCGTGACCGCTTATGACGAATACGCCATGAAGGCGTTCGAAGTGCATGCGGTTGATTATTTGCTCAAACCTGTCGGGAAGGAACGCCTGGCCGCGGCGCTGCAACGGGTGAAGGTTCATTCCCATGGGAGCAGGCCCAATCCCGCTGAACTGAGCGCCGCCTCTCGTCCTGCGGGACAGTTTGCTGAGCGCCTCGTGGTAAAGGATGGCACGCGCGTGACGCTGATCCCTGTCGCAAAACTCGACTACGCCGAAGCGCAAGACGACTACGTCGCACTGGCCAGCGAAGGCAAGAAGCACCTCAAACAGCAAACCATCGCCAGCCTGGAAGCAGCACTTGATCCCAAACAATTTGTGCGCGTGCACCGCTCGTACGTGGTGAATCTCGAGCGCGTCACACGCATCGAGCCTTATTTAAAAGACAGCCGCGTTGCGGTGTTATCCAGCGGCGTGCGACTCCCGGTAAGCCGCGCCGGCTATGCGCGACTGCAGGCGCTATTGAATGAACGTTCGTAGTCGGGCTTTTTGCAGGATTCTTTCACGCGGTGCCGGTGGGTGATTTCAGGCGAATGGAGGTTATCTCCAGCACCAGCCAATCTTTTCGCTCCACACCGTGCCGGTGTTTAATAAAACCGCGCGCTCTCACTTCCTGCTCCGCCAGCTTGGCCAGACTTTTCGCCGGACCGGAAACTTCAATCGACCGGAATGTCTGTCCCTCAAATGTCAGGTCTGACGTCAACTCCAAAGACCAGCCCGTGCTCTCTCCGCCGATTCCCATCGCGTGGGTAAGCCGGCCGATCAGAATGACCTCGCCGGGTTGGAGTGGCTTCTTCTGGGCGCACGAGTGGGGCGTTACGCAAATCAGCAGAAAGAAGAACGCACCGAGGCGTAGGGATGACCGCATAGTCATGCTCCTTTACCGGGAGTGCCCTAAAGCAATTCTCGCTGCGGCTGGACGAGGGCAATTGTAGCTCAGCCGCGGGCGGATCTTCCTCGCAAAGGCTATGATCCGTGCGAAGACAGAGTCGAGGCAAAACAGCTTAACAAGGCCTATCGGCCGCATCGGCCCGCCTCGGAAATTCCGTTACGTTTCTGCCCAGTCGCCTTTGGTACGCGGAAATGCCCGAATCCCGCAAGCCCGCGTACATCGTGCCCAATGAACCACCGTTGCCGTGATTCGGCGGCAGGCTAGGAACGGCGCCTGGCGATGATTAGCGTGATGTCGTCATGTTGTTCATGCGGACTGAAGGCCCGAACTTCGTTTACGATGGCGGCCATAAGAGGTTGGGGCGCGAGTTCGCCGTGCCGGCGGACCGTTTCCACCAGCCGCTCCTCTCCAAACTCTTCATAAGAATGATTTAACGATTCAGTGATGCCGTCCGTGTAGATCACCAGAAGGTCGTCCGGTTCGAGCGTAACGCGTTGCGTAACGCATTCCCACCTTGGAAACAATCCGATTACCGTCGACGTGGACGCAAGCCGTTCGAGAGAACCGTCCGCGCGGAACACCAGTGCGGCATTGTGACCGCAATTGGCATATTCCAGCTCGCTCGTGCGATCGTCGTAAACGCCAAAGAACATTGTCGCGTAGCGATCCTCCGGCGAGTTCTCGTAAAAAAGCTGGTTCACCGACTTCAGCAAACGCGGCAGATCATCCAATGCCAGCGCGTAACGGCTCCGCAGGTTGGCCTGAAGGTTGGCCATCAGAAGCGCGCCAGCAATTCCCTTTCCGCAAATGTCCGCCAGCACGAACGCAAGATGCCACGCCGCCGCATCCAGTACCCTCGTCGCACCTCGTTCCAGTCTCTGCGGTGAGCCAAGGTCCAGAAAATCGTAGTAGTCCCCGCCCACCTGGCGTGCCTGGATGCAACTTCCGGCGTAATCGAGCGTCGAAAGCGGCGGGAGGCATTGTGGAAACAGCCGCGACTGCACCTGCTTGGCGATTTCCAGTTCGCGCGCGACGTGTCTTTCGGCTTCCAGCTTTTCCGCGGCTTCGCGCCGTTCCGCTTCCACTGCGTGCGTCAACTCGTCGAAGCTCACCAGCGAAAAAACGTTTCCGTCAATGTCGCAAAAACGCGCGGAAGCGCTGCCCCAAACCGGCGTTTCGCGGCCAAGCAAACGGGCAGAAACGTCTCCGTCGGCGCCCGCGGGGGTGTGGTCGTACTTGATGCGGCGCAACCGTGGGGTGCTCAGAAAGCGCACGCCCCGCCGCGACCATTCCTGGAATTTCGTCGCCACATCCGAAGTGACCAGGACCACTTGCGTGGCCCGCCCAATCAGCTTGTGCTCCGCCGTTTTTGGCTTGGGTGCGACCAGTGCCAAAATCGTCGTTCCATCCGGCGGCGACACCGCCACCCAGCGTTCGCCCGACTGCAGTTTTGTATCGATCACCAGCCGAAAGCCCAGCCGCTCCCTGTAGAACTGCAAGCTGCGATCCACGTTGCGCACATACACCCGCACCGCGTGAATGCTCAGGAATGAATCAGGGGACAGCGAGGACGGGGAAACAGCCATGCACGGAATTATAAGCAGTTGGCCTTGCTTATTTCAGCTTTTCAATCAAGCGGGAACCGACCGTACCCAGATGCGCGAAGTCGCTGGTTTGCCTAGATGTAGTGTCCGCCCCGCGACTTTCAGCGTGAGCGTCTCATCGTATTCCCGCCGCGTAACAGCCAGGTGCGCCCCTGGATGCAGTTTCAGCTCATCCAGAAATTCCAGAAAGCCCGGGTCCTTCTCGTAAACGCAAATCACTTCAGCACGATCCTTGGCATTCAAGTCGGATAGCAGCACTGCTCCCTGCTTGCGCAGTTGGGCTGATCCGCCGCGCAGCGGCACTCCATGCGGACACGACTTCTTCCCCGCGAACCGTTTGAGCAAAAGCGCTTCCACTTCCGGAGAAATGGCATGCTCCAGCTGCTCGGCTTCGTCGTGCGCCTTAGACCACGGCAATCCGATCACATCCGTGAGCAGCAACTCCGCCAGCTGGTGGCGCAACGCCATCCGCTCGGCAACCGCTCGCCCTTTGCGGGTTAAATCGATTCGTCCGTCCCGCGCGACGCTCACCAGATCATCACGCCGCATCCGCTTCAGCGCCGCGGTGACCGCCGGGGGAGTGACACTCAATTCCTCCGCAATCCGCGCGCTAATCGGCGCCAGGCCTTCCTCCAGAAGCTCCCAAATCGCTTTGAGATAATCTTCCTGAGAAACGCTGGTTCTGGTCCTCTGCAATTTTTCTCCGTTAGGATCTGCGCCGTTGCTCTTTGCGCAGGCGTGTCGCGAGCGCTTCTATTCTAGTCCGAATGTCCTCGAAGATGCGCTGGTACACCTCGGGGTCTGCCCCGAACGGGTCTTCCACGTCCCAATCTTCAACCTTGTGCCAGTCGTTGCGCGGAAAGGCGCGGTGCCGATGGTAACCGCTCATGTTGATTACCAGATCGGCGTCCGCCCATGCGTGGTTCAAGATTGACTTCGAATACAAGCCGTCCGTTGGATATCCATTCGTTTGGAGCGTCTGCAAGGTCTGCTTCTGCACCACGCCCAGCGGGTTCAGTCCCGCGCTCGACGGTTCAAACAGATCAGCGGCGTCGCGCAGTGCTATGGATTCCGCCATGGGGCTTCGGCAGGAATTGCCGATACAGACAAACAGAACGCGCAGGCGTGGCAATGCCGGTCGCTGGCTAGTGCTCATCGCTAGGCGGTAACTTCTTCTCGCTCGGTGGTACGCGATTTGAGCAAACTTAAGAAGTGGTGATGCACTGCAGTGTCGGACGTAAGTTCCGGGTGAAATGTTGAAGCCAGCACGCTTCCCCTTTGCACCAGCACCGCTTTGCCGCCCTGTTCGGCTAATACTTCCACTTCACGTCCAACCTTTTCAATGATCGGCGCACGGATGAACACCATCTCCATTGGCCCGGGTTTCAATTTCGACGTGCCAAAGAAGACGTCACTGGCCAGCTGGCGCCCGTACGCATTGCGCAGAACAGTCATGTCCAGCAGGCCGAGCGATTCTTGCGCAGGGTGCTGCACTTCACTCGCCAGCAGAATGGCGCCCGCGCAAGTTCCAAAAACCGGCTGTCGGTTCGCGGCAAACCTCTTGATCGCTTCGAACAGCCCTTCCTCTTGCAGAAATTGTAGTTGCGTTGTGGACTCTCCGCCTGGCAAGACCAGCCCGCCGCAGCCGTCCAGATCGGCGAGCGTCCGAACTTCGATCGTTTCCGCCCCCAGTGAACGCAACATCTTGGCGTGGGCGGCAAAATCGCCCTGCACTGCTAGAATCCCGATTCTAGGAAGAGCTTTCGTCATCACCAGCCGCGTGTGGAAAGCAGATCCTTCTCTTCCAGCTGCCGCACGTCAATTCCCTTCATCGCTTCGCCGAGCTCTTCATGCGCTTCCAGCACCGCTTTCGGATCTTCAAAATGCGTGGTCGCTTTCACCACAGCCTTCGCGCGCACTTCGGGATCGCTGGACTTGAAAATTCCCGACCCGACGAATACTGCCTCCGCGCCCAGGCGCCGCACCAGCGCCGCATCCGCTGGAGTGGCAATCCCTCCCGCGGAAAAATTCGGCACCGGCAGCTTGCCGGTCTTGGCAATCTGGCGGATCAAATCGAGCGGCGCTCCGATTTCCTTCGCTGCTCGCATCAGCTCATCATCGCGAAGCGTGGTCAGCTTTTTCATTTCGCTAACGATCGTGCGCATGTGCCGCACCGCTTCCACCACGTTGCCCGATCCCGCTTCGCCTTTGGTGCGGATCATCGCCGCACCTTCCGCGATGCGGCGCACTGCCTCGCCGAGATTTCGCGCACCGCAAACAAACGGCACGCGATAATCGTGCTTCCAGATATGGTTCTCCTCGTCGGCCGGCGTCAGCACTTCGCTCTCGTCAATGAAGTCCACCTCGAGCGCCTGCAAAACCTCCGCTTCGGCGAAATGCCCAATGCGCACCTTCGCCATCACCGGAATCGTCACCGTTTCCATGATTTCGCGAATCACTTTGATCGAAGCCATCCGCGCCACGCCACCCTCCTTGCGAATATCCGAAGGCACACGCTCCAGCGCCATCACCGCGCAAGCGCCGGCCTTTTCTGCGATTTTGGCTTGCTCGGCATTGGTCACATCCATAATCACGCCGCCCTTGAGCATCTCGGCCAGGCCCACCTTCACGCGCCATTCATTCGCCGGGTTGCCCGCCGCTCCGTTTCGGCTTCCGTTTACTTTCTTCGTGTCCATAGTCCTCTCCTCAAAAACCAGAATCTCGTCGTCGCCGCCGGTAATCATCCTGAGTCCCGCGCGGCGGCACGAAGGATCTCAACGTTCACCTGGCCCCAACTTACAATCCCTGCCCGGCCACTACCGGCTGCACCAGGACCACGAACCGCCCCCGTCCACGCGCCAACAAGTTGCCTTGTGCGTCGTGGATCTCTCCGATGCGAAACCGATTTCTTCCCTTCTCTTCCTCCTGCCAGCCGCTCACTACGATCTCGGCACCCGTCGGTACCGGCTTGCGGTACTCAATACTCAGCTCCGCCGTCACCGCTCGTTCTTCTGACAATTTAGAAATCTTGCCCATCACTTCGTCCAGCAGCACCGCGATCACTCCGCCGTGTACAAATCCCGCGCCGCCGGCATAACGCGGTCCCAAAACAAACTTTCCGAGCGCTCGCCGCGCCTGGTGGTCCAGCTCAAACGTCAGCTTCATCCCAAATTCGTTTGCGCCGCCGCACCCAAAACAATGGTTCGCGGGATTCGGAGCCAGGATCAATTTTTCTGCCATCATCGCTCTGTGCTTTCTGGTCTCGGCGGCAAATTCTTTCTGCGCCTCAGACCAGCGCAACCCGGCTGCGCTCCGCGCGCCGCACACCGCGTTGCCGCTTCTTCATTTCGATGCGCAGCAAATCCGCGAGTGTCGCCGCGCCGCGTGCCAGTTCCTTTTCATCTAGATTGGCATACCCGAGCCGCAACGTGTTCGGCAAGTGCGATTGCACATAAAAATAGCGCCCCGGAGCAAACAGCAGCCCGCGCTCTTTTGCGTGGATCAGCAGCTCGCTGGCGTCGAAACCTGGCGGCAATTCCAGCCACAAACACATCCCGCCTTCCGGCCTCGTCCAGCGCGTTTCCTCCGGCATGTTCTTGCGCAACGCTTCATCCAAGGCAGTCAAGCGAGAGGCGTACACTTTGCGCATTTTGGCCAAGTGTTTTGAAAAGTAGCCGCGCCGCAAAAATTCCGCCAGTGTCGCTTGCGCCAGCTGGTCGGTATGCAGATCCGTCGTCTGTTTCACAATCCGCAAACGTTCGATCGCTGCGGGAGCGGCGACAATCCAGCCTACTCTCAGTCCGGGGAAGGCGACTTTCGCGAAACTGTCGATATGAATTACGAGATTCGAGCGGTCCAATTGTTTCAGCGAGGGCACTCTCTCTTCTCGCGCATGCAGCCGCGCGTAGATGTGATCCTCCACCACCGGAACCTGATGACGAGTGGCCAGTTCCAGCAATTTGCGCCGCGAGGCCAGCGGCATGGACGTACCGGTGGGATTGTGGAAATCCGGCGTCAGCACGATCAGTTTCACGCGATTCGCCGCCAGCGTCGCTTCCAACGCTTCCAGATCCACGCCCATCGGTTTCCCCGGCTCGGGATGGGTGTTCACTGGAACGCCTATGCAACGCGCCCGCGCGCCATTGAAAATCGCGACCGCGCCGGGATACGTGGGATTCTCCATCACGACGCAATCGCCCGGGCGCACAAAGGCCTTGCTGATCAAGTCCAGCGCCTGCTGGCACCCGTCGGTCACCAGCAAATTCTCGTCCTTCGCCACAATCCCATCCTGGTGCAGCAGTTCCAGCAGCGCTTCCTTGAGCGGTGCATACCCGTCCGAAGACCCAAGATTCAGCACGTCGGTCGCTTCGCGCCGCAGTACGGCATTCACGCAGATCTGCAGTTCTTCCACAGGAAAAAAGTCCGCCGCGGGGCGCGCCATCACGAAAGACAGTGAGTCTTCCGGCGCGCTGGCAGTCAGCCGGCTCAGAATTTCGTCCCCGCGCTCATCGGCAAACAGCAACTCCCACCTCAACCCGCCGTCGCCGCCAAGAGCTGGTGGCGGGGGAGTGAAGCGCAGGGCGTGGCTATTGCCATTTCCCTGAATGAACGTGCCACGCCCAACGTGTCCTTGAATCAGACCTTCGGACTCGAGTTCCGCATACGCGTTGGCCACAGTGGTCCGGTGCACGCCCAGTATATTCGCGAGCTCGCGGCTGGCCGGGATGCGGTCGCCCGGACGCAAATCGCCCGCGTGAACCAAAGCGCGAAGCTGGTCGCGCAGTTGGATATAGAGAGGTACGTGGCTCTCAGGCTGAAGGTGTATAGGAAGCATTGTCTCTCACCTGCAGCCAATTCTAGCAGATATTGGACTGACACAAGAGCCATTTTGTCTTTTCGCTAAACGGACCCGTCTTTCCGACGGAGAACCTGCAGTATGGATCAGTTTTGCTCCTCGGAGTCCGCGTCGGCCGCGGGCGCTAACGAGGGTTCGGATTCGGGATCTTCGCTTTTCTGCCCTTCTCGGAGCGGGTGGGCGCACAGCGTGGTGAAGTCGGCGTCGTCGCACTGATAGATCGACACCAGGGGCAAGTCTGCCTTGCGCACGCGGTAGTCGCCGCTGGACATGTCGTCCGACTGGTCCACCGACGTCGTCACAATGGAATTTCCGGCCAGCGCGCGCACGCGAAACTGCAGCGATGAAGCTTCGTAGTTGGCGAAGCTGAAACAGTGGCCGATACACGCACGATCGATCGAGTGGTAGATAAACGGTACCCGCCAATCCTCCGGCGCATTGGCCACGGCCACGATTCTCGTGCCTGGCGGAAGCGATTGCACAAGCGTGCGTGCGTTCGCTTCCATGCGGTCGAGCTCTCCAGTGTCGTGATACAGAAAAGCAAAAAAGACCGCGGCGAGAACCGCCGCCCCGCGCCAGGTCCACCGTGGCGGTCGAAGTGATGCAAGTGCCAGCAGGCCGAAAACCGCTGTGACCAAAGTAAGCCGCGAAACCAGCAGTCCGACCCAGCCAGCATACAATCCGGTCCGGAAGTTCTCCGGAAGACAGATCGTCGCGGCGATTGCCATCAAGTAAAGTTCGACGGCAAGCCACAGGGTGCTCGCTCCTCGTCTCGCACGAAAAATCCAGTCGTACCAACCGCCCGCTACACAGACGATTCCCCACGCCAATGCAAACCAGGACAGCACCAGGTATTGATGCCCATACACATTTATCTGGTCCTGACCAAAAAGCTGCAGAAAACCTTCGCTCCGCCAACTCGGTTCCAGTTCTTGATGCGCGCCAAAATAGAAATGCAGCCCGATCGAGAAGAGCAACGTAAACAGCGGAAGCAATAGCCGCGGCCCGCGCGGCAACCGTCTCCACGTTGAAATGTAAACGGCGAGAGAAACGAAGACCGCAAAGCCGATTGGATGCGCGATGAACGCAAACGCGGCAAAGCCCAGCGCCACTAGCCAATTCCCCGCCCCGCTCTGCCACGCCGCCGCCAGCGCGAAGAACGCCAATCCGATCGAAATGTAATAGTTCATGAAACCCATGTGAAAGGCGTAGCCATACCCGAAAACGAAAAGCAAAGGTGTGAGGAGCCAAGGCGGCCTTCCGGATAGGGACGTGATAAACGAGAAGGCTCCCCAGAAAAAGACCAGCACGGCGAGCGATACGGCGATTTTTTCCGCGGCAACGAATCCAAACCAATTCGCGGCGTGCAGTACCAGCACATCAAACAGAACGTTGCTCCACTGCTGGACGACGATTACCCCGGAAATTTCGCGACGCTCCGCCAATTGGGCCAGCCACGCGTTGTAGATATGGCTCCCCAGATCGCCCGCCTGTAGATGCGTATGCCAAAAACACGGAACCAGCAGCAACGCGGAAATGAAGAACACCCCGGCGGAATGCGCCTTAAGAAATCGCACTGCGGCGAAAAAAGAAAATTCGCGAGGCACACTTCGGTCTGGATACGAGGGGTTCAGAGGAGCGGCTCCCGCGCAGCATTTTACACAAGGAAACGCGGGAGAGAGAGCAACGGTCTCCGATTCAACTTCGCAAATTTGGCCTGTGCTTTAGTTTGGACTTTTGACGTTTGACTTTGAACTTCAACTTCAGCGGATAGTGGCGTGATTTTCGCCCAGACGCTTCAGACGGTCGCGCAGGCGGCGTTGCAGCGGCGTGGGCGTGTTGGGATTGAACGCGACCAGATACCACAGCGGCTGGCTGCGGTCCTTGCTCAGATAAGTGAGCGTGGCGGCGTCGGCGTTCGGATGGCGCGCTACGTTTTCACGAATGGCCGCATATGGGTGACGACCTAGACGCTGCAAAGTTTTCGCGTTGGAACGCGGATGCTCGCTAATCAAACGCAGCAAATAAAAATCCTCTTCCGGCGCCTGCTTGGACAGCTTCTCCAGCATCTCCGGTTTGGCGTCCGCGCTAAGAACCAAGCCGATTTTTTCGTCCCACGCGGTGTTGATCTGGTTGAGTTCGCGAGTGCGCGCATGAATCAGTTCTTCCAGGGAGCGCCGCTCCTGCTGAGCGCGCGCGATCGGCAGATCGGTCCCTTCCAAAGAATCCAAGACGCGCAGCAGATGTTGGCGCTCGCCAAAAACGATCTGCGAAGTGCGCGAGCCCGCGCCTTTTTCTTTTTCCTTGTGCTGCACTAAATCCGAACGTCGCATGTCACGCTGCTCCTGCCCGCTTCCCGAAGAAACACGCAAGCGGGCAAATCGTGCGCCGAAAAACGCGGAAGATCCCAAAGATTTTCTGCAAGGCGATTATGTGGCGCGGTGGTGGTAGGGTAAAGTTTTGCGAAACGCTTTGTGCCCGATGCGGCAAGGCCCGCTTGCGGCATGACGCACCAGTAAACGCAGGCAAAAGATTTCTTTGGAAGAGGATGAACGATGTCGGCATTCACCGAACACCGGGATGAGCTGGAACGTTACGAGCAGATGTATGGGAAACAACGTGGGCGGCTGGCGGTTGGCTTGGATCGGCTGACGAACGCGCTGGTGCTGGTGGGCCAGCACGGCGTGTACTGCACCAGCCAGCGTAACCCCAGTGTGCCGGCGATGGACCTGCGCATGATTGCGCAGGAATTGGCGCACGCGAAAGAGCTGGTGCAGTCGGTGATGGAAGAGATTCGCCAGGCGCGAGACGCGAAGAGAGATTCCTCGCTGCCCTCGGAATGACCACGAGCGGGTTGGCAACATCCAGTTGCAACGGCCTGCGAGTTGCAACTGTGCAGAGTCATTTTTCGAGGAGGAAGGGGTTGGTGTGGCGTTCCTGGCCGATGGTGGTGGGCAGGCCGTGGCCGGGATGCACCACGGTTTCGTCGGGAAGGGCGAGGAGCTTGGTGACGAGCGAGTCCATGATTTTTTCCATGGAACCACCCCAGAGATCGGTGCGGCC
>Ga0247661_1000139_pt1 | contig 13244 bp, 13 predicted proteins | sample CNK02_metaG_FD_182799 | JGI IMG/M metagenome (GOLD analysis project Ga0247661, IMG submission 182799) | Soil microbial communities from Purdue University Martell Research Forest, Indiana, United States - CNK02 | ecosystem: Environmental > Terrestrial > Soil > Temperate forest > Bulk soil...
CCCTTGGAGTGGGCGGTTATGTACGGCAAACAGGACGCCGCTGCCCTGGCGAAGTGGAATCACTTCGGCCCGCGACTGCATGCGGGGCCGCTGTTCGACCAGCACGAACTCTCCGCCGGTGAAATCCGTTTCGGGCTGCGACAAAAGTATTGCGATTTGCAGTGGAAAGACATGCTCGCCGTACAAATCCTGATGCAGGGCGTTGTAATCGTCCTTCGTGTAACGCAGCAGAAGTGGCGTCGGCCGTGTCTGCCCGGCTTTGTGACAACGCTCGATGAACGCTGCATGCGTGTCCGGGTAGCGCACGCCGCTCCCCATCGCCTCGTTCCAACGATTGGCGACGGGTGCGAGCCATGGATAAAGCGCGGAACGTAAGCGGGCGATGATTTCCGGCAGCGGGTAGCTGAAGTACTTGTACTCGCCTCGTCCAAAGCCATGCTGTGCCATGACGACCCGGCTTCGGAAATGGCGCTCCTCGTCGTAGAGCCCGGCTATCGTTTCAGATTCGGCAGCGGTGAGGAGATTTTCGAACATCGCCCATCCGTACGTGTCCAGATGCTTCAAGAGGCCAGGCCAATCGAAAGCCTCGAGATTGGTTTCAAAAGACCTGGCCGTCTCGTCTGATCGTTTCGTTTGTGGGGCGATACTCATCCCGTTTTCCTTTCGCGCACCCCGCGTCTTCACTCGAGCGAGCCGGGCGTAGCGGTCCGAATCCTGCAGTTGAAATCTCAGTGATGTTGGTGTTCGCCGTGACTATGAGTACCCCAGGGTCCTACGGCAGTGCCGATAATGATGGTGTCGACGTCCGCCGCCATTGTGTGTTTCACATTGGCTGGTACAAGCAGGAAGGAACCTACGGGATAGGACGTGAGGTGATCCAGGTCCAGATTTTCCCCGAAGCTGACTTTCAATACACCCTGAACGACCGCGACTCGGGCATCTGAAGCGTGCCAGTGATGGTTGTGGTAGCCTGCCGGGACGAACGCAGCATAAGTGAATGCTTCTCCGGGCATGTCGCTTCGTCCTTCGAGTACAGCCCATTTTGTTCCGTCCGGATCAACTTTCTGCCAGACGACGGTTTTGGCGTCCCAGGCCTGGGGCGCTTTTTCCGATTGTTGTGGAGTCGTCGTTTGCTTTGCAGCCGGTGCCGCGGTCATCGTGAAACTAAGAACCAACATGAGAAGAAAATTCATTGCGAAGCCTCCTTGAGATTAAGTTTGGGATCATTTCAGTTTTGCATTGTCCCGCCCGAACACGTTATCGTCCGTTCGCAGGTTCTTCTATCCGGATTGAGCGGGGAATTTTTTGGTTTGAGTGCGGCTCAGTTTGCCAGCTGCGACTGTGAGCGAACCGCTCGTTCTCGATCGATCAGCACGCGCTTTCGCGCGAGTCCCCAGCGGTATCCGCCGAGCTCCCCGGTGCCGCGGATTACGCGATGACAAGGAATCACAAGCGCGACTCGATTTCGGGAGCATGCGCTTGCGACGGCTCGAACTGCACTGGGTTGCCCGATCCCAGTGGCGACCTCTTGATAGGACTGAACTTCTCCATTAGGAATCGACTGCAAATAGTTCCAGACGCGGATCTGAAAAGCCGTTGCCCGAATATCTACGGGCAGGTGCAGATGGGGCGCCGTCCCTGCAAGATATGCGTTCAACGCGTCTACCCATTTTTGAAAATCCGGATGATATGGTTTTGGCATGGCTGAGATGCTGGCTTCGGGGTACTCCTTCTCGAGCATTCGCAGCAAGCCCGTGCGAGTGTCCCCGAACTGCAAGAAGCACAGCCCGCGATCGGTGGCGCCGATCGTGATGAGGCCGAGGGGAGACGTAATGGTTGCGTGCGTAATTTTGACGCCACGGCCGCCTTGGCGATATTGATTCGGCGTCATCCCGAGCCGCGTGTCGGCTTTTTCATAGACGCGGCTTGAGGAACCGTACCCCGCGCCGTATACCGCTTCTGCGACATCGTCTGCCTCCTTCAGACCCTTCTTGAGCTGCTTGAGTCGCACCGCATCCAAATATTGTTTCGGCGTCAAGCCAACCACGGACTTGAACACGCGTTGCAGGTGGAATCTGTTCATGCCGACCAAGGCGGCCAGTTCGTCGAGCTTCAAAGGCTCATCACTGTGGTTCTCGATGTAGCGACAGACCTGCCCGATTCGTTCCGAAGACGGGTTGACCTTGGAATCGGCGGTCGGACGACACCGCAGACAGGGACGCAGTCCGTCGCGCTCGGCTTCGGCGCTGGTTTCATAGAAGCGCACGTTTTTGATCAACGGCCGGCGAGAAGGGCAGGATGGGCGGCAATATACTCCGGTCGTAATCACTCCATAAAAGAAGCGTCCATCCTGGCTCGCAGTGTGGTCTTGCACTGCCAGCCAGCACTGCTCGGCATTCAGCATCGCTCTTCTCCTGTCTCTACCGGCCGTCGGAAGCCTTCGCTCAAGGTGGGCAGCGAGTGCCTTTGGGGTCCTCACAGCAACTCTACTCATTTGTGCGTGCAGGTCTCTATCCGGATTGTGCATCCGAATTCGCCTAATCCAAGTAGCACGGCCGACATTCTGTTCTCGGCAAATGGAGGACCCGAAGTGGTAGTAGCGTAAAACGACCGAGAGCCGTCACATCAAGTCAGGTTGCGGAAGCGTGGCTCAAGCAGGAGTGTTCGCCGCAGAAATAGCGACAGGACTAAGGGCGATTCTGAAGCAGTGACTCAATTCCCGGAAGAGTTGGCGAACGCCATTTTTGTTTCCCTCCCGGATTCGGAATCGCAGTCCCTGGCGGAACCGACTTCATTGAATTCGCGATTGATATGTCCTGGGCCGCAGCCGATATTCCAGGCCGAAGTCCCGGGAATTCTTGTTTCACTTTTTCCCCGTTGATAGGAAAAATTCCGATTTTCTCGAGTTCCATTTTTCTGAAGTGAGTGGCCGAGCAAGTCCCGGGCGAGGCGAGACGCCAAAGCAAATCGCCGCGCAAGGAATCGAGAGAAGGCTCTTGGTCACGCGTCTCAGAAAGAGTCACCGATCGATACCAGGCCAGAAACTCGAACGCCCGGCCAGCGTCGACGATTACCATCGCTCCCCAGCCGTTTTGTATCCAAGAGGTCGGACCGGACTTGGTGTAATGAATGTTCTTTTCCTTTGATGGGTAGTATGGATTGATGTTCTCGCCGTCGCAGGTCGGATAGATGAGTACGTCGCCGATTTGCATCAGTAGTGGCTGTGGCTTTCGTAGAACATTTCGAGGCTTGTTGCTTGCGTGCCACGCAAGGATTCGCGCTCGAAGATCGCCGAGTGTCTTTAGGCGCCTGCGAACACCGGCTGCATCCATGCCCAGGCTCTGTAGGGTGGCGATGTCTTCGCCGCTGTCGATTATGGCTAGAGCTTTTTCCCGAACGCGATCACTGAAGATACCGCGCTTTGCAAACTGGTCGGCGACGACCAACCAAAACGTTGTGTGCTCCTCATTGGTTTGATCCTCAGAAGCCGACGGATTCGAGCGGCCCAAGATTTGTACCAGCTCCTCGGGCTCAAATGGAAGCCGAACCACGGCAGATATGCTGGTGCGCAAATCCATGGCGAAGTCACCGGAATACAGACTAGGTCCGAAAATGCCCATGACCTTGAGAGTTCTCCTGTTCGGGACAAAGCCAATTTCCATCGTATTGCCACCGAGTGGCAGCGAGCCGTAACACCACTGTCCGTCGCATCATAAAGTCGACGGTTGAAAGGACGGGGTCAATTTACGAGCTGTTTCTCTTCTGGAGACGGACATTATAGAGTCCACCTGTCTCTGCTCCTCTCGGCCGGAGGACCCGCGAGGCGCGGACACTAACCGCTAAACACCAACTGACCAGTGCCAGGTTCGCTCCTTGCGCCAAGGGCCAAATCATTCGAGTGACCAAAAACATTTGCGACAGAAACCAAACCAAGAGACAGCACAGTCCACTCGCGGAGAACAAAGCACACGCTCAGGGGGGCGCAACACCGAGTATCCAGGGCCATTTCGCCGATACGGGGATGATGCTGAGCCCAGCGGCAAGACAGACTACGGAAGCACCGAACAGGAACACAAGCGGATCCCAGAAAAACCAGGACGACCAGCTTCCGCTAACTGACCGAGGCTGGTGACCAAGCCACAGCTCCATCACGCCGCTGACTATGGCTGCGAAACAACAGAGCCCCCCTCCCGCCCATCGCGCCCCTTTTCTGCGGGCATGCCTCACCCAGAGCTTCATGACTCCGTGGCCAACCCGCATTGCTGTGGATTACTCGAGCCCGAACAAACGCCTCTTACAATTCCCTCTACGGCAAACGCGTCAACATTCTCTCAACTGTTAGTGTCCTTGCTCCGGACGACCGGGCACAAGAGTCACAATGACGTTTTCCATCATGCTCCAGCAGTTGTCTCGGAGGTATGTCTCGGTATCCGCGAGACGGTCTTTCCATCGTGGAAGCAGGTTGGCGTAGCACCGGTCGACTAGAGCCTTTTCGTACTCATTGTGCAGATCCCATTTATCGGGAATGGTCGAACCGTGCGGTGCCCCCGCCGGCATGTTGCGTGCAAAAGCGCTCAAGGGGAGCTCATTCAAGGCAGATTCAGTGGTCCGTTGGAGATCTTTGTAAAACTCGATCGACAGCTCTACATCGTTCTTCGCGCCCAGTCGTGTCACATGGCCCCCTACAAACGTGGAAAAGTCGTAGCCGAGCGCACGCGTCTGGGCTGCTGAATACCCTGATAGGTCCTCTGCGATGCCCAGATTCTTGTAAGGCAGATAGCCGGGATAGACGACATCCACTAGCATTAAGGTCTTCTGTGCGGGCGCGTATATATAAATGTTACCGCGCTCGTGATTGATGCCAGGGTATTCCAGCACCAACTCCTTATTCCCCAGCTTTACGACATAGCTCTGCTCGAAGGTAATCGTAGGCACCGGCCTTCTCGGGTCGCGACGCTCCTCGAGAATTCGGGCTGTCTCCTTCTGGGCGATAATCTCGACTGTCTTCGGAAACAGATAAGCCGCCCCGATGTGGTCCGTGTGCTCATGGCTGTAAATGAGGTACACGACCGGTTTCGCAGTGACTTCCGCAATCGCCTGAAGGTACTTCGCGCCTAACGTTGGAGGGGCGTCGACGGCCACCACACCTTCCGAAGTGACCATGAACATAGTGTTGTAGGCACCGTCGGTTACCCAGTAGAGACCATCACGGATCTCGTCAACCACATACCCTTTTTCAGGCGGGATTGCCGGGCCTCCACCCACGTGCGGACCGCCCTGCTCTTGCCCGAGGGCCGCGCACCAAAGCCCGCTAAGGCAAAACCACATGCTCACTATCAGCACCTTCCAGACCATAGTTTCCAACCTCGCTCTTCTCCAGCGAACGCGTCTCAAACACAAGTCGCTTCTCACATGCGGAACGTCAACGTCACATAGAAATAGCCCACACCCTTCGCGGGAGGTGTTTCGCGCAGGAATTGACCGGTAAAAAAGTAAAAATATGCGGCTGTACTTGAAAGATGAGACGAGAAGGAATGATCGAGAACGAGACCCGGTTGATAGCCCACAAATCGAGCAGTGCTAAGATTTCCTGGACGAATCAGAACTCCGGCAAAATTGTAGATTCCATCGTGAATCGAACTTCTCCAATAGAATGGCATCTCCGGTGAAATCGTCGTCTTGGAGCCAAGAGTCAGACGAATGGTCGGGCCGACAGCTGTAAGGTTTGAAGGGCCTAGGAGCGCAGACAGGCTCGAATACATCGGGTTCGGAAACAATGGGTTGAAGGTGTGAAGATCTTTGCTCGCCTGGTCCGGGTCTCCGCTTGCGCAATCGAAGCGCGCTCCTAAGCGCGGTTCGAACCTAAGCTTGTGCAAAGTGATCCCGTCGTTTGTAGAGATTGCACCGGCCAGGATTTGCCCACTGCCGAATGTTCCGCTCTGCAAGATGAAATCGGCGTTGTAGTCGAAGAGGTCTCCTAGGTTCCAGATACGGCTCCCGAACGTTTCTCGCACCTCTTGCCCGGTTTTTCCGTTGAAAGAGGCTTGCTTGCGGTTCAGTCCGATGTAGTAGCCGGACCAGCCTCCGTGTTCGCGTCCTCTCGTAAATCCGGCGCCCCATTCGGTCTGCCTGTGATCCGGTATGTCAAAGGCTTGTGGCCGGACAAGGATCGGATGGGTCAACGTTGAATTCCACGTCCAATGTCCATGTTTGAAAGTAAACCGAAATCCGTCAAAGGCGCGGCGAATGTTCAGCCCTTCGCTCTCGCCGATGAGATGGCCCGTTCCGAATTCGATTTCTTGCCTCCCAATGCGCAGGCGCAGCTTCTGGGAAGAATCGGTCATGTCGACGAAACCCTGGTGCAGATCGGCGATGTCTTTGTCTGTCGGACGCGGCCCACCGTTTCGGCCTTCTTCAAGGCCGCTCTGAAATTGCGAAAAGATGCGGAAATGGCGCCCGAGATGCCAATCCGCATGAGCGAGATACCGCTGCAGGATGTAACCCCAGGGCGTCTCCGGGCCGACACCAAACGCCGGATCCTCATAGTTCTCGTATCGATAGCGAATTTCTCCGCCGACCGACAGATACCAGTCTTTAAACCCAAGCGAAACGTACTTGATTTCGTCAAACGCCTCTTTTTTGCAATTCCGATCGGACAGCAAACTCCAATCCTCGTCGTACCGCAGAGGCTGTAACTTCGGCCGTTGTTTTTGGCACTGCGCTACTCCGATCGCAGGCAAACAAAACAAAAAAGAGAGAAAAACGAATAGCCGGACCATAAGTCGTCGGTTATCTCTGGACTTGCTCATGATCAGGCGAGCGAAAAACCATGTCTGCTGAGCGGCAGCGACCGAAAGCGCGTTTCTGTCGCTGCGAAGATGGCATTGGCGACGGCCGGAACAAGCGTGACTGGCCCCACCTCTCCCGTTCCGCCAAGCGGACGTGCACCGCTGTTAATCAGGCGGACTTCAACGTCCGGCATTTCGGACATGCGAAGGATTTGGTAGTCGTACCAATTGCTTTCGACCGTGCGGCCGCGATCAAAAGTGATTTCGGACTTGAAAGCACACGAAAGACCCCACGCAATTCCTCCCTCGAGTGAATTCGTAGTGATATCCGGATCGAGAGCAGTACCAGGGTCGGCTGCACAAACGACTTTGTGAATTTTTACCTGCCTGTCTTTTGTAACTGAAAGTTCGACGACGTGCGCAGTGTGGGTCCCAAAAGCCTCCGCATAAGCGATGCCGCGATAGTGGCCCTTCGGAGCCGGAGTTTCCCAGTTGGATTGTTTTGCGGCCAGGTCCAGCACGGCAAGCGAGCGAGGACTCTTCGAGAGAAGATCTCGCCGGTAGTGATACGGATCGATCCCCTTTTTTGATGCAAGTTCATCGATGAAACTCTCGAAAGCGAAAATGTTTGGCCCGTAGCCCGTGGTCCTAAGAACGGAAGTCGGCACTGGCACGTGAAGAAGCTTAAAATCCACACGCATATTTGGTATCTCGTAGTGAGTTTCAAGGAGGCCTTCAAGGCAGCTCGGGTCATACACATCCGTTACCGCCGGAGCGAAGACGTATTGGAGGATGGAGGGAGATACCAAACGGTGTGCAATGGCGCGCAGCTTCCCGAACTCATCGATGCCCGCCGTGACTCGCTGCAGTGTCATCGGGCGGTAGATGTCGTGCTGCATGTCTTCTTCGCGCGACCACACGACTTTGGTGGGTTTTCCTACTGCTTTTGAGATCAGCGCTGCTTGCAAGGCAAAATCTGCCACGAGTCTTCTGCCGAAGCCGCCACCAAGAAGAGTTCGGGCGACCTGGATGTTTTCTTTCGGCAGTTTGAAAACCGCCGCAAGCGTAATGCGGGTGAGTTCCTGGCCTTGCGTGGGGGCCCAGATTTCTACCGTATCGCCTGCCACTCGAGCCGTACAGTTCATTGGCTCCATCGTGGCGTGTGCGAGAAATTGCGATTCGTACTCTTGGGAATAGATTGTGGGATAAGTTCTTCCAACTGCGTTGGAAGGGATGACCGGCACCGTGTTCTTGTCCAGAGGCACGTTCGGATAATCATGGTGAAGCGCATCCGCATTCCCTTCGGCGTGTACCAGGAGCCATTCGTTACCTTCCATCGCCCGTCGGTAATCATCGCGAAGTGTACTGCTGCTCATGGATGCCGCAGGCCCCTCGTTAAACGTAACGTTGAGCGCATCAAGAGCCGACTTCGCTTGCCAGTAAGTCTCACCCACGACCGCGATTCCATTGGGAATTCGAACCACATCGATAATTCCAGGGAGGCCCGCGATCGACGAGCGGTCAAAGGACGCGACGTCTCCACCGAACACTGGGCACTGTTTCACCGCGGCGTGCACGAGTCCCGGAAGAGTAAAATCGATACCGAAGATTGCGCTGCCCTCAACCTTACCCGGATTCTCGACACGACCGAGCGGTTTCCCGAGCAGAGTCCAATCCTTTTCGCTCTTGAGCGCTGGCTTCGCTGGAGGTGTAATCTTTGCGGCGGCCTCGACGAGATCGCCAAAGCGGGCGCTCCGCCCCGAGTTCTTGTGAATCACTAGGCCCTTTTCAGTCCCGCATGAGGCAACATCCACACGCCATTTCTCCGCCGCGGCGCTTACCAGCATCTCTCTGGCGCTTGCCCCCATAAGTCGCATCAACTCGAAAAAAGAGGGAGTACTTTCACTGTTCCCGGTAAATTGCCAATTGAGGCGGGGATTGCGATAGGAAGGATCGGTCCGAGAATCTTCGAGTTGAACTCGGGACCAATCTGCTCCGAGTTCTTCTGCAAGCACTGCGGGCAGCGTTGTCCTGATTCCTTGGCCCATTTCTGCCTGAGACACAACGATCGTAATCGAATCGTCAGTCCCGATCTTGAGCCAAGCGTTTAGTGGAATTGCTTTTGCCGTTTCAGTCCCAGCTGATGCGAGAGTCGCGGGCGGATGGACCGCGCACTTTAGAAGTAGGCTGCCTGCGGCAAGTCCCGCCGTCACCAGGAAGTCCCGACGATGGACTCCTCCGGCTGCCGTCTGGAAGTGATCGCGCGATTCAGCGTTTTTCATGGTCATCGCCTCATTCCGCGCATGCCGCACCGCTGTCCATCCATTCCTTCACCTTGACCATAAACTGCTCGTGGGAAAGAGGAGGAATCGTTCGTCCGGACCCAGGATTCCAAGCCCAGAGCACCAATGGATGCTCCTCAAGATGCCGATACAACTGAGCCAGCGTCATGTTTCCGTTCTTTGCGGGATCTTTGAGTGTCCGGCACAAGTCTCCTGTACTGAGACCTTGCCAGGCCATGCGCATGGAAGGTGGAGGCAGTTGCCAGTTCGGCGCTCCCGGCGGCGCATGCAGAGCGGTCGAGTTTTCACTCTGGTGACAATTTGTGCAACGCATCGCAGGCGTGCCGCGCCCGTCCGGCCCCCGCTTGATGTTCAATTCCTTGTGAGGTTTGCCCTCGTTTCCGTGAAGCGGAGCGTCGCCAGGAATGTGGCAGTTCAAACAGCGCGGACTTGTGAGTACGGTCGCCATCGCCGCAAAAGCCCGGACGGATTGCCTTTGCTGTAGGGAAAGATCGGACTTTTGTTTAGCAGGAGTGGCCCACATCGGGCCCGAGGCGTACCACCCGAAAGCAGCCAGTAAGACTGCGCCCCCACACAGCCCGCGTAAAAGGCCGAGCGCATGCATCAGGCCTTCCTCGTTTCCGCGGCCGAAAGCTCCGCTGCACGGTGTATCGCGCGGCGTATGCGATGGTAGGTTCCACATCGGCAAAGGTTCCCGGTCATGGCGTCGTTTATGTCTTCGTCAGTCGGATGCGGGTTCGCACGCAATAAAACGACCGCCGCCATGATTTGGCCGGATTGGCAATATCCGCACTGCGGAACTTGCTCGAGCAGCCAGGCGCGCTGCATAGGATGACTTCTATCTCGCGATAGCCCTTCGATTGTAGTGACCTGTTTACCCGCAGCGCGCGCGAGAGGCGTAAGGCAAGAGCGTACCGCATCGCCATCGAGAATGACCGTGCACGCGCCACACTGCCCGATCCCACAACCAAACTTTGTCCCCGTGAGATTCCACGTGTCGCGCAGCACCCACAGCAACGGAGTTCGTGGATCGAGGTCTGTGATCCGCTGCTCGCCATTAACCGATACCGATACCTTCGTTTCGGACACTTTTACCCCTTTGGCCTCTCACTCGCGTAATCCAAATCAGGAGCTATAGTCACCGAGCCTGCAAGCCTTCCTGTGACTCCAAGCGAATGAGCCTTGGCCTGCGCGCGCCCATTGCAAAAGGACAGCAACCATTCTTCGCAACCGTACCCGGAACCATCCGGCAAGTCTTGTACGGAGACGCGTTCTTGTATTTCCAGAAGCAAGAATTCGCCGCGCACTTTATTTGTTTGGCACAACCCTGGAGGCGTGTCTAGTACGCACAATTTTGTAACTGGAGCGACCTACGCGCTGTAGTCGTACGCTCGTTCCAGCGCTGATAGTTCGTCACGCACTTGCGAGGGAAGCGCTAGATCTTTAAACGCGAACTCTTGACGAACCGCAAACAGCGTCTGGTTCAATTTTCAAGTTTCCGAGGGTTTTCTTGCCATCTTCGCCATCACTCGTGAAGTTTTCTTATCGAGGGGAGGAAGTAACACCATAAAGTGGTCGGGAAAGGTGGGAAGTGAAAGCCTGAACGAGGTGAATCGCAGAATTCCTTGCCGTGGAATCCGGAACCGAACTTCGGAAGGCGCGAGCGAGCTCGTCCCACGACGGCTGCTGTCGCTCCACATTTGCTCAAATTCCGGGCTACCGCCGCGCAGGGCTTCGAGAAGTTCGTCAAACTTCGAATTTCCTATACGCGAAGCATAGGTTCCTCGCAACATTCCGACGCCAAAGACGGCAAAATCGTGCCAGTCGACGTACAAATTCCTGCGCCGGAGATCCATGAACAAACTCCACAGCATGTTGCGTGCGAATGGACCGCCTCCTCTGTCGACTTCATAGATCCGCCTAGCCAGCCGATTGCTCGCCACCATATCAATTCGCGCATTTATCACAAAAGCAGGTCCCACCGTGAAGCCGTCTAGCACGAGCTGGATCCCGTTGTCGATCTCGGTTGTCAAAGCACGATTTTGGGGCGGATGCCGCCCAGCGAGCGAAAAGAGATACGCCGTGTCATGTGGCGAGAGCCGCAGCGCGCGTGCCAGGCGCTCCAGAATGTCCTCCGAAACGCGGATGTCGCGGCCCTGCTCCAACCACGTATACCAGGTCAGCCCAATCCCCGCGATCCAGGCTACTTCTTCCCGTCGCAGTCCCGCAGCGCGGCGCCGGCCCGAGCTCCCAAACCCGAATTCCTCCGGCTTCAGCGCGGCCCTTCTTGCCCGAAGGAATTCCCTTAGTTCGCGCCGCTGACGAACAGTCCAATCACTGTTCATAGCACCATTTGTGCCAGGATAACTTCCCATCTTGTCCGCTTATTTCTCCTGCTTTAGTTTGGCAATTGATTTATGCGACATTTAGAGCTTTATATCGAACCGAATGCCGAGCGCCAAACGTCTCCCGAACTTGCCCCGGCAATTGCCCACGGCGGAAGCTGTTTCGGCAATGTAAGCCATCGCAGGATGATTGACGGGATAAGTTTGATTCGAACGCATCATAACGTGACAACGCAAGTACCCGATCATTGTCACGGATCTCCCGTTTTTTTCCTCGTGCTCCGCGGTATTGTCGAAATGCTAAGCAACTCGCGTCGCGTACGTCTTGGCTCAGGGCAAGGGGCTTTTCTTAGTTCAACGGACATCCACTCCTTTCGCATTCTTTCACAATCCGCGCAGGGTCTCTGTGTCGAAATCGGCGGAACAACCGCACATGTTTTTCGAGGCCTTTTGGGAAGTGTTCCCGGAAAAACCAGCCGGATCCCCTTGCTCCTTGCGCAGCTCAATCAGGAAGTTTCCTGCCAAGATGTCCACAGCTCCCTCGCCGTACGAGGTTTGGCCTTACAAATGGCGGCCGCGCTTACAAGGGAGCAGCGGCCCGTTCCAGTCATGCAGCCCCAATGGCTCATAAACATCGAGAGGTTTCTTGAAACCAATCTCAGTGGACCCATCGACATGGCGTGCCTCGTGACGATCTCCGGAGTGTCGCCTAAAGAGATACGGAAGGCATTTCGCCGTTACTTGAAACGCACCCCTGCCGAATATCTCAGGTTTAAGCGAATCGAAACTGCTCGCGTGCAGCTCATCGCCACGCGGCAAACCATTGCCGACATTGCCGCGGCAGCCGGTTTCTACGATCAGGCCCACTTTTGTCACCAGTTTCGCCAGGCCACCGGTTACAGCCCGCGTGAGTTTCGCGAATGCATGGGAGCCATGACAACGACCGGAAGGACTGTCAACGCTAGTGATATAGGTTAATCCCTTTAGCGAAATTACGGGAAGTGGTAACAACAAATTTCTGCGATCTGGTCAGGCAGAAAATCAAAAATCGCAAGGTCCTCGCGGATCACTTGGATGAGCTCGAAACTGCCAAGTCATCTCACGAATTCCCTCACAAAGCAACTTCATTGGAGCATCAAAAATGAACGGTCTCTCGCAAGCGTTGCACTTCGTTCGGTATGTCTTTCGTCGCGGTGCCTCCGAAACCCAGAATGAGACCTTGTCGCCGCTTTGGACTAAGAAAGCAAGAAGACAATGGCCACAGCCAGAGTTTGCGGCGCGCCGCTCGCTCCGATATCTCCACGTCTTGCAACCTGCTGGGAAGCTCCGCAACCAAGTGCAGGCCCGCGTCTCCTCCGACCACCTTGACCCTCCCGTCAAATTGTTCCTCAAGAGCTTCAATTAGCGCGGCTCTCCGGGTGCCGTACAACGTTCGCATGCGTCGAATATGGCGCGCCAAATATCCTTCTCCAATGAGGTCGTTCACCACCGCCTGATAGAGGTGCGATGGGCAAATATCCATCGCCTGCCGCACTGCTACAAAGCGATCCACCAAATCTGCAGGGACTACCAAGTAGCCCAATCGCAAGGAAGGAAATAACGTTCTGCTGAAAGTTCCGACGTGGATCACTCTCAAGTTGCGGTCCACACCCTGCAGGCAAGGAATTGGCAAGTGCCCATAGCGGTAGGCGCTGTCGTAATCATCCTCAATGATCCATGCACCCGTGCTTTGCGCCCAATCTAGTAGCTCGAGGCGCCGTGGCATGGTCATGGCGACACCAAGCGGAAACTGATGCGACGGCGTGGCG
>Ga0247661_1000141_pt1 | contig 13192 bp, 27 predicted proteins | sample CNK02_metaG_FD_182799 | JGI IMG/M metagenome (GOLD analysis project Ga0247661, IMG submission 182799) | Soil microbial communities from Purdue University Martell Research Forest, Indiana, United States - CNK02 | ecosystem: Environmental > Terrestrial > Soil > Temperate forest > Bulk soil...
CACAGCCATCTCGGCCGCCATCATCCATGCCTACGAACTGGGCCTCGATCACGGTGATCACGGTACTCCCATCATCTTCAAGGAACAACTGCAGCAGGACATCATCAAAGGGAGAAAGAATAAAAAACCATGAAATTCTATGATGGACTGGCCGGGGACGCTGGGAAGAAGCACAACGTCGAAATCATCGGGGTCACCCTGACATTTGGACCAGGTGTTCCCAAGATGAGCCAACAATTATTGGATGCCGGGGTGAATCCCAAGATGATCGAGGGCGAACCCACCAAGCACATGGACGCCTGCCAGGACGCACTGGAGGTGCTGGATATCAACAACCTCATCAGCCAGGAGGAGAAGGAGGTCATCGCCAGAAAGCTGTGTGAGAAGATCTCCAAGTACTGCGAAAAGTATTGCAGCGCCGGCGGCGGATCACCAAATAACTAATGAAAGGAAAAACAGATGAAGAAGTTACTGACCATTGATCCATGGGAACCAATACCGTGGATGAAGGGAACTGAAGGCCGACGCATCCGGTGGCGGCCGGATCACATCAAGGAAAGAAAGGTGATTCTCACCCGGACCACCGATGGCCGGCCCTATCGCATCGTCGATGTGTCTGGAGAACAGGTGACACACAAATGGTACCGGAGGGGAATCCTGTGGCACATCTGGATCATCGGGAAGTGGAGCCTGATGATCGCCCGCAAGACCAATGTGGAAGCCGATAAGGCCGGAACCCCTGCCATGGTCAAGGCGTTGGTTGATCTGCAGCGGCAGTATCAAAAGAGGAAACAACAACTCAAAGATGAAGGCGATGAACAAGCACTCGCTGAGTAGCAACATCGGAGTCAATCGGGTCGGATGGTTTGCGATCCGTGATCGGCAGGGCTGGGTGGGTACAGAGGAGGGGGTCACCTGTTACAAATTCCGGAAGTTTGCCAGGGTGGCCATGACCATCCTCTGGCAGCGGGACGGAGGTGGACCAGTGAACTACCGGATCGCCAGATTCTTTGGGGAAGTAAGGAAGATTAGTGAACACACCCCCATCAAATCAGCCGAGGAAGCCATCACCGATTACGAACGAAAGGAACATCCATGAAAGGACCAGGACTCAGCCCAATCCAGAGACAGGCCGCCGCCATAATGCTGCGGCACATGCGCAAACAATATCAGGCGATCAAGGCTGGCCAACAGGGACCCAATGACTGGGATGTGATCGCCCAGTTGACCGGCTGCCGTATCCAACTGAACACGGCCGTGACCACCGTGCGGATCCTGAATGTTCCTGAAGCCTACGTGAATGCCACCAGGATTGCGCAACTCGGAACTGACATCAACCCGTCATGAACCAATTCATTGAGGGACTGAAGTGAGGCTGCACTGGTGCGCCACTAGTGCGTGGCGAGGTTTATGGCATCGTTCAGGGTTGGTATCTAGATGGCGTGCACAACTGGGGCGAGAGAATCGTCAATCAACAGCGTGGTTATATGAAGCAGGTGTCCACGCACTTAATGCGTGAAATTCACAATACAACTGGAACCAAATATATTGTTAGAATCTTCCGCACTTCCGACAATCACCTGTTGGAAACCTGGACCACGGATGATGAGTATCAGTTTAAGGTAATCATCGAGCACTACGAACCGGACTACAGCATATGACCAAGAGACCACTGCGAATCACACTGAGCGCCGGGATAACGGCGGTGGCCATGATCTGGATCTGGGCTGTGTATCGTCTGATACCGGAGCCGGGCCTATCCATCATCAGGATCGTGGCCATCTTCCTAATCCTGCACAACACCCGGATCACACTCACCAAACTATGGACCCGATAATAGAGGGGCGTCAGTGCTCGTGCTGTGATGTCATGATCAGTGATTGCAAGACCTACATTGTGTCGAGGCTGGAGAGGGGGGCGGCCATAGCACCGTTGGAACACACCTCATGCCCTTTCTGTGGCGAGTACAACAGGGGGGATTATGAGGAGGCCTACGAACAAAGCTCCTATTGGAGTAAATTCCGGTGGAAATTCATGGAGTTCAGGACATCCGATGGCAAGCCACTCCGATACTGGCTGCATGAACCGGGCTGCGAAACAGTAGGCCCCATTGAGATTGAATGATCATGAGCACCACACCCAAACAGATCGACCCCATCATCGCGCATCGGACCTGCTCGTGCTGTCCAAACTTGGTTGGAAGGAGCGAGACCTACATTATCTCCGAGTTGAAACGGGAATGGCCGGATGGTACAAAAACAACCCTCACCTCCTGCATTTATTGCGGCAACTTGAATCGAAGGCATTATGAATACTGGTTTAATCAGGCTGATGAACAAGCGCAGAAGATGCACTCCTGGATATTCATCGAATTCCGCACCAGCGATGGCAAGCCGCTTAGGAAATGGGTCCACAAGAACACGGATGAGGTGATCACGGGTCCGCAGGATATCTGATTTCACCGTCGGTCAATAATAAAATGGAAAGGTAAAAGGACATGGCCGCCAAGACCAACAAGAAAACCGGACGGGGTGCCGGGCATTACAATGCCCAGCGGTTGCGCACCGAGCGGAACAAGGTCCAGGCCCTGAGAAAGGCGCTGGCCAACAAGGAGAAGTGGGCTCCCGGATTCAAGATCGAGGGCGAAGGTGTCCACATGCGGGTGGTGCCGGTGGAACCCGGTGAACCACGGGGCATGAGCATGCGCGCCGCGGTGCACAAGATCAAAAGGTACTGGACTCCGCCAACAAAACCGCAGGCCTGAACAATGAACGCAGAGATCGCCGGGATGCAGTGCATGGGCTGCGGGTGTGGATTCACGGTGTCAGCTTATGAAAGCTATTACATCGTGCACGAAATGCATTGGGATGGAAAAACCAGAACCTTGTGTTGGAGATGCGGGAGGAGTCGTCATACGGCATACCTAGTGGAAATACCACACTACCAATACGATTTCGGAATCCGGTGTGAGACCAATACCGGCAAGGAACTGGACAGATATGGTGAACCAAGGCAGTGGCCATCGGATCCGGTTAGAAGGTTCTGGATTAATGGCTGGCAAAAGGCATTCAGCAAATGCACCGCAGGCGGTCATCTAAGAGTCAGCACCAAGAAATTGACTAAGCTCCGGGAGAGACTGGCCCGTGCGTATCAAAGGAAATCATGAAACCAAAAGAGAATCCCACCATCACCATCACATTCACCAGGGTGGAGGGAAGCGATACCGCCGGAGAGATCAAGATGGAGTTGACACCACATAGTATCGGAATCAAACCGAAGGATAAGATGGAAGAGTCGGCCCGGCTGCTGTTCGAGCGACTGAAAGCGTACATCGCATCCACGGCCAAACGCGCCAATGCAATGGGTGCAGGCGGAGACCGCAGCAACAACTAATCGGGCAAATCTTTCCCGTCGGTCATAAGGCCGTCAATGACCAGACGGGTATTACAACCAAGACGGCAATAGGAGTAAACACAACATGGCAGCCAAAAAGAAACCCACCTCCGAGGTGGTCAAGCAGATGATCGAAATCATCAGCAACCAACAGATCAGTCACACGGATAGGATCCAGTCGCTGAGCAGTTGGGCCAATGCGGATGATGAGTCCACCAAGGAAGCGGCTGAGCTGGCGTTCAAAAAGCTCGTGACGGAATCTGATCCCGACGCCAAGACCGTCAAGCTCAACGAACAGTTGGAAGCGTTGATCACAGACTTGATGTCCGGCCCGCAGAAGGAGGGGTCGTACCTTGGGTCGGTGATGAGTCTCAGCGGTAAGTCCCGGGCCCTGATTGAAGTGGATGGCGGCGATCGCGGATACCTGATGGTGCCGGACCAGCAGCTGGCCGATTCCCTGCGCGTCGGAGACACGGTCATGATCAGCGTTAAAGGCGGCACAGTTACGGGCATGGGATACAACGACTCAGTAACGGGCGAGGAAGTGCAGTTCACCCGGCGCATTGACGAAGAGCGCGTGGAGATCCGGACCCGGGGCGATGACAAACGAATCGTTCGCCTCTCGCATGATGTGCGGGAGGCGGTGATTGATGGAGTGGTCAAGCCGGGTGCCAACCTGATCCTGAATCGGGCTGGTACATTGGCCCGTCAGTTCGTGGTGCCGATGGATGGGTTCGCCCACTACCGCTTCCTGGAGCGGGTGCCGGTGCCGGATGTGCGGGTCGATCGGGATATTGGAGCGCCACCGAAATGCATCGAGGAGATCGCCGATACCCTGCGCCTCGAACTGGTCAATCCGGACGTGCGCCGGAAGTACAAGATGCGACGGTGCATCATGAAGTTGCTGGCGGGCGTCAGTGGCTCAGGCAAGACCCTCGCCATTCAGGCCATCTGGCGCCAGATGTACGAGGTCATGGAGGAAGTCACCGGCATCAAGCTGGAAGATCTTCCCCCACGGGTCTTCTGGTTGCGACCCGGCCGGCTGCTCAGCAAGTGGTTCGGTGAATCAGAGCAGTTGATCGAGCAGGCCATGGATGAAGTCCAGGCCCTGGCGGATGAGAAGTTCACCACCACCAACGGCAAGGAGATACAGTTACCTGTCCTGGTGGTCATGGAAGAAATCGATGGCATCGCCAGGGCCCGTGGCGGCAATGATCAGATCTACGACCGGGTGCTCACCACTCTGTTGCAGAGGTTGGATCCTTCGCAGCCAGCGTTGCAGCAACGGTTGATCGTATTCCTTGGAACAACGAATGAACCCGGTCAGGTGGATCGGGCGTTCCTGCGGCGCATCGGCGGAACGGTGGAACAGTTCGGTCGGCTGGAGCGGAAGGGATTCATGCTGGTGCTGGACAAGCATCTCCGGGATCTCCCGCTATCCGGCAATGCCAGTCAGTCCATTCTGCGCAAGCGATTCGGGGATCGCCTGGCCGACTGGATCTTCAACACCGAGGCCGATCCTGGCCTGGTCAACATCACCATCGGTGGCAAGGAAGCACGCTGTCATCGGAGCGACTTCCTCACTGGCGGTCTCATCGACCGGGCGGTGCAGCAGGGCGCCACTTCAGCGTCGGATGCCGAGGCCCAGGGTCAGGGAGATGGCGTCACCCTGCAGGGTCTGGCCGAAGCCATCGAGAGCCAGCTCAGGATGATCGCTGATCAACTGACCGCTGAGAACATCGGACGGTACATGACCCTCCCGGATGGGATGCGGGTCACCAAGTTAACAAAGATTCCGGCCGAGCCGCTGCCGGTACTTCAACAGTAAGAGCGGCCAACAAACGAAAAAACAAAACACACACACAACATGAACGAAAAGAACAAGCCCAAGTCGGAACAGCCCAAGGAGAAGTCGCCCGGATTCGGTGATCCCTTCGCCGGCGGTGATCAATCGGACGCACCCCAGGAAGCCACGGTCGGTTCTGGCGTCTACTTGGAGAAACTCCCCGTCGGCGGAATGACGGTGGCCGCGGTCCGGGACAAGTACGCGGACCGGATGGACATCGCCCCCGGTGCGGAGGCATTCATCGATGGCGCCAAGGTCGATCCGGAGACCATCGTGAAGCAGGGGCAGACCCTGCGCTTCGCCCACAAGGCCGGAGAGAAGGGCTGAACCACAAGCAAGCACGGAAGCAATCTCCAAAAGAGAACGAACAATGAAATGAAAATTGATCACCCGAACCTGTCCATTCCAATCCACCTGAAGTTGTCAGACAACCAACCGTGGCCGGAGGACAAGGTGTTTTACTACCTCACCAAGGACGGGATGTTCCTTTGCCGGAACAACCCGTTCTTCCGTTCCAGCGCCAAGACTTGGAAGGTACCTAAAGGATTGGCCGCTCATAACGAGCGGTTGACCTTTCAGTTTCCCAAGCTGAGTCAGCAACAGCTGGAACTGATCGTCGGGTTCTTCAGCGTCATCGCCAAGAAACAGAACAGCGAAGCGGCGATCCTGCTGGTGTGGAACCTGGAGAGCCAACAGGTCGAACTGTTGTGTCCAGATCAGGTGGCCAACGTCGGCAACGACTACGTGGACTGGAAGGGCAAGAAGCAAATGGGTGGCCCCATGGATGTGAAGTATCAGATCCCGGACATGCCACCCAACAAGATGGTGTTCGGTGATATCCACAGCCACGTCACAATGTCGGCCTTCGCCAGCTCGATGGACATGAATGACGAAGTCGACAAGCCCGGGATCCACATTGTAGTCGGCAAGATCGACAAGGAGCCGCCGCAATTCCACATCGAAGCCACAGTCGATGGAGTGCGGTTCGATATCCGTGACCTGGAATCGGTGGCGGAAGGATACGAGAAGCGCAATGAGGCCGACGTGTCCGAGGAATGGATCAACAAGGTGGTGTGCCAGGTCTACAAGCCAAAGCCCTACAAGGCCGGCGATTACAATGACGGTTATTATGGTGGCATGCACCAGCACCGTGACGATTACGACGGGTGGCACATCAATGCCGAAGGCAAATGGGTCAAGCGCTCCACCAAGGAGTCAACTGAAACACCCGAAGCCACCGCGCCGCCGGAGATGAGCAAGAAACAGAAGAAACGTTTATTCAAACGCTTATGGAAAAGGAACCACTGAAACCCTCCATCACGGAGGGCACCTCGTTCAAGGTCATTGGACTCGGGGGCGTCGGAGGTCCGATCGCCCGCAATCTGGCAGTCTTTCTAGCTGCGTCCCAGACGCCGGCGCGACTGCTGCTCATCGACGGTGATCACTTCGAGCCGTCCAACGCGAGCCGCATGATCTTCGGTGACTACGGCAACAAGGCCAGGGTAATTGCCGATGAACTCCTGCCGCGCTTCCAGGATTCCAAACTGGAGATCACAGCGATCGAGGAGTTCATCCGGGCAGACAACATCGACGCCATGATTAGTGAAGGAGACATCATCCTCATGGCGGTCGACAATCACACCACCCGCAAGATGGTCTCGGACCACTGCTCCAAGCTGAAGAATGTCCTCCTGATTTCAGGAGGCAACGACGGCGTGGAGAACGGGAAGCGGGGAACCTTCGGCAACGTGCAGATCCATTCCCGGAAGGATGGGCAGGATCTCACCTTGTCCATCACATCGGCTCATCCGGAGATTGCCAATCCAGCCGACAAACATCCCGAGGAAAAGAGCTGCACTGAACTGGTAACGTCAGTGCCGCAGATCCTCTTCACCAACCTGACCGTGGCTGCGGCCATGCTGAACACGCTGCTCCTGGAACTGGCTTCAGGACGCAAGTATGAGGAGCTGGTGTTCGACACGGCCGAGGGCCTGATGCGTCCAGTCAACCTGCGGTAAACAAAACAACAACATGATAACCATAGACGGAACAACGGTAACCGCCACCTCCAGGGAAGGAGTCAGCAAGTCCATACCGCTGGATCGGTGGATGAACAAGATCGCGCCGGAGAACATACCCAGAATCATGCCCGATGGTGTGAAGTGCGTGATCAAGAGGGGCAATCATCTGCTCATGATTCATCAGAGCCCGCCCGCACTGCGGTCACTCAAGTGGATCCGGGCAGATTCACCAGCGCCTTACGGTCCTGGCTGCACCTACCGGGATGTAACCATCGCCCTGCCGTATGTGATCACCTTCGCGGTGTTCCAGCCACTGCCAGCCGGAGGTCATACCTTGTCCCCATGGAATGAGTGCTTCTTCAGCCGGCGGGCGCTGTTGGGCATGGACGACCAGTTGTGTTATCCAGGCTTGCTCAACTGCAGCAAGTTCCAGGATGGAGATCATCGCTCCACGTCAGCGTGGATCTGCACCCAGAAACTGAACTATCGCCAGCTGATGCTGGAGAAGAATCATGACCTGCGCATCGTGAAGGGATTGAGCGCCCTGCTCAACTGCCTGTTCGAGAGTGGATTCAACTACTCCAGTGAACAGCACGAGGGTAACTCCTGGTACACTGTAACCAAGGATCGGGATCAGCGCATCTCCACCGTGGAGAATTGGGAGAAGGCATCGGAACAAAACCCACTGTTTGTATTGGATGTACCCTGGATCGAAACCCCGGTGCCAGTGTCCGAGATAGTCGACCGGGTCTTCAATATGAACAATGCCGTCAACAACACTGTCACCACCGCAGCCGATCTGGAGCGGGTGGTGGTCAACGAAACCGCAACGCCACGTAAACCAAAAGGAAAGGTAGTAACATGACAGTCGAAGACAGAGTCCGGAGGATGATCAAGCTCAGCAGCTCCATCCTCGATAAACAGATCGAGTTCCAACAACACAAGGACGCAATCCTCCATGAGTCAGTGGGCCGCCATGGCCTGGCTCTGGTGTACCGTGTCAGGCGAGCCATTATACCAGAGCATACCCGCACTGGCTATCGGGCGGTCCGGGTGAAGGTAAGGAAGGGGTGACATGAGACGATTCAATACAGTCAAACGAATCATCTTCGTGGCTGAGATGCAGTCATATCTGGGGGGATCAGATAGGGCACGGCAGGATCTCTTCAGATTGATGAGATATTCCCGTACTCACTTCCTCCAGAGCTACCATAAAAATGCCGCCGGCATTAGACGGGTTGAGAGGATCATCCGTAATCTTCTCCTGAAGTGGCATCTGGATCCGGTGTTTCAAGGCAGCACTCCCGATGCCCAAGCAACGGTCAACATTAAACTCCACGACGGGACTGTCATTCCGGTACCATACCTCATTCGGGTAAAGAAAGGAGGAGAACGATATGGAATACCAAGCGATCCACAATCAGGCACTCTCGTCAGCCGCCTCGGTCGCCGACGAGCTGATAAAAATAATGGGTGATAACTACGACTGCACCAACTCTGAATCAATCCTCAAGTTCATCCGGGATCATCAGTCTGATCCCAAGATGAAGGCGAAGATTGACCGGTATCTATTGCTGGCTTCATGCGGTCTACTGGCCTCCTGCGCCGAGGCCCGCAAACAACATCCCGGTGGGGAGATGTCCACAGCCCATCTGGCATCACTTGTTCCCAGTGATTCGGATCACCATCCCGACCGGCACAGCTGGCTGATCATGTTCAAGGGCAAAGTCACCTACGTTGATCCGCGCATGGAGCAATCACTGGACCGGGCGGTGCTGGCCCTGGTGGAGGCACAGGACAAGTATGGTCCATTGCCGGTATGGAAGTGGGCCCGGCTCAACGCCAAGCATGAACAGAAAATTGAAGACGGACTTAGTGACAAGGACAAGGTGTGGTACCGGGCATTGAATGTGGCCGCCATGGCCGCCGTATTCTCCGCCGCCTGCGCCGCTGAGAATATCAGCAAGGTATGTCTCGATGACAATCGGGATGGCACCATGTTCTGCGAAGATGGGAAGGACCCGAAGAAACACGAGGAATAACCATGAAAGAATTACTGATTCATGCCTGCGTGCTGACTCCGGAATCAACCTTCCGACAGGTGCAGCCGGCCAACGGCATCACCTTCACCCCGGAAGAACTGATCCAGATTGTCCAGGGCCACATCAAGATCGTGCCCTTGAAGGGACAGTACAGCGGCAAAGTGCTGGTCATGACCTCCAATGCCGAGGGCCGAAGGCTGGGGCTTAAATTCAACCCAATAGCCAGTGAACTGGCCAATCGACCGGTCCTTGGTCAAGTGCTGATATGTGAAAGGAAACTGATCCAATGAAATGGATGGATGACGGAAAGACATTCGAAGCACCAGTTCCATTCCTGTGTCCCGATTGCGGCCGGACATTGCGATTCGGAACCATCGCTTACTCCTACGACGGTGAATCACGCGAACCCAATGAAGGTGATTACGGACTGTGCCATGGCTGCGGACTGCTGTTTGTTTTGGGCGAGAAAATGGAACCGAGGGAACCATCCATCGATGAACTGCTGGTACTGCAGCAGACACCAGCCTGGGACATACTGAATGAAGAACAGGAAAAGATTCGTGGAACAAATAATACCAGATCATGAAGTTTATCAATGACCCATCCGGAGATGACCGGACCTTCCTTGCCGATGGATTGTTCATCTGCTGGGGCTGCGGCGCTGAGCTGGATGCCTGCAAGCTCATGACCGAGACTGATGAACCAAGGCCACCGAAGCATATGGATCTCAATGTCTGCGCTCACTGCGGTCAGATCATGGTCTGCGGTGAAAATGGTGAGTTCCATGAGCCGACGCTTGATGACCTGCTGATCCTGCAGGATACCAAAGCCTGGAAGAGTATCGAAGCAGCCTCACAGAAGATTAAAGAGAACCCACTGCCACTAGAATGAAAACATACCAAGGACACCGGGACGCGCAGGGCACACTGACGGTGACGGTCGATGGGCAGCCTCTGTCTCCCAGATATGATCTCGCCAACCATAGCCCGGATGGATTTGAATGCGGTTACGCCGGATCAGGGCCCGCACAACTGGCATTGGCCATGTGCGCCGACCTGTTGAAGGACGACCAGAGAGCATTGCGTTGCTACCAGATGGTGAAGTGGACTCTGGTGGCCAGCCTGCGGCGCAATGTCGATTGGGAGATCACCGAGCAGGAACTTCTCAACGCGGTCAACAATGCAGAAAGCACAACACCATGACCCTGGAAGAATTCACCAAGATCCGGAACAAGTACGTCCTCAATTCCATGCCTGGGCTCTCGGAGAGCACCAAGGAGATCCACCGAAGATCCATCGACGAGTGGGAAGACTTCATGTTTCTGGGTGATCACGGGCTCAAGCCTGATCTCGAAGACTCGGATCTCTACGCCCTGTTTCTGAATCACGTGTGGGCGAAGTTCAAACGGGAAGGCCCACGGAGAGTGAGCTCCAGCGTGGTCAGGTTCCTGAGATGGTGTCTGCGCGCCGGCATCATCCAACGTGATCCAAGCCTGGTGGTACGCCAGCTCAAGACCGTGCAATCACCGACCAAGCCGGCACTGACCCGCAGTGATTTCGATGCCATCCTGGCCAACTGCATCGATGGCCGACTGCGGTGGCTATTCATTGCCGGATGGTACACCGGTCTGGCGATGGTTGATATCTGCGAACTGTCTGTGGATGAGGTGGATATCAAGAACTGGTGCATCACTAAGCGCCGCCGGAAGAGCGATACCAACTGCATCATCCCGATCGAGACCGGCTCAATGTTCCACGTGGAACTTTTGGAAAGGATGAAGGCTGTTGATCCAAGCCACAGGGTCAATGATCAGAATGCTGAGAAGTTTTATCTGAACCCGGATCTACTGGAGTGGTATCGCAGCAGCCATGGCAATCTCACCACGGCAGCTAAAGCCTTGATGCTAAAGGCTGGAGTGGATAAGCACAAGACCTTCCATTCACTGCGCGTGGCCTACTGCTCCATGCTGGCCAATGGCGGAGTGAACATGGGGCTGGCCTGCAAGATGACGGGACACAAGAACCCGGAGACAGTCGTGCGTAGGTACTTGAAGGTGAAGCCGGTAGCACTGCATCAGGCGTTGCATGACGCCCGTGCCAAACAAGCGGAACACGAGGATGCCGCGTTCCTGGATTAAAAAGGAAATCCGATGGAGTACAAATATCAGGATGAAGCCGGAGAACATGAACAATGCATATCCGAGTCCACACTCAGGGAGGCATTGAAGATCAATCCATTCCTGAAGATGCCAGCTGGTCTTAAGGTCATTCCCGACAGCGAGAGTGAGAATGTGACGACTGTGATCTGCACCAGGATTGGTGAGAACAACGCACTGGATCACTACGGCATCGCATGGCACGAGGAGAATTGTTTTTCCTGCGGCCACCCAGTGATCGTGGGAGACATATCTCCCAGACAAGTACCAAAAATGTGCGGCCAATGCGCACTCAAGGAAGGAAGGATACCCGATGAGTTCATCGAGCAGTTCAAACGAGCCAACCCAGAATGACGGGAAGTATCACACCCCGTGGGCCCATACTGCCAAGCCAAGGAAGAAGCATTCCAGGAGCAGCTCGCTGATCACCGGCCGGGACGGGAAACAGTATTACGTCAGCATCAATGGCAACGGCATGGTCGGCGTGCAACGGGTGGTCAACGGTAAGGTCAAGCGTGGCGACTTCGAGCGCATGCGGTATGCCGACGAGATCTTGCGATGGATGGAGGATTCAGCCCGGGCGGCCAACGATATCGTCTACGCGCCACCTCAAACCAAAATGACACATGACAGCCATCATGCAGAAGCTGAAGGCGGAGGGGTACACCAACCTCCGGCCACTACCTAACGGAGACATCGCTGGACTGCACCAGTTCGCATTCACCTGCGCCATCCTGCGCTTCTCGCCAAGGGATTGGCACTTCGGGTACTGCGATCGCTGGTGCTACTGCACACAGGATGCGGCCCGATCAGCCTTGCTGAAGTGGGATGGAACAGGAGATCCGGATGGTTGGCATCGGCATCCATCGACAGGCAGGCGGAGGCCGGATGGCGACAAGGAAAAGGAGTACATCAATCCATGACACATGCCTCAGTGAAGCTGGACGGTATGGAGATTCCGTTGATCGGCATACCCATGGCCGCAACTCAGGAGAAGTGCGATTGCTGCCGTAAGGAGTTTCATCTCCAGAGTGTTGCACTCCAGTTCTGCGGCTTCTTCTTCTGTCCTGAGTGCCAGATGCTGGATCCTGAATACCAACCCATGCAACACAAACGAAACATTCATCTTGACTCGCGGTAACAAAACAAACACAAACACGGTGCACAGTATGAAACACACACAAAACAAAACAGCAGTGGGAATTGGGGAAGTGCCAACAATCGACACCTCGGTGCCGATCCCCAAGCGCGGCAACATCAAGTATCCATTCTCCGAAATGGATCCTGGAGATTCGTTCTTCGTCCCCAAGAAGGGCGGATTGCTGCTGTCAGCGAAGTGGAGAAAGATGAATCATCCGGATGAGGACTACCTGGTCCGGACAGTGGTCGAGAACGGTGTCTCCGGGTATCGCTGCTGGCGGATTCAGTAACGGACCAACAACATGCACCAACCACAAACACACAACAAAACACAAACCATGGCAATCGAAGTACAGTCAGACCACCCAATCCCACTTAGTGCGAGGGCCGCCAACTGGGCCAAGGGAAAGGGATCAAAGACCAAAGCCGGCAAGGATAAATGGAAACGCTTCGGGTGGAATGACATTGGCAAGCCCGGGGAATTCATGATGTGCGACAAGACCGAGTTGTACATCGATCACGGTTACCAGCGCGATCGCATCGGTCAGGATAAGATCAACGAGATGGCTGCCTCGTGGGACTGGGTCGCCTGCGG
>Ga0247661_1000142_pt1 | contig 13180 bp, 14 predicted proteins | sample CNK02_metaG_FD_182799 | JGI IMG/M metagenome (GOLD analysis project Ga0247661, IMG submission 182799) | Soil microbial communities from Purdue University Martell Research Forest, Indiana, United States - CNK02 | ecosystem: Environmental > Terrestrial > Soil > Temperate forest > Bulk soil...
GATCTCTACGGCTCCGGTTCGCGCTACGTTTCCCGGCAGCGACTAGAAGCTATGTTAGAAAACGAGTGGGCCCAGCTGCTCACCCAACTCGAAAGGACGCGTGGTTCGCAAACTCGCTTCTTTTCCTTTGTTGACACCGTCTCGGCTCGTAACTACGCCGGAACTAACGACACTCATGGCTGGATCGGTCTGCGGTTCCAGGTGCGTCCTTGCGGCCCACCCAACGATATTCTGCTGCACATTAACATGCGGAATCCCTCTAACGTCCTTCAGCAGGAGGCCATCGGTATTCTTGGCGTCAATCTCATTTTCGCCGCGTTCTACCAATCAGAGACAAAGGAATCATTTTTCGCCGGACTGGCACAAGATCTAAAAGAACGAATCGAAATCGACTTCGTTGATTTTCGGGGCCCTGCATTCGCCAGCTGGGATCAACCTACACTCCTGGCATACCTAGTGCGGGCAGGACTCGCCGAGGCTGTGTTCTTCTCCGCTACGGGCGCCCCTGTTCCCCCCACGGAAGTTCTGTACAAGAAAGCCGTTGTGCTAGCTCCGGGATACTTCGGCCACATGGACCCCGCTCATGGGCGTTTTCATGTTCAAATGCTGGCGGCAGCCGTGCACGAGCTTCGCAAGGAATTGGGGGAAGCCAATTCCGCACCGATTGGCATCTTTTCCCTCTCTGCGGCTCCACTTAGCCATGAAGCTCCAGCGCCAGAGATCCCCGATCTACTGCGCCGTATTGATGCGCTTCTGGCGCGGGGCCGCGACGTGCTTCTATTTCGTCAACGCGAGCTCTACACTATGACAGCCCTCGTGAATCGCTATACAAATGCACCTGTGCGCTTTGTCGCGGGTCTATCGCTTTTGGTCCGAGCGTTTAGTGATCCTTACTTCAATCTGGAAGGTAGACGGCTGGAAGGCCTGTCTCGTCTTTTCGCGCAGAACGTGCGCATCTACGCCTATCCTATGACTGAAGTGGATTTGCAGGAAGCGACCAAGGATTTTTCGGCGGCCGGTTTGCAATGGAGCGCAACAAAAGGTTGGGTCTCCGCCGAACAACTGCGTTTCGCGCCGTCGCTCGGCCACCTCTACGCGTATCTTCTCGCAAGCAGTTTTCTCGTCCCCATGCGAACTCCCGGGGCCCTTACCGTTGAGGCTTCACAGGCGTGAATCGACGGCGCTAAGTTGCGGCAGTACGTTTTGCCTTTCAAACAGTCGGGCGGGCCTAACACGAGGTGTCTGGCTGCCGGCGAACGCGATTATCGTCCTCGATTGAGACGTGAATTCCTTCCAGATCTCCTGACAGCGTATTTTCCATTCGCGAAGCACGGCTCTTGCCGCCTGCCTGCTCATGTTGGTCCAGTAATCGTTTCATTTGTGCCGGCGCTTGACGCGCAACTGGGCTAAGGAACGAGCCAACGAAGCATTGATGGAGGCCACTTCTTCGTCTGCGAGTTTTTCTTTGAGCCGAGCCTCGGCACGTCGTCGAGCTTCTTCGGCCTTGGCTTCATCAATCTTGTCGGCTTGCACCGCCAGATCGGTGAGAATTGCAACGCTGGTGGCTGTGACTTCGATGAGTCCCGCCCCGCTGGCAAAGAACGTTTCGTGGCCATCTTTGCGCACGATGATTTCGCCCGGCTCCATCTGCGTCATGAGGTGGACATGCTGTGGGTACACCCCGAATTGGCCGTCCACGCCCGGCAAAGTGACCATCTCAACGTCGTCGGAATACGCCGAGCCTTCCGCGGTAACGATTTCAAGCTTTAGCGTTTCTGCCATGTTTCAACTCGGCTTGACTTCTTCAATCCCGCCCTTCATGTAGAAGTCGCCCTCCGGCACGGCGTCGTGTTTGCCGTCGAGGATCTCCTTGAAGCCGCGCACCGTATCGGCCACGGGGACTTGCTTACCCTCGATACCGCTAAAAACCGTCGCCACAGTGAAGGGTTGGCTCAGGAAGCGCTGAATCTTGCGCGCCCGCAACACCGCGGTCTTGTCGTCGGGTGAGAGTTCGTCCATGCCGAGAATCGCGATGATATCTTGCAGGTCCTTGTAGCGCTGCAGCACGCGCTGCACGCCAAGCGCGACATCGTAGTGCTCCTGGCCGACAATTTCCGGCGCGAGCGCTCGGGAGGTCGAGGCCAACGGATCAACCGCCGGGTAAATCCCCAACTCTGCAATCGACCGTTCCAAAACGATGGTCGCATCCAAGTGCGCGAACGTGGTGGCCGGGGCCGGGTCAGTCAGATCGTCGGCTGGCACATACACCGCCTGGAACGAGGTGATCGAGCCCTTCTTGGTCGAGGTAATCCGTTCCTGGAGCACGCCCATTTCAGCAGCCAGAGTTGGCTGGTAACCAACGGCGCTCGCCGTGCGGCCCAGCAAGGCCGACACCTCAGAACCGGCCTGAGAAAACCGGAAGATGTTGTCGATGAACAACAGCACGTCCTGATTCTTCTCGTCCCGGAAGTACTCGGTCATGGCCAGGCCAGACAGCGCGACGCGGAGGCGGGCGCCGGGGGGCTCGTTCATCTGGCCATATACGAGAGCGATCTTCGAAGCACCCAGATTGTCCTGCTTGATGACACCGGCCTCGGACATTTCCTTGTAGAGATCGTTGCCTTCGCGAGTCCGCTCACCAACACCAGCGAACACCGACACGCCACCATGGAGCTTGGCGATGTTGTTGATCAGTTCCATGATGATGACCGTCTTGCCCGTGCCAGCGCCGCCGAAGGCGCCGACTTTGCCGCCTTTCAGGAAGGGGCAAATCAAGTCGATGACTTTGATGCCGGTGGGGAGAACTTGCGGTGAGGGCGATTGGTCCACGAGCTTGGGGGCCGGGCGGTGAATCGGGTAACGCTTTTCCGCCTTGACCGGCCCGCGCTCGTCGACGGGGTTGCCGCACACATCGAAAATCCGCCCCATCACCCCTTCTCCGACGGGCACGGAAATGGGCGCGCCGGTGTCGATGACCTCATAACCGCGTTTGAGCCCTTCGGTGCCGGACATGGAGACGGTGCGAACCCAATGATCACCGAGGTGCTGCTGCACTTCGAGTGTTAGATTGAACGGCTCGTTCTCGACTTTAAATTCGACCGTCAATGCGCTGTAGATGTCGGGCAGGTTTTCCGTGAATTCGACATCCACGACCGGGCCAACGACTTGTACAATTTTGCCTTTATTCATGTGGCACTCTTTCGCTAATCATTCCCAAGCTGGCCTCCGGCAATTTCGAGCAGTTCCTTGGTGATATTGCCCTGGCGGAGCTTGTTGTATTCGAGCGTCAACTCTTCCGTGAGGTTGGTGGCACTATCGGTGGCGTTCTTCATGGCCACCATACGGGCGCTTTGTTCGCTAGCTTTGGCTTCCAACAAGACCCGGTAGATAAAGATGTTCAGGTAATGCCCCAAGAGATAGGAAAGAACCGTCTCGGGGCTAGGCTCAAAGAGAACCTCGTTCGTGTCGGAGGCCAAGTCCGCTTCGGATTCCACACCAGGAATTTTTATCCCCTTGATTTCGCCAATGGGAAGAAACTCCACCACTCCGGCCCTTTGTGTCAGCGTGTTGATGAATAGTGAGGCGACGACCTTCACTTCATCTACTTCGCCGTTCAAAAACAGGTTGCGGGCAAAGTTAGCAATCGGCCGGGCTTCTTCCATTCGTGGGGAGTCCGTGAAGGTAAACTCCGCCGCCAACTGGCGGTGGGTTCGTGCTATGAACTGCGACTCCCGTTTGCCGGCCGTGATGAACGTGGTAGTCGCCGGATCAAACCGAGCAGCCTCTCGAAACAGGTTTGTGTTCAGCGACCCGCACAGCCCTTTGTCCGTGCCGATGAGGATCACCGCGCGCTTGCGAACTTCACGCACTTGCAGCAGAGGATGGGTGAACTCACTGGAATGAGCGGTGGCGTCCCTCTGGATGCGATACAGCAGCCGCGCGAATGGCCGCGTCATCAGCGTGGCCTGTTGTGCTTTGCGCATTTTCGACGCTGCCACCATTTGCATCGCGCGGGTGATCTGCGAGGTGCTGGTGATCGACTTAATGCGTCTGCGAAGTTCGCGGGGGCTAAGCATATTTCACCAGTCAGTGTTCATTGCCATGTCTGCTTGAACTCGTCGGCGGCTGCCTTCAACTCTGCCTTCAACTCGTCGTTGAGCGCTTTTTCCCGACCGATCTTGGCGAGCAACTGGCTTTTCCGCGTGGTGAAGTATTCCGTCAGCTTGTTCTGAAACTCCTTGACCCGCGCGACGGGCACCTGATCCATGTAACCGTTTTGCACGGTCCAGATCACCACCACTTGGATTTCCACGGGAATCGGGTTGTACTGCGCTTGCTTGAAGATCTCCATGATGCGCTTGCCGCGATCGATCTGCGCCTGTGTCTTGGCGTCGAGGTCCGAACCGAACTGCGCGAACGCCGCCAGTTCCCTGAACTGGGCAAGCTCGCCCTTGAGTTTCCCGGCGACCTGCTTCATGGCTTTGAGCTGCGCCGCCGATCCGACGCGGGAGACGGAGATGCCGACGTTGATCGCCGGCCGCACGCCTTGATAGAACAAATCAGTTTCCAAGAAAATCTGTCCGTCCGTAATCGAGATGACGTTTGTCGGGATGTACGCCGAAACGTCACCGGACTGCGTTTCGATTATGGGCATCGCCGTGAGGGAGCCGTTTCCATACTTCTCACCGACTCGGGCGGCACGTTCGAGCAACCTGCTATGCAGGTAAAACACGTCCCCGGGGAATGCCTCGCGGCCCGACGGCCGCTTCAACAAGAGCGATACCTGCCGGTAGGCCACTGCCTGCTTGGTTAGGTCGTCGTAAACAATCAGCGCATCCATCCCGTTATCCATGAACCACTCGCCCATGGCTGCGCCAGCAAACGGTACAAGATACTGGTTGGCGGCGGAGTCCGAGGCCGGAGACGCCACAATGATGGTGTACGGCATGGCACCGGCCTCTTCGAGAACTGCGATGACCCGTGCAATGGTGGACTGCTTCTGTCCGATCGCAACGTAGATACAGTAGAGCGGCCGATATTCCTTGTCGCCCGCCACTTCAGCGGCCTTATTCAACCGTGCTTGGCTAATGATCGTGTCGATGCAGACCGTTGTTTTACCTGTCGCTCGGTCACCGATGATCAATTCGCGCTGGCCGCGTCCAATGGGAATCATTGCATCAATCGGCATGATCCCGGTCTGAACAGGCTGGCTGACTGAGCGGCGGCGGATAATACCGGGAGCGATTTTTTCGACCGGATAGGTCTCGTCGCTCTTGATCGGCCCTTTCCCATCGACCGGTTCGCCGAGGATGTTCACGACACGACCAAGCAAGCCCTGACCCACGGGCACTTGCAAGAGCTTGCCTGTGGTGCGAGCCTCGTCGCCCTCTTTGAGTTGCGTGTAGTCGCCGAGAATAACGACGCCGACTTCGGTTTCATCGAGATTCAACGCCAAGCCGGTAATCCCCTTGCCGAGGTCGATCATCTCGTTGAGCATGGCGTCGGTCAGGCCCTCGATCTTGGCGACCCCGTCACCAATCTCGCGGATGACGCCCACGTTTTGCTTCGCTGTTGTCGCCTTAGCGCCCGCTATTTGGGCTTCAATTTCTTTCAGTAGGTTTGCCATAGTCACCTTGCTTCAAAACTTTTCTCCAGCGCTTCCAGTCCGGCCCGCACACTGCCGTCATAGACGTCGCACCCCACTTGAATCCGCATCCCGCCAATCAACTCCGGGCGCTGGGTAAACGTGATGGTCAACCCCGGGCCGTACCTGTGTTGCAAGCCGTTTTGGATGACAGTCCGTAAATCAGACGGTAACGGGGTGGCGGTCTCGATTGCAGCCGCGTGCCGCGCGCTGTCGAGTTTCACCAACCGGAGAAGATGCGCGAGGATCGACGGGGAAGTCCGTTCGCCGGACGCCATGAGGTGCTGCACCACCTGCCGGACCCGACTCGCATCGAGCAAATCCTTCACCATACAAGCGCGGAACAGCTGTTTGGCGTTGCGTTTTGCTCGCTTTGTGATCCTCATCGTTACACCACGAACTGTCTGGAAGTGATCTCAGCCAGACGTCGCTGGTCTTCCGCGGTCAGAATCTTGCCGGTGACCGTGGCCGTGGCCTGTACCACCAACTTACCGATCTCGCGCTTTAGTTCGTCGAGCATACGGTCATGATCCTGCGCGGCTGCTTCGTGCGCCTTGACCATGATCTGCTCGGCAGCGGCAATGGCCTTTTTGGTTTCTTCTTGCTGCACGCGGGCCGCAGCAGCCCGGGATTCAACGATGAATTTGGCGCCTTGGGAGTGGGCCAGTGCCAGCACTTCCTGACGCTGGGTTTCGGTCTTGTCCAGCTCCGCCTTGATCTTTTCGGCGTTGGCAATGCCTAATGCGATTTGTTCACGCCGCTGCTCCAGCATCGCGAGGATACGCCGGTAAGCGAACTTGTAAAGGACGGCGCACACGATGGAGAAGCTGATGATTTGCGCGCCCAAATGCTGCCAGTCCACGCCGAAGGTTCGGGCGATCTGCCGGACTTGGCTTTCGTTTTCGGCGGCGGCCAACAAAATAAATATGTTCATAGTGCTGCGCCCTCCGGTACTTGCTATTTCGCGAGAAACAAGGCGTAGAACACGATCGCTTCTGCGAAGGCGATGGCCAGAATCGCCTGGACCAAAATCTTCGTGGATGCGCCGGGATTACGCCCCACCGCTTCCGAGGCTTTCATGCCGATTAAACCTACGCCCAGCGCCGCGCCCAGCGCTGCCAAACCCACGGTAAGATTTCCGCCTAACTCCGCTGCCAACATCGTTGCGACCATATGCCGTACCTTCCTTTGCTTTCTCGCTGGTCCCGCAATTGAACGCGGTGAAACCGGCGGAATTCAGTGCTCGGTCCTGGGTTCTGCCGTCGGTGCAACTTCTTCGTGTTGACAGATCAGCAGTGTGAACACGGCGCACAACAACATGAAAACCAGCGCTTGCACCAAGCCCACCAACAATTCCATGAAGTAAAACGGGATGGGCAGCAACCAGCCAAAACCCGGCTTCAGCCGGGCCATGGTCTCAAGCATGTTCTCCCCGGCAAAAATGTTGCCGTAGAGACGAAAACTCAGGGAGACTGGCCGGAAGAGAATGGAGATGATCTCCAAACAGCCGGAAGCAAAAAATACGACGATCATCAGCACTTTCAAAAAGCCAGTTGTCTCGCCTTTCGGAGCAAACAATTCCTTGGCGAATCCAATGGGGCCGACTTCCTGCAAGGCCCAGACAATCCAACAGGCGAAAAAGATAATGGCCATGGCGAAGGTCAGGTTCAGATCGGCGTTCGCGCCGCGGAATAGCGGTTGGTCAACCTCGAAGCCGTTGGGAGTCTGATGTCCCCACCCAATCGTGCCAACCCCTGGAATAAGACCCAACCAATTTGCCGACAGAATGAAAATGAAGATCGTCGCCAGAAACCAAAACGTCCGTCTGACCAGGTGCGGCCCGATGATTTTCTCCAAAAAGTCGTACAGACTTTCGACCATCCACTCCAGGAGGTTCTGAGCACCGTCGGGAATACCCTTCATGTTCCGCGTTGCGAGTCTGGCAAAGAGGAGCAAGGCGATGGCGACAACCCAGCTGACGACCATCGAATTGGTGATGAAGCCGCCCCAATGCTCGATTCTGACTGCGGACTGCGGCAGGCCGTGTTCTGTCTCCGCTGCAAACACTGTGCTGCCTGGCAACACGGTCACCAACCACAACCATCGCTGGAGCGCAGTTTTCATCAATCAGTGCGTCTTTCCCGTGAACTTCCGACCTTCGATCGATTTCTGATCATCGTACGTGTCTCATCGTCCGTCCGCGGATGCTGGATAAATGAAGGCCCGGCAGTAGGTACGGGTCTTACATAATTCTTTGGCGTTGTGAGATGTTCCTGTAACGGTTGTTCTCGCGGGCCCGTACGCGCTAATGGAATCCGGCTCCGGCAACAGGTGCTATGTCACACTCCTTCGTCACGGTTACAAATGCAAAAGTATAGGAACCACAAACAATGTCGTCTGGTAGAACTGACAGTCACGTCGCGCACGACCGAGAGGCTATTTGCCAGCACCAGCCGACAGAAGTTTAGTTCCCGACGTGCAGGCATAACTTCCAGATGAAGGGGGTGCTTACCATAATGGAACTCTTTCGATGATCGGCCGCGGTGAAGTTAGCGTGTTCACTGGACTCATTTGGTTCGGGAGGTCATGAAAAGGCCCAGGTGCACGGCGTAGTTTTAACCAGTCCCTGGGAAAGGATAGAGCTGTCAACTCTCACAGATGTCGGCTGCGGAGAATGCTCTCAGACTTGGCACCGTTAGTGAATTGGTTCGAAGCAACGGCACACCGCCCATGCGTACATCTTGCACAGTGAATTCCCGGCCAGGAGTCGCGGAATCCACCCGGCCGGCGGACCAGAAAATCAGCGACATTCTGAGCGGGTAGTGAAGATGGAGGCACCAAATATGCAGGGCACTGCTAACAATTTGGAAATAATCCCCGGTCTCTTGGCAACCTCAGCTGAAGAAGGCCGCAAGCCGATATCCGTAGAACCTTATGTTGCTCTGCCGGGGGTAATAATCTGCATCCTCGAAGTTTCGCTCTATTACGGGAACGCGGAATCCTTTATGAACGAAATGCTCTCGAGCGTTGCAAATGCTTCGCTCGGAGTCCGATGGTTTATCTTGCAATTCAACCCCACTGAGGGAGTTGATTACATCGCCGCTAAAATGCTCACGGAACTGGCTGATCGTATGGGAAGGCAACAAGTAACGCTTGTATTCGCTGAACTGTCTGCTGATCTCAGAGAGATCCTTTCCGATTCCGGCGTTCTCGAAGTCGTTTGCGCCGCCAAACTTTTCGCTTCGGTTGCCGCAGCACTTGCGGCTTGCAACCCCTGCAAACTGATCCACCGCCAACGATGGCGGAGGGTGTCGTAAAAAACGTGAATTCATGCTCGAATCCCTTTTGCTACCATACGAGTCTTGACACTCAGCGCGGGCTATTCGTTGGCTTCTCGCGCAAGAAGGTTGAATTCACTACCTATGTACCAGATGGCGGTTGTATCGACCGCTTGAATGCGCCGCGGCGACGCATACCGCTGATCGTGCTCATGGTGTTTGAGTGACATTCTGCAGAACCTTGTTCAGTTCTGCGTCACCGGGCAACGAAAAGCAACCACGGCGTTCCAATCACCAGGAACAGTAGCAGGCAGGAAGCCGTGGCCATTAGGCCGAGCCGGTAGAGTTCACCCTGAGTGAGATAGCCGCTCCCGACGAAGATGACGTTTTGGCTCCCGCCCTGCGGTGTAATTGTCGAGAAGTAGCTGCTGGCAAAGAGCAGGGCGAAAGCCATTAAGGGTGCGGGAACACCCGTCTTCACGCCCACTCCCAGGAAAACGTCGAACAGAGCCAGTATCTGCGCCGTCTGGCTGACAAACATGTAGTGCATCAGGACGTAGAGGGCAAGCAGAACGACATAAGCGATAGGCCAGGTGATGCCACCAAGCAGAGAGGTCAGCCGCCCTCCGACATAACCCATGAAACCGAGTTCGTTCAGTTGGCCGCTCAATGCAAAGAGCACTGCCAGCCAAATGAAGGTGACCAGGGTGCCTCCTTGGAGGTTGATGTCGTCGAGCGTAAGCACATTGGTTGCAAGGAGAGCACCCAGGCCAGCGAAGGCCACCGCAGCGAGGCTCAAGTTCAGTGTCCCCGCCATCACCCACCCTGTGACCATGAATGCAAAAGCCACAGCGACGATCCACTCGTCTTTCGTGAGCGGGCCCATCCTGCGCAAAGCGTCGCGCGCGGCACCCGGTGCATCGGGGGTGTCCGTCACCCCCGGTGGAAACAATTTGTAAAGGATGAGGGGCAGCAAGGCGATCATCGCCAGGATGGGAATTGATGCTGCTAGAAGCCAAGTGCCGAAGTTAATCTTCACGCCATAGTGCTCCGCCAACGAGACCGCGATTGGATTCCCCGACGTGGCGGTGAGCCACAGGGCCGACGAGACGCTGAGACTGGCCATTCCGCAGAACATGAGGTAGCCACCCATACGACGGGTTTTCTCGTCATCGGGCCTGGAGCCGGAATTCTGTGCCAAGGAAAGAATGATGGGATACAGCACGCCGCCGCGTGCCGTATTGCTTGGAAAGGCAGGTGCAATCATGGCGCCCGTGAGAAAAATGCTGTAGCCCAGTCCGAGCGTGGAACGTCCGAATACGCTTACGACAAGGAGGCTGATGCGGCGCCCGAGTCCCGATTTCACGACGGCGTTGGCGACTAGGAAAGCGACGACAACAAGGAGCACGCTCGAGTTGGCGAAGCCAGCGAAAGCCTTAGCAGGATCGACCGTGCGGGTAAGCACGGCAGCCGATACCGCCAGTAGCGAAGCCGTCAGCAGTGGAAATGCGTTCAGAATGACCGCGAAGATAGCCGCCGCAAATACGGCAAAGAGATGCCAGGCCTCCTTCGTGAGCCCGCCTGGAATGGGAGCGAACCAAATTCCGAACGCAAGGGCAAATGAAAGTATTTGTTTGAGCAAACCCCGGTAACCAGTGGTGGCTGCGCTCATGGGCTGCGTTCCCCGCCTTGCGCGGCAGCCGCAGAACTCAGTCGCGCCCGACCCTTAAGGTCGACGGCCCGCCCGCTAACGCTGCCATCCTCGGACTCGACGATGAACCGCCACTCAAAGGAATACTCTCCGGTTACCCCGCTGTAACGGCCTGTCCCTCCCAAGATCGTACCCACAATGTGATTTCCGGTCGCCACAAACTCGCCTTTCAATTCGCTATAAACCTGATCGCCACGGTCGTCCGTCCAAACACACCGGCCCTGCATGCCTGCGAGGCTGTCGGTCAAGCCTAGAGCCCGCGCCTGGAACCCGACTCCTAACCCCTGATCCCCGGTGAGTAGCAGCGATCCGGTTAGATCGAAGATTGAAGCGCGGTGATTTGTTTCGAGGCTGAGCGTCTGCCTCGTACCTGAGGCGGACCAAGTACCTTGGAATGTTCGCCAATCTCCTGACGAAGGAGTTTCCCTGGTGGGGCCTGACGGCCGACCGCATCCGGCCGTGAACAGCAGTAGGGCGAGCGCCATCCATAGCCGTGCGAATGAAACTACGGAGCCGTTTCGAGAAAACACTTCTGAGTCTTCGCGGGTTAAAACCATAGTCACTTCAGCCAACGAGCTAGATGTAGTAGGGTTCTCTTGCGTTCAGATCGACCTGTCGTACGACGGGTCATTCTGTGGAAGACTGCGGGGAGTAGGTACTGTCAAAACCGACAGGCAGATCAGCCAGGGGAAAACAACCCGAGAGAAAAAAAACTCACACGTATCGATGAAGGCCGCCCTTACCGGCGAGATTTCCGACGCCCGGTCAAAGGCCGTTACAATCACTATCTCAGCCATAGCGGCCAGGCAAAGGTCCCGACCGCTGAGATCTGACAGGGTCACGGGGCGCTCTTAGCCTGTCTTCTCTAGCGAGTTGATGGGTACAACGCGCCGAGTCCCCTGGACCCTTCACGGGAAATTACCGCTCCCGAGTAAGCTGCCCCGGACTTACTGCCTTCGCAGCAGCGTCAGTCTGCGTTCGGATAACTGGGCGAGTTCACGAACCCGCTTACTGGGAGATCGGCCGTTCATACACTGGCTTTCTTCAACCCGAACCTTCTGCGGTGGACAGAAAGGCCCCAATGATCTGGGAACTCCGCTAGCACCTACAGGTCCAGCTTCGACTTGACCGAGCTTGAATTGTTTTTGATGTCCCGCTACTTTCGAGATTGAAGCGAAAATAGGAGTAGTAACCTGTGATTCCGTCTTTGGGTCCTGCGCAAACGCAGCTATCTTTTGGCAGAGTAAGTCTCTCTGGCTTTTCCGAAGCAGCAGCTGACCGAAAGGGCTGGGGACCCGGAAAATTCGGATGGAGGGAGGGAGGGAGGTGTCCTTTCCGGGCCCCCAGTTGCAGATTGCACCATGATGGTCGGCGCGCTCGTAGTCCCGATATTGTCAAAACTAACAGATCCCCCTGCCCTAGAAAGCGGTCACTGGATCACACTCCACTGGTCGTTTAATCCTCGGTGCGCGTGTTGAACTGAATCAGTTGGCATGCCCGCCAGGTTCGTACTTAATCCAACTTTAGGGATTCCCTGGTTACCGAGCTCGACTCCGGTGATTGAGTCGAACCCTGGACGAAGCCATTTTTAGCCGACCCTCCCACCTAGTACTTTTGACAGTGCTGATTCTTGTCTCCTGCCGACACACTGTCGCGACTGAACTTTTTAAGGCGCGACGAGCTCCACTGAAAGAGGATTTCATTCGAGACCGGTGTAGGGAGTCGCGGCTACGGATGGACGAGGCCTCCTCACCTGGGGAAGCGCCGAGAATTCGAGGAGAATCGTAATGAGAAAGCAACCAATCTTGTTGCTCTTTTTGGTAAGCGCGTGGGCCTTAATTGTGCCGGCGACATATGCCCAGACGGACGCCAGCAAAGGCGACCCGACGGTGACCGATCAGGATATCAAGTTGCTGCGCAAGGATCTTCGGTCAGAAAAGAAGCAGTTGATTGCGGCACACTTGAAGTTGACGGAAGCTGAGGCCACGAAGTTCTGGCCTGTGTACGATCAGTACAGCGCGGAGATGGCGAAACTCGGCGATCAGAAGTATGCGTTGATTAAGGAATACGCGCAGAACTTCGGCTCGTTGACAGATGAGCAGGCACAAAGCTTGACCAAGCGCTCGCTGGGGCTGGATGAAGCAATCGCGCAATTGCGAATCAAGTATGTGCCGATCGTTAATGGCGTGCTGCCTGGGACGAAGACGGCCACTTTCTTTCAACTGGAGCGCCGCATCATGGGGCTGATTGATCTGCAGGTAGCGTCGCAGATTCCGCTGGTGCAGGAACAGAATTAGTTCGGAATCTCTGAAGGTTGAGAGATTCGAATCCTGGCGCGAAGCCGGCAGGTTCTACTGGGGAGCTTCGTTTATCTGGCTTAATGCAGCAATTCGGCATGGGCCAGACGGCTCGACCCTGAAGACAAGGTTCCAGTAGAAATTCGAGCGCGCTCCGGCTAGTCAGCGTGCAGTACACACACACCTGGATGGGAGACTTAGACATGATCCGCCCACAGGATGGGGTGAGGGTGACGACGCAGGCGGTGCT
>Ga0247661_1000144_pt1 | contig 12949 bp, 12 predicted proteins | sample CNK02_metaG_FD_182799 | JGI IMG/M metagenome (GOLD analysis project Ga0247661, IMG submission 182799) | Soil microbial communities from Purdue University Martell Research Forest, Indiana, United States - CNK02 | ecosystem: Environmental > Terrestrial > Soil > Temperate forest > Bulk soil...
CTCGGTTGGCAAATGACTTATAAACTTCCCACTCCGGATCCTCGGCGGTGTAGCACTGGATCTCATGCGGCTTGATAGTTGTCTGAAGCATCAGAATCATGTCTTAACCGAAGGGACATTTCTCGAATAAAGAACAAATTCGCGCATGCCGCTTGTTGTTATGGCTAGCACTAGAATCGACTCTTCGCCCGGATCCCGCCGTTGCACAAGAATGCCTTCTATTTCGTAGGGCTCGTCTGACTCGTTCTTCGCAGGCAGACCGTCCCTGTTAAGCTCACGCAGTGGAATTGCGATGCCAACACGGTGTTTGTAGCGTGACGGAGGGAATCGTAGCGCCGCATGATCATCGGCTTCCCATCGTGCTGTCGAGTCAAGCCGCTCCAGCGGGATTCAATGCAGTGCGTTGCCAGCTTCCGTTTTAGGAAAGAGAACATAGAACTCCCGAGGCAGCGACTAGGTCGGACTCTGCATGTCCATTGCAAAAGCCAATCGGAATCCGAAATTGTTTTCCACAAAACATTTAGAAACGCGGACCTGTGGCGACGCAACGATCTTGGCACCGCGTTCTTTGAATTGCGCATGGAACGAGTCGACGGAGGTGACCCCCACATAGGCGTCGAGACCGGAGTCGCGTGGAACGGAGTCATGCGCGGGGCCGGCCGCGGAGTCCGCTTTTCCCAACTGAATTTCTGCGTTGTCGCGAGCGACGGTGGAGAAGACCGGCAGTTGACCAAAAAAACCCAGGATGCGAATTCCCAAGAAGTCCCGATAGTACTCCGCGGCAGCGACCTCATCGGGCACTACAAATTGTGGAGCGATGGACTTCACCCGCAGTCGGACTTTTGTTTTCCGCGTTGTTCAGTACCTGCCCATCGGCCCGCCAATTCTACTAGAGGGCCGCACTCGATTCCCGAAGCGGCTCACTTGCAGCAGATTTCGTGGTGGCCGCGATTTTATCGCGAAGCATACGCTTGGCACGAAACACTCCGGTCTTGACCGCGGGCAACTGCTTGCCGAGAGCGGCGGCGATTTCCGCGTAGCTCAACTGGCGGTAATAGTGGAGGACCAGCAGAATGCGCGATTCACGGGGCAGACGCCGCAAGCCTTCGCGGATGCGTTCATTGCGCTCGCGCAGCAGCACGCGCGAAAGCGGCGAGTTCTTCAAATTGTCGGGAAGCGTTTCGCAATGTTCCTCCTCGACGCGGCGGCGGCGTTCCACCTTTACCTGACGCAGCCGGTCAATGCAATGGCGGCCCGTCACTTTGGACAGCCAGGGGAGCGAGTAGATGGGCTGCTCGTCACCCTCGAGAGTGTGCAACTTGAGAAAAACTTCCGACGCAGCGTCTTCCGCATCCTCGCGCCGCCACAAGAATCGCTGGCACACTCTGAGCACATAGCGATAGTGCGAGGTGTAGAACTCGCTGAATTGTTGGGCACAGCTTTGGCCGCTCGGGCGTGAATCGCCCATAAGCACCGAACTTGTGATTGCCGCCATACCGCTCCTTTCGTGCAACCTTTTGCTACGACTGACTCACTTCCGGTGAGCACACCCCAAGCGACCGCACCGACGCCACGGTTTCAGCGGGCCCGGCGCGCCGCTCTTTTTTTTTAACCGCGCAGAAAACTCAAGCCGCTACTGCAAAATCGCTGTCGGCGAACCTCGCCGCGCGGCCATCGCCGTCGCGCGACGCACGACGAGCAGCGTCAAATCGTCAGCAGGGGCGCGCCCATCGGCAAAGTCCATGACGGCGCCCAGCGTCGAAAAGAGCAGTTGACTCGCGCTGGCGCCGGCGAATGCGCGAGCGGAGCTCAGCAGCCGCGCGGTTTCAAATTCTTCTTCGCGAGCGTTCTCGCATTCGGTGAGTCCGTCGGAAAAGGCGAGCAAGGTATCGCCCGGGCCGAGCCGCGTGAGGCCGGACTGATAATTCGCCTCAGGCACCGCTCCGAGCATGGGGCCGCCTTCGTCGAGGCGCAGCGCTTCGCTGGCGAGTCGCAGAATCAGCGGCGAAGGGAGTCCGGCGTTGCAATATGTGACAGCGCCATTTTGCAAATCAATACGCGCAAAAAATGCCGCTACCAGCGGAGGCTGTCCGAATCCAATGCACAATTCGCGATTGGCTTGTGCAATGGCGTCTGCGGGATTGCGATGAGCCAGCGCGCAGGAATGCAAAAGCGAAAGCAGGTGCGGCATCCAGATGCCGGCGGAGAGGCCCTTGCCGGCGATGTCGCCGACGATTACACCGAGGGCGCCGTCGAGTTCGACCACCTTGAAGAAATCTCCCGACAAGTGACGCACCGGAAAAATTTCCCCGGCGATTTCGAAGTCACCGCGGCGGAGTTCGCGCGGGGCGCACAAGCGGCGTTGAATCTGAGCGGCTTCGAAAAAGCTGCGGTAAATCGCGGCTTGCTGGCAGCGCAGCTCGGCGACTTCGGCTTGCAGGCCTTTTGCCTGATCCACGGCGTCTTTCGAGTCGCAGTTGTTCGCATCGGAGCCAGCACAGCAGGTCGCACTATGCTCCAGTTCGTGCGCGGTTAAGCCACCATCGCGCGCTACCGCGGTTGCGACTGCTGCACCTTCTCCCCACATCCCATCCATGCCAACCTTCTTTCGCCAGAAACCTTAGCGAGAAAACGAAATCAGCCGATAAATTTGTAGCCGACGCCGTGCACAGTCAGGAAATAGCGAGGGTCTTCGGGCACGGGCTCGAGTTTCTGCCGGATGCGCACGATGTGGGTGTCCACGGTGCGCGTCGTGGGGTAATTTTCGTAGCCCCACACTTCGTCGAGCAAACGATCACGGCTCAAAGTCTGACCGGAGTGGCACAAGAAATATTTGAGCAGGTCGAATTCCTTTCCTGAGAACTCGACCGACTTACCACCGCGAAAAACCTGGTAGCTGCCGAGATGCACTTCGACGTCGCCGAATGCGTAACGGTCCTGCTCCTTGGGAAGGGTTTGCGTGCGCCGCAGAACCGCTTTCACTCTGGCGAGCAATTCGCGAATCGAAAACGGTTTGGTGACGTAGTCGTCGGCGCCGAGCTCTAGGCCGACGACTTTGTCCACTTCCTGACCCCGCGCGGTTAGCATGATGATCGGAATCGACGGACGCTTGGCCTTGAGCTGCTTGCAAACGTCGAGGCCGCTCATTTTGGGCATCATGACGTCGAGGATGATCAGGTCCGGTGAATTCTTGAGTGCCAGATCGAGACCTTCGACACCATCTAGCGCGGTGGATACGTCGAAGCCTTCGTACTCAAAGTTGTCGCGCAATCCGGCGACCATGTTCGGCTCGTCTTCCACGATTAGGATCCTGGTCGTGCCCATGAACTCAACTCTCCTTAACTTTCGGCCGAACGCTCAAGACTCTTGCTGCGGCAACGCCAATCACGCTGGAGCAGTTCCCTGCCGCTGGAGCGGCTGGATTGGCAACGCAATGGTGAACTTGCTGCCGCGCTCCGGCGCACTTTCGACAAAGACATTGCCTCCGTGAGCCTGGGCGATATGTTTCACGAGCGAAAGCCCCAAGCCGGAACCCTTGGTGTTATGCACCAGCGGGTCGCCACAGCGGTAAAACTTTTCGAAAATCTTGTCATGGTCGGCGGGGGCGATGCCGATGCCGCGATCACGAACCTCGAGTTTGACGCTGCCGTTGGCGCGGTAAAGGCTCACGCCGATGAACTTCTGGTCTTTGGAATACTTCAGGGCGTTGTTCACCAGATTCAGCAGCGAGCGCGCAATCGCTTCGCGGTCTACATTCACGGGAGGAATGTCAGCGGCGATATTTTCTTCAAAGGCAAAACCGTTCTGCTCGATCTGGAAGCGGTAGGACTCCAGGGTGGCGCGCACCAGTTCGGCCAGGTCGGTCTGCTTGAAGTCGTATTCCTTGCGGCCGGCTTCGATGCGCGAAAAATCCAGAATGTTGTTGATCAGCGCGCTGAGGCGCTCGCTCTCTTCGCGGATGATGCGGAAATATTCCTGATATTTCTCCTGCGCCGTGAGCCGGCCAAGTTCAAGCGTCTCCGCATATAAACGGATGAGTGCGAGCGGGGTGCGCAATTCATGCGAAACGTTGGCCACGAAATCCGATTTCAGCCGGGCTAACTTCATTTCGCGCGAAACATTGCGGTAGGTCAGAAGCAGCCCGCCTGCCATCAAGACCGACAGCGCTCCCAAAATGATGTAGTTGGAGCGGAGAAACTTGGCGCCAATTTCATCGATCGTGGTACCCGGATACTTGATGGCGAAAACCATGCCTTCAAACGCTTCACTCAGCGAGCGTTCCATCTCCGCCTTGCCGCCATCCCAGTTCGCTGAAGCAATCCACGGCGTATAACCTTTCGACGGACGGACCATCAAGGCAGGCGGGTTGGCATCGTGAACCGCGGTGCTCTTGCTGCTCAAGACGTCATTGATAACGCCCGGAAAGAAGGTGTTGCGGAGGTAGTCCGGATCGAAACCTACGATACCCAAGACGACGTCGTCTTCCGGCACTTTGGGGGGAATGAAGTACGCGATGCTATAGAAGAACCGCTCTTCATCCTTATCTTTGCCTTCTTCCCAGCCGCTGTAAAAGCCGAAAGGCTTGTCGCCCTTGGCTTCCATCATGTGCAGTTTGTGGGCCAAATCCGGAGCTTCGATGGGCAGCCACTTCATGGTCCTGGCGACTTCGGCGGCCATGTGGCTGCGAAAGGCTTCATCGTCGCCTTTACCAGGGCGGGACCGCCAAATGACGTGATCGTGTTCCTTATCGTAGAGAAGTGCGTATAAGAATTCAGGGTGGGCGGCTAACAGCTTTTCCAGCTGCGGCTTGGTTTCCGAAGATTCCTGGCCACAAGGAAATTCCTTGCGAACGGGAGAGAGCATATCGGTGGCTTTGGTCCAGGTTTTTATCTCGGCGATTTTCAGAACATGGATGAAGTCGAGTTGAATGGCCGCTTCGATCGCCTTGTCGCGCTGGATGCTGCGAAGGTTCCAGAAATTGAACAGCATCAGGGCGGCGGCCGGAAGCATAATGGCCAGCTCCAAGGTCAGCAGCAGCCTCGTACGGTCGGTTAACCACTTTTTCTTCAAAGGAGTTGCGCTCATATGGCTTTTGACTGAAGGCTAAGGCCTCAGCCATTGAAGTGAACTATACGGGGTTACAAGGCGGATGTGTCAAGCGAGCGCAAACGATTGTAAAAAGTTGTAAAAAGCGATTGCCGCATAGGCTAACCCCATAACAAGCTTGGACTTAGACGAACGCGGCGGAGCTGGCGCGGCAACATTTCCTAGCCATCCCGTTTTGCCGCTCAGCCTTTGGGCTTTACAGGAGGCACCATACTGGCCGCAGCGGAGCCGATGGCGGCGTCAAGACCGAGGACGTTCACCAGGCCGGCGTTGGACGGAACGATGTACTTGGTGTTGTTGGCCAGCGTGTTGCTCAACACTTCGAGACGGCGCATGGCTTCGGCGCGGTCCTTAAAGAAGGTTTCCGCAGCAGTGGAGACCAGGCGGATGGCTTCGGCTTCGGCGTTGGCGCGGGTGATCCTAGCTTGCGCGTCGCCTTCGGCTTTTAGAATTTCGGATTGCTTGAAACCCTCGGCCTGCAGGATCTGGCTCTGCTTGACGCCGTCGGCTTCGAGCACCGCGGCGCGCTTGTCGCGTTCGGCCTTCATTTGGCGGGACATGGCCTCGGTAATGTCGCGTGGCGGGTCGATTTTCTGCACTTCGACGCGGGTGACCTTCACGCCCCAGCCGTTGGTGGCTTCATCGAGGACATGGCGCAGGTTGGTATTGATCATGTCCCGCGCGACCAGTGTTTCGTCGAGAGTGCGGTCGCCAATCAGGTTGCGCAGATTGGTTTGCGCCAGGGTGGTGCAGGCGTAGCCGAAATCCTGAACTTCGAATTGCGACTTCACGGGGTCCACCACTTTGTAATACACAACGGCGTCCACTTCGACCGTGACGTTGTCTTTGGTGATCAGTTTTTGCGGCGGCACGCTGATGACCTGTTCGCGCATGTCCACGCGAATGAGGCCATCGGTAAAAGGCATGATGATCGTCAGCCCGGACGGAGCGAGCCCGTGAAATTTCCCCAGCCGCATGATGATGCCCTTTTCATACTGGTTCACGATGCGAGCGGCACGCACGATCACAATCAGCGCGAACAGCAGAAACGCGACCAGCAGAACGGGCAGGAAAAATGCAGCTGGATTGTCCATATCGGATGACCTCACTGAACTCTGAGTGTTACGCCTTCGACTGCAACGACCTGAACGTTCGCGCCGATTTCCCGCACCGCGCTATCCGGCTGTGCCAGCTCTGCGCGCCATTCCTCACTGCCGACTTTGACGATGCCGCAATCATGCGCCGGGCCGATGCGCTTGGTGACCACACCCGTCTTGCCGACGATGGCGTCGACGTTCGACGGCTGGTCTTTGACATGCAATTTTGCTTTCAGCCAGCGCCGGAATAAAGCGAAGTAGAGCAACGCGAAAAGCGCTGCGCTCACTAAACCGGTTTGCCATGACCGTGTGATTAGTCCAACCACGCCGCCTGCGGCCAGCGAAGCGCCGACCAATGCGAGATCGAATCCGGTAAGCGCACCCAGAGCCAATTCGGCGGCCACGCAAAGCACACCAAAAATGACCAGCAGCCAGTTCACCCAGTTGCCCACGAAAGCTCCTTGCGGGAAACAATTGTTGTTGCGGAAGATAGCATCAGAAACAACCGGTTTCAATGAGTGTCGCGTGAACGCTAGGCTAACGGCCGCGGCGCTTCTTTGCTTTGCGGCCTTTTCCGCGAGCCGGCTTTGCGTGCGCGTGGTCCGACGCCATTTCGCGGCGTTTCTTGACCGCCCAACCTTTCTTATTGCTTTGACGGCCACGCGCGATTCCCAGGGCATCAGGGGGAACATTTTCCGTAATCGCCGAACCGGCCGCTATGTAAGCCCCATCGCCGATACGCACCGGCGCTACCAGCACCGAATCGCTGCCGATGAAGACTTTATTTCCAATCGTAGTCTGGTGCTTATTCACGCCGTCGTAGTTGCAGATGATAGTTCCCGCCCCAATGTTGGTCTTGGAACCCACTTTGGCATCACCGATATAGGAAAGGTGAGGAACTTTGGCGCCTTCGCCGATCACGGCTTTTTTCGTTTCGACGAAGTTGCCGACGCGGGCGCCAGTTTTCAGGTGGGTTCCGGCACGCAGTCTGGCAAATGGGCCGACGATTGTGCGGTCGTCCAAGCGGCTCTCTTCGACCAACGAGTGCGCGCGCACGGTCACGTCGTCGCCAAGGATCGCTTCATGCAACACCGTTCCCGTGGCGATTTTGCAGCGAGCGCCGAGTTTAGTTTTTCCGAGCAGTTGCACGCCCGGTTCCAGCGTGCAGTCTTCTCCCGCGCTGACTTCGGGATCGATCAGAACCGTTTCCGGCAACTGAATGGTTACGCCGGCAGCCATCAGCTCGGCGCGCTTGCGTTCACGGAAAATCCGGTCTACTTCGGCCAGGTCGGCGCGCGTGTTGCATCCCAACACTTCGCGGGAATCGGCAGCGATCTGCGCCAGCACGGTTTCTCCATTGGAGGCGAGCACGGCAATCGCGTCGGTGAGATAAATTTCGCGGTGTTTGTTGTTGGGCTTGACCTTGGCAAGGGCCGGCCACAATTTGCCCAGTGTGAAGCAGTAGATGCTGGAGTTGATCTCGTTCAGTTCGCGTTGCTCGGCAGTCAGCTGTGAATCTTCTACGATGGCGCCGACCTGCGTTTCCGATTTGCGCACGACGCGGCCGTAACCGCTGGGATCGGCCAGCACCGCAGATAGAATCGTCGCCGCCGCATTTCCGGAACGGTGCGTGGCCAACAAGGCTTTCAGGGTTTCCGGACGGATGAGCGGCGCATCACCGGGAAGCACGATGGCAATCTTGGCGTTGCCGAGCGCACGCTTCGCAACCTGCATCGCGTGTCCCGTGCCGTTCTGCGGTTGCTGCAGAACGGTGGCCACGTCATGCTTCTCAATCAGCGCGGTAACGTGTTCCGCCTGATGCCCGACGATTGCGACAACTTTTTTTGGCTTAAGCGGGGAGCAGGCAACCACGACCTGCTCCACCAGCGAGCGGCCGCCCGCCGGGTGCAAAACCTTGGCCAGCGAAGATTTGAGGCGCGTACCTTTACCGGCCGCCAGGATCGCGATCACTACATCTTTATTCGGCATAGTCCGGCTATTCTCTCCCGCCCTTGCCGCTTTGACAATCGAACGATGGACGGAAGGCCAAAATTCCATTACAGTCTCGGCACGAATTCCCATTTTTTGCCTGATGAAGTGACTCGGGAGGGACGGCCCTGAAAACCTGTACCAATTGCAGGGGAAACCTAGCCGACTTTGTGGATGTGTGCCCGTACTGTGGAGTGGCGCAGCCGGTGCCGCAGGCTGGATTGCCGCAGGGCGGTTGGCCGGCGGCGCCACAAAACAGCAATAAGGCCATCGCCAGCCTGGTTTGCGGAGTGCTGTTTATGTGCGCTCCGGCTTCCATCGCCGCGATTATTCTCGGGCATCTGGCTTTGGTGGATATCAAGCGCACCGCCGGCCGAATGGCTGGAAAAGGCATGGCCATCGCCGGCCTGACGCTGGGCTACGTGGGTTTGACGCTGACCACAATTTACGTCGTGTTCGTTACGTTCATGGTTCGCAATACGTTCAGCCGCGATGTTCCGGCCAATGAAGGCGCCGCGGTCGACACCATGCGCACTTACCATACAGCGCTGAAGGCCTATATGGAAAAATGCCCTGCCCAGGGCTATCCCGCAACGCTCACACCGCTGGGGCCTGGCCGCGGCGACTGTACGCGCGCCAACCTCATCAAGGACCCCCGGCTGGTCGCAGCGGCCCCAGTTCGCAAGGGCTACATGTATGAGTACCGGCCGGGCGTGAATGGCACCGACCGTGTCACGGTCTTCGCTCTGGTAGCGCGCCCGATCGTACCGGGCAGCACCGGAAAACGATTTTTCTATCTGGATGAAGCCGGAGTGATTCGCGAGTCTAACTCGCAAAACGTGGGGCCAAGGAGCCCGGCCGTGGGAACCAATGTAGCCGCGCCCGAAGATCATGACGGCGAAGAGCAGGACAATACTGGGGAGGAAAGCAAGCCTTGACAGAAATTCGGAATGACCAAGAGAGGCGGCTGTGAAACAGTGCCCCAATTGCAGCGGTAATCTGGCGGATTTTGTGGCGGTATGTCCCTATTGCGGAGCAGCCGTAGCCGTTGCGCAGGCTCCCGGATTTAGAGGTCAGCCCGAATGGAACGGGCCACCGCAGAACAGCGGCAAGGCACTGGCCAGCTTGATTTGCGGAGTGGTGTTTTTCTTCTGGCCATTTTCGGCGTTAGCCGCCGTGATCCTGGGGCACCTAGCGCTCTCTGACATCAGAAAAAGCGCCGGGCGGCTGGCGGGCCGGGGCATGGCCATCGGCGGACTGGTGACAGGTTACATTGGAGTTTCGACCGTTCCGATTTTGATTATCGCGGCGATCGCGATTCCCAATATTTTGCGATCGAAAATGGCGGCGAATGAGGCATCCGCCGTTGGCAGCTTACGCACGTACAACACAGCTTTGGTCCGTTATGCCACGGAGTGCCCAAGTCAGGGATATCCCGCGTCGCTGGCGTTTCTGGGACCTGGCGAGGCGGGAGCGGACAAATGCGTGCGCGCAGATCTGGTGGAGGCCCTCATGAGCAGCGAGATGCCCGTAAAAAGTGGCTACCGTTTCTATTACGCTGCGGAAAGTTACGACGCGAGCGGCCACGTGGCGAAGTATGCGCTGGCAGCCGATCCAGTCACGCCGGGTACGACGGGAATGCGTCACTTTTTCACCGATGAGTCGGGGGTGATCCGCTTCAGCCGGCGCGGCGGCGCGGATGCGCACAGCGAACCCTTGCAGTAGAACGATCAGTCCGCGGCCGGGGCTTCGGCCATGGCATGGGCTTCGACAGGGCGATCCTCCCGGGAAGTGATCATCCAGCTGGACGAGTCGGAAAGCACGCGGCCAACGATCTGGGTGTGCAGGGCATGGCCGGCTTTGTAAGCCTCGACGCGGCCGAGCAGCGGAAAGCCGATCAGAGCGAGATCTCCAATCAGGTCCAACGCTTTGTGGCGGCCAAATTCGTCGGGGAAACGCAGCGGTCCATTCAATACTCCGTCGTCGGTAAGCACAATGGCGTTCTCGAGCGAACCGCCTCGAATGAGACCCATGGAGCGAAGCGGCTCGATGTCGCGTTCAAAGCAGAAGGTACGCGCGCGAGCAAGCAGACTGCGGAACGAATCCGGCTGAACGACCACTTCGATCTGCTGCGGACCGACCAGCGGGTGAGGGAAATCGACGTAGCACCGCACGTGGAATTCATCAGCGGGATAGATGCCGATACGGCGATCCGCCTCGATTAGCTCAACAGGTTTGATGATTTTCAGATAGCGGCGGCGGCGGCGCAGGCGGCGGATGCCAGCTTCATCGAGCAGGCGCAGGAAGGGCTCTGCCGAACCATCCAGAATAGGAACTTCGATGGCGTCTATGTCGATAAAGACGTTGTCTATACCGGAGGAATAGATTGCCGCTAGCAGGTGCTCGGTGGTGGAGAGGAGCACACCCTGCTTCATCAAACTGGTGGCATAGCTGACGCGAGCGACATTGCGCCCGCTGGCTTCGATGGGAAAGTTATCAAGATCGGTACGACGGAAGACGATGCCGGTGTCTGCTGGCGCGGGAGCCAATCGGACATGGCCGAAGACGCCAGTGTGAAGGCCGATGCCTTCGGTCGAGACTTCGCGCTGAAGCGTCGTCTGGAACATGTGCCCGGATATTAGGATAGCACCTCGCGCGCCACTCGGTTTTCTAGAAGTTCTCTATTGTTTTCAATCACTTATAAGCCTGTTAATTCGTCGTATCTACGATGGGTGTGGTAAACGTACAACGAATCGTGGGGTGCCATGTGGCGGGGATCACATGCAGGAGCAGAAGAGCTTGGCACGCGGGCCTACTCCCTTTGGCAAAGGGCCAGGCTTCCTTTATGGATGATGACGCGTCCGAACTGGGTACGGTGTTATACTTTTCTTGCACACGGCATCGTATTGCGCTCAGGAAGGGCAAAGAATGAACCGCACTGCCAGGATCGCCATCATCGCCATTTCGGTTGCGATTTTTTGTTATGCCGGGCTGGGACACGTCCTCGGGCAGACGCATGAAGAGCGCGCTTACAAGTCGCTGACCGTGTATGGCGAAGTGCTACAGAAGATCCAGGCGGATTATGTAGACGAACCGAACATGCACTTGGTGACGGCCGGGGCGCTGCACGGGTTGCTGGAGTCGCTCGATCCGCAGTCGAGTTATCTGACCCCGCGCGAATATACAGAATACAAGCAAAAGATTGCGAGCACGAATCCCGGAGACACGGGCTTGACGCTGAGCAAGCGCTTTGGCTACATCATCGTCGTTTCGGTGCTGCCCGAGAGCCCGGCCGAGAAGGCGGGGATCCGCAGCGGCGATATTTTTGAGTCCGTCGGGGGATTTACGACGAGAGAAATGTCGGTTGGTCAGGCCATGAACCTGTTGCGTGGACAGCCGGGGAGCGGAGTGAAAGTTGGAGTGATCCGTCGCGGCAAAAACGAGCCCGAATCGCTAGACGTCGTTCGCGAGAAGCTGGCACCGGTAAAGATGGTCAGCCAGAAAACCGATCCTGACATTCTGGCGTTGCGCTTAACCAGCCTCGAAGCGGGGCGCGCGGACGAGATAAAAGCGCGATTGTTGGATGCCGAAAAGCAGGGCGTGCACAAGGTTGTGCTGGATTTGCGCGATTGCGGGCGTGGTTCGGTTTCGGAGGGGCTGGCGATTGCGCGTTTGCTGATTCCGAGCGGTAACCTGGCGACGCTGAAGGGCCAGACCGTTTCGTCACAAACCTTCGCGGCCGAACCCGGCAAGGTGGTTTGGAAGGGGCCGGTCTCGGTGCTGATTGACGGCTCCACTTCCGGCGCGGCCGAAGTGCTGGCGTCGGCGATCGGTGGAACGCACCGCGGCGACATCGTTGGCGAACGCAGTTTCGGGCTGGCCTCTGAGCAGAAGCTAATCACGATTGACGATGGCTCGGCGCTGATCCTGACGGTAGCTAATTATTACAATTTCGATGGCAAATCCATTTTGGAAGAGGGCGTAACGCCCACCGAAGTGGTGCGCCAGGCGGCCGCGTCTGCGGACGATGGCGCCGATGACGACGACAACGCAAATGGCCAGACAGTGCAACCGCCGGCGGAACCACGTCCCCTTTCTCCCGAAGACGCAGTGTACAAAAAAGCCATCGACCTGCTGAAGGCGCCCGCGAAAAAGGCGGCGTAACTGACTCGTGGAGTCAGACGGCGCGCTGAGCGGAATACTCCGACCATTCCAAATGAAAAATTCCAGAGCGTTGGTTGTCTTGTGCGCGGTGTTGGTATTTTTGTCCCTTCCCGGTTGTAGGCCCGCGAAACCCGGACCTCTGACGCCCGGGCAAATTCACCAAATCACGCAGGAATTGGCCAAAGCGGCGGCCGTCAAAGCGCCGCAGGGCTCCGTAGTTAAGTCGCGGCAGGCCCGAATGCGATCTCCGGCCGCCAGGTCGGAGGAAATCTACGTTGGATTGCGCGGGGATGCAGTGCGGGCAGATCAAATAGAACAAATGCTCGCTGGAATCGCGATCGGGCGTGGCCTTACGGTGGACCACGAAGTGGCCGGCTCCGGCTTCACGAACATCGTGCTGCGCGCCCACGGCGTCATTACGCACCGAATTGAAATCGAAGAGCTAGCGACGCCGGCAGAGCGAAGTCCCGTCTGGCCCGGACAAGCGCGACTCGCGATTCTGATGGACGACCTCGGCAGTGATCGTGGCGCGGCCGATGCGATCTTCTCTTTGCGCGTTCCCATCACAGTCTCCGTTCTTCCCTTTCACGCAC
>Ga0247661_1000145_pt1 | contig 12867 bp, 14 predicted proteins | sample CNK02_metaG_FD_182799 | JGI IMG/M metagenome (GOLD analysis project Ga0247661, IMG submission 182799) | Soil microbial communities from Purdue University Martell Research Forest, Indiana, United States - CNK02 | ecosystem: Environmental > Terrestrial > Soil > Temperate forest > Bulk soil...
CCGCGGCGATTTGCGCCTTTGCTTGATCGATGCCGGCAAGCGCCTTTGCTATACGCGCGTCCTGCAATTCTCGCTGGCGACGGTTGTTTTCGATGGCGGCACGCGCAGCTTCAACCGCTGCGGTCGCCTGGTCAACCTGCGCTCGGTAGTCGTCGTCCTGCAATTCGACGATGAGTTCGCCCTTGTGCACTCGCTGAAAGTCGGCCACATGAACCGTGCGCACGATGCCGGCCACCTTGGTGCTCAACGGTGTAAGGTCGCCCCGCACGTAAGCATCATCAGTTAGCTGTTCGACTTTGCCGCCCTCCCACGCATTCCAATTGCGAGTGATGGTGATCCAAACCGCGAGAGCGAGCGCCACGACAAGGAAGGGAGTAACGTATTTTTTCCACCTGACACTGTCGTGAGAAGAGGCCGCAGGTTTGCCGTTTTCCGGAGGCAGCAGTTTCGTCACGGGGACAGCGGACTCAGGCGATACTGGCGAGGCGGACATCAAATGTGCTCCTTCAGCAGCAAAAAATCTGCGAACGCTGCGTTATTCTCGATCATCCAAACAGAGGCGATGGGCGCTAAGTTGTCTCTTGATCGCGGACATGACGCTCTCAACGGGAAAATTCAATCCTGGCTCTGGGCCAAGGGAAGTTGCGACGTAAGTTGCACATCCATCATTGTGCTGATGCGCCGCTCCAGTTGAAGGAAGGTCGCGGCTTTCTTTCCGGGTAAGACTTTCCGAAAGATCGCCGCGAACTGCTGACGCAGCTTTGCTTGTTCGATGTCCGTCTCAAGCCAGCGACGAATGAGATTGTCGGCCTGATCGTCGGTCAAGGTGCCGTATTCCTCCGAATATTCCTTGAGAATTGTCGTTCTCGTATCGTTGACCTTGCCCATGTTCGCCGAGTACTGCTCGTATACTTGCCATAGCCTCGTCGATTCGCTATCGGTGAGCGTCAAATTCGCGGCGATGAGTTCCTTCTTCATTGCGCTGACATCCCTGCGTAATAGAAACTCAGCGAGTGCGAAGCCCTTCAAAGCGTGCCTCTCTTTAAGATCAAACTAGCCTTCTCCATGACGCGACATGGCGCTGACTCTTGGTTCCAGCAGCTGTAGTCGTGCAAGCGGCTGGCCAACTGAATTGAAGCGCTTCCCCTGCAACATGCAGAGGGAACAGGCGTTTGCAGGAGCCGATTGCCCCGGTCCCTGGGTAGCCCCATTAGTGCTGCCAACCGTTTAGCGCTTTCGCCACACGATTGACACCGAAACCTTCAAAACACTCGAATTATTCCTTGCTGCAGTACCTCGTTCTTAGAAGGATCTTCAAACGTATTTCCTTAGGGCAGTTTGTCGTAACGCCGACTGCGGTTGCGCCTTTTTCCGAAGGCAATGTAGTGGAATTGAGATTGCTTCAAAAGCACTCTGGTCGAAGCTTCGAATAAATGCGTGAAGTTTTAGAAAGAGCAGGTTGAACCGATGTCTGCAGTCGCAAGCAGTTCAGCAATCCTCCCAATTTCGGGCTTCCCCGCAGGGGGCGATGTGCACTGGGAAACGCAACGGCGATTTGTGTGGAACGAACAAGCGCACACGCGCGAAGAGCACGAGCTGGTCTATGAAATCAGCTGGGTCAATGAGCTGGGTCTCTGGCGCCGCTTTCTACGGTCGCAGCGTAAGGTGACAAGCTAAAATCATCATCTTTTTTTTCCGCAACAGACAGTTCGCGGCCACTGAATCCAAGCCTTGTACTACGGCTATTGGGCGATCAGCTGAGGCGCCGCAGCGTTGTCATCAGACAGCGTTGCAACTTGCACTCCAGACTCCTGAATTGTGAGTATGTCCGTGTGCATCCTGTCCCATTCGAGCAGGGTAAGACCATAGGAACCAAAGAAACGCCGGATTTCGGCAGAATTCCAATTCATGACTTTTTCCAGCACAGGAACTAGCACGCTCATAGCGTTAGTGCTTAGCACAGTACGCTTGGCGACGCGCGATATAAATTGGGCTTCGCTTACCGCAATCGTGAGCCCGTCGTATTGATTGACATGCATCATCACCGGCAAATCGGAGCTTCCGTCACCCATGTAGATGATGTGGTCGTGGCTGATGCCCAGGTTTGCGCGAAGCTCCTCAAGTACGGCGATCTTGCCCCAGCCCGCGGCAGCACGAATGATCGAGTTCACTTCGCCCGTCGCTTCGTCGTACCGGAAACGCGTGCCGAAGATGTGATCCGGCGGCACAATGCCTTCCAGGGCCGACTGGATAATCTCCTGTGGGGCGGCGGAGATCACGTTAAAATTAAACTTCTGGTCTTCGCCAAGATTGTCTAGAACGCGTGCGAATAGCGCGACATCATGCTTCAGACGAATCCGCCTGCCGGCCTCCACGAGGTGCTCGCGACGCACGCGGCGAAAATCCGGATCATGGAGAATCAGATAGCTGAGCTCGGCACCCTGCTGAACTAGATTGATATCCGCAAGGCCCTTGACCTTGTCGTGAAAACCATGAAAACCAATGAGCTCGCTCAGCACGACTCCAGAATCGTTGAAACTGAGCGTCTGATCGAAATCGCTTGCAAGTAGAAAGTTCCTTAGCATATCCATCCCTCTGCCGGTGCTGCTCCTCTTAGGCGGAAGTCACCACCAAGCTAATCGGTGCGGGGCGATAAGCGCCCTCCAATGAGGTAGCGATTTTAGTGCGCACAGCGCGGGAACAGCGTCGCTAGTACCATTAAGTCCCACGGTCTGAACAACCACCTTTCGGTCTGGTTGCTCTGACCCTCCGTCGGTTGTGCAATGAAGCCCAACCGGTGACGCTTTACAAGATTTTCCAGGTGCTCGGCACAAATCCCGGTAAGGTTCGTGACCTCAGCATAGGTGAAGATTTTTTGGCTCGCTTTCACAGTGATCATGGATTCAAGTCCCCGCCGACTTTGGAGTCAATTTGCATTTCAAAGAACTCGGACGCCGAAAGGGTCTTCTTGTGAAGGGGAGCCACAAGAGCCCGTTCTGTTTGATCAAAGACCTGCCGTTTTGCGCGAAAGAGCCGCGCCTTGAAGGTCCCAGCTGAAACACCGAGCATGGCGCAAGCTTCTGGGCCAGACAACTCGTCAAAGTAAGTCATCGTGAACGCCTGTCGAAGCACGGGTTTCATATTTCCTAGGATCCCGTCGACCAATTGAAGGCTTTCCCGTTTTGCGTGAACCATCTCCGGATCAGGTTGCGAGGCCGGAATATTTTCCGTCCATTTGACTTCATGCGAATTGCTGTCCGACAGCGTCCGCATCGTGGATGGTTTACGTTTGCGTCGGATCATCAAAGCAGCGTTCAAGACGATTCGCGTGAACCAGGTCCTTAGGGCGGATCGACCCTCGAAACTCCGCAAGTGGAGATACCCGGAAAGAAAGGCATTCTGGACAGCGTCTTCGGCGTCTTCTCTATTGCGAAGGATGGCATGAGCCATCGCTACGAATTTCGAGCGCGAGGCCACGAACATCTCTTCGAAAGCTTCCCTTCCTATGAACTCCGCTCGAGTTTCGACGACGTTGTGGGCCTCGTAGCTTGGCGACTCGCACGAGGCTGATCGCATGCTCCTTTTTCTTGTTCTGAAAACGGGCAAGGAGGTGCTGGTTGTTGCCGCGTTGGCGCACCCAACGAAACTCGCGGATCTCGATGCGTAGGTCACTGGCGATCTCCGTTTCTCTCTCGCTCCCAAAAGCAAGTGTGTCTCCAAGGCGGGCTTTTCCAAGCAATCGGCTATGTGTCTTGTTTTCAATGGAAAGGAGAAACTCAGGTCGCTCGCCAAATACGGCGAGAATTCATGGCTCGCTATGCATGGCAGAGATTTGACGGTAACGTCGAGGTCGCGACCTAGATGTAAGTCCCGTAAGCTCTGTCGCGTTCTCTTTTCCTCATGCGCCTTCCTATCGGCGAGATACTCCGACCGACGTGCGATTGCTTTGGTCCGAAGCGTTGCACCGCATTTCCAGAGAACGGACGGAGAGAAGTGGATGGCATTGGATAAACGCTACATTGATAGATCGAGGATAGTGGTCAGAGGCCGAAACCGAAAGCCTGCACGCACCTCGGCAAGACAGGGAAACGCGCGTGTTGACATGCAGGCCCTCTAGAAGGCTTCGACTGCCACCTGTCGTTTCGGAACGCCTAAGCGAATGAACCGAGTGCGGTCCAGGGGGTGTATAGGCCAGTCGCTTTTTCTTGCTTCTGCTCCCGCGGGCCGTTCGGCGACAGATCTTCGACGATTTCGTCAATCAAGAGACGCAACCGCACCAGCAGCGATTTTTCACTTTCGTTTCCGTCACCCGCAAGACACTCAAACAACGCAGTTTGTTGTTCGCGCTCCCACGCAGATCGCCTGGAGACTGCATTGCATGGTTCGGGTGTGCAAGCGATCTTGGTCTTCAACTGCGATTGCTGTCACCAACAGGTTCACCTGAAGTTCTTAGTGGGGATGCTTGATGAGGATCGTCGAGACAATGCAAACCGCGGATTGGCCAGCGATCATCGGCCGGGTTGCGGGGATTGCCCTTCTCCTCGCCGGCGTGCTTCTCGCCGCAGGGTTGTGCAGAGCAACTCCGCAAGCCAGCTCCGTTCCCAGCATTTTCGATCCGCACTCAACACCAGCGGATTCGATCCGTCACCTCTCTCACTTCGTCCTCGGCGTCACTGGACTGATTTTTCTGGTGGTTTTCAGTTTACTGAGTTACGCGGTCGTGAAATTCCGCAGCAGAGCAGCGGACACAGAGCGCGAGCCTGCGCAAGTCTATGGAAGCACACAGATTGAACTCGCCTGGACCATCGCTCCGATTCTGATCGTTGTTGTCCTTTTTCTCGCGACGGCACGAGTCATTCACGCAATCCAGGACGCGCCCAAGCCTGCTGAGGCGGTCGAGGTGACCGCAATCGGACACCAGTTTTGGTGGGAGTTTCGGTACCCCGGGCTCGGCGTTGTCACCGCGAACGAACTCCATGTTCCCGTGAGCGACCCATCTCATCCCACACCGACCTTCTTGAAATTGCTTTCCGCCGACACTGATCACAGTTTCTGGATACCTCAACTTGCAGGAAAGACAGACTTGATTCCGAATCGCGTGAACGAAACCTGGCTCGATCCTTACGAGACCGGCTTGTTTTTTGGCCAATGCGCACAGTACTGCGGTACGCAGCACGCGAAAATGCTATTGCGCGTGTACGTGGATAGTCCAGAGGACTTCAAGGTCTGGGTACGCGCACAACAACAGCCGGCGAATGAGGCTGCAAAAGAAGCCGCGGGAAGAGGTGTTTTTGAGAGAACTACGTGTCTGAATTGTCATACAGTCAACGGGACAAACGGCACGGGCCGTTTTGGTCCGGACCTAACCCACTTGATGAGCCGCCGCACGATCGCGTCAGGCGCAGCGGAGAACAACTCGCAAAATCTTCGGCTATGGATTCAAAACCCGGATTCCATAAAGCCGGGATCCCTCATGCCAGCAATGAAGTTGAGCGACACCGAACTGGATGCGCTCGTGCGCTATCTCGAAACCCTGCAGTAGAGAAAGAGAGTGGAAGATCAGTAATGTCGTCGGACGCCATAGCCATTCAAACCGCAGAAGCCGCGGGTCGGACATGGGTTGAAACGCTGCATCAGTGGGTGACCACGGTCGATCACAAGCGCCTGGGCGTTCTTTACATCCTCTACGCCCTGTTCTTTCTCGTCATCGGCGGTATCGAAGCAACCATCATACGTATCCAGCTGATGCACCCGCACAATGATTTTGTTTCGCCGCAGGTATTCAATCGCATGTTCACCATGCATGGTACGACCATGATTTTCTTCGTAGCCATGCCCATCTTGTTCGGGTTTGCGAATTACCTGGTTCCATTGATGATTGGCGCGCGAGACATGGCGTTTCCGCGCCTCAACGCCTTCAGTTTTTGGCTGACGGCGTTCGGCGGATTGCTTCTTTACTTTAGCTTCCTTGGTGGAAGCGGATTGTACGGTGCTGGTAACGCACCGGACGTGGGCTGGTGGGCATACGCTCCTTTGGCCTCGCGTGCCTTTTCGCCGGGTCACAGCTCGGATTATTGGACGATCGCCCTTCTTGTTTCGGGTTTCGGCAGCATCGGCACCGCCATCAATATCATCGCCACGATTGTTTCGATGCGCTGCCCAGGCATGACCCTGAGCCGTATGCCGCTGCTCGCATGGATGAACTTGGTGATGTCTGGAATGGTTTTGCTCGCCATTTCGCCTCTATCCGCAGCTCAAATCATGTTGCTCGTGGATCGCTATCTTGGCGGTCATTTTTTCGATACGCAGGCAGGGGGTTCAGCCACTTTGTGGATGCACTTCTTTTGGATATTCGGGCATCCCGAGGTTTATGTCCTGATCATTCCCTGTTTTGCGTTTGCTTCCGAAATTATTCCGGTGTTTTCGCGCAAGCCGATTTTCGGATATCCCGTCATGGTGGGTGCCACGGTTTGCATCGCTTTTGTGAGCATGAGTGTTTGGGCGCACCACATGTTCACCATCGGAATGAATTCCTACGCTAACAGCTTTTTCACGATCACGACAATGGCTGTGGGTGTACCGACAGGGATCAAAATCTTCAATTGGCTTGGCACAATGTGGGGCGGCAAGATCCAGTTCAAGACGCCGATGTTATTCAGCGTCGGCTTTTTATTCCAGTTTCTGATTGCCGGCCTCACGGGCATCATGCTGGCTTCGTCGCCCTTCGATTGGCAGCTCAGCGGCTCCTACTTTGTCGTCGCCCACTTCCATTACGTGATCGTTGGCGGAATTCTGTTCGCCCTCTTCGGTGCATTTTATTACTGGTACCCCAAAATCACTGGAAGAATGCTGCATGAAGGCCTGGGCAAGCTGCATTTCTGGCTGTTTCTGATCGGCTTCCACCTCACCTTTGACCTGATGCACATTCCCGGTTTGCTTGGGATGCCGCGGCGCATTTACACCTACGAGCCTGGCCGCGGCTGGGACACTCTGAACTTTTTGGTGACCATCGGTGCGTTCGTCCAGGGAATCGCCACCCTAGTGTTCGTCGCAAACTTGGTCATTTCTTATTTCAAAGGACGGAAAGCGGGGAACGATCCCTGGGATGCCTGGACTCTCGAATGGTCCGCGAGTTCGCCGCCCCCTGTCTACAACTTTGCCTCGATCCCCACAGTCGCGAGCCGCAGACCATTGTGGGACTTGAAGCACCCGGAAGACCCCGATAGCCGCTATGAGTGAAGGAACCGACAAATGAGCACGCTTGCAACTCCGCTCCCGGAAGCACTTTTGGATTGGAAACTCCCCTATCGCGGAAAGGTCGGCATGGCGTGCCTCATCATCGCCGAGTCCGCCATCTTCACGATTTTCGTTGTCGCCTACCTCTTTTACTCGGGGAAGAGCCTTTCGGGACCGACTCCACGCGAAGTGCTGGAAATACCCATCTTCTATACCATCTGTTTACTATCCAGCAGTGTGACTATCCACTTTGCCGTAAAGCGTCTGGAACGGGGCAGACGAAGTGCATTTCTCGCCTTATGGTTGCTCACGATCGCTTTAGGCGGCCTCTTTCTGTACGGCACGGGGCAGGAATGGCACCGGTTGATTTACGAACACGGGCTAACCATCTCTACGAACCTTTTTGGAACAACGTACTACTCACTGGTTGGTCTGCACGCCTTTCACGTTACCGCTGGGCTGATCATGCTGAGCATCGTGCTGCTCTTTGGGCTCGCGGGCCGCGTCGGGCGGGATCAATCCGCTCGCATCGAAGTCCTCTCCCTATACTGGCATTTTGTTGATGCCGTGTGGGTCGTCGTTTTTACTGTTGTTTACGTTCTGGGTCGGTAAGGAAAAGGAATGGCAACGCTCGCATCCATAAGAGAAGTACGGCAGAGCCCTCGGGCACCGGTTGAGATCGAAGTGCCCGCATCTACGGCTTGGCCGATCGTCTTGGCTTTTGGCTTCACCCTGATGTTCGCGGGCCTTCTTACAAGCGTGTCGATCAGCGTTCTCGGCATTGTCCTGGGCGTCGCAGGTTGCGTCGGCTGGTTCCACGAAGTGCTCCCTCACGAACACGAAGAAACCGTGCCGGTTGTGTTCGAGGAATACCGCATAACAACAAAGCGCCACGTTGTCGAGCGCGTGCCCATCGCGCCCGAACTCGTCCGTGTGTGGCTTCCCCTGAAAACCTACCCAATATCGGCTGGAGTCAAGGGTGGCATCGCCGGGGCAGTAGCGATGGCCGTGCTGGCCTGCGCATACGGAGTGCTCAAAGCCGGAAGCATCTGGTATCCCCTCAACCTCCTTGCCGCTACTGTCTATGCGCAATCGCTTAAGCTCGGGCCCGCCCAACTGAATTCATTTCATTCGGACAGCTTCGCGATTGCTCTCGTCCTGCACAGCATCGGATCCATTTTCGTAGGACTCCTCTATGGAGCGATGCTTCCCATGTTCCCGCGGCGTCCGATTGTACTCGGAGGACTGATTGCCCCGGTACTGTGGTCGGGCCTGCTTTACTCGATCATGCAGCTTCTCAATCCTTTGCTTTCGAGTCGCATTAACTGGATTTGGTTTATGGCCTCGCAGATAGCCTTCGGCGTCGTAGCGGGCATCGTCGTCGTGCGGCAGGAGCGCGTCTCAACTCGCGAGAACCTGCCCTTCAACGTACGCGCGGGAATTGAAGCTCCCGGAATAATGCCACCCAGAGAAAGCGGAGACAAACACCGTTGAACACTCTTCGGCATCTTTGTGTATTCACGGCGCTCGCCGCGCTCTTGTTCTCAGGTTGTGGCGCGCCGCACGGCCAACCAGGTAAGGGGTCGGAAGTTCTAGCGCCGAACGAGATATTGGAGTTTGGCACTCTGTACGCGGAAGACTGCGCCGGTTGTCACGGTGCCGACGGCCGCGGAGGAGCAGCTATCGCTCTTGCGAATCCAATTTATCTCGCTATCGCAGACGACGCGGCCATTCGCAGGGTCATAGCCAACGGCGTCCGTGGAACCGCGATGCCGGCCTTTGCCGAAAGTGCTGGCGGAATGTTGACAGATGCGCAGATCGACGTGATCACCAAAGGAATTCGTTCGCGGTGGAGTCGCCGCGGAATTCTCGACGCAGCCAATCCGCCCTCCTATGCGGCGAAGTCTACGGGCGATGCTATGCGAGGCGAAGCTGCCTACAAAACGTACTGCCAATCCTGTCACGGGCCCGGCGGCCGCGGCGGAGTAAAAGGTAGTTCCGTCACCGACGATTCTCTTCTCGGGCTGGTCAGCGATCAGGGGCTCCGCACGATCGTCATCACAGGCCGCCCAGAATTGGGAGCGCCGGACTGGCGCGGAAACGTGCCCGACAAGCCAATGTCCGACCAGGAAGTCACCGACGTAGTTGCGTGGCTGGCCTCGCGGCGCGTTCAGAATCCGGGCCAGCCTTACTCAGTTTCGAATAACACGCAGCGCTAGGAGTTTGAAGATGTCGAACGACAATACCATTTCTCGTCGCGGCCTACTCATGAAGATTGGCATACTCTTCAACGGCCTGGTGGCGACCGCTCTGGCGGTCCCGATCGTGCGATTTCTCCTGTCGTCGGTTACGCGCGGGAGCGTAAACGCCTATCTTTCCTGGATCCCGGTCGGCCGGGTGACCGACTTTCCCGAGGGTGAAACGCGGCTGGCCACATTTCGGAATCCTAACGTCATGCCCACGGACGGGAAGACAGTTGACACACCTTGCTGGGTCCGGCGCGTCGAGGGCAATCAATTTCAGGTCTTTGCCATCAACTGCGCGCACTTAGGTTGTCCGGTCCGCTGGTTTCCACAATCCGGCTTGTTCATGTGTCCGTGCCACGGAGGAGCTTATTACCGCGACGGCTCGCGTGCTTCGGGCCCGCCGGAGCGCGGGCTGTTCGAATATCCCTACAAAGTGGAGAACGGCGTCGTCACGATTCAAGCGGGTGAACTGCCAACGCCCGGATCGCCGACCGCCTCGCTCTTGAAAAAGAAAATGCCTTGCGGAGTACGGAACGATTTGGTCTCCATCGAGGGCGGAAAGCTGTCCGCGTCTAGCGAAGCAAATCCCTTGCTCGGAGAGAAAAAAACATGGGTGTGATCGCACAAATTGGGCAGTGGTTCGACCAGCGTTTGCAACTGGCCGCTCCGGTTCGTGAAGCGGCAGAGCATCCCGTTCCACGCAACACCGCGAGCTGGTTCTATGTGTTTGGCAGCGCTGCACTCACTGTGTTCCTGCTGCAACTGGTGACCGGAATCATGCTGGCCTTGATCTATGTTCCATCGGCGGGTGAAGCGTGGAGCAGTTTGCAAGCGCTCAACCACGACGTGACTCTGGGCTGGTTCATTCGTGCGATGCACGGATGGGGCTCGAATTTTATGGTGGCGATTGTTCTCATCCACATGGTGCAGGTCTTCCTCTTTGGCGCTTACAAGTTTCCTCGAGAGCTCACCTGGATTGTCGGCGTCTTTCTCTTGCTGATGACACTCGGTATGGCCTTCAGCGGCCAGGTGCTGCGCTTCGATCAAGACGCGTATTGGGGGCTTGGGATCGGAGCGTCAATCGCAAGCCGAGTGCCAATCATCGGTCCCGCTGCGGTCAAGTTGATGCTGGGCGGTCCTATCATCGCGGGCGCCACGCTTTCTCGATTTTTCGCGCTGCATGTGTTTGTGATTCCAGGAATGCTGATCGGATTCGTGGGCCTGCATGTATTGATGGTGCTGAAGCTGGGAATCAACGAATGGCCGATGCCGGGACGTCTGGTCAAAAAAGCGACCTACGTTACCGAGTATCACGAATTAACAAAAAGGAATGGCGCGCCGTTCGTTCCCTACGCGGTGTGGAAAGATCTGTTCTTTGCGGCTTTTATTCTCTTGGCAATCGCCGCATGCGCGGTGTACTTCGGGCCATTCGGACCAACCGGGCGCCCCGACCCTACAATCATCCAGACCGCGCCAAAACCGGATTACTTTTTCCTATGGCTCTATGCATTGCTGTCGCTTTTGCCTCCTTCGATGGAGACGCCAGCGCTTTTGATTGGCCCGGTCGTTGTCATCATCGGTTTGCTTCTTCTTCCGTTTCTGTCCGGTGAAGGAGAAAAGAGTTGGCGTCGCCGCCCGATTGCAGTACTCACGATTCTACTGGTTGCAACGACGCTAGGGACACTTACGCATCTTTCCGGATTCACACCCTGGAGTCCGCACATGAACGCTTGGAGCGGTGATCCTGTGCCGCAACAATTCCTGCATGGCAGTACCGCCCTTGAGCGACAAGGCGCGCTGGTCTTTCAGGTGAAGCAGTGCCGCAACTGTCATTCGCTCGGTGAGAGTGGCGGGCAGAGAGGTCCTGCTCTAGACAGTGTCTCGGTGCGTCTTACGCAGGACCAGCTTATACGGCAGGTGATCCAGGGCGGCGGAAACATGCCGGCATATGGGAAGAATTTGAGTCCGGCGGAGACGACAGCGCTCGTCGCATTTCTCGAAACGTTGCACCCGGTCGGACAAACTCCCGCTCACAACGCCGCGCTTGACCGCGGTGGAAGTAAGAATTGAAAGGAGCAGCAAAGTGAAAAACAGTGTAGGCACGATCATGCTGGCGGCAATATTCGCGGCCACTGTGACTGTTCAAGCAAACGCGCAAACGCATTCCAAGTCTATTGTTGTAGAGTCTCCGTCGGATCTGCCGGAAATGGCGCAACGCACCAGCGAAGCCATGTATCTGCACGATACCGGAGCTGGACAGACAGTCCTCTACCTTGAGCAGGATCAGGGACGGACCCTTGCAATTCTGGACGTCTCGGACTTGGGGGCGATTCGAGCCCTGCCACAAGTGTCGATTGGCGCGCGATCGCCGTATGACTTTGTCAACGCCTTGAGCGATACAGTCCTCATTCATTACCGGGATCAGTCTGGATTTGCAATCATTAACCTCAAGAAATACAAACAGCCGGTGCTGATCGAAGTGCCACAATTTCAACACCCAGCTCATCCGGAAACTCTTGGGCACGATGGCTTACTGTTGGCATCCACGACCCGTCCCAGCGCCCAAATGGAATATCCTCAATACGAAATCTTCGATGATTCCAAGCCGTCCAAGCCCGTAATGCTTGCCACTGTAACAGGGGTGAAACAGCGCCTGGATAGAACGGTGACATGCACGGTATTCCTCTTGAGCACTACCGGGCTTACGGTGATACGACGCCCTAATGTGGAGCAGGATTATAAGAACATGATGGAATCAGGATCGATCTATTCGAGCCCGTATTCCCGCAGTTCGTCGTGTGGGAGCAGCGGACTGGATTGAACGCGACGGCGTGCCGTTGAGCACCTGTCTTTTTTGAACGCGCCTTGCCGAACCTAAGGAGAAAAGCGCTTCTGCGCAATAACATTACGTATGTCACTTTCCGCTCACAGCGTGCCGGGGTCCTGGACCCATGCGGTTCTGCTCCCATTGTTCATAATCCTCGCGGCTTTCCTGTACCTGCGGGTATGGATTTTCACTCGCTCAGGTTCCGCCGCGGCTATTCCAGCCTGGAAGGCCAGCAGCTTCCTTCTCGGCATCGTTTTGGTGTGGATGGCATGGGGATCGCCGCTCGCGGCCTACGACCATAGCCTGCTGACGGTCCACATGATTAAACACCTGCTGCTTATGACCTTCGCTCCTCCCTTGATCCTGTTGGGTGAGCCCATGAAAGTGTTCTGGGGCGTGACGCCACTGTTGGCCCGGAGCACACTCGGCCACGCGTGGCACCGACCACTCGTCCAGCGACTTGCACGAATCGTCACAGGTCTTGTGCTGTGCTGGACCGCCTCCACGCTGACTCTTATAGCCTGGCATGTACCCACGTTATTTGCGCTCGGCGTACGG
>Ga0247661_1000146_pt1 | contig 12838 bp, 11 predicted proteins | sample CNK02_metaG_FD_182799 | JGI IMG/M metagenome (GOLD analysis project Ga0247661, IMG submission 182799) | Soil microbial communities from Purdue University Martell Research Forest, Indiana, United States - CNK02 | ecosystem: Environmental > Terrestrial > Soil > Temperate forest > Bulk soil...
ATTGGCACGCTCGGGTTACCTTTAATCCCGCCCCTCTAGAGATACTTGTGAGAAGTCAGGATGCATCGTAAGGAAAGGGCCGAGCATCGTATAAGGGATGGAAAACAAAGGAGATTTGGTTGTTGGGTGAGATGCGCAACTCGGGTAAACTTGTAATATGGGTCGGTAGTTTGAGGCCGGCCGCGCAGCGCCGTGGGTTTCGCAAAATTCCTGATTCTTTTGATTGCTGCAGACTTTATTATTTCAGGGTTTGCAACTACAAACCCTGCAAACTTTTTGGGTTAGGGTTTGTAATTACAAACCTTAAGACCTCGAGGGTGATGAATGCCTGATGTAATGAAGACTATTTTGTTGAATCCGCCGAGCTTTGAGAATTTTGATGGCGGAGCGAGTTCGCGGTGGCCCGCGACGCGAGAGATTGAGTCATATTGGTATCCAGTGTGGCTGTCCTACCCGGCGGGAATGATTCCGGGCAGCCGGCTGCTAGACGCTTCGCCACACAAAGTGGACTGGAAACAGACGATTCAGATCTGCAAGGACTATGAGTTTCTAATCCTCTACACCTCGACGGTGGGATTCCACAGTGACGTCAAGCTGATCCGGAAGATCAAAGAGGAAAATCCCGGTCTGAAGATAGCGTTTGTGGGCCCGCACGGGCACATCAAGCCGGAAGAGACGCTGCACGCGAGCGAAGACATTGATTTCGTGGTACGCGGGGAGTTTGACTATTCCGTGACGGAGTTTGCGCACGGCAAGGCGCTCGAGACCATTCCAGGCGCCTGCTTCCGCAAGGACGGCAAGATCGTCATGAATGCGCCGCGGCCGCAGCTGCACACGGCGGAGCTCGACGCGCTGCCGTACGCGACGGACATTTACAAGAGGGATTTGCAGATTGAGCGGTACAACGTGCCGTTCCTGCTGCACCCGTTCGTGTCGTTCTACACGACGCGCGGATGCCCGGCGATGTGCACGTTCTGCATGTGGCCGCAGACGATTTCGGGACACGCGTGGCGGACGCGCAGCGTGGACAACGTTGTGCAGGAAGTGAAGAACGCGCTGGAATACTTCCCGCAAATGAAAGAGATTTTCTTCGACGACGATACGTTCAACATCCGGCGCGACCGAGTGATTGAGCTGAGCCAGAAGTTCAAAGCGCTGAAGTTCCAGTGGTCTTGCACCGCGCGGTGCCACAGCAAGTACGAGGAGCTGAAAGCCATGGCGGACGGCGGAGCGCGGCTCTTTATCGTGGGATTTGAGTCTGGCGACGCACAGATCCTGAAGAACATCAAGAAGGGCGCGACAACCGAGATGGCGCGCGATTTCATGAAGAACTGCAAGAAGGTGGGTATCAAGGTACACGGCGACTTTATTATCGGGTTGCCGGGCGAGACCAAAGATACGATCAACAAGACGATAGATTTCGCGAAGGAACTGGATTGCGAAACGATCCAGGTTTCGCTGGCACACGCCATGCCGGGCACGGAACTGCACGAACAGATGTCCAAGGACGGGTTTTTGCGTGTGGAGGCACTGGCGGATACGGGCGGGCATCAATTGCCGCACATTGAGTACCCGCACCTGTCGAAGGCGCAGATGATGGACGGAGTGAACCGCTTCTACGATGAATATTATTTTCGGCCGAAAGTTGCGTGGCGGATCGTGCGAGAAGCACTATGGGACAGCCACGAGCGGAAGCGGCTATATTACGAGGCGACCAGCTTCCTGAAGCTGCGCGCGGAACGACTGAAGTGGGTGCGGCAGGGCGGCGATGCGGGAAAGCCGATGATCAGCGTACCTGCCTCTCCGGCGTCCGGAAACGACTGACAACCGAAGTTATTCATGGCAAGCGAAAAACGGCTACGGGTCAAGACCCTAATCATGGTCCTGGCGATGGTGGCGTGTGCCGTCGTTGGGGATCTGTTGTTAAAGCGCGGGATGAGCAAAGCCGGAGCCGTGCAATTTACGGCCACAGGGCTGGAGCACGCGCTGATGACTATGATCACCAGCGTGACGATCTGGCTGGGAATTTGTTTCCTGCTGGGCTTCATGGCTACGCAAATGACGGTGATGAGCTGGGCGGACTACAGCTATGTAATGCCCGCGGGCGCGTTCGGGTATGCATTGCAGACATTTTTGGCCGTTGTGGTGCTGCATGAAGCGGTTTCGATACGGCGCTGGATTGGTGTGGCGCTGATTTGCGTGGGCGTGGTGCTGGTAGGGCAAACGAAGCCGCGCACTACGCAGGCTGCCGCCCGGGTCGCGGAGAAGGCGGTGCTGTCATGCTGACGGTGCTGCTGCTGATCGTGCTGATTTGTGGGAGCACGGGCGGCGAGATTGCCATTACGCGGGGTTCGAAGAAGACGGGCGAGCCTGCGCGGCTGCGGCCGAAGGCAGTGCTGAAGTTCCTGGGGCGAGCGGTATGCAACGGCTGGTTCTGGCTCGGGATCCCGCTGATGGCGGCGTCTTTTTTTGCGTTGCTGATCCTGTTTTCCTGGCACCCGCTGAGCTTTGTGATTCCGATTTCTGCGTTGAGTTACGTGGTAGGGGCGCTGGGAGCCAAGTACCTTTTGAAGGAAGAAGTGAACACGGCGCGATGGGCAGGAGTGGTTCTGGTGTGCGCGGGTGTGGCGCTGGTGGCTCTCGGCTGAGTAGCGGTTCCAAACCTGTTTTTTTACGTTGTACGGGAGAAATTGGCGGGGAATGACGTTGCCAGCGGGTTCGCCAAATGAACGGCAAGCGGTGATCCTCGCTGGCGGCCTGGGGACGCGTATGCGCCCGGTCACGGAGACCATTCCGAAGCCGATGATTGTGGTAGCGGGGAAACCGTTTCTGCAGTGGCAGTTGGAGTTGCTGCGTAACGGCGGAATCAGCAACGCTTTGCTGCTGGTGGCATATCTCGGCGCGCAGATCGAGGAGTATTTCGGGAGTGGGGCGAAAGCGGGCAGCCAGCTGGAGTATTCATATGAACCGTCGCCGCTCGGGACAGGCGGCGCGCTGAAGAATGCGGAAGCGAAGCTGCAGGACTGGTTCGTGCTGGTGAACGGCGATACCTATCTGGCGATCAACTATCAGAAATTGATGGAAGATTTTGTCGAGGCGGATTGCAAGGCGATGATTGTGGCTTATGAAAAGCCGGCGATGACGATGGCGGAAGTTCCTGCGGGCGGCTTGCCGGGGAATCTGGGAGTGCGCCCGGACGGAATGGTTACCGCGTACCGGAAGCGCGAGCCCGAGGGATTGAACCACATTGATGCGGGCGTGATCATCTTGAAGAAAGAGGTACTCAAGAGCTTGCCCGTGAAGCGGAAGTGTTCGCTGGAGGAAGAGGTTTATCCGCAGTTGATTGCGTATGGAGAAATGCGGGCGTGGGTAACGACGGAACCTTTTTTTGACATGGGGACTCCTGCGGGATTCGCGGCGCTGGAAGCGAAACTCGGATGATTCTGACGCGGACGCCATTTCGAGTGAGTTTTGCCGGCGGGGGCAGCGACCTGCCGGAGTTTTACCGGCGCAGCGCGGGCGCTGTGCTGAGCTGCACGATTGATAAGGCGATGTACATTGCTGTCCATCCGTACTTTCACGACAAAATTCGGATCAAGTATTCGCGGACGGAGGATGTGGCCAGTGCGGCGGAGGTGGAGCATCCGCTGGTGAGAGAATGCCTGAATCTGGCGGGCATTGAGCGCGGGATGGAGATTGCGAGTTTTGCGGACGTGCCGGCGGGGACGGGAATGGGATCGAGCAGCGCGTTTACCGTGGGACTGCTGCACGCATTGTGGGCGCGCTCGGGCCGGAAACCGAGCGCGCAGGAATTAGCTACCGCAGCGTGCGAAATTGAAATCGAGCGAGCGAAGGAGCCGATTGGGAAGCAGGATCAATTCGCGGCGGCGTATGGTGGATTGAACTTCATTCGCTTTAATACCGATGAGACGGTCGAAGTCCATCCGCTGAAATGTTCGGCGACGACCAGGGAGCAGCTTTCGCAGCGGCTGATGCTTTTCTATATCGGGCTGGAGCGGCCCGCGGCCTCGATTCTGAGCGAGCAAGGGCGCAACATGGCGGACAAGGATAAATTTCGCAGCGTGCAGCAAATGGTAGAACTGGCGACAGAGCTCCGGAAGTCTTTAGAGAAGGACAATCTGGATTCGTTTGGTGAAATTCTGGACCAGGGATGGAAATTAAAACGGGGCCTAGCCAGCGGAATTACCAATGATGGGGTCGAGAGGAATTACCAACTGGCGCGGGAGGCTGGCGCGGCGGGCGGAAAACTGCTGGGCGCGGGGTCCGGAGGATTCTTGCTGCTGAGTTGTGCCGTTGAGAAGCGCCAGCAGGTTCGCAAGGCGCTGGCGGGTCTTCGGGAAATGCCGGTGACGTTGACCGAGAGCGGGTCCAAGGTGGTACACGACGACGGAATGAGCGGCAGGGCTGGCGTAGCCATAGGCGCAACCTAGCAGCATCACGGAACAATTGAAGGCCTCTTGCCCTCGAGCAGGTATATAATTTTAATAGCCCCCAATGCGGTGATTTCTTGGCAGGAATAAAAATAAACTCGGTTACCACTGCGCCCGGATTCGCGGCCAAGGAGTATCTCTTGGCCGTGCAAGAGGTATTGGAGCGGCTGGACCACGCGGTTATCGATCAGATGGTGGAAGCGGTCTGGCGCGCCTACGAAGCTGGCCGGACCCTATTTCTCTTCGGAAACGGGGGGAGTGCGGCGCTGGCGTCGCATTTTGCATGCGACATCGGAAAGGGCACGATTGCCGGACGCGAACGGCGGCTGAAGACGATCGCTTTGGCTGACAACGTCGCGCTAATCACGGCCTGGGCCAACGATAAGAGTTACGAAGATATTTTTTCCGAGCAGCTGGATGGCCTGGCCGAAAAGGGCGATATCGCGATGGCCATCTCGGGCAGCGGAAATTCGCCGAATGTGATTCGCGGCCTCGAAACAGCGCGCAAAATCGGCGCGCAGACTCTGGTGCTGACGGGATTTGCGGGTGGTAGAGCGAAGGCGTTGGGCGACTTGTGTCTGGTGGTTCCTTCAAACAGCATGCAGCATATTGAAGACGCACACTTATGCGCGACTCACGCAATCTTTCTGGCGATACGCGAGCGCATGAAGCAGGCCAATGGAGCTTAGGCAGGTGCACGGGGCGGAAGAAGTTTTTGGAACGACTCGGGAGTCCACACTGAAGGCTGTCATTTTTGACCTGGACGGCGTTGTGGCCGACAGCCATCCGATACACGAAATTGCCTGGACGACTCTTTTGCTGGAGCAAGGGCTGAACCGAGCGAAGCTGAATCTCGATTTTCTGTACGCGGGGCAGCCGCGGCGAGCGATTCTTCGGCACTATTTGGGTGGGATCAGCGCATCGGAGCTCAAAGCGCTCGGCCAGCGCAAGGATGAACTCTACGCCGCAGCCGCGGAGCTGCTGAAATCCAAAGCGCGCATTCCGGAAGTGCTTCGGCAACTTAACGACGACGGAATTGTGTGCGCACTTGCGACATCGGCTGGCCGGGCGCGAACGTACGAGACGCTGGAACAGTTCGGCTTAACCAGGCAATTTGCGGCGATCGTTACGGGCGAAGAGGCAGAGACATCGAAACCGGCACCTGAGATTTTTTTGTTGACGGCGGCAAGAATAGAGACGGATCCAAACCGCTGCGTGGTGGTGGAAGACTCGGTCGCGGGCGTAGCGGCGGCACGCGCTGCGGGTATGAAGTGTGCTGGACTTGCTCCATCGAAGTGGTTCGGTGACCTTGTCCAAGCCGGGGCCAACGATTTGATCAGCGAACTTCCCGAGGATGCGACGACTTATTTCAGGGGCATTTTGGCCACCAAAAGAGAAGCGCCGTCCTCAGGAGCTCGTGTATGACTTGGCTCGCTTACCTTTCTCTTGGCGCCGCGCTCCTGGGGACACTCACATCAGCTATTTTTTTGCTGCTGGCGATCGCTGGCGTATTCCGGTTTCGCAGCGAAGCCAAAAAAGCTAAAAGGGCACGGGTTGGCGATGCGCAGCTTCCATCAGTTTCGATCTTGAAGCCGGTTCACGGCATGGAAGCACAGTTGCGCGAAAACATCGAGAGCTTTTTTCGCCAAGACTACCCGTCGTACGAAATATTGTTCGCAGCAGACGAAGCGGACGACGCCGCGTTGGATCTGGTACGCGAGGTCAGCGCTCGCTACCCGCAAATTCCGTGCCGAATCCTGGTAACCGGGAAGCCGCCGTGGCCGAATCCGCCGGCATATTGTTTTTACCGAATGGCTGAGATGGCGGCCCACGAAATTCTGGTAACCAGCGACAGCGATGTGGAGGTAGCGCGCAACTATCTGCGAGAAGTAGTCGCGCCAATGCTGAACGGGAAGGTCGGCATGGTGACGTGCGTGTATCGCGGCAAGAACACTGCGGGATTCTGGGCGGGGCTTACCGCGATAGGGATGTCCGTGGAAATGACCGCGGGCGTGCTGGTGGCGAATTTGCTTGAAGGAATTAAATTTGGGCTGGGCCCGACCATTGCGGTGAAGAAGGAAGCGGTGAACAAAATTGGCGGATATGAAGTCCTGGGCGATTATTTTGCGAACGACTTCATGATCGGCAACCTAATCGACAAGGCTGGATACCGTGTGGTTCTTTCGGAACACGTAATTGATCACGTGGTGAGTCAGAAGAATTTCAAAAAAATGTGGGAAAACCAGTTGCGCTGGGCCAAGTCCACTCGATATTCGCGTCCCAAAGGGCATTTCGGCAGCGGTCTGATTTTCGCGGTGCCTTATGGATTGCTTGGGCTGGTTGCCGGAATTGCTCTGGGAATGCCTAGACTTGGTTTGGCTTTGTTTGGGGCGGCGCTACTGAATCGCATCATCGAATCGTGGCTTGTCGGATGGTGCGTAGTGCGCGACTCCGTGGCGCTCAAGCAGATTTGGATGTTCCCCCTGCGCGACTTGCTCGGTTTTGCTGTGTGGATCGCGAGCTACACGGGTGCAAGGACCGCCTGGCGCGACAGCCGGTACGAATTACGCGGCGACAAAATTGTGTTGCGCGAGAACGCGGAAGTCTGAGTCTTGCCGTTTCCCCTCGTAGGTACGCTTGCGATCGCGGGTCTGCCGGTCTGGCGGGCTGCGATTTGCCTCCTGGCACTGGCCGCAATCGCCTATTACGTGGTCGCCGTCATTGCTACAATCCGATTTTTTAGACGGGAGCGCCGGAAACAACTCGGCGCCTACACTCCACCTATCAGCGTTCTGAAGCCGGTGCGGGGAGTCGATTTTGCTTCGTACGAGAATTTCAGAAGTTTTTGCCTGCAGAACTACCCGGAATACGAGATCTTGTTTTGCGTGAACGATTTGCAGGACGATGCGGTACCGCTCATTCGCAGGCTGGTGGATGAGTTCCCGCAGCGCCAATTGAAATTGCTCTCGGGCGCACCTCAGCTTGGCTCGAATCGCAAAGTGAATAATCTGGCTCTGCTGGTGCGGGAAGCCAAATATGACTTGCTGGTCCAAAGCGACGGCGACGTTCGAGTCGAACCGAACTACTTGCGGGAAATGGCTGCTCCTTTCGAGCGAGCCGATGCGGGCGTCGTCAGCTGCCTCTACCGCGGGGTCACGCAAAACAGCATCTGGGCGGAAATCGAAGCCTTGGGCGCGGCGACAGATTTTTCTGCAAGTGTGTTGGTTGCGGACTGGAGCGGCTACGTCTCGTTTGCACTGGGTGCCTCGGTCGCGACTACCAGAACCCGGCTAGCAAAGGTTGGCGGATATGAAGCACTGGCTAACGCGCTGGCAGACGACTATGAGATCGGAAATCGTATAGCAAATGCCGGCGGACGCGTGATGGTGTCGCGCGAAGTCGTGGAAACGATGTATGCGGCGATGACGTTTCGCGAATTTTGGCAGCACCAATTGCGCTGGGCGCGAACCGTCCGGCTGTGCCGGCCCGCATCCTATTTGGGACTGCTGGTTACGCACGGGTTGTTCTGGGCACTGGTTGGCGCACTAGGATCTGGATCGGCTGGTGCCCCATTTTTCTTCGTGGGATATCTGATGTTGCGGCTGGCTCAGGCCTGGACCATTGGCGTCTGGGGGATGAAGGACGAAACTGTAAGGAAAAGGTGGTGGCTGGTGCCGTTGCGTGACGCGCTGCATTTTGCCGTGTGGGTCGCAAGTTTCCTTTCAAACCGCATCGTGTGGGGTGGAACGGAATTTCAGTTAAAGCCGAACGGCGATATGGTGCCTACAGGGGCCACAGAGGCGGAGAAAAGAGAACCAGGAAAAGTGCACGCAAGTTGACGGTATGGGCGACGCGTTCAGGATGTCACACGGATGTGATTGGCAAGTTAAAAGCGAATGGGCCGGACAGCACCGAGCGCGACTACACCGAGCGTTGTTATGACCGGGTCCGTGCAACGGCGGTTCGGTGGATGCAAAGGTTGATCCGAAAGAATGGAAGAACACGCTGACAGTTACGTCTGACGTCATCACGCTATCGCTGAAGGACGGCAAGAAAGTAGAAATGCCTCCAAAACCCGTCACATCTCTGAGCTGCGGCCAAGAAGCCCATCGCCGAGTCGGCACTATAATTGCCCTGGCAATTCTAGTCGCGCCCATTGCTTTGTTTGGTCTGTTTCATAAGACCCGGCTTCATTACATCTGAATTCAATGCCCAGACAGTGCGAACAAATCGGCAGGAATTCTGCTTCAAGGCGACAAGGATAATTACCGGGCGATACTCGTTGCTCTCCAAGGCGTGACCAACATACCGGGTTCGGTTGCAGAAATTGATCGTGAGTTCGTTCCCGTGGGTGTTAAGTCCGAAGTGACAAAAGGAAACGAAGAACACGCCGAATGGAACGGCGATTCGAAATCCGGAACCGCGGCCGAGGCAGGTAAAGGTGCGGTCAACGTGTCTTCTAATCCGGGCGGCGCCGACGTATCACTCGACGGGAATTTTATTGGAACGCGCCCGCAAGTCTGAAGCTTGCGCCAGGCAAGCATACAATTACAGTCAAGCTATCAGAATGGAAGGGCTGGACGAGAGACATAACCGTTCAAGCCGGATCGGAAGTACAACTCCCAGCGACAATGGCGACGACTCTATGATTCAAACGCGAACGCTCGCGATCTTCTTGTTGTCCCTGATACTTGCGTTCTTCGCACTGGCAGGAGCCAAGAATCTTTATGGGCAACCTGCACGGGGTCCGATCCCTGCCACGCTTGCAAGAACTGTAAATACTGCCGACACTGCGCAAAGCTTGGCGGGAAGTGCGGAGTTTGTAAGTAGTGTCGAGTGTCGGCGAAGTTGCTGTTTTTGACCCTTTTGACCCAAAACTTCAAGCCGTGGCATGATGTAAGTCCAGAGTTTTCAACTGTTGGGAGGTCGTCCAATTGGCAGGACTCCAGATTCTGAATCTGGCTATCCTGGTTCGAGTCCAGGCCTCCCAGCCATTCCTTTCAACTTGAGCGAGCGCTCGCGCCTCAGCGCCGGTTTTATGAACACTCTAGGGGTCCTGCACTAGCCGTCCTTTCGTCTGACATCTCTCGCCAATTCGCAGTTAGGTTTTTAATTTGGTGATGTGTTTTAGATCCGCGATGAATTTGCGTCTTTCGTTGTGACGGCTTTCTTCGTCGGGGGCTCGCAAGATTGACGATGGATGGACAGTCGCCATCACATAAGGCGCGAGCTTGGATTCGATAAGCTCGCCGCGTTGAGCCGTGACGCGAAATGTTTTTCCAAGTAATGCCTGGGCGGCGGTCGCTCCTAGGCAAACGATCACAATTGGCTTGATAGAAGCAATTTCCGCGTCGAGCCAAGGACGGCAAGCGGCGATCTCGCTGGCGCTGGGCTTTTTGTGGATGCGGCGTTTGCCGCGCGGTTCCCACTTGAAATGCTTCACTACGTTGGTGACGTAAACTTTTTCGCGGTCGATGCCGGCTTCGACGAGAGAAGTGTCCAACAGACGCCCGGCAGGCCCGACAAATGGCTTGCCGCTGAGGTCTTCGTCGTTTCCGGGTTGTTCACCTATAAACATAACGCGGGCTTTTGATTCGCCGTCGCCAAAAACGGTTTGCGTGGCGCTTTTCCAAAGCGGGCAATTTTTGCAATTCCGCGCCTCATCGGCCAATTCCGGAATGGATTTGGAGAGGAGGCCCGGTTGCTGTTTCGCGGATTTTGGCAAGGCAGTCTCGACTTACTTATCGGAGCGAAGTTGTATCCCGTGGGGAGAATTAGCATAAAAGAGAAGCAGTCCATATAAGGCATTTGCTGGATTCAAGAAAATCGGGGAAAAACGAAATTTTGCGAAGTCAGTCAACGGAACCTTTGACAAATTTGCTTCCTTCTCGCTAGGATCTTCTTAGGCGAATAAAAAGCGAATATGCTAATCTCGCCTCGAGAACGTCTCCATGTCCGTCTCTTCGCTACGTCTTCAGGTTGAATCGGCACTGGCAGGGCGCGTTGCCTCTCCTTTTCGTTTTAGGGAAGCCACCGCACCAGTGGCCGTGCCGATCGGCATCTATGCTTTGGATGAACTGACCGGCGGCTTGCCGCGCGGTTGCCTGACGGAAATTTGTGGGCCGCCTTGTTCGGGAAAAACTTCCATATTGCAATCCGCGCTGGTGGCATGCACGCAAGCATCGGAAGCATGCGCTTTGGTGGACGCCCAGGACTGTTTTGATCCGGTGGGTGCGCAGAAGTCGGGCCTCGAACTGTCGCGGCTCCTTTGGGTGCGCTGCCAAGGAATTGACCAGGCGCTGTGCAGCGTGGATTTGCTGCTGCACGGCGGCGGATTTGGGCTGGTCGCACTCGATCTCGGCGATATTCCCGCACGGCTTACCAGGCAGGTGCAGCTGAGTGTCTGGTTCCGGATGCGACGCGCGGTGGAAGACACATCCACGGTGCTTGTGGTCCTTGCGGCGGAAAGCAACGCCAAATCATGCGCTTCGCTGGTGCTGCGCGTGGAAAAAGAAGTGACAGCGTGGTCGTTGTCAACACAGAAAACTGAGCGCCGCGCCGCACACACGCCGGGTTGTCTGCTTGATGGCAGTACCCATTCGGCGGAAATGGTTCGCTCGTTTTTGCGACGGAAGAAGCCTCTTTCCATTGATCGAGCGAAAAATTGCAAACCGTCGGGGACGACGCGTTTCCAGATAAGTTCTGATGAGCAAATAAAGGAAGAAAAATCGCACGAAGCAGAAACGTTGCAGGCGGCGGAAGTCTCTGCGGAAAGGAGATAGAACCCTGGCTGAGTTTGCGTACTCCAACGGGCTCTTTGCACTGGTTTATGGCGTTTTGTGCCATTTTCGTTCCCCATTTTCTTTTGCAGTCAGTCATTCGATCCGAGCCTTCGCTGCAAAACCAACCGTTGGTTTTGCTGGACGGACCGGCGCCGACGTTTCGCGTTATCGCGGCCAATGAAGCGGCACGACTGCTCGGCATAACCGCAGGCCTGACCAAGGCTGCTGCTACAGAATTCCGGGGCGTGCAGATACGGCTTCGCAATCGAGAACAAGAAGCGGCTGCTCATGCGGCTCTGCTGGATGCAGCGTGGTCGTTTTCGCCGCGAGTGGAAAATACCGCGATCGGCCTCGCGACCATGGACGTCGCTGGGCTAAAAAATTTATTTGGTTCCTACGAAGAGATTGGCCTGCAGATACAGTCGTGTTGTTTGGAGCTGGGGCTTCACGTCCATGCAGCTGTTTCAGAAAACCTGGAAACGGCTCGCATTATGGCCTGCGCGCATCGTGGTCCGACGATTATTTCCTCTGGCCAGGAAGCGCAATGTCTAAACCCTCTGCCCGTGGATTTGCTTGTCCCCAGCGAGGAGCTTGCGGAAGTGCTTCGCCATTGGGGCATTACCAATTGCGGAGCGCTGGCGGCATTGCCGGTATTGTCGCTTTCAGAATGCGTGGGACAGGAAGGCGTGCGCCTGCATGCTATCGCCAGCGGAAAAGGGAACCGCGCGCTGATTCTTGCGGAGCCGACGCACGCATTTGAAGAATTTATGGAGCCGGACGACGCGGTGGAAGAACTGGAGCCGCTTTCTTTTTTGCTAGGCAGGCTGCTGGACCAGCTTTGCTTGCGTGTGACGGCGCGAGCGCTTGCGGTTCGTACAATCCATCTGAAATTTGAGCTGCAGACATCTTTCGAAGAAGTGTTTGATGTGTCTCGCGAAATGGTACACGTCAAGCAGCGCGCGGGAACCTTTCATTGTTCCCTTACCTTGCCCCGGCCAACCCAGGACGCCAAGCTGCTGCTGAAGCTTCTGCGCTTGCGGCTGCAGGAAAAGCCACCCAATGCGCCGGTACAAAAATTGTGGCTTCGCGCCGATACCGATCGTCCACGCGCAGTCCAGGGGGGCTTGTTTCTTCCTGCTGCTCCTGATCCCGACAAATTGGAATTGACGCTCGCTCGCATCGCTAGCGCAGTAGGTGAAAACAACGTTGGCTCGGCGGAATTGCTGGACTCTTACCGCCCTGACGCTTTTCGCATGCACAAATTCCGCGCAACAGGAGTTGTTGATTCGCAAAAAGCTATGAGTGTTGATGGCGTAGGGAATCCACAAAAGCTGCGAAAAGCAGAACTCGGTTTTCGGTACTTCCGCCCGCCGTTGTCGGCCTATGTGGTCTTCGACGAAGGCCGACCAGTTAGAGTTAGCTGGAAAGGCAACACCGGAAAGGTAGTGCATTCTTCGGGGCCGTGGCGCTTGTCCGGGCAGTGGTGGGAAGAAAATTCCTGGCAAGAAGATGCGTGGGATGTCGAGCTTGGCTTCGCCGGAAAAACTCTGCTTTCCGGCACATATCAGATCGTTTTTGATGCGCTGCAAAAAAAGTGGTTGGTGC
>Ga0247661_1000148_pt1 | contig 12814 bp, 12 predicted proteins | sample CNK02_metaG_FD_182799 | JGI IMG/M metagenome (GOLD analysis project Ga0247661, IMG submission 182799) | Soil microbial communities from Purdue University Martell Research Forest, Indiana, United States - CNK02 | ecosystem: Environmental > Terrestrial > Soil > Temperate forest > Bulk soil...
CGGAGTTCTTCCCCTCTCGGTGAATTTTCCCGCCTTCGGCCCATACGTCTATTTTGTTTCCGAACTCACCAGCGAAAACCAATCACCGGCCGCCGAACTGAACTACCAACAGGACAAAAGTCGGAGCCGGAATCATGATCGCTCATAACCCCCGCACGGATCCGGCAATCGGGATTCCCGCACGTTCCCGTGTCAACGCTTCGACGCTGCCCTTGCTGGCAGCTCCGCATGACCCGGGGCCGATGTGGATCGCTATACGACTTTCGTATGATTTTTGCATTCACGACATCTCGCCGGTTTAACCGGCGCGCAAGGAGCAGCGCGATGAAAACCTACGCCCAGGCAAACCATCCCATGACAGTCTTCGATTCCGCATTAACATTCGCCGTTCCCATCGCTCTACTCGCTATCCTTTTCACGCCGCACCCGCTTGGCGCCCAGCGCGACATCCTCCCGCTCCCTTCCACCGGCAACGTCACCCTTTCTCTTGACGAATACAACCGCCTCATTACCCTCGCTGCCAAGCCCGTAAAAAAGCCCGACGGCGCACCTCTCAATTACGCCATTCAAAACGCGGAACTCAAGCTCCGTGTCACCAGCGAATCCGTCCTCGGCTCGATTCAGCTAGAGGGCGCAACCTACACCAAGTCCGCCACCAAAGTTGCCCTCACCAGCGGCATGACCATTCTCGACGCCCGCCAGGATGGCAAACTTCTCCCGTTGCAACTCGAAAACGGCATGACCACTGCGGTCCTCGCGGGCTCCTCCAGTTTCGCCGTAGCTCTCGACGCCGGCCTCTCACTCGGCATCGAGGCCGGCCGCGCCTCCTTCGCCATTCCCGTTCCTTCCGCAGGCAGCGCGCGCCTCGCTCTCGTCGTCCCCGGTGACCACACCAATGTACGCATCTCCCCCGGCCTCATCACCAGCCGCTCCTCCGCCAACGGCCAGACTTCCATCGAAGCTACTCTCGTCCCCGGCCAAACCGCCTCTATCTGGTGGACTACCCGCGAAGTCACCGCGCCCTCCATACCGCGCGAAGCCCGCTTTCTCTCCAATCTCAAAACTCTTTTCACGGCCAGCGAATCCGATCTCCGCATCGCCGTCCTCGCCGACATCACCGTCGTGCAAGGTGATCCCTCGCAATTCACGCTCTCCGTTCCCGCAGGCTACGAGGTCACCAGCGTCACCGGCCCTACCCTCGAATCCAGCGAAACGCAAAACAACAAGCTCACCCTCAACGTCACCAACCCTGCTCAGCGCAGCCACGAATTTCTCATCTCACTCGAAAAATCCGTCACCGAACCCAAAGCCGAAGCTCCTTTCCTGGGCTTCAACAACACCCAGCGCGAAACCGGAGAAGCCCTCGTCGAAGGCTCCGGCACCATGGAGCTCACCGCCAAAGAATCGGGTAGCCTCAAGCGCATGGACGTAAAAGAAGTGAATCCCTACCTCCGCGCCCTCGCGCGCTTCCCCTTACAAGCCGCTTTTCGGTATCACCGCCAGCCGAGCGAGCCTCCATCGCTCGCTCTCGCCTGGACCCGTTTCCCGGACAGCAGCGTCCTCGCCGCCGTCGCCGAGCGCGCCGTAGTCACTACGCTCGTCACCGTCGAAGGCAAATCCCTCACCGAGGTAAAGCTCACTGTCAAAAACCAGGCGCAACCATTTCTAAAAGTTGCTCTCCCTGCAGGCGCCAGCATCGTCTCGGCAGACGTCGCCGGCGAGAAAGTGAAACCGGTGCAAGGTTCCGACGGCGCCCGCGTTCCGCTTCTCCGCCCCGGTTTCCGCCCGACAGGGCCTTACGTCGTCTCGTTCGTTTTCCTGCACTCCGGCGCCCCCTTCGCCAAAAAAGGCGGCTCCGATCTTTCCCTTCCGAAAATGGATGTGCCTATCGACCTGCTTCAATGGGAGGTTTTTCTGCCGCAACAGTACAAAGTGAAAGACTTCGGCGGCGACGCCCTCGCCACCAGCCTCCTTCCGCAAACTTCCTGGAGCGACGTCGAGGAGTACAAGTCTCTCGGTTATGCCCTTCCGCACAATGAACTCTCATTGGCGCCCGGCCAGATTGGCGGCATCGTTGTCGACGCTTCCGGCGCGGCAATTCCAAAGGCCAAAGTCACCGTCGTCCACCAGGACACCGGCACGACCCTGACCGCAGCGGCCGACGACTCCGGCCGCTGGGTCGTCTCGAATGTTCCCTCCGGCCGCTTACAAGTCACCGCGGCTTCCCCCGGATTCAAGGATTACCGCCAGGATGCCAATTACGACGCCAGCAGGCCGCTGCCCCTCAGCTTCAATATGAATCTTGGCTCCGTCAGCGAAACCGTAACCGTGACTTCCGGCCTCGCAACCTTGCAAACCGACAGCGTCGAGACCTCTTCGCGAATCGAAAAACAAGCCCGCAAACGCGCCCTCGAACAGGAACGCGCCGCCTCCCCCAACGTCACCAACCTCCAGCAACGCGTCGCAGGAGTTCTTCCGGTCGCTGTTGACGTTCCGCGCGCCGGCAACTCGTACCGCTTCGTCCGCCCTCTCGTCCTCGACGAAGAAACCAAAGTCAGCTTCACCTACAAATCCAAATAAAGTCCTGTCGAGCCGCCGGAGCCGGCGCACTAATCGCGCCGGCATTTCAATGAATCCGCAATCGTGAATACGACGGTGAACTCCAAAAAGCTCAATGTTCCTGTGGCTGATCATGTTCGGCGCCGCCGACCAGCAGGTTGATGCTAAGCAGCCCCTTGGCCTGAAGTTGCAGTTGCACGAACCTCATAAGGACCACTCGCTGATCCTGTTCAACAACAGCCATCACCTTCTTACTGCCGATCGCCTCGATCGCGACTCGCAAGCGTCGCTTGGTTCCGCAAACACCTCAAGCACTGATCAAACATTGTCATTTCGACCGAAGTAGCTCGACGCGACGCATTGGAGAGGCCTCACTGCGAAATTCCGCGCCGCCACCTCGATGAGAGGACCCGTACCAACGCGCCAGGCCGCATCTTTGGCAGAAACGCTAAACCGTCTCATCTCCAGTTCGTCTATTTCCCCATGAACCCCCGCCTGGCCCGTAATCCCCTTCTTGCACTTCTGCTGTCCGCGATCTCTTTTGTTGCTTTCAGCGCTTTTCCCCAAACGAGCACGCCGCCCCAGGCTCCGAACGACCCGACCGTGGTGCTCATTCACGGCGCCACCTTCCAGATGGGAATCGACACCAGGGAAATTCCTCACTTTGAAAACGTCTTCGGCATCGATCACCCGCAACTCTTCAACGACGAACTTCCAAAACACACGGTCACTGTAGCCGACTTCTACTTGGACAAATTTCTAGTCACCAATGCGCAGTTCAAAGCGTTCCTGCGGATCAATCCCCTCTGGCAACCCCAACAGCTCCCACCGGATCTCGACAACGGCAACTACCTTCAACATTGGGCGGATCCCGGTCAGCTCAACGCAAAGCCCGATCACCCCGCCGTGAACGTCAATTGGTACGTCGCCACGGCGTTTTGTCGCTGGGCCGACAAACGTCTCCCCACCGAAGCCGAGTGGGAATACGCTGCTCGAGCCGGCTCCGGTTCGCTTTTTCCCTGGGGTGACGAACCTCCCGACAAATCTCGCGCCAACTTCGCCGACCACGTCGGCACCACAACTCCCATCGGCACTTATCCTCCCAACGCTTTCGGGCTTTACGACATGGCCGGCAATGTCTGGCAATTTCTCGCCGACGATTGGGCGGCTTATCCCTCCCACGCTGTCGACGCCGCCCCGCGGCACATCGATCCAGAAGAGCTCAATAAGTTCGCGATTCATCCGAATGGTCGCAGGCGGGTCATTCGCGGCGGAAGCTATTCCGCTCATCCTGTCAATCTCTGGGTTGAATATCGCGACAGCCATCCCGCCAACAGTTCCCAGGACTTCGTGGGCTTCCGCTGCGCCAAATCCGTGACGCATCCCTGACTGGCCACATTCCCGTTGAAACCTCAACACCCAGCGGTATCATTCCAGAGGCTTTTGCAGCAGCGCTAGAAACGGCGAGGTTGCCGCCCCGTGAGCAAAAAGCAAAATTCGTCCTCTGCACTCCCGTTCAAGGGTGCCGTGTTGACGTTCCTCTTTGCCACGGCATTCCTGGCTGTATCGCCTGCGCACACAGGTCAGCAAGACAAGCGCGCCGGCATGCCCGGAATGGACATGCACGACCACGAAGACATGAGCAGCATGGGTCCAAGCATGATAGCCATGGCCGGCCACGTGTACATGACGCCGCTCCGTCCGAAGCAGCCCGGCGACCTAGAGAAAGCAAAAGCCATCGTAGCCGAAATGACAGCCGCCATTGAGCGCTACAAGGACTATCGCAAGGCTTTGCTGGACGGATATGACATTGCGAACCCGAAACTCAAGCAGCCTCAGTATCATTTCATTAGCAAGACCAATACCAGGGAAGCGGACCTCCGTTTCGACCCGCACAAACCAACAGCCTTGCTCTACCGGCGAACTCCAAAGCTCGAATACATGCTGGAGGGCGTGATGTATACCGCCAACCCCGACGCCACTGAAGACGAGCTGAACGAGCGCGTCCCGCTTAGCATCGGCCGCTGGCACCGGCACATCAACGTCTGCTGGGCTCCCGAAGACCGCGTAAGCGACTACCAGGCCGCCCATCCCAAGTTCGGTATGTTCGGCTCCATCAATACCGAAGAGGCCTGCAAAGCCGAACGCGGAGACTTCCATCCCTATATGTTCACCTGGATGATCCACATCTTTCCCTACGAGCCCGACTTCAAAGAAGTTTTCTCCATGAACGACGACGTCGCCCACGTCCACTGATCGGACCTGGGCCCGTCAAACCACGCCGCTTCGATCCGCGGTAGCGGAATTTACCTACCCGTTACGTGCGGACCCTTGACGGAACCGCTGCGCGGCGCTATAGGTAAAGTTCGACCGGCAGCGCAAGCACCGGTGCCACCATCGGATGAAATATCAGCTGATTGGACTTTCACTAGGTTTGCTGGCGACGACTCTCTGCGCGACATCCGTGCACGCGCAACGACGCGGTACGGCCGGGTTCGCGCCGGCGGGCAGGAATGGCATGGGATTTGGGCCAGGCGCAATGCGGCATGGCCTCGCGCCAGTTGCCGGCCGTTTTGCTCACTTACAGCGCCATCACTATCGTTATGCGTACCCCGGATACGGACCGTACTTCTACTATCCCGATTACGACCACGATGACTCGCCGGACGAGCTGCCGCCGCCAGTGCGTGCCGCCGCCCAGCCTCAGGCTCCGGCAGAAAATTCAAAACCGGCCGACTCCGTCGTGATCGAGCTCCGCGGCGATCATTGGGTGCGTCTGACGAGCACCGGCCCGGTCGAAATCGTAGGAAAGGTTTCTCCTGCCAGCGCTTCGTCGGTCGCGCTGTCCGCCTTCGACCCAACCCCTGCAACCCCGTCCCTCCCGGCCGCCTTGCTCGTCTTTCGAGATGGTCACCGTGAAGAAGCCGTTAAATACACCATCGTAGGCAACATCATCTATCTCAAAGCCGATTACTGGACCACCGGCTCCTGGTCCCGCGAAATCCGCGTCACCGAACTGGATGTGCCCGCCACCCTCAAAGCCAACAACGACCGCGGCGCCAAGTTCGCCCTGCCCTCCCGCCCTAGCGAAGTCATCCTGCGCCCGTAAAAATAACCAACTCCAATTTGATAAATCTGGTCAGTGTCGTCCTGCGGCTTCCAGCATTGCCGGCCAATCGAAGATTGCGCCCTTGGCCCAGTCCACAGCCCTAGCAGCTTATCCGGATCAAGGCCAGTATTTTCATAACGAAAGCCCCGGTCAAGGATGGCCGTGACCTTATAAACCCCGGCGGACACTTGGTCGGCGTCCAATTTGGAAAATCGTCTAACGGGTCGGCTCGCCTCTTCATTCTCCCGTCAACTGGTTTTCGTTACGGCATCGCAACCATCAATGATTGGAATAAAAAAGGTCGGTTAGCAAAGGGGCCAACGACTCCCACAGCTCTTTCCTGGTGCGAAGGCTTTCCAGCTAAAAACTTCGAGGGGTAGACTGTTTTGCATTTTTTCGTCGAGACAACCAGGCAGGCTCGTGCGCTCGAGTAAAATTCTGAACTCGCGGTAATATTGGCTGTTTGGCTTTCTCAACCGATCCGCAAAAGAGACCAGCTAAAATATACGAGTGGGCGCGACGACGACAAGCAGGATCAAAATCGAAAAAGTGTGGGACCGATACGTAGCCCACGCGACGTCTCCTCAGGTTCAAGAGGAATGGGCGCCTCCCATGCCTTTGAGTTGCTCGGAGCTGGTCAAGGAATTGAGGTCCCGAGGAGTGCACACAACCGGCATCTCCGGCGCCTTCTACCAAGCGGATCCGAATTGGCTTCAGAATCCGGACTGACGAACGGGACACATCGACGGCTTCCTGCGCGCGGGTGTTTTTCCTTCCAGCGACGCTAAGTCCTGTATTTCCCACGCTTACGAGGAGTCCATACTGACGAAAAACACCGGAACGCCAATCCGTTCCGCGAAAGCGGTACTCTCCCTTGCCGATTGGCAAACTGCCGAAGCAGAGCTCTCCATCGCCGGTACTTCGGTTTGCTAGGCCGTCACGTTTTTGTCACTCAAGAAACCTTCTAACCAATGCTCTCATCCTATTCCTCAGAGATTCGGTCCCATCGCTAGCCGTGGGTGTATACTCTGGGTCTCGGGAGGCCAACTCATGCAACTCTCCTCTTCGCGGCTTCTGACCGCCACTTTCGCCGCCCTGCTTACCACGGGATTAGCGTTTGCCCAGTCGCAGGACACTTCGGGCAGCCAATCGGGTGGCCAATCCGGCTCAGGTCCTCAAACCTCGACGCAAGATCCGTCGAGCCAACCGAACATCAATACTCCCGCGCCCCAACAGCCAGCTCCCCCGCCCGCCGACAAGAACGCGAAAAAAGAGCCCGGCTCCGGCGCCCCGGTCAACTCACCGGACACTGTCAATCCCAAGAACTCCAAAGAAGACGTGGACGCCATCGGCAATCGCAGCGTCGGCAAAGGCATCAATTTCTACTCGCTTGAAAAGGAAATCGGCCTCGGCAAGCAGCTGGCCCAGGAAGTCGAGCGCTCCTCCAAACTGGTCGATGATCCCGTCGTCACCGAATACGTAAACCGCGTTGGCCAAAACCTCGTTCGTAACTCCGACGCGAAGGTTCCCTTCACCATCAAGGTGATTGACTCCGACGAAATCAATGCGTTCGCCCTTCCCGGCGGCTTCTTCTATGTGAATAGCGGCCTGATTCTCCGCGCCAACGAAGAGTCGGAGCTGGCAGGCGTCATGGCCCACGAAATCGCGCACGTCGCCGCCCGCCACGGCACCAAGCAGGCCACCAAGGGCGACATCGTCCAGCTCGCTTCGATTCCTGCCATGATTTTCATTCCTTACACCTGGGCCGGTTATGCCGCCTATCAGGGCATGAATTTCCTTATCCCCATGACTTTCCTGAAGTTTAGCCGCGACGCGGAACGCGAAGCCGACTTCCTCGGCCTGCAATATATGTACAAGTCCGGTTACGACCCCAACTCCTACGTCACGTTCTTCGAGCGCATTCAGGCTGACGAGAAGCGCCGCCCTGGCACCATTGGCAAAGCCTTCTCTACCCACCCGCCAACTCCCGAGCGCATCGAGAACACACAAAAAGAAATTGCTCGCATTCTTCCCGCGAGACAGGAATATGTCGTCACGTCCTCTGAGTTCGATTCCGTGAAGGGCCGCCTGCGCAACATCATGTTCGCGCGCAAAGCGGTGGATAACGGCCCCAACAAGCCCACTCTGCGCACGCGCACCGAGCAACAAGACAAAAAGAAGAACGATCCTCAGGCCGATCCCAGCAGCGACGACGATCGTCCCACATTAAAACGCCGCACCGACAACCCATAAACTCGAAAGATCAAAAATAGAAAATAGAAGCAAAAGAAAGCGGCTCGTTGAGCCGCTTTTTTTGTTTCGTTTGCGCTGCAACGCACGTTTAGCCGATCGCCCAGGTTCAAGCGGCGTTTTCCTCGATTGCAATCGAAGCAACAGCCGACATCATGCGCGGACGCCGCCAGAATGGCGCGTGCTATCGTGAAATCGTTCGCGCACAAACATGCCTGAAACTCTGGCCGCAGAACGAGAGATGTCGCCGGAAACTGCAGCAGCTTCCGCGAACGCTCCCTTTCTCTCTTCCATCTGGTTTGTGGTACTGGCCGCATTTCTACTGCGCGTGTTCCTTTGCTTGCTGAGCCACCGGCTTGACTCCGTGCATCCGGTGCGCGCTTTTGTGGGAGGCGAAGCGGACTATGTGGCATGGTCGCTGCACTCGGGCAAAGGATTTTCGTCTCCTTTTCCCGGATACGCCCGGCCGACAGCCTGGTTGGCTCCGGTTTTTCCAGCGCTGTGGTCCATCGCGTTCGCGTTCTTCAATCCCTTTCGCACGCAGGGACACGTTTATTTCTGCCAGGTCCTGAATTCGGCGTTCGCGGCGCTGACCTGTGTTCCCATCTACAAGATGGGAATCCGATTGCTGGGGGAACGCCCGGCGATAGTGAGCGGCTGGTGTTGGGCCCTTCTTCCCCTAGCCATACTGTTTCCCCTGGAGTGGGCGTGGGATCAAAGCTTGGCGGCGCTGCTCTTCGCCTGGCTGCTCAGTACGACGTACCTATTGAGCGAGGATCGCGCGCGCAATTGGATCTGGGCAGGCTACGGATTGTTGTGGGGAGTCGCAGCGCTGACGAATCCGTCGCTTTGTGTGATGCTGCCCTTCTGGCTTGGATGGATGGCGGTGGTGCGGTGGCGGCGTGGCCTGCCGGTCGTCGCGCCCGCGCTCACGGCCGTGCTGATCTGCTTGCTGACGCTAGCACCGTGGACAGTGCGGAACTACCGGCTGTTCGGGCATTTTGTTTTTGTGAAATCGAATTTCGGCGCCGAGTTATGGCTGGGCAACAACCCGCAGGTAAAGGACGGGTTCACGGGATGGCTGCATCCGATGGTGAATGCGGCGGAGCTGCAGCAGTTGAACGAACTGGGTGAATACGCGTACATGCAGCGGAAACAGCGCGAGGGCGTGGACTTCATTCGCGGCAATCCGGAGCTGTTTGCGAAGCATGCGGCGCTGAGGGTGCTGGACACCTGGGCGGGCACCTATTACTTCAAGGAAGATCCGTGGATCCGTTCCCTCGGACTAGGGACCATTGCCGTGGCATGTACGCTTGTATTTTCGCTGGCCGCCGGGGTTGGACTGCTGCGCGTGGCCCGACGAAACTGGATGGAATTTCTCCCCCTGATCTTATGCGTGATCGTCTTTCCGATTCCGTATTACATCACGCATTCGTCGTTGCGCTACCGGCACCCGATGGATCCGGTTTTAACGCTACTGGCCGTGGCTGGTTATTGGGGTTGGAGGACTTCACCCAGCAAGCATACGACGATGTCAGGAGCATGAGTCATCCCGGCGAAGACGGGCGGCACAGCGCTGTGTTGAACTTTCTTACTGATTGCGGCGATGCTCTTCGGGAGCGGCCTGAACGCCCATGCGGCGAAGTTCTTCGGCGTAATATTTGCGGTACAACACGTCCCACTCCTCGCTGCCTTCGATGATCTCTTTCTTCTGCGAGGTAATCTTCTTGCGCACTTCCGTGTCTGCCTTCTCTTCCTCGCGCAAAGAGTTGGTGAGCAGGGTAACGATCTGCTGGCGAATGGTGTCGCGATCCTCAATGAATTCCACTTCGTCGCTGGCCACCAGCACGTCCATGATTTTGTGCGACAACCGCACAATCTTTTCCCGCGTAAGCCTCATTCTTTGACCTTCCCTGGAGTTTCCCTATGCACTGTTTCGCGCGAATGTGAAGGCAGATGCGTCACAAAAAATCAACGCAACACCAGTTTCTTATCGCGAGCGAGCTGAGCTTTCACTTTCTTGAACATGTCCTGGTAAGAGATTCCGGAGTTGCGCATCTGCTCCTGATGCTGAATCAAGATCTGGCGAGCCTCTTCGTTGATGCGGTCCTCGACGGTAATTTCTTCGACCATGGCCTGGCGGACACGCTGCGTGACCGCCGCCGCACTTTTCACTTCCACCAATTCCCCTTCGTTTAGTTTTTTGACGATTTCCGTCGCCATGTACGAGACAAGATCGCGATTGATCAGCATTCCGCTCCGTTCGGCACAGATGAATCCACTCCAGGGCGTGAACTGAAAATTTTAAAGGCAGAGAGGAAAAACCGCAAGGAAGGCAGCGCCGGGAGGGTCGTGGTTGGCCCGACAGGGGCCAATCAGCAGCTTGGGAATCTGCGGATCAGGCAATTTCCGTGAGCGATTTCTCAGACTCGGTTACTGCCCACCAAAGAAGAATCGGCACACCAGCGCTCACGGATGGAGGCGGTATTCGTTCAAGTTAACCAAAAAGACGCGTAGGAATGGCAAATGTTTGCACGCCCTGGCCGGAAGTACAGGTGGCCGAAAGTACAGGCAAATTAAAGTCTTTATTATCATATAGATGGGAGGGAGAAAGACAGGTGGAAATGCTGTAAGTTTGGCAGAGGGATTGCACAGTAGAGGATATCGGGACTGTCCCCCGAGGAGTGTGTGCGCAGTACACCCAGCTACGGAGGAACGAAAGACATGAAGAAAGCAATTTTTGTTGCAGTGCTGGCCGGTGCTTTGACGCTCGGCTTTGGTGGCACTGCCAAGGCTGACCCGATTACATTTACTGTGAACGGTAATACCGTTTTTACCGTGAATGTGACCAGCACGGACGTTACCATTAACGTGTCCTGCTTGGATGCAACTTGCCAGGCATATTGGCTGACCACTGTGGGTGTGAAGGGCCTTTCGTTCGACGGCGATCCCACTGAAATTCAGAAACCTAATGGGTTTGCCGACGTCGCGAACGGTGGGACAAATCTCGGGCAGACTGGCGCCTGCGATGGTACACAACTGCAAAAGTCGGTTTGCTGGACGATCAGTGGATCGATGCCGTTAACCCAGATAGGAAATGGCCTCACGTTCGAGGCAGGACTCACTAACGGCTCAGTTAACCTGGACGACGTTCATTTGCAGGCGATTGCTTTTTCGGACCAGAGCGCGACTACCGGGACTCGGGTGTTCGCAGTTTCCCAGGGGCCGGACACGACCACGCAGACGCCTGAACCGGCCAGCCTGACGTTGTTGGGCTTGAGCCTTCTCGGCGTGCCGTTCCTTCGCCGCAAGAAGTAACAACAACTCCCACACACTTCTGAGCCGGCGACCTGAGGTCGTCGGCTTTTTTATTTTCTGCAGTCGATTTCAACCACATCGTGGGGCGCCGCGAGGCGCTGCGATGAGGCGCTGCGATGAGGCGCTGCGTTGACCACTTTCAGCGCTTGCTGTAGCCTGTTTAAGCGATCATTTCTCCGGCCGGGCGGTTAGCTCAGTTGGTTAGAGCGCCTGCCTTACAAGTCTTCCCGCACGAAGAATCAACAACTTACACCGTCTGCTACGAAATACCACCGAATGCTACAAGTGCTGCATCCGCGAGGACTTAAACGCGATCCCTCGAACGCTCGTAGCACTCGGTAGGGCTCGGTGGTGGGCACAAAACTGGGCACACCGAATTGGCTGAGTTGTCCAGCATGGAGAGCAAGGGATCGCGGGGACACCTTCGGAGCACCCGCGCAGCTTTCTATTTTTTTATTTTTTCTGTGGACCCCATGGAACGAACGAGATCGCAGGGTGGACGAATAGTTGACGTGCGCAGCAACAGTAATCCTCACCTGAACGGGCGAAACTTCACCTTCCTTGCCCAACTCGCCGCTGGAGTGAACACGCCTCAAGGGGACGCACGGGGCAATGCCGCTAGGGTGCCTTCGCGGCCAATGGCCTTCGACCGGCGCAAAGCAATTACTTGCTCGATGGCATTGACAACAATTCGAGATACCCACGAACCGCCCAGGCAAGAACGGAATCAGCCGAATGCGGCGCCAGATGGCCTCGTTTGTACCCACGATTTTGGCTCGTCCATGATTCTCTACCGCAAGGATGTCGGGGAGGATGTAACTCGCGTGATGCGCAGGGGATTTCCTAAATGCCGCCAGTTTGTTTCCATCTTTTTGCAAGTGCGATTGGGCTCCTCCGCTTAACTCATTAAGAAAAATAGGCTTGTTGATTGCAATTTTTGGTTGGTTGCGTGCCTCCCACTGCCATTGCCCTCACCCTGCCCAGGCGTGCGGTTATCGTGTGGTCCCTTGGGGCTTAAGGGCGAGCTGCATCCCGATTTGGTTGTGAGGACGTCGCCAGTCGGGTGCTTTGGCAGAGGATTTCCCCATGACCGCATCCGTTCTTTCCATTCGTGCTAGCCTCCACTCGCTGCGCTGCGCGTTCGCATTCGTGGCCACTCTGGCTGCGCTCTCTCTCATACGCATTCCATCTGCTGCCGCCCAGGCTCTGCAAGGCCAGTGGCGAACGCTGCCGAACCCCATGCCCATCAATCCCGTGCACGCGGCTCTTCTCCATAATGGCAAGGTACTGATTGTTGCCGGCTCTGGCAACCTCCCGAGCGAAACGAACTGGCGGGCCGCAATCTTCGACCCAGCAGCAGGAACCGTCACCACTCAAACCGTTACTTGGGATATGTTCTGCAACGGCATGGTCATTCTTGCCGATGGCCGCGTATTGATCAACGGAGGCACGCTGCAATACGATCCCTTTCATGGACAACTGCGGAATGCCGTTTACGATCCGTCGACCGGCCAGTTCGTCGACCTCCAGAATATGGCGCATGGCCGCTGGTACCCCACGACCACCAATCTCGGCGAC
>Ga0247661_1000149_pt1 | contig 12792 bp, 11 predicted proteins | sample CNK02_metaG_FD_182799 | JGI IMG/M metagenome (GOLD analysis project Ga0247661, IMG submission 182799) | Soil microbial communities from Purdue University Martell Research Forest, Indiana, United States - CNK02 | ecosystem: Environmental > Terrestrial > Soil > Temperate forest > Bulk soil...
AACGCTTTACAAACGCCACGGTATCGATCCCGTAGTTCTGCCGCGCCTGGCGGGCTCGTGGCCCGGTTATGTCTTTACCGGCGAACCGTTGAAGATGCCAGCCGGCCACTTCGGGTTGGGACACGGCAGCGGCGCGCATGCGCCGGACGAATACTATGTGATCGAATCCAACAATCCCGCGGTCCAAGGAATTGATGGAGCCGCTTACTCCCACGTGGAATATTTGTACGAACTTGCCGCCAGCGCTTGACGCAACGAAGGAACGTTGTCCGAGCAGAGTTCGCTCTACCGTAACTTCCGTCACCAGGAACGCTGCGTGCGCAGCTCTGTAATGTGCGCGGTGTGATGGCGGCCGTGCCACGCGTAAAGAAATAAGAGCCAGTCCACCGTGCGCGGTCCGTGGTCAGGATGAAGGAATACACGTCCGAACTGGTCGTCGCTCAGGGCCCGCAGCAAGCGCGCCCATCGGTCATGCAGCGCATCCAGGAGCGTGAGCGATGTATCAATGGGGCCGGTTTTGGCGTCGGGCAGCTGCGCCCATAAATTTTCTTCGTATGGCTTGATGGTCGGCTGCTCCTCCGTCAAGGCCAAACGCAATCGGACATAAGCGTTGATGTGGCTGTCGGGCACGTGGTGTACCAGCTGGCGGACGGACCAGCCACCTTCGCGGTAGGGCGTGTCCAATTGAACGGGCGACAATCCTTCCACCGCCGCGCGCAATTTCACGGGCGTTTCGGCGATGATTTCAATGGCCTGGTGGCGCAAGGCCGGCGTTGCTTCGAGCGGCTGCTGGAATTTGCCAATCGGGTAGCGCGGATCCATGGGACAAGGTCTCCTGAAGATGGTTTGCGAACAACGTGCGAACGAACTTCACTGTTGGACTGTACAACGAAGAGAATGGTGACACCGGAAGCGCCGATTATCAAAGCGCAATCCAAAATGGCTGCTCGCTGCTACCGCGGGCTGCAAGATGGGTAATGGTACAATGCCGTTTCCTCCTTTGTAACTTGGAGCCGCTTTTAGAATCTAATGTCGGGAGAAGCGCAAGCATGCGGAATGTGGTGATTATCGGAAGCGGGTGTGCCGGCCTGACCGCTGCGATCTATGCGGCGCGCGCGAACCTCAAACCGCTGGTGCTGGAAGGGCACGAACCGGGCGGGCAACTCTCTCTGACCACGCACGTCGAGAATTTTCCAGGTTTCCCCGACGGAATCATGGGTCCGGAGCTGATTGAAAACATGAAGCGGCAAGCCGCGCGTTTCGGTACCGAGTTCAAGGCCGGCGCGGTTACTGAAGTGGATGTAACGAAAAGGCCGTTCCGGATTACGGTCAATGGCGAGGAACACCTGAGCAAAACATTGATTGTGGCGGCCGGAGCCTCGGCGCGTTTGCTCGGATTGAAGGGTGAGAAAGAATTGATTGGCCGCGGCGTTTCCACTTGCGCGACCTGCGACGGTTATTTTTTTCGCGGGAAGCCCATCGCAGTGGTTGGCGGCGGTGACTCGGCGATGGAGGAAGCAAATTTTCTGTCGCGCTATGCCAGCAAAGTCTATCTAATTCATCGCCGCAATGAATTCCGCGCGTCGAAGATCATGATCGATCGCGTGAAAGCCAACCAAAAAGTTGAACTCGTCACACCCTACGTGGTGGAGGAGATTTTGTCGCCGCAGGGGCTGGTTAACGGCGTGAAGCTGCGCAACATCGAGACCAGCCAGGGCAGGGACCTCGAGCTGGATGGCGTTTTCATCGCTATCGGGCACGACCCGAACAGCACGGCCTTCAAGGGCAAGCTGGACATGGATGAAAATGGCTACCTGCTCGCCAAGCACGGCAGCCTTACCAACGTGCCGGGAGTGTTCATCGCGGGCGACGTGCAGGATCATCGTTACCGGCAGGCGGTTACCGCGGCGGGCTCGGGTTGCATGGCTGCGATTGATGCGGAAAAGTTCCTTGAAGAACACAAAGGTGCGTAAAGCGCACTCGTAAGACCGGAATGTCACGGGCATAATAAAAGCGCATGCTCCGTTCGACGCTCCTGAAGTTGTCGGAAAGCCAAAGTTTCGCGCGCTGGGTCACTTCCAACCGGGCCACCCGCAGGATGTCGCACCGTTTCGTTGCCGGCGAAGAATTGGACGAAGCGATTTCCGCGGCGCGCGTTTGCAACGACCAGGGGATGCTGGTCAGCCTGGACTATCTCGGAGAAAACGTTGCGACCGCAACGGACGCGCAGCGGGCGCGCGACGCTTACCTCCAAGTGTTCGATCGCATCGCCGCAAGACAACTGAATGCCAATGTTTCCTGCAAACTGACCCAGCTTGGATTGGATTTGAGCCCGGAATTCTGCGAAGGACAAGTCCATTCAATCGTGGAAAGAGCCGCTTCCTGCGACAACTTCCTGCGCGTGGACATGGAAGGTTCGGCTTACACCGAGCGGACGATTGACGTGGTGAAGAAGGTCCGGTTGCGCAGCCCGGCGATCGGAACCGTGATCCAAGCTTACCTCTATAGAAGCGAGCAGGACATTCAAGACTTGCTGGCGATCGGCTGCCGCATTCGGCTGTGCAAAGGCGCATATAAAGAGCCACCGCAAGTTGCCTTTCCGAAAAAAGAAGATGTGGATGCGAACTACGTGAAACTGGCGCGGCTGCTTTTGCCCAGCGGCTTTTATCATGGGATTGCCACTCATGATCCGCGTATGATCGGCGCGACGATTCGGTGCGCAGCTGAAATGAGAGTGTCCAAAGACGACTTCGAGTTTCAGATGCTGTATGGAGTGCGTAAGGATTTGCAGCGGCAGTTGGTGCGCGACGGCTACCGCCTGCGCATTTACATCCCTTATGGACGCGACTGGTTTCCGTATTTCATGCGCCGCCTGGCGGAGCGTCCCGCTAACCTGGCGTTCTTCGTGCGCAACTTCTTCCGCTAGCACTTAAAGAGACTCGCCCGGTTTCAAAGCGTGGATGGTGAGCCCGGTGATGTCTCGCGCCTCTTCACGCAACTTTTCCGGTGTGCCGGTCAGAACGGGGAAGGTGGCGTAGTGCATGGGGATCACGTGCTTGACGTTGAGAAAGCGGATGGCGTGGGCAGCTTCACGCGGGCCCATGGTGAAGAGATCGCCGATGGGTAGCATGGCGAGTTGCGGTTGGTAGAGTTCACCGATAAGTTTCATATCGCCGAAAAGCGCGGTGTCGCCCGCGTGATAAACAGTTGCACCTCCGGGCATCCGCACCACCAAGCCCGCGGGTTCTCCGCCGTAAATTCTTTGCTCCTCAAATTCAATGGAGTTTGAGTGCATGGCCTGAGTCATGGTGACGCTGAAGTCGCCGACCTGCTGCGTGCCGCCTTTGCTCATCGGCAGAATCTCTTTCCCAAATCCTTTGTCAGCAAGCCACAAGCATGTCTCAAAGATAGCAACCAGCTTGGGACTAAATTGCTTAGCGATGGTTAGGGTCTCGCCCAGATGGTCGGAGTGTGCGTGCGTCAGAAAAATCGCGTCTACTCGAGAAAGTTTCTTTAGCGACTCAGGGCAGCGTGGATTGGTCATGATCCACGGATCAATGAGCGCTACTTGTCCAGAAGGGGTGGTCAGTCGAAAAGCACTGTGGCCGAAATAGGTGATGCGATTTCCCTTGAGATCGAGCATGAGCAAAGACCTTTCCGGATTAATGGGGCTGCGATGCAAGGCTAAACGGAAAACTGCGCGACGAACAAGTGCAATGTCGCAAGGTGGCCCTAGCGAAGCCACCAAGAGGCTGCAACACGATTGTCATAGATTGATGTCGGTTTTACGAAGGCGGCCGACGGGCCACGGCAAACTTACGAAAAGCTGCGGCGCGCCAGGTGAGCAACAGTCGTCGCTGCTTTTTTAGAATATTTCACCCCACTGGGGGCCAATGTGATCCGCGTTGTGAAGATTATTGCACTATCCGTGTTTGCTTTATTGATGTGTTCGGCGAGCCAAGGTCAAGGAACGCATGCAAGTCTCACTGGGGTAGTCACCGATCCGAGCCATGCGGCGGTCGGCAACGCGAAGGTGACCGCAAAGAACCAATCCACCAACTGGAATCAGGAAGTGATCAGCGACCGTTCCGGATCCTATTCCTTCCTGAGTATGCCGATCGGGCAGTATTCGATCACTGTGGAGCTGAGCGGCTTTAATTCGGCGGCCATCGAGCTGACCCTAGAGACAGCACAAAAAGGGCGCCAGGATTTTGAATTGCAGGTCGGACAGACCACGTAAACGATAACCGTGGAAAGCTCGGCGCAAAATCTTTCCAAGCAGGACGCGTCGCTCGGCGCGGTGATCAACAACATCGTTTTAGATACGCCGCTGTATCTCACGCGTCGCTGAGGCGTGGTTGTTCGCGGCCATAAGCGTTGTCCGAGTGGCACCGTATGCAGCTCTGCGCTGGCTCTTCGCCAGGCTGTACTGGATGGAGAGTGGAGAGGCGAGTTGAGTTGAGAAACGCTGTGTCGCCGGGTAGACTAATCTGGTGGAAGTTTTCGGGCCGTCCCGAACAGAAGATTTTGTGCCGGTCAGCCGATTGAGGCGACGGCCAGCGCGCGAAACAAAGGAGAAGCTGAATGGCTTATGTGATTGCCGAACCGTGCATCGGCACCAAGGACACTGCCTGCGTGGACGTGTGTCCGGTGGATTGCATCCACCCTCGCAAGGACGAGCCGGAACATGAAGGCGTAACGCAGCTCTACATCAATCCGACGGAATGCATTGATTGCGGAGCTTGTGTGCCGGTTTGCCCAGTGACTGCGATTTTCGCGCTGGAAGATCTGCCGGAAAAGTGGCAGGCCTTTTCGGCGACCAACACCGATTGGTACGCCAAGAAGTAAGCGCACCCGACTGTGCGGATTTGCAAAATGGCACGCGCCTTGCGTGCCGTTTTGTGTTTTTAGCAGCCGTCTGTGTTTCGCCGCGCCAACCCTGGGCCTTTCCGCTACATCTATGAGTAGGGCCTTTCGCTAAGAAACAGCGAGGTAGATCGAATTGAAGATTGTCCCAGCGCTTTTCGCCTGGACCGGGAGTCTTGCTCTTATGAGCGGCCCTGTTCACGCGCAGCTACCTCCAGCAGCAGCGAACAGGACGGCGGTACCGGCGAAGCCGGTATCCCTTGAAGGCGACTGGAGCGGCGTGCTTCAGGTCGGCGAAACGGAATTGCAACTTGTTCTGCATCTTTCCAAAGACACGCAAGGCGAATGGCATGCCAAGCTGGACAGTTTGAATCAGGCTGTGTATGGAATGGATGCGTCGAGAGTGACGCGCGAAGAAGACACGCTGCGTTTTGAAATTGCGTCGGTCGGCGCGAAGTTTCAAGGGAAAATTCAACCGGACCACCACAGCATCCGCGGGCTTTGGGAGCAGGGTGGAGCGGGCTTGCCGTTGAGGTTTGAAAGGCGCGCCACCGGTGCGGCTTCGCGTGGTGCTGCAGCCAACGCAGTCTCCAAAGCGGAGGGCACTTGGCAGGGAGCGATTGAAGTGACCAACATGCGGATGCGATTGCAGATGCACCTATCGCATGACGACAAGGGGAAATTGGTAGCTTCGGTGGACAGTTTGGATCAGGGCATTCAAGGAATTCCCGCGTCAGAGGTTGCGGAGAAAAATGGCGAGGTGAGTTTCGAGATTCCGGCGTTTCAAGCCGATTATCACGGCAGGTTAAGCACTGCAAAGAATGAAATTGCCGGGGAGTGGGCGCAGAACGACACCATCGAAAAACTGGACTTTCACCGCTCCGAGCAGCCGCTGGAATTGCGGCGGCCGCAAACTCCAGCCGAGCCATATCCCTACACGGTCGAAGAGGTTTCATTTTCGGCGGCTGACGGCAAAGCGACGCTGGCCGCTACGTTGACCATACCTCAGGGAACCGGACCGTTTCCCGCCGCCGTGTTTGTCGGCGGATCGGAGCCAACCGATCGCGACGAAACGACGGCTGGACATAAGCCGTTCCTGGTGCTGGCGGATCTGCTCGCACGAAAGGGAATTGCGGTGCTTCGGTACGACAAACGCGGCATCGCGCAATCTACCGGCAACTATGACCACGCCACGATGGACGATTTTGCGAACGACACGCAGGCCGCTCTGAATTATTTGAAGGCGCGCAAAGAAGTCGATCCGAAGCGCAGCGGCGTGTTGGGCCACGGCGAAGGCGGAATATTGGCCGCTCAACTCGCCGTGCACAACCGCGATTTGGGCTGGCTGGTGCTTCTCGCTGGTCCCGCCGCTACCGGAGAACGCACTCTGCTCCGCCAGTCCGAACTAATCGCTCGCACCGGCGGCTTGCCGGAAGAGCAGATCGCACGCAGCCAGCAATTCGATCGCTTGGCCTACGCAGCGGTGCGCGAAGAAAGGACTCCAGCTGCCTTGGAGGCGCGCTTGAAGCATCTGATCGACAAAAGCGGTCTCAGCGCCGCGATGCCGCCGGCCGCGTTAAAAGCGCAAATCCGGCTGATGACGACGCCATGGTTCCGTCAGTACCTGGATTTCAATCCGGTCCCGTTGTTGGAACAGATCAAATGTCCGGTGCTCGCTCTGAATGGCGACCGTGATTTGCAGGTGGACGCCGACGAGACCGTGCCGGTGCTTCGCCAGGCCTACGAAAAAAGCGGCAACAAGGACTTCACGGTAATGGAAATCCAAGGCGTCAATCACCTTTTTCAAAAGGCGCAATCCGGTTCGCCTGCTCTGTACGGCGCGATCGAGGAAACCATCGCGCCGGAAGTCCTGAACGCGATCAGCGGCTGGCTGGCCAAACATACCGCCCAATAGCGCGGCACTATTGCTATGACGTGTTGCGAAATTGCGGCAAACTCTCGTCGTGCCCTCTTGCAAATGAAAAGCGCAAGGTATGATAGGGACGGAGCCCGATAACGTCCCTGTGCCGCCCAAATTCCACCTCTCCCTGCTGATTCACGCGCATCAACCCGTTGGAAATTTTGAAGACGTCATGGAGCGCTGCTACCAGCAAGGTTATTTGCCCTTTGCGCAACTGCTCGAAAAACATCCGGCCATCCGCGTGGCGCTGCATTATTCCGGCCCTTTGCTGCTTTGGATGAAAGCACACCATCCCGAATATTTCGATTTGCTGCGGTCGCTGGTAAAGCGCCAGCAGGTCGAAATGGTTGGCGGCGGCTTCTACGAGCCGCTTCTTGTGGTCATTCCGCCCGAAGACCAGCGCGAACAACTCGAGCGCCTCTCCGCCTATATCGAAGAGCATTTTGGGGAAAAACCCTCCGGCGCGTGGTTGGCCGAACGCGTTTGGGAACCGCAATTGCCTTCCGTGCTGGCGTCCGCGCAAATCGGCTACACCCTGGTGGACGATTTTCATTTCCTTTGTGCCGGCTTCGAGCCACCGGAACTTTTCGGCGCCTACCAGGCCGAAGATCGCGGCAAAAGCGTGCGTTTGTTTGCCGGACAAAAAGCGCTGCGCTATCTGGTTCCATGGGAAAAGGTTTCTGACGCCGTGGCTTACCTGAAAGAGACCGCCGCGACCCATCCCGACGGCGTCGCCGTCTTCGGCGATGACATGGAGAAATTCGGCGTGTGGCCGGGCACTTTCGAGTATTGCTATACGGGCCATTGGCTGGAAGATTTTTTCATTGCGCTCGAAGCCAACGCCGATTGGCTCAGCCTGACGCCTCCCGGCGAGTACGCGGAAACTCACGCTCCGCTTGGCCGCGCCGACCTGCCGGCTGCCTCGTACCCTGAAATGATGGAATGGGCTTTGCCGACGGCTGTTCGGCAGCGCTTCCACCTGGTGCAACAGGAGTTCAGCACCCGCCCGGAGGTCTCAGCATTTCTGCGCGGCGGCTCGTGGCGCGGATTCTTCCGAAAATATCCGGAGTCCAATTTGCTGCACAAGAAAATGCTGCGGGCCAGCACGCGACTGGCCGCCGTTCCGCAGCGCCGCACCGAGACGCGCAGTTCCCAGGAAATCGGAAACGCGCGCGATTTGCTATTGCGCGCGCAGTGCAACGACGCGTATTGGCACGGCGTCTTTGGCGGGCTCTATGCGCCTCACCTGCGTACCGAACTCTGGCGCAATCTCGTTCGCGCCGAAGCCGCCGCCGACCGTCTGACCCCGGGCGGCCAGATCGGGCGCGTGGAGCTGCTCGACTATGACGCCGATGGGAAAAACGAATTGCTCTTCACTGGTCCGGAATATCAGGCGCTCGTCAAACCATCCGACGGTGGCACTCTGGCCGCGCTCGATTTTCGTCCGGTCTGCGCAACGCTGGTTAATTCTTTGCAGCGCAGACCGGAAGCCTATCACGCGCGTTTGCGCGAAGCCTCCCTGGCCAAGACCGTAGGGGGCATCCCGCTGCACGAACAAACGCGCGTCAAGGAACCTAACCTGGAGCGCTTCCTGCAATATGATCGCTGGCCTCGCCACGCTTTTCGGATTCTGGTCTTCGATCCCAAACGCACCCATGCGGACTACGAATCACTGCAGTTGATGGAAGACCCGAGTTTCGCGTCCGGCGAATTCGCCGTGCAATCGTCGGGCCCGTTCCTGGCGGATCTGACCCGCGAGACGACAATTCGAGCCAGCCATCCGGCGAGCGTGGCCACGCCGGTTTCTGTGACCAAGCGTTTTTCCTTCTCGCCAGCGCCCGGCGGATGCGAAGTTTCCTGTGAGGTGGGCTTGAAGTTGAAAGAGCCGCTCGATCGTGCGGTGATACTGGCGATCGAGACGATCGTCAACCTGCTCGCGCCAAACGAGGCCGACCGCTTCTTTGAAACGCCTTCCGGTCCGCAAAGCCTGCGTTACAGCGGTGCGTTGCCCGGGCCGGTGCTGCACATGCAGGACGGGTGGCAGAAGATACGCGTCACACTGCACGCGCCCGGATCGGAGAATTTCTGGATTGCGCCCATTGAAACTGTTTCCGAATCCGAGGACGGCTTTGAGCGCGTCTATCAGGGCTCTCAGATACTGGCGCGCTGGCGGCTCAGCACGCAAAAGGTTCTATCCGCGCGCGTGGTCTGGCGCCTCGAAACGATCTGAATCGTAATTCGCGCGAATATCAGTAAATCGATCCGCCCGACTGCGTCGAACTCAGCACTCCAGCATTCGCCGACACGCTGTAGCTAATGCCGCCTTGCCCGGTCCAGTTCGACAAATTAAACGTTCCGCCGGCTATGATGCGATACACGCCGATATTCTGATAGGTCAGCGGCGTCTTGGACTGACAAACCTGCGGAGCACCCGGCGCTTGTAAGAAATAAACCGTGCTGATGCCCACAACCGTTCCGCTACCGCTGCCATCAATCAGCAGCGCCGTTTGTTCGTCAATCGAAATGCCGCGTGGCGTAGCGGACCATCCATTCAAGTTGATCCGGCAGAAGAACGCCAGGTCGCGCCCCATGCGGTCGCGCGTCACAAAGTGCGGATCGCCGATGAGTCCCGCCACGGTCGCGATACTTACAAAGTCGCGATCCAGCGTGATGTATCGCGTAAACGGATCGGCCAGCGCCTGGCTCGAAGTCACGCCCTGGCTAGCCAGAGCCGAGTACACAAACTGCGACAACACGTTCATGCCCGCGCTGGTCCCACCAATCGGTACACTTCGGGCAATCAATCCTTGCAAAGCCGTTTCGACCGGCGTGCCCTTCCAAAAATTGATGTAGTTTGATTGATCCCCGCCCGCAATCCACAACGCTTCTGCGTTCTGGATCGTGCGGATCACAAACGGATCGCTCGCCGCGGTGCGGTTCGGGATAATCAGCGTGGCCACCGAATTTTCGTTGGGACAAAGCTGTTGAATGTATGGATTGTAGGCGTCGGTGCCGGTCGCGCGAATCACCAGAAAGTCGCCATTGCCGCTGCGCTGGCACATCCACTGAAAGGCCGCGTCCACGTCGGTGCCGCCGCCCATGAGCACCGTTCCCGCGGTCGTAGCTGTCGCGACGTCCGAAGCATTGCCAACGCGAAAATACGAATAGCTTTTTGCCGCGGACGCCTGGCCGACAAAACACAACGCTAAAGCGAACATGAAAATTGCTTTTTTCATTCCGTCACCTGAAGTGGGAGGATCCAGCGCGCATCATATCCTTGCGCGTTTGCTTCTGGCAACGGCAACTATTGACGGGAACTGTCTACTCGACGATCCACAGATTTTGCGCAAAAGGCCACTGGTGATCGGTCCACTGGGCGGTTTGCCGGAAGCCGGCGCGTTGCGCCATTTGCGCGGGCTCATCGGGTAAGTATTTGTGGGAACTCTCGGTCCAAATCGTTTCGCCCTCTTCCATGCGAAAGTACAGCGAGGCACCCGGGATTTCGACGTGTTGTTGCCGTGTGGCTTGGAGATGCATTTCGATGCGGCGTTCGTCCTCGTTCCAGATAGCCAAATGCCGGAAATCGCGCAGCTTGAAATTCCCTCCCAGTTCGCGATTGACACGCGCCAGCGAATTCAAGTTGAACGCCGCGGTCACCCCAACCGGATCGTCGTAGGCGAGAAGCTGCATGGCCACGTCCTTTTCCAAATCGGTCCCCAGCAGCAGAGAATCCCCCGGCTGAAGCGCGGTTCGCACCTGCCGCAAAAAGTCGTCGGCCGCCGGCCGGTCGAAATTTCCGATGGTGCTTCCCAGAAAGAGCACGCAGACGTGTTCGCCGGCCTCCCGCCGGGCTGCCACCGCGCGCAAACCTTCCAGGTACGGCTTCTCGTAGCCCACTAGGCTTACGAAATCCAGTTGGCCCAGTTCTTTTTCGCAAGCCGCCAGCGCCGCCGGCGAAATCTCTATCGGATAATAAAAAGTCCGCTGCCGCTTCGACAGCGCCTCCAGGATCATCCGCGTTTTCTTTCCGCTGCCGCTTCCAAGCTCCGCCACGTGTGTAGGAGTCGGCATTCGCGACATCATCTCTTCGGCATGTTTCTGCAGCAGTCTCGTATCAGCCCGAGTCAGCCCGTACTCCGGCAACAGACAGATCGCTTCGAAAAGTTCCGATCCCACTTCGTCGTACAGATACTTGCTCGGCAATTCGCGCTGCCCGCTCTTGCTGAGCCCTGCGCGAACATCCTCGGCAAACTCCGAGATTGCCTTCTCTGAAGGTGCTTGAACGATCATCTCGACTCCCAAGGGCCAGGGTGACCTGTCAGTTTTTCCTGCTAGTCTTCCACGCAACGAAATGCTGCATAGACATACGGATAATGCGGCTGAAACCAGTTCCGGAAAGAGCGCCTCAGCATGCACGCCGCTGTGCGCTGCGATCCGCCCTTCATCACATAGTGCTTCCCATCAAAAAAATTCGCCGAATAACCAGGATAGAACGGCATCGGCGCAAAACCCGGATGCGGCGCAAAAATCGTTCGTGTCCATTCCCATCCGTTGCCGACCAGATCGTGTATTCCGAACGCGCTCATTCCGGCTGGGTGCGCTCCGCTAGGCGCCGACTCCCAGTGCGAGAAGTCAAAATTTCCAAAATGCGGGTCGGGTGCTTCATCACCCCACGGATACTGGCGCTGTGCTTCAGATCCCCTTGTTCCGTAAGCCGCGCGATGAAACTGTTCTTCCGTCGGCAGCCTGCGTCCCAGCCATTTCGCGTACGCCGTAGCTTCCGCTTGGCTCGCATACACCGGATGATCCAGAGCTAGGCGGGTATCTCCGAACATCCCGCGTTGCATCCAGATATTCCCGTCGCGATACCAGAACGCCGGATGCTCGACGCCGTTCTCTTCACGCCAAGCCCAGTCCGCGGCGCTCCACAAGGAGCGATTCTGGTATCCGCCATTCTGAACGAACAACAAGAACTGTCGGTTCGTTACGTTGTGATTTTCGATCGCGAATTCCGGCACGTTCACCGTCACCATTCCGCGCTCGTTGTCCCAACCGAATTGCTCGGAATCGCGCGCCAGCCCCAGCGTTGCCGGGCCTGCTTCGATCTCCACCAGCCGGTGCCGGATCTGCGGCGCCATCCATCGCTGCTCCGCTCGCGGAGCTTTCTTTTTGTCCGCCGGCAGGCGGTGGAACATATACGCCAGCGTTTCCGCGTGCATCAACCGGTGCTCGATCGCGGTATTCAGCATGGTCAGGATGTGCGGATGTCCCTGGCTTGCCTGTTCCAGCGTTCTCTCGATGGCCCGATCCAGCTCCTCGCGCAAGCGCCGGTTGTAGGCGTCCACGTCGCTGCGCGCCGGCCAATCCCCCGGTTTGTCGGTAGGCAAACCCCCGCCCACCGGGTCAATCCCAAACGCGAACAACTGATCAAATGTGGGATGGAAACGTTTCAGGCCAAACGCACGCTGCCCCAGCAAATTCCAGTCGAAGGCCTCTACATGCCCGAGGTAAAAAACAACGCGGTGCCGTTCGGCGATCGGCCGCTCGTAAAGCGCCTCTTCTCTCAGCACCTGAAACAGTTGGTCGGTTGTACTTCGCGCGTGCGCCAACCGCACCTGGTATTCGTGGCGCGTACGAACTGCGGCGAGTGCTCCCATAAAAGTCCCTTCCTTTGATGCGGCTTCCCGGAGAAGGATGCACCGAATTTCCGGCGCGGGAGAGGCTGGCTAAGTTAGGATGTTGACGCTGCGGCGCGAGCGCGTCAATTGAAACAACCGCCGAAACAACCGCAAAATTCTCTACATGAGCAACCCTATCATTGAGTTTCGCCAGGTGGAATACCAAATTTCCACTATTTCATCGACCCCAATTCTCTCCGGCGTTTCTCTCCAGGTTCATCGGGGCGAAACAATTGCCCTCTTGGGCCGCAGCGGCAGCGGCAAGACCACCCTGTTGAAGCTCATCAACGGCCTTCGCCGGGTATCTTCGGGAGCGGTCCTGGTTCA
>Ga0247661_1000150_pt1 | contig 12773 bp, 8 predicted proteins | sample CNK02_metaG_FD_182799 | JGI IMG/M metagenome (GOLD analysis project Ga0247661, IMG submission 182799) | Soil microbial communities from Purdue University Martell Research Forest, Indiana, United States - CNK02 | ecosystem: Environmental > Terrestrial > Soil > Temperate forest > Bulk soil | place...
GCGTTGACGTCCAACCCATACTTCATCTCCCCTTCCACTGATGGAATAGACGACCTCATTAGGTGGTATTGCCTTAACGGCTTGAACGTGTCCATTCTGAAGAATATACAGCCCGCCTTGAGTGGGGGCGAACCAGGTGCGGCCTTCTGGGTCGCCATATACAGGGCCATTGTTTTCGAAACGACGATCGCTAACAGCTGAATAAGTTACAAACGCGCTGTCCCGAATGCGGCCTAGCCCTCGCCCACCTCCAATCCAAAGATTTCCTTCGCGATCCTCGAACAGAGCGTTAATCCCACCGTCCCCGCGAAGCTCATTCTCTTCGGAGAACGAAATGCCTTTCGCGTTGATGCGCAGTAGCCCGCGCGTCGTACCTACCCAGATATTCGAGTCACGATCCCGCAGCAGGCTCAAGACCTGGACATTGGCAAGGAACGGCGGCAATTCGATCCGACGAAAGTCTTTGCCGTTTCCGCGATACAAGCCCGTGCCGGTACCGACCCACAACTCGTCACTACCGATCGCCAGCAGACAATTGATCTTTCGGTCGGGCAATCCTGTGTTCGCCTGGGTAGCTCGCCCGCCCGTAAGAAAGAAGAGGCCATCGCCGAGTGTCCCCAGCCAAACCTTGCCATCGGCCGTTTCGGTCATGGAGATTACTGGGGGCGAATCGGGTCCCAATTTCTGAACGTGGTCTGCCGTGAAACGGAATGTGCCCTGCTCGATGTCCGAAACCAGTACTCCTTCGCGCTTATCTTTTGACACGGCGGTGATTGCACCTTGACCGTATCTGACGCTCTCAAACTTGCCGTCCTTTTGGCGTACGAGATCGCCGCCCTGCGGACGGATCCAAAGTTTTCCGGCAGCATCCGTAAGCAGTTGAAGTATGGGAACGTTCGAAGCGGTCGCGCTGGAAGCAAAAGAGACAGGCCTGAAATTGAAGCCGTCGAAACGTATCAGGCCTCTGTCGGTTCCAATCCAGAGGTATCCATCTGCGGTTTGCGCGATGCCATTGACCGCGCCGCCGGGAAACCTGGATTCGGTGGTCCATTGTTCCCTGACGTACTGCGAAAGCAGACGATTGGGATCGAGTGCACGTGCATCGGTGAGGAGGCCCGCTAGCGCGATTCCAATAACAGTCCATCGAGTTTGCTTCAGCCGGCAAATCACGGGAGGTACTCGAATTTGTCGATTAAGACCTCATTTTCGTTTCTCAGGGGGATATGGCCTTGATAAAATACATACAAGGCGATGCGCACTGATTCGCCTCCTGGGGGAGGCACACCGGAGGTAAACACGTGTTGGTTAATGACACGGCCGCCGGTGGTCTTGCCGGATCCTGCCACCGTCGAAAACGTTATTTTCCCCGGCTCCCACCGAAACGAATGTGTGTAGAGACCAGGCGACGCCCGAAAGGCTACAAAGTTAGCTGGAACGTAGTAGGGCTGAACGACATAATTCACGTTGGTATTGTCAAGGTATCCCCAGCGACCAAGCTCAACGTGCAAACCGCGCCGGTTGCTTTCTGTGCCAAAGCCGTCCCAGGTTATTAACGTTAGAAGAGCAGAAGGTTCGAGATGAGAGACATCGCGCACCTGGAACCTATATGTTCCGTATCCCAGGCTGCGCGTGAGCTTCACCTCGGCCGCAGTCCACTTTCCCGGGCTTCCCGAAATGCGAAGATGCAGTGTGCCTCTTTCATCCGTCCAAACGTTCGCAGGATCGAAAAAGTTTCTTCGCCCCGCGTGAAAAATTGGCCCGGTGCTCGTCGTCCACTCGTAACCGCTAAAGTTCAGTATCTTGGGCGAAGGGAGTACCGGCGCTGGGCCTTCTCCGTTAACGACGGCCAGCGTCACCACGCCGTTGCCAACGATCGGTAACGATTCAGTCTGTTCAGGCGGACTGTAGGTTGGATCAACCAATAGAGCGGCATATTGTATTCCCAAGTGGACTGAAGCTTTCCACCGTCCGTCAGCTTCGATATTCGTAAACGGCTGACCTGCTTGTCGGCACACGCCCCATCGTCCATCTGTGTTTGCATACAACACGATTCGCTGCCCGGGTCGAGTCCCTGTGGCACGACCTTCGATCACGCCTGTCTTGTAGTCACGATCTTCGGTTATGTCTGTCTTGTAGGGGCTCTCCAGATATGCGGCGGGGACCTTGCTGAAAGCGAGCATCGGGGCTGAGGTTTTTGAAGAAGAGTGGCATCCGGTGAATGCAAAGGACGCCAACAGCGCTGAAAATGTTGCGGTACTTGCGAGGATGTGCAGGCGCGACACGATCAATCTCCTTCACTAAGGATCAAGCGTTGAGTTCGCACGACTGAGCCCTGTCGTGCCCTGCGATTCAGGAATATTTCCGCTCACGAGCCACTGCCAGATTTCTTATTGATCGTCACGAGGTCCGATTCGCCACCTAGATTTTGAAACGATTCTTGTCGATTTTCAGCGACCGAATCTTCGATTCCAGCGTGGAGCGTGGTATGCCCAGTTTCGCCGCGGCCCCCGTTGACCCAAACACGCGCCCGCGGCTTTCTGTCAGGGCAGCCTCAATCATGTCTTTCTCTTGCACGAGGAGTCTGCGGGGGAGCTCAACTTGCTGTTTCGACTCTGGCGGCGGAGGCGGCGGCTGCGTTAACCAGTTTTCGTCGATTGAGAAAATTTCTGTTTCGCAAAGTATCACCGAACGCTCGATGACGTTCTGCAGTTCGCGAATGTTTCCCGGCCAGGGATATAACTGAAGCAATTCTAGCGTCTTCTTGTTGATACGTTTTATGTTCTTGCCCGCTTTGCGCGCATAGCGATCGATAAAATATTCCACCAGCAGAGGAATGTCCTCTCTTCGCTCTCGAAGAGAAGGTATCTCAATCGGGAAGACATTTAGCCGGTAAAACAAGTCGCTGCGGAAAGATCCAGCGCTGATGGCGGCCTGCAAGTCACGGTTGGTGGCGGTAATCACTCGGACGTCAGCATGGATTCGACGATTACCGCCGACACGCTCAAACTCGTGCTCCTGCAAGACACGAAGCAGAGCAATCTGAGTCTCGGCTGGAAGTTCCCCGACTTCGTCCAGGAAGAGCGTACCCCCATTTGCCAGTTCAAACCGACCCAGGCGCTGCTGAGTCGCGCCTGTAAAGGCGCCCTTCTCATGGCCGAACAACTCAGAAGCGATCAAGTCGCGCGGGATGGCGGAGCAGTTCACACTAACGAATGCGCGCGAGGCACGATCTGAGCGTCGGTGGATGGCACGGGCAACCAGCTCTTTGCCCGTTCCTGTTTCACCCGTTATAAGGACCGTAGAATCGCTTGGCGCGACTTTGGCGATGCGCGAGAGAACAGTTTTCAACGCGGGAGATGTTCCAACGATCTCTTCAAACATCGAGGCTTTGTCGATTTCTTCACGCAGAGCGACGTTTTCCTGTTGTAGCCTCTCCTCAGCTTTTTTGCGGTCTTCGATATCGGTGCATGCGACATACCAACGCGTAACTTGTCCATCGTCGTCGCGCACCGGGTTGAAACGCGTCAAGAACCAGCGATAACTTCCATCCGCTGCCTGCACCCGTAACTCCAACTCGTGAGCAGAGCCAGACGACGAAGCACGATCCGCGGCGGCAACGAGCCGCTGCACATCATCAGGATAAACGTCATCGGCAATCCCCTGTCTCTGCCGCCACTCATCCAAGCTCACTCCGCGGAAATGGAGCGAGGCGCGATTGGCGTAAAGACGTTCGCGGTTGGGGCCGAAAACCGCAATATGTTGAGGCGCGAGGTCCAGAATCTGCCGAAGCTCCATTTCGTTTCTGCGCAGTTCCTCCTCTGCTCGTTTGCGCTCGGTGACGTCGATCACGGTACCTGTGAATTCGATGAGTTCGCCGGACGGGCTGAAAACAGGATGACCAATGCTGTGAACGTCCCTGACGGCGCCACTGGGATGCGCGATGCGATAGTCCACTTCCTCGTCTGACTTTTTATGCTCGGCCCTCTTGGCAGATTCCCGGAACGCTGATTGATCGTCGGGATGAATTCGCTGGATGAGTTGTTCCATTCGGGGCACACCATCCTGTGGATCAAAACCCAGAATGCGATAGCATTCCTCCGACCAATATCTGACGTCCGTGTCGGGACTCCAAGCCCAACTGCCGGTGTGGCTCAGCCTCTGCGCTTCCGCCAAGTACACTTCACTGCTCCGAAGGGCTTTCTCGGCCGTCTTACGCTCAGTAATATCAGTCACCGCCCCGACAAACTCGCGATTGCCAGATGCATCCTGAAAAACGTGAGCTATGGCGTGGACGTGCTTGACTCGGCCATCAGGCAATAGCAAGCGATAGGCATGCTCGAAACCAGCCGCTCCCGCAAGTGCGCGATTAATGACCTCTTCGAAGTCGGCGCGGTCCTCAGGATGGACGCGCTTCACCACTGAATCTATTGTTGGCTTGACAGAGCGGTCGTACTCGAAGATACAGTACGTTTCGTCTGACCAGACAATCTCTCCGGTATCAGGTCCCCAACCGAAGCTGCCTGTATGACTGAGCCTTTGAGCTTCCGTCAAGTACGCTTCGCGCCTGCGGAGTTCCTGGGTCAGGAGTTCATGTTCCGTAACGTCTATTGCGCTGCCAACGTACCCTTTCAGACTTTGGTTTTCGACAACAGGAGCACCGACGCAGCGAATGTACCGGACCTCACCGTCGGGACGAACGATGCGTTTTGTAGCATCGAAGGTCGAAGCTTTCGCCAAGATTCCTCTGATCACGTCTGCTATGGACTCGCGATCGTGTGGGTGCACACGATCCAGGTATTCCTGAACACCAGGCGGTTTGCTGGCCGGATCGAGTCCGTGCATCCGAAATAATTCGGGAGACCAATACTTGAAGCCGTCTGGATCGAAGGCCCAGCTTCCCATGTGGGCCAGGCGCTGCCCTTCGGCGAGATAAAACTCGCTTCTTCGGAGCTCCTCGGCGTTGTGGCGGAGCTGTTCTTCCGCCGTTTTGCGCTCATCAATATCCAAGCTCGATCCATACCACTTGACGATGTTGCTGTTTGCATCGCGAAGTGGCACTTTCCGATGAAACATCCAGCGGTATTCTCCATTTGCTCTGCGGACGCGAGTTTCGTGCTCGAAGATTTCTCCACTCGCGAGGCAGGCTCGCCACTTGGCCACAATCCCCTCAACGTCTTCGGGGTGAACGTAAGCGGTCCAACTCCAGCCGGCCACTTTATCCAAAGTGACGCCCAGGTATTCCAGCCAAGGTTTGTTGAAGTAATCGAGGTAACCGTCGGGCCTGGAGGTGTGAATCAGCGCAGGAATCGAGTCAACCAGGAGTTGGGCATGCAAACGCTCGGTTCCCTGACCTGAGGAGGCCATGACGGGCATGATACACCCAGAGAATCTGCAATCGGCGGCTGACCCCGTTGATGTAACTGAGTTTGGTTGAACGTGAATTGCCACCGCCGCTTCCTTCATTGGATTGTCCTCCTTTTCCATGGTGTGGGCGCATTGTGGCGCTGCCGGAATCCGGTCGTCTTGAACAAACTCGGCGTGTTTGGAATGTTTCCGAGGGATTGTGACCTGCGTCACGATTGAATTGTGACTTGAGCCACGACTGGACGCGTCTCAGCGGCCGCGGTTGAAGAGGGCTCCGGAAAGCCGTCTCCGCCTTGTCAGCGCCCTTATCGCGCTAAGTTACTTTCTAGCATGGGGTTACGCTGTGCGGAGAGGGTTCCCTTCCGTCCAGCGGACCTGGCTCGGGGACACTCCAGCCCACCTCCGGAAGTGCCGCGCGAGATGGCTTTGGTCAGAAAAACCGGTCGCCAGGGCTATTTCCGACAACGGAGCATGCGTCTCCCGGAGCATGTGTTCCACATGTTCCAATCGCCGCCGTAGCAGATACGTATGCGGCGGTGCCCCCACTGACTGGTGGAACGCCCGAGCAAAATGGTCGGTAGAAAGACCCGTCAGAGCGGCCAGTCCTTCGAGGCGGATCTTTTCATCAAGATGCCCTTCAATATAGTCGCAGACTCGGCGTGTCACGGCTGGCGACAACCCGCCGCGGCTCGGAGCTGGAATTGCCTCCACCGATAAGCTTTCAAGCGTGCTCAGTCGAGGGCGCGAGTGGATCATGGCATATTCCGAGTTGCGCAGTTCCTTAGACGTTCGGAGGGGCGGCGTGATTGAGACGTTCCACGCGCTTTCCGAATCGAGCCGTGCCCATTGCGCCAGAGAGTCCTGTTCAGCATCACCACGTCGAAAGAGCGAGCGGTCGTAGTGAAAAAATGCCGACAGAGATTTGCCGCTTAACAGTTCCCTCTCATCGAGGCCCAGTGTCTCCCGGGCTACGTGGTCCGCGCCAATAATGCATTGGTCGTTGTCGATGGCCAGGAGAAGGCCAGCACCGCTGGTCCGCGGGGGAGTGGTAGCAATCGTCCAAGCACGACGAAAGGAGTGCCGGAAAAGCCGCTCTTCAATGGCACGCACAGAGGCGGTTACGGCAGCCAGCACCAGTCCATGGGTGCGGTGGGACTGCCCCATATCGATTTTGGAAGCATCCAAGACCGCGATGAGTTTGTTGCCAGCGTCGAAGATAGGGGCCCCGGCACAACTCAGGTTGGCGTGACGTGTGCGAAAATGCTGTCCGCAGTGGACAAAAACCGGACGTTGTTCAACGATCGCAGTTCCGATTCCATTGGTCCCCTCTACTTGCTCGGACCAAACTCCGCCCAGCCAGATGCCCCAATGTTTGAACTGATCCGCCTTCGCTTCGTCGCCACGATGCTGAATGGCGACTCCTTCGCGATTGCACAGCAAAACGACGTAATCTTCTTGCCGGACAATGGCGTAAAGGCGGTCGATCTCCTCCCGCGCGTGGAGAAGGACGTCATTCACTGGCTCCTTGAAGAGGGCGAGCTCGGTCTGGGTGATGATGTGTGGTGTCGCGCTGCTTCTGGGATCGACATGATAGTCGCCGTTACAACGACGCCACGAAAGGACGATTTCACTGTCGCTCTGAACGGGGCCTTCGGCGGCGACCGCCGACTCGACGATATCCGCATGGCGCGATCGCGCCACCAGGGGATCGATCCTATGAAGGTCTGCTGCGGGCACTGAGGTCTTCCATCGAAAAGCAGGCGGCACTCAAGGGGTTCTTTCGCCCTACGGCCCCACTGATTTGGCGGCTGCCAAGTGCCACGCTGGCGTAGCGGATTAGGGTAGCACGTTCCCCGCCACTCGAATGAAATGAAGGGCAAAGCCACGCTCGCCATGGGATTTAGTCACTGATTTCAGGAAGACAATGGCCAAGTCCCTGCAACTGCTTCAGGTGGCGGGTCCTTTTTTCCAATCTCCAATCATTGTTCTGTTCAAGGTTCTGTTCAAGCGCTCGCCAATTGTCGAGATTTCGGCGTTGAATCAGCCTCGACGGGTTTGTCTTTTCAACTAGTTACGAGTGGCGCCTAAATTGCCAGTTAAGCGATTGATTGCGGCGAGGGAGCAGATGCTCAGGATCACGAGAAAGGCAAACGGAGAAGTGGTCTTTAGGGTGAGCGGTCAACTAAACGCGGAAAACGTGGCGGAGATGGAGACACTCATTGCAGCGGAAACAAACGGCAGACGAATTGTCTTGGACTGTACAGATCTGAGATCGGTGGACGGCGAGGCTGTTAAGTTTCTGGAGAAGTGGGAAGCCGACTCGATTAAGCTGAAGAACTGCGGCCTTTACATCCGAGAGTGGATCAGGAGAGAGCGGCAGGAAAGAAGATCTAGCGAGAGTTCGGAGACATAGGTAATGGAAGCGTCCCCTTTAATTTGAGGGTTTGCAGTAGAAGGAGCGGTTATGGCTATAGCGACACAATTGGCCCATAAGAGAGAACACGATGCATCATGGGGGAAACCCGCGGATCACAGACCCAGCGGCGTTTTGGACACTGAAAAACGGAGTTCAACAGCTTGCCAGTTTGAGCGAGCACTGCGGGAAAAAGTTGTGGGCCAAGATCAGGCCGTACAGGCCGTGGTCGACCTGTACCAAATGGTTTGCGCCGGGTTGCAGTCACCTTCGCGGCCGATCGGAAACCTGCTGTTCTTAGGTCCGACAGGCTCTGGGAAGACGCGCATCGTCGAAGCGGCTGCCGAGATTCTGTTTGGAGACAGTCGTGCGGTTATCAAGGTGGACTGCGCGGAATTTCAACACTCTCATGAAATTGCGAAATTGATTGGTTCGCCGCCAGGATATCTGGGGCACCGCGAAACACACCCACTCATAACGCAAGAAGCGTTGGCAGCCAGCCACCGCGATGATCTGAAACTGAGCTTTCTGCTTTTTGACGAAATCGAGAAAGCGAGCGACGCGCTGTGGCAACTGCTCTTAGGGATGTTGGACAAAGCGACCTTAACACTGGGAGACAACCGGCGAGTGGACTTGTCGCAAACAATGATTTTTCTAACCTCGAACCTCGGCAGCGGACAGATTGCGGATTTGATGCAAGGAGGAATGGGATTCGTGCAACCGAACGACAAGCCGATAACTGGATTGCACGAAAAGGTGGAGAAGACGGCGGTAGAGGCGGCCCGGCGCAAGTTCTCGCCAGAGTTTATGAATCGGTTAGACAAAGTCGTAGTGTTCCATCCGCTGAAGCGCGAGGAGCTCGACGATGTGCTGGAGATCGAGTTGAGCAATGTGCAGAAGCGCGTGCTGGACACATCGACGCGACCATTCCTATTTCGCATTACCGAGGAGGGCCGGGAGTTCCTGCTGCAAGAAGGAACCGACCAGCGGTACGGAGCGCGCCACCTGAAGCGAGCCATTGAGCGGCATGTGGTTTACCCAATTGCTAGACTGCTGGCCACGGCGCAAGTCCATCAAGGCGATGTGCTCGTCATCGATCGGCACCCAGCCGATAAAGCCTTGGCTTTCATACGAGACCCGGAAAGACAGGCTCCAGATCCAAGCATCGTTCTAGCGGGCACGCACGCGGTTCAACTTACGCGGGAAGCGTTGGCGCGAACATAGGAGTGAAAATGAGCTCAGCTTCTAATTCCGTGATGCAAATTAACGAAAGAGCAGGAAACATGCCAATGAACGCCGTTGCGTATCATACTGACGAGCTACGCGCTCACAGGGAGAAGCGCGAGGAACTTCCGTTCGTGGAGACAATCGTGGGTCGACGTGGAAGTCTCCGCGGGATTCTCGCTCAAGTCGAAGCAGTTGCGCCCACCGGTACGACTGTTCTGATTGCCGGTGAAACCGGTACTGGCAAAGAAGTCATCGCTCGTGCGATTCACGAGTTCAGCCCCCGCCGGAACCGAAGTCTGGTGAAGGTGAATTGCGCGGCAATTCCCGCCGGCCTTCTCGAAAGCGAGCTCTTCGGGCACGAACGCGGAGCTTTTACGGGCGCCATTAACTCTCATGTCGGCCGTTTCGCGTTGGCGGATCGCGGAACTCTGTTCCTCGATGAAATTGGAGACATGCCATTAGAGCTTCAGCCCAAGCTGCTCCGCGTCTTGCAGGAGCGGGAGTTTGAAGCAGTTGGCAGCACGCGCACAACGCGAGTCGACGTTCGCGTCGTCGCTGCGACCAACCAAGACTTGAAGCGAATGGCTCAGGATCGTGAATTCCGCGAAGACTTGTACTACCGGTTGAATGTTTTCCCAATTTATCTGCCGCCGCTGCGCGAGAGAAAAGCCGATATTCCCGAGCTCGTGGAATATTTCGTTCAACATTTTGCGGTTTCCATGGACAAATCGATCGAATCGATTCCTCAGGAAATCATGCGTTCCCTGGTGCGCCACCACTGGCCCGGCAATATTCGAGAGCTCCAAAATTACATCGCGCGCGGCGTCATTCTCTCCAACGATGGCGTCTTTGAACCTGCGCCTCTCGAAGGCTATCAGCCGCCGGAGCCCGAGATTTCAAACCCTACCCTTGAAGACAAGGTGCGTAGAGAAATTCTCGCCGCTTGCCAGCGCTCCAACTGGAAGCTCGGCGGCCCACGAGGTGCAGCTGCCAGACTTGGTTTGAAGCGGACCACCCTGTTTTACAAGATGAAGCGCCTTGGTATTGCGCCACCAGCAGACCATTGGCATGACTGAGGTCACGCTTTCTGCCGCGCAGCAATGCATTTCGTACACTGTTAAGTGACCAGGCAAGGACGCACCCGTCGGTCAGCGCGTCTTTGGGGTGAGTCGGGAGAGGTTACTAAAGAAGAATCAAGTCGCCTCAAACGTTGGGAGTTTGCATGCTCAACACCCAGAGATCAGCCAATGGCAGGTTCGTCTCCACGCTCAGTGGCCGAATTGAGGCAGAAGTTGCCTAGTCCTTACTTCTGATCTGCGCCGGCCGACCCCCGTGCTCCTCCGCATCCGGTTCTATGCCACTGTCGTTCGCGACAGGTGCGACGGCCTTCCCACGAGCTGAAGTTAACCTCAGAAGACCGGTGGCTGGGGACACAAAAACCAGGGAATTTGAAAAAGTTGCTACATGGCCTGTAAACCGCTCTTTCTGGACATCGAATTCTCTCAACTGGAATTGCAGCATGCCCATATTAATGACATCCCCAGCAATGCCGGACACCTGTATTCGATCTCCAATTCTGATTCCACGCTTCCCCATCAATACGAGATAGCCGAGGCTCGCAAGAATCACATTTTGCAGTGCAACTGCCATTCCGGCCGTGAGAAGCCCAAAGTACGTTGCCAACGAACTCAAGTCTGAGGCAACGCTGAACAAGGCGACCACTACTATGGCGAACAATGTCAGAAGGCGGTGGACCATGCTTATAACGCGTCGTCGGTTTGGGTCCTGAATACGGCCGAGTGCGAGCCGACGCGAAATTTCACCCATTCCAAATAGCAGCCCGACAACGAGCGCAACGATGAGAAGGCGGATCGCCAATTTTTTCCAGGCCTGCCGGTATTGGCTGGCTACCGCTGTCCGCCAGGTCAGCAGGTGTGCCTCGTACTCCTCAAGCAACGCTTTTTGCTTATCAAGAGCCACGATCGCGGGAGCAAAGGCCTTGAGTTCGAGTGTAAGCGCATCGAGCTGGGACTTCTGTTCCCGCAATAACGAAAGATTGCTGATCTGCAAATTGCTAGTGGCGGCCTTCTGAAGAACCCTACTGATGAAGCCGCTCATTGGAGTGCGGATATTCTTCGCGGAGAGCAAAAAGTTGTCAGTGAGACGAATCTTTTCGTCAATCACGCGAAGCTTGCGGTTTAGCGCAGAGACTTCCGATCCGAGCCCGAGGAGGCCGGTCTCTCGCCAGTTATTGCCCGTTTTGGAATCCGCATCTTGTGCTGCCAATTTCGACAAGGGAGTCGCAGAGTTGCTCAGCTCGGGTACGGATTGTGCAAGATCGTCAATGGTTAAATCGAGGTTTGCAGTGTTGTCTTTCGCCGTTCTGGCAATCTGTACGAACTGGATTAGATCGTTGACGGCCTGCGAAACAGCCTGCAAAAGTTCTAATCGGCTCTGAGCATCCTCGAGAGCGGCGTTTAGCTTCTTACGGTCGGCCTTGCTAGCCGAAGCAAGTTTCTCGTTCAGGTTTCCGATGTCCTCAGTTGTTTGCTGGCTTGCCTGGTCATTTCGATTCTTCAACTCGATAAAGTGCGTAAGGTCCGCAGAAGCGGGAGCCGCCGGTGTCGTGGCTGCGCCTTGTGGAGAAGGGGCCGTCTTTGCCAAAGCCGCATCCGCCCTGGCAAATTCGAAGGAGAGCTTGAAAATCTGGCTCTCAATGGCTTGATTGTCATTCAGAAATACTAGGTCTCCCGGATCGCTTGCAACTTGCCGCTCGGTGTACACATGGCGGTACCAGTTCACCGATTGCAAGAGGTATCCGATAACTTGTGCCTCCGCCGGGAACTGATACGAGCCTTGCGGGATGTCAGCGGAGAGTCCGCGAACCATTGCGGTCGCTAAAATCGCACAACAGGTTGCAATGCGCACACTCGATTTCATGTTCTTGGCTCTGCTAGACATCGCTTGCCACAACACCGATTGGGTAAGTATTGACTCGAGCAAGCATGAGGTCGGCCGACTCAAGCACAAGCAATATCCAGATGCGAAGAGTTCTACTCAGGTGTGAGGCCCATCGCGTGAATGAACTCGTCGTGCGCTTCGGAATAGTTCAGCTGTGACTGGAGGAGGAGCGCCTTGGCGTCATACTCCTGAGCAGTCGCCATTGCAGCTTGTGATTTGAGCGCGGCCCCTTGCAAGAGTTCTTGCTGCAGCACGCGGTTCGACTCGCTTCGCAGAGCCACAACCTCTTCCGACACCTTCAGCATCTGCTGCGTCCTTTCTAGTTTGTTGTACGCAGTGTGGATGGCAAGTTCGACCTCGTCCGTCAGCTTCGCAAGGTTCTCCTTCGCTTGAGCCAATTGCGATTCACGTTCGCGCTTCACGGATCGCTTTCGCCCTCCGTCGAACAGGTCATACCCGAGATGAATACCAAGTGTGCCGAAATTGCGCGCCAGGAATGGGACATTATTCTGGTAGCTGTACCGGGCGAACGCCTCCACATCGGGGACCCAAATATCTGTTTTGGCCAGACGGACTGCAGCTTCCGCCTTCTCGACTTCGGCACGCGCCTCTAGGATTTCCGGATGTGAGGCCGTTGCGGTCGTAACGCATTCATCGAGCGGGCAGGTGTCCTGAGACTCTGTAAGGATCGGATCAAGATCCAGGGCCGTTGTCAGAGGCAAGCCAATCAGGTCGTTCAGTTTCAACTTGAGGTCTGCCAACTGAAGGTCCGTCGTCAGGAGTTCTTGGTTCGCTTGCAAGAGTTGCG
>Ga0247661_1000151_pt1 | contig 12758 bp, 12 predicted proteins | sample CNK02_metaG_FD_182799 | JGI IMG/M metagenome (GOLD analysis project Ga0247661, IMG submission 182799) | Soil microbial communities from Purdue University Martell Research Forest, Indiana, United States - CNK02 | ecosystem: Environmental > Terrestrial > Soil > Temperate forest > Bulk soil...
CTCCGTGTGCGCCAGCAAGATCCAGCAAGGCATCAACTCCTTCATTCTCCAGCGCGAGAGCCGCAATCCTTGCGGCGTCATGAGGGACTGAACAAGCGGCAAGCAGGAGCCGCCAATTAGCGGTTAAATTGCTAGCAGGTGGAAACAGAGACGGCAGAAAAGTGCTCCTCGCAGCGAGGCTCCCAGTCTACGCGAGAAGCGCGGCGAGCAACATCAGCGGGAAAATCTTTCGGCGATTTCAGCGGCTCGGCTGTAGGCGTCTTCGACGCGGCGAAACACTTGCGGAAAGGCTTTCGTGGCCGCGCGGGCAATCTCTTCCAGCGAACGCCTGCCATCGATAGCTTGAAACAGCCAGGATTCAGCGAGCCCAGTTTCCGTGAGCACTGGTACGAAATCACTAGAATGCTTTTTGAGATAGGAGGGGGACAAAACGCCCCCGTAAAACGTGGATTGCCGCATGTGCACCGGCGCTCGATTAGCCGTGGCCGGCATCTGTATCTCCCATTGCCAAATGTAATTGCCTCCGACAAAGTGGGCGCCCAACGTCACCGAGCAAACGTCTCCCTTGCGCAGCCGAACCGGTTCAAGCCATGGCAGGAATCTGTGACCATAAACGCGATCGCCGTTTCCCGGGGCCGTGGAGTAACCAAATCCGTCGCCGAGCTGTGTTTCAAACCACATACCAAGCCCATGACCTGTTGCGTCCCTGGACGCGGTGAGATGTAATTGCCCCGACACGTGAGTTTTGGCGCCGACCGTGTAGTCAAGCTTAAGCCATGGTGCAGGGCTCGAAATTAGATTGTCGGGCTCGAGTTTTTCGCTATAGATGCTGTTCAATGCCAGCGGAAGACCAGCAGAAAGATCCAGTTGAGGAAGGGACTTCCAAGCATCGCAGATTTCCCGGTACGTCTTTTCATTCTCGACCAGGGCGCACACCAACGTGTCACTTGAGGGAAGCAGTCGGCCGCCCGGGGCCAGGAAACGTTCGCGCGCGTCTTCGATGGTTTCGATGGCATGAGAGTGAAGGGGCAATGCTCCCCTTACGTCCGAGACAATCACGTCCGCGCGTTCTGGTAAATGAATTTGCCGAGAATCTCCACACAGGAAATGGATGCGGTCGGCCATGCCATTCGCCGCAGCCAAATGCCGGCCGAAATCCACGATGCCATTCAGGTCGATCGCGTACACCCGGCGAGCGCCGGCTTTGCAAGCGAGAAGAGCAAAAACACCGGGACCGCAGCCAAGATCCACGACCACGTTGCCGGGCTGAACGTATTTGGCAATCGCGCCGCGATAAGCGTCCATGCGCAGCGGGTCGGAGAACATGTTGGCGAACTGCTCAAGGCTGTACATCAGGGCACTAAGTGGGCGGAGGAAGATTTCAGCCCGGATATAAAATTAGTCGCGTGCGCCTCTACCAGTAACGCCAAGTCCCGGATGCGCGCGGGATCGGCGTGAGGAGTGATGCAGTAGCAATCCACTTCGCTCACCAAACTGGCTATTGTGTAAAATTCGGCGGCACGCTGCTTTTTCGTCAAAAGGTAATTCATATATGTGTTTTGCACAAGGGCCAGCGCCGCTTCTCTCTGCGATAGCCGCTCAATAGATGGCGCGGTCCGCGCATCCGAACGCGCAGCCAGCAAATAGATCGCACCGAGCGGTGCCGGACTGTTGCTAAAGCCAGCCCGCTGCCCATCGAGCTGGAGATACCGCTTATCCCACCCTTTGGCGACCAGCGGCAAGACATCGGCGGAAGAGAACAGGCGGCTCGCCGAATCTGGCCACAAGCTGATTCTCGGGTAAGCGGGCAACACATATTTGTGCCCATACAAATTCTGCAAGGCACAAATGTCTTCGCATAACACCTGATTGCCCCGGAGAGCAAGCGCTGCAGCAGTCGTTGATTTGCCCGATCCAGCTTCTCCACAGATTGCAATTGCCATGTCATCGACAATAACCGAGCTTGCGTGGAGCGCCAGTTTTTCCCGGCGCCGTAAAACAAAGCCCATGATAGGACCAACGAGATAGGTGAAGACGTCGTCGCGGCTCAGGCCGGGGCCTTCTTCAGCCCATATCGACTTTGCTCCTCCATCCATAATGAACCGGGTCCCGTCGTCATAACGGAGTTCCAGGAATTTTCCAGAGAGCAGCCGGGTAATCGTCAGTTTTGAGTCGGTCCGCGCCGGCAAGGAAGGTGAATAAACAACTTCGCCGCGATCGGAAGAGGCCTCATCGGCCCAGCTTGGAGCCGGACCCATTTGGAAACTGATATCGAAAGTCCCTAAGCTTGTGAAAGTTCCGAAGGCCGGTATTTCCACATTTGAAGTAATACTTAAGCCATAGGCCCAATAGTCCATCGTATGGGGATATTCACAGGTCGGACGCGGAGTCTTAGGTCTTGCTTTTTCCCTTCGACGCGTCCGCATGAGCCCCTTTGCCGGCGGCCGCGGTCATTTCGGTTAGAGTTCCGTACTTCAATAATTGCGGCGGCACGTAGTTCTTTTTCGGTGCGACTTCCGCCGGTGGCTTCATGGAAATCTCCTGTTTCGACTCTACTGAATCCAATCGCTCTTTTCAACAGCGTTTAGCCAGAGAGCTAGCAGGACCGGGCACAGATGTACATATAACTCGGTACCGTGGGCGATTGTCAAGGAATGCTGCAGGCGTGGCCAGTCAATCATGCCTCGGAGAGCAGGTGGGCACACGTCCGGTGCGCTCGGAGACCACTTTCCCGCAGCAACGTGCAACTCAAGGGGATCGTGCTGGAGCGGCACTTTCGGCCGAAGACGAATTTCATCCGGCAGGACGCCGCGCTGTGCTCGCCGAAGTAACTCCTTTTCCATGTACCAGGGAATGGGCGGCAGGCAAAGCAGGAATCGGATCAGGCGCCGGTCGAGAAATGGGGCACGTACCTCAAGCGGGCGGCCGCTAAACATGGCATCTTGCCCTTCCATTAGCGGCGGAATGAAGCGAACGAGTTTGGCGTACGACCAGGGATGCCAGGGATGGGCGGACGAAGGCTTTTCCGTAAGTTCGAGAAATCGCTTGCGGAGCTCAAATTGCCTCTCAAACGCAGGTTCGATCCATGTCGGGAAAGTGGGAAGCTGCGCGCCTTTTCCGATCAGCCGCAAAAAGCGGATGCGCAGTCCGGCTCCCAATGCCGGCAGGCGCCGGCGCGAGAATATGTAATCCAATACCACCATCGCCGCACGAGCCTTGCCGAAGCGCGAACTCAGATCGCGGAGGAACGGTGCGCCCTCCGCTCTCATAATTTCGTCTCCACCATCTCCGCTCAACACAACCCGCGAATCCGGACGAAAGCGCGAAACGTAAAACTGTTGAAGTCCCGGGTAAGGATAATCGCATGGCTCGGGCAGCTTGAAAGGCCCGCCGTCCGCACCGACCAGCGGAAGAATGTGCGCCAAGTGAATCAGCTGGAATGGAAGATTGAGAGACTCTGCAAAATCCTGTGCCAGTGAGGCTTCTTCGTCCTGAAACAGCGGACAGAAATCGAGTGTAAAAGCGTTGAGCTTCAGGTTGGGGTTGTTTTGGCTCTTCCGCTCGGCAACCGCGGCCGCTGCGACGCTGGTGGAGTCCAGCCCGCCGCTTAAAAGGATCGTCGTGTCCGATTCTGGCAGGCGATCGCGAACGGCTAGCATAAACAACCGCCGAAATTCGTCGAGCACCTCGTCATCCCGCCGGAATGAAAGCAGTTCCTCGATCGGGTATCTGGCGATGGAGCGCGAAGAAACTTCGCCGGAAAAAAAGTCCAACAAGTTCCCGGCTGGAAGCCTGCGAACATCGCGATAGATCGTCCTCTCCGCATCGAAATGGGGAGCGCCAAGCAGAAAGTTCGCAATGAACTGTTGATCGTAGTCGCGGCGAGCGACGTTTCCGGAGACTAACAGTGCCTGTAGCGTGTTGCTGAAAACGAGTTGGCCGCCACTCTGTGAGTAGAAAAACGGCCTTGAGCCGCTGAGGTCGCGAAACGCGAATAGTCTGCGCTCGCGCGGTTTCCACAACACAAAACTGAAATCGCCGTCGAGTTGGGGCAGCGACTCAATACCAAAGAGAGCAATAAAATTGAGTACCAGCTGCTCGTCACCGCTCGACGGTAGGACCTCGGCACTGTGCTGCTGTAACTTGGCGATTAGTTCGCCTCGCCCGTCAACGCGCGCTTCGCCTAGGAAGAACGTTTCCCCATCCAGCGTCAACGGCTGCTCCGCCGCTTGCGGCGCTGGCCCGGTAGTCAATAGTGAGAACGCGAACGATGCCCCGTCCCGGCTGAACTGCTGCTGAGCGTCTGGCCCACGAAACGCAATGGCCTCCGCCATGCGCGCGATGGCCGCGCGGTCGGCTTCAGCGGTGTCCAGCGTTGGCTCCATCCGCACAATGCCCGCAAAGCCGCTCACGAAATTTCCTCGGAGAATTCTTTCTCGAACGCAGCATAGTGCAGGTGCGTGCCGTCAGGCTCGCCTATGGCCACGCCATTCTGTTCTAACCAAGCGTGCGCTTCAAATTTCTTACCGGATTTTCGCGCCCCGATGCGGAGCTGCGTTGCCATTCCTCGTCGCGCCAGCAGCCACCACAACACCAGCGATCGTTCCAGACAAGTGACGGAAATCGGCGAATAGCGCGCTGCTGCAAATACCATTCGGCACGTCTGCTTTGTTTCGTCAGCCGCGGCAGACTCCGACAACGCCGCCACGCCTCGTCCAATCCGTAACTGCAAGGATTTTTGTGTGGCGCGAAATCCGCGCAAACGCAGGCTCATTCGAATCAGAGGCAACAGCAGCGACGCCCGCACGAAGTCCATCTTCGCAGCGCGCGGCAGCGCGCTAAACCGACGAAGCCGTGCCCACATCTGCGGGTTGCGTCGCAATCAATCCGTTTTCCACCAGGTGCTGCAGCAAATTGGTCAGGTCCGTGCGTAGCGTCTCCGGCGAGGTGTCGTATTCTTGCACCAGTTGCGCCAGCGCCGCCTCTACCGTCGCCGCCGCCGTCACAACCTGCCACATCCGTGTCCCCACCGCATCCAACCCAAAGTACCGCTCCGTTTCCAGGTTCAACAGCACCGATTCCTGCTCCAGAAAGCGAATCAGCACATGGGACGGAACTACGGCGCGCTCCGAAAAGGAAATCATAGCGCTGCGCTTACCTTTCTGGTTTTCTATGGCTGGGACGACTTCCACTTAACCGATGGAATTGCCACCACGACTGCCCCGTATTCTAACGTTCTCGCGCGCCTCTGACTACGGCAAACGCCTTCGACACTTCTTTCAGAAGTTAGCAGGAGAGATGCTCCACCACAAACAAAAAGGCCGGCGGATTGTGCCGGCCCCTCTTTCGGTTCTTCTCACAGCTTAAGGTTTCTTCTTCTTGGCTCCCACCTGCGTGTTGATGCCGCCGGTCATCTGGTTCAGTTGATCTAAGCCCTGCTTCGCCTGCTGCCCATACGGTCCGTTGGGGTCCAGATCAATTGCCTTTTGGTAAGCCTCAGCCGTTCCCGGCAACGGGGTCACTTCAATTTTCCCTGCCGTCTGTTTGTAGATGCTCGGGTCTGCAACCTGCGCCGACGCCAGCAAATACCAAGCTTTCGCGCTTTTGGGATCAAGCTCCGTCGCTTTCTTCAGCGGTTCAATCGCTTCCTTGTACTTTCCCACGTTCGATAGCGTAATGCCGCAATTCAACCAGGCTTGTGATGCATTTGCCGGATCGATCTCGGCAGCCTTTTGATACGCTGCGGTCGCGTCATCGATCTTGTTCGCGCGACCATAAATGCCGCCCAGGTTGTTGTAATAAGCAAACGACGGTTTCAGTTCAATCGCACGCTTATACGCGCCGATCGCATCGTCGGCCCGGCCCGCCGAATCGTACGCATCTCCAAGCCGCGCCATGATCAGCTGCAGGTTCGGATCCTTTTCATTCGAAGCCGCCTTCGCAGCTTCAAACTCAGTGATCGCTTTGTTGCTGTTGTCCAGCACTTCCTGCTTGGCCGCATCGCGCTGATCCGCAGGCGCCTTCGAAAGCTTGTCCCTCGCTTGCTTGACCAGTTCCAACTGCGCCACGCCCGCGTCAAAGTGCTGCTTCATCCCCTGAAACTTCTGCTTTTCCTCTTCCTGCTTCGCGACTTGCTTTGCGAAATCCGGATTGTTCTTCGCAGCGATTTCTTTAAAATTCAAGTCGGCCGGCACCGTTTGCCCGGCGCCAACTTTCACCTGACCACCCTGGAACACCTGGTTCGGCAGTTGTACCGTCAGCGTGTACACCCCCGCGCGGAGGTTGTGAAACTCATACTTTCCCTTGTTATCGGTCTTGGCCTCAAACTTTGTTCCCTGGTCGCTGACTACCGTGACCCCCAGGTCCGGCCACGGATTGGCCTGCAAATCCAAAATCGTTCCGGCGATTCCGCTGTCTTGCGCACCGGCTCGAGGCGCCAGCCCCGCCACCGTCATTGCAAACACCAATGCGGCGAATGCGCACGAATATGCCAGTTTCTTCATGCTTTGTTCTCCTTTTAGCCCAACGCATCCACGAATTGATCCACCGCACGAACATCCCTGTTTAGACCAAAGCAAAGCTTCTACCCAAGCTCTGCGGGGACTGCGTGTGGGCCTTATTATCACCTATCGGCCCGCAATTCCAAGTGCCCACATCCGAACGGCGACTGCCCGTCAGGGCCGGGCAGATACCGCGCGCCGATAAGGAATCGGATCGGGTACGCCCGCTTCCTCAAATGCCCGTAACCGCAGCAAGCAGCTATCACACACACCGCAGGCTTCCTCGGCATTCTGGTAGCACGACCAGGTCAGATGCAGCGGTGCTCCCAGCTCGATGCCCCGACGGATGATCTCGCTCTTCTTGCGATCAATCACCGGCGTAACAATTTCGATCTCGGTCTCGGGCCGCGTCCCCACGCGAATTAACTCCTGAAACACTTTGTAATACTCCGGCCGGCAATCCGGATAGCCCGAACTATCCTGCGCCACCGCCCCGATGTAAATCGCTGCCGCGCCAATCGCTTCCGCCCAGCTCACCGCCACCGAAAGAAAATGTGCATTGCGAAACGGCACATACGTCACTGGAATCAGGCTGCCCTGTGGCCCTGGTGTGCCCAAATCATTTTCCGGAACCGCGATGTTCGGATCCGTCAGTGCCGATCCACCAATCGCGCGAAAGTGCTCCAGCTGCACCATCAGCCGCTGCTTGACACTGTAAAACTCCGCGATGTCGCCGAATGCTTTCGCTTCCCTGGCTTCGGTTCGCTGCCCATAACTCGCGTGCAACAACGCAACATTACCCGCTCCGTGCCGCTCGCGTGCGGTCGCCGCGCACACGCACGAATCCATCCCCCCACTCAGGAGCACCACTGCTTTTGGAGTCGTATTCGCCATCGCTACAAATTATAAGCCTGGCTACTGCGGTCCGAAAACCTCAGGGATTACCCGCATGGCCTTCCGCCGGCTGTTGGCCTATCCTTTTTCCATGCCGCCCTCACAGACAGGAGGGCACAGCATGCCTCTCGACTTTTCCGCGGCCTGGAAAACCGGAGTCCGGATCATTAACCAATGTATTTCCCTGATCCCGAATCTGGTTCTTGCGCTGTTCGTCTTCATTCTGTTTCTGCTAGTGGCATCCATTTGCCGTGCGTTGGTGCGCCGCTTCGCCATCCAGCGCCGCAAACATCAAGGCATCGCTCTTCTTTTGGGGCGCCTGGTGTACACGGCCATAGTGGTGATCGGCTTCCTGGTCGGTCTTTCCGTAATCGCTCCGTCGTTCCAGGCTTCCGATCTCATCAAAATTCTCGGTATCGGCAGCGTGGCTGTCGGTTTCGCCTTCCAGAACATTTTGCAGAATTTCCTGGCCGGCATTCTCCTGCTCGTGCAGGAACCGTTTCGCATCGGCGATTTCATCAGCGTCACCGGCATCGAGGGTACCGTCCACGACATCCAGTCGCGCGCCACCGTGATCACCACCAAGGAGGGACGGCGAGTCATCATTCCCAACGCGATCATTTTTACCAGCCCCGTCGCCGTGGAAGGTTCCGCCGGACAAACAGTTCCCCAAGGAGCCGGAGCCGGCGCACACGGCACCTGGCAGAATCTCCTCCAAGAGGGCTTTAAACGCCCTTCGTCGCGGGGTGCCAAATAAATTTGTGCAGTTGCAGCCCCAGCCGCACTGGCAATCCGTCCGCCAGGATCCACTCGACCAGCTGGCGCGGCTCCAGCCCTTCCCATTTCCCGTTCGGATCCGCGAAGACCGGCGCAAACAGCACCTGCCTGACAAGTTTCGCCAGCCCCCTTTCCCGCGTAAACTCTCTCGCAAATTCATAATCCCGTCGCGTGGAAAGCACAAATTTAATCTCGTCCTTCTCGTCTATGGCTCCCAGGTTCTTCTCGTTGAACGTATCTGCCTCGCCGGAGTCCGGGCACTTCACATCCACAATCTTGATCACTTCTTTCGGCAGCCGCCCCACGAACCGTTCTCCGCTCGTCTCGATCATGACCGTGTAGCCACGCTTCAGCAACGCCTCCGCCAGCGGATAAATCTCCTCCTGCAGCAGCGGCTCCCCTCCCGTCAGTTCCACTAGCGGCACATCCGCTGCCGCGCCGCTCACGCCATCGCGCCGTCCACACAGCTCATCCACGCGCGCCAGCACTTCGTCCACGCTCATCTTCTTCCCGCCATGGAATGCATACGCCGTATCGCACCACGTGCAGCGCAAATTGCATCCCGTCAAACGCACAAACACGCAGGGCAGCCCAGCGCGCGTCCCTTCTCCCTGCACCGATTTGAATATCTCCGTGATAAACATCAAGAAGAACCAGCTATTTCCCCGCCGTTTCGCTTACTTTTCTGAGCGCGACCCAACTACTCCCGGCCTGTAAATCGCGCTGGACGTATCGGTCTCCCACACGATCACTTCGGTAATCTTCGCTTCCGCCGGCAACGCACTCAACCCGCGCGCAGTCTCGTCATAAAAATATTTCGCCAAATTTTCCGCCGAAGGGTTCACCGTTCGAAACGGCTCCAGATCATTCAAAAACTGGTGATCAATCCCAGCAATAATCCCGCGTACCACTCGCTTCAAATCCGTAAAATCCACCAGCAACCCGATCTCATTCAGTGCCGGCCCCGCCAGCGTCACCCGCACCCGGTAGTTGTGCCCGTGCACGTTCTCACACTTTCCCTGGTATCCCCGGAGCGCATGCCCCGAAGAAAATGTCTCCTCAACTCTCACTTCAAACATGCAATCTCTTTTTCTTTTTGTCGTCTTTATCTTGAGTTCGTTACTTCTTTACCGGATTGTTTCCGACTTCCAAAAAACCTCTCAACCTCTCCCAATTCCTGCGTTTTCCCATATTCCGGCAGCGACTCTATAAAAATTTTACCATACGCCATCCGCTGAATGCGGTTGTCCAGAATCGACAACACGCCGCGATCCGTCTTCGACCGAATCAATCTGCCGAACCCTTGCTTCAGCGCCAGCACCGCAGCCGGCACCTGATATTCCGCGAACGCATTCCGCCCTTCTTCGTTCAATGCATTTACCCGCGCTGCCACAACCGGGTCGCTCGGCACAGCGAACGGCAGCCGGTCCACAATCACGCACGACAGCTGCTCGCCTGGCACGTCCACTCCCTGCCAGAAACTCGCCGTCGCAAACAGCACCGCGTTTGGCGTCGTCTTGAATCGCTCCAGTAAAACTGACCGCGGGGCCGTGCCCTGCAGCAGCAACGGATAGGCCGACCGCGCGCTCACTCGCTCGTACAAATCCCGCATCTGCGAATAGCTCGTAAACAAACAAAACGCTCGCCCTTCGCTCAGCTCCAGCAGCCGCAAAATTTCGTCCGACGCCTTCGCCTGAAATCCCGCATCGCGTACATCCGGCATCCGCTGCGGCAAGTACAGCAACACCTGCTCGTCATAACGAAACTCCGGCGGTAGCGTCCGCTCCTTCACATGATCGAGCCCCAGTCGCTGCTTGATGTAATCAAACCGCCCGCCTACCGTGAGCGTCGCCGACGTCATCACTACGGTGTCGAACTGTTCGAACAACCTCTCGCGCAAAATCTGGCTCACATCGATCGGCGTAGCCGCCAAAAACACGCCTTTGTTCCGCCGCTCAAACCAATACACAAGATTCTTTTCATTCGACTCGAACAGAAACGCCATCTCCTGCCGCAGCTCAAAACTCCGCCGCGCCAGGCGCGTCAACTCTTCCGGCTTCTGCGCCACCGCAGCAAATTCCGTCTCCAGCCCCTTCAGTGCGTCCATCAGCGCCGTGTACGCCTCGTAGTTCTGCTCCAAAAATGCTTCCCGCTCAATCCGCGAAAACGGAAACCGCCCCTCTCGTGGCGGAAACAACTCAAAAAACGTGCGGCCCCGCTCGCGAATCCTCTGTGTCCGCCGCAGCAACGACGGCGCCCCCAGCTTCAGCAGACGCAGTGCCGCGTCCGCGTCCCGGGCCAACTCCTCAAACCTGTAATTTGAAATCTGCCGTCCGAAATAATCGCTCGCAACATCTTCAATCTCGTGCGCTTCGTCAAACACCACCGCCGAATACTCCGGCAGAATGCTGCCAAAATCGTCCTGCTTCAGCGCCAAATCCGCAAAAAACAAATGGTGATTCACGATAATCAAATCTGCTTCGCGTGCCCGCCCATGCATCGCCGTCACAAAGCAGGCATTGAAGTCCGCGCACTTCTGCCCCGTACACGCGTCCCGTCGCGCGTCCAGCCGCGTCCACAATTCCGCATCGTCGGCTAAAAACGTCAGTTCCGCCCGGTCTCCCGTCTCCGTCAATTTCGCCCAATCGCGAATCTGCTGAAACTGATCCAGCTCCTCCATCCCCTTCAACATCGGCGTGTCCGCTATCGCGTGAAGCTTCGCGCGGCACAAAAAATTTCCCCGCCCCTTCATCACCGCGACTTTCAGGTTCGGCGCAAAATGTTTCTGTAAAAACGGAATGTCCTTCTGATACAGCTGCTCCTGCAGTGATTTCGTCGCCGTCGAAATCACTACCCGCCGTCCGCTGCAAATCGCCGGCAACAAGTAAGCCAGCGTCTTGCCCGTCCCCGTCCCCCCCTCCACAATCGCGTGGTGCTTTTCCTGAAACGCGTCGTGCACCGCCTCCGCCATCTCCAGCTGTGCCGCCCGGTGCTCATACCCGCCAAACATGCTCTTCTCAAGCATGCCGCCCGGCCCAAACACATCTCGCATCTCAACTTGTCCGCCCCCGACCGGTGTTCGCGCATCGCCCGACGATTCTGAATTTCTCCCAAGTGCCCCACTCTTGGTTGCTAAGGGCGGATATACTTCTTCCAACGAAACATACCGCCTCTCTACGCCAAGCTCCGACATGTGCGTCCCCACATCAGACACACCCGTACCCTCCGCCCCCTTCTTGCGCCGTTTCCCTTTCGTCGCAACTTTCTGTATCGGTTCTTCCAGAACTTCTTTCTCCTGACCCGTCCATCCAATCCTCGACAATAACACACTGGCGAATCTCCCCCGCGACTGCCAACCTTGCCCCACCACGGCGTTCTCCCGATGGGCGGAACTCTGGTGTCTATCAGTGAAACCGGGGGCGGATCTATCGGTCGGACATCGAACCCGAGCCTTACTACCCGGCTTTAGCCGCTGAGGAATTGAATTCAAGGTTTTTTCACTTTCTGACGTCCGTTGACTCGTTCTCGCTTGCAACCATAGAATCTCCTCGAAATGATGCGATCCAAATTCTTCATCAGCGTCACTGGCGCTCGCCTGTTTCTCGCCGTATTCCCTCTCACTCTGCCGCTCACCGCCCAGACCACTTCTCCTGACACCGCCCGCCCACGTGCCCGCGACCTCGGCCTCACCTTCGGCCTCTACGACCCCGGCCCGAAAAACGCCATCACCGACGTACCCGGCGTCCTGGTCGGCCAGCTCACTCTCTCCTACGGCGACAACGTGCGCACCGGCGTCACCGCCATCCTTCCTCACGCCGGCAATCTTTTTCAGGACAAAGTGGCTGGCGCCGTCTTCGTCTACAACGCCTACGGCAAACTCATCGGCTCCACGCAAGTCAATGAACTCGGCCAGATTGAAACTCCGATCGTTCTCACCAACACCCTCAGCGTGTTTGACGCCGCCTCCGCCATCGCCCATTGGACCATCGCTCAACCCGGCAATGAAAACGTTCCGCGCGCCAACCCGCTCGTCGGTGAAACCAATGACGGCTGGCTCAATGACATTCGTGGTTTTCATGTCAAAGCCGATAACGTCGCCCGCGCGATCAACGAAGCCTCCTCAAGCTCAAGAGGAGGTGGTCCGGTCGAAGAAGGCTCCGTCGGCGCCGGCACCGGCACCATCGCTTTCGGGTGGAAAGGCGGGATCGGCACCAGCTCTCGCCATCTCCCCGAAAAAGAGGGCGGCTTCACCGTCGGCGTCTTGGTGCAAACCAACTTCGGCGGCCGCCTCACCATCGCAGGCGTCCCCGTCTGGAAAGAGTTGCGCCCCAAAGAAGAAGCAAGCCTTCGCGGCGATTCTGGCGAAGATACTCCCGCAGCAAATTCCGCCGACGGCTCCTGCATGATCGTCGTGGCCACCGACGCCCCACTCGATGCGCGCCAGCTTCGCCGTCTCGCCGCCCGGGCCATTCTCGGCATGGCCCGCGTCGGCTCCACCGCCAGCAACGGCAGCGGCGACTACGCCATCGCCTTCTCCACCACCAACCGCATTGCCCAGACCGCCCCACGCAGCCAACCGATCGCGTT
>Ga0247661_1000152_pt1 | contig 12721 bp, 13 predicted proteins | sample CNK02_metaG_FD_182799 | JGI IMG/M metagenome (GOLD analysis project Ga0247661, IMG submission 182799) | Soil microbial communities from Purdue University Martell Research Forest, Indiana, United States - CNK02 | ecosystem: Environmental > Terrestrial > Soil > Temperate forest > Bulk soil...
CTTCAAATCCCACCATCGTGCAACCGCAATGGCTCTATCGCCAGAATCCACAATGAAAGACGGAAACTGGAAAATTCGCAATAGAACATCGTGCAACTCTGCCGCCCATCGCGACGATGGGTTCCGGCGGTTCTGCCATTTTCTATTTCCCTATTCCATTTTCAGGCTCTACTGCGCTCGCGCCGCCGCCTGCTCCCCCGGCCGCACGCGAAGCAGCACCCATGCGGCAAAAATCAAGCTGCCCAGCAGACAGATCGCGCCAAAAATCGCCAGCGTCGCGGGAGCGCCCATTCGTTTGGCGATTCCTCCGGCCAGTAAGGCTCCGAGCGGCTGCACGCCCATAAACATCGTGGCATACACTGCCATCAGCCGCCCTCGCAGCGCATCCGGCGAACGATTCTGCACCGTAGTGTTCGTCGCGGCCATCTGCGACGTTGCCGCGAATCCCACTATGAACAGCACCAAGTTGGACAGCCAGAATATTTTCGATTGCGAGAAAATCAGCAGGCACACCGAACAAATCACCGACATCGCAGCGATCCACTTCGCCAAGCCTTTGTACGCAGTGCGCGCCGCGAACTGCAACGCGCCCAGCACAGCGCCAACTCCCGCCGCGCTCATCAGAAATCCCAATCCGCGTGCGCCGGAGTGCAAAACATCTTCCGCGAAAATCGGCATGAACACCGAATACTGCAGGCCAAAAATGCTCAGCATGCTCATCAGCAACAACGTCGACCGGATTGGCCGGTCGTACATCGCGAAGCGGAATCCTTGCAGCAGATTTTGCAGCGGCGATTCACCGGAATTCTTGCGTTCCTGTGGTTCAATCTTCATCGCCGTCAGCGCAAAAATCACTGCCAGAAAACTCAGCCCGTTCAGGAAAAAACACCAGCCCTCGCCAACCCATGCAATCGCAAACCCCGCGATCGCTGGACCGACCACGCGCGCGCCGTTGAAAATGGAGGAATTCAGAGCAATCGCATTTGGCAAATCTGCTTTGCCGACCATCTGCACAAAAAATGCCTGGCGAATCGGCACATCAAATGCATTCACGATTCCGACAAGAAGTGTGACGGCAATGAGGTGCCACACCTTCACCACGTGTGCCAGCGTCAATCCAGCGAGGAGGAACGCCAACAGCATCGAGATGGTTTGCGTAGCGATCACGCCGCGATGCCGGCTGTAGCGATCGCCTACATACCCGCCGACAGATGCCAGCACCAGCATAGGGATCTGGTTCGCGAAACCAAATACGCCGAGCAGCGCTGCGGAACCCGTCAACCGGTACACCAGCCACAATTGCGCGGTCGTCTGCATCCACGTCCCGATCAACGAAACGAGCTGCCCCGCGATGAACAGTTGAAAGTTGCGATGTTTGAGTGCGCGAAAGCGCGTGGTCACGAGGGAACTCTTGCCCTCCAATTATTGGATGCAGCGAATCTTCTCAAGTCGCCGTGCAGCACCTCTATTGTCCACGCTCAGGCGCGCGACAAGAACAACCAATTTGGCGATAGGCGAAATACGAAACTTGAAATTGGGCCGTTGATTTCGGGGCCAGGGAGGATTTTCGAGATTACGGTTCGTTGCCGGGAGGATCGGGAGCGCCACCGACATGCAAGTGGCTCAAGTCGTGCAGCATGGCGCGGTCTTCATCGCTCATGCCGCGCGTAAAGTTCGGATCGGCAAGTCGGCGGTTGCGCGCTGATTCCGGCATGTTCTGCAGCACGCCAAGCTTTTGCTGAATCGCTTGTTGGCGCTGCCAGGGCACTTGCCGCCATCTTGGCATGACGTCGCCCTTGATGTAATCACGCTGTTGCGGAGTCAAATTGCGCCAGGTGTCTTCTTTTTCGCGCAAGTCGGCGCGTTGTTGCGGCGACATGCGGTCCCACTGACTGAACTGGTTGCGAATGCGGTTCTGCTGTTCGGGCGCCAAATTCTGAAAAGTCTTGCTGTCTTGCAGCACGCGTTCGCGCTGTTGCGGAGTGAAATCGCGCATGCGGTCCACAAACCGCGGAGCCGAGCCGACTCCAACTTGCTGGCGTGGCGTTAATCTTGCACTGTTATTCGGACGATCCGTGAATCCGCCGTTCGGCTGGTCAAAAGAACTGTTCGGGCGGTTGGAAGATGCGTTCGGACGATTGTTGGAATTGTTGGGCGCAAAATTATTCGAGCGGTTCGGACCGATCGTCGCGGAAGGCGGGCGATTGTCGTTCCGTTGCGGGTTGCGATCCTGCGAAGTGCGGTCAGGCGGCGGCTGATTCGGCCGCGTCTGCGGACGATCCGCGTGACGGCTCTGATTGTGTGGTTGATTCTGCTGCGGATTTTGCTTTGGAGCACGGTTGGCACTCGGATTTTGAGCAGGTGGACGATTGCCGCCGGCGTTTGAGTTTGCCGGTGGCTGCTGGCGTTGCGGTGGACGATCCGGATGGGTGCCCTGCGCAAAGGCAGCTCCGGCGACGGGCGAGAAACCCATCGCTGCGAGAAGGAGTCCGAGTTGGAGTCGCTTGGTCATCCTGTTTCTATTTCTCTTTTCCAGTTCCGTCCGTCACATCTGCTGCTGATCGTCATCGGCACCGTTCGCGTCCACCGGAGGAGGAAGTTCCTTCAGCGGTTCGAAGTTGGACAGCGTGTCGTGATCTTCCATCACCGAAAGGTCTTGCATCATTTCCGCATCCACCTGATCCGGTGAAATCGGCGCAGTTTCCGGGATCTTTGTAGAGCCGACGAATAAGGTCGCGAGTAGCAGCATGGATGCTGCAAAGGCCATGCGCGGAGATGGACGCAGCCACGCCCACCAATTTTGTTTGACCGGCTCGGCAGCGATGCGCGCGCGGACGCGCACATCAAATGCGGGCGACGGCTCGACTACCGGAAGCTCATCGAGCAGATCGCTGACCGAGCTGAATTCGGTGGCGCGCACGCGGCAAGCAGAGCAATCATCCAAATGCTTCTGTACCTCGGCGCGGTCGCTTTCCTTCAGCCGCCCATTCGCGTAGGCCAGAATCCGGCTTTCCATTCGTTCACAGCTCATGACTACCTCACAGCACTTTCCTAAATATTCAGAACAAAAACTCAAATCACTTCGTCCCGCCTCTTGCAACCAGCGGCGCCAGCTCGATCCGTAAACTTTCATAGGCGCGGAACAGCAGCGATTTCAGCGCGCTCTCCGATACGCTTAGGATCTTGGCGATTTCGGAATAATCCAGCTCCTGATACTTGTGCAGGAGCACCGCGGCACGCTGCTTTTCCGGCAATTTTTCGATGGCGTGGCGGATCATTTTTTTTCGATCCTCCTCGACCAGTTTCTGCTCGATGGTCGGATGCTTATCGGCAACCTCGAATGGCTTTTCATCCCCATGTTCGGCATCGGCGGTTACTGGAGCGTCCATTGAAATTTCCAGCTTTTGATGCCGATGATCGCGCAGCGAGTTGAGCGCCAGATTGGTGGCAATTCGAAACAGCCAAGTGGTGAACTTCGCGCTGGGTACATACTCCTCTCGGGCGCGGTACACGCGTATGAAAACTTCCTGGGCCAGGTCTTCCGCTTGTTCCCGGCTGCGAACCATCCGGTACAGGAAATTGACCAGCGGAGTCCGATAGCGCTGCAAGAGAAGGCCGAATGACTGTTCGTCGCCCGCCTTCACGTCCAGCATCAGTTGGACGTCCGACCTGGTCATTGCGACCACACTGTGTCTAACACAAGGATAGTCATAAAGTTGCGGGCGGCATTTAAGTAGCGTTTAACAACCCCTGTCCTGCTAAATGGCCCTGATTGTTCGGCTTACGGCCGGCCTCCTCCGCTACTTTAACCCGTAGGCTAGATTTTTTGCGCGGCAAAGTCGAGACGGTGCTTTGGGACTTAACCGCCCAACAACCTTTGCAATATCAATAAGATAACGACGCCCGAGAAAACCAGAAGAGCCATGCGCCAGTTGGGTTCGCGGTTGACTTCCGGGAGCAAGTCAGTTCCAGCAACATACAGCGTGACGCCACCAGCGAGCGGCAATGCGTATTGCAGTTCTCCCTGCAAGATGCTGGTGAGGGCGACGCCCAGCAGGGTGGAACCGCCTAAAATGGCGGCGGCGCGAATGGCATTTTGGCGACTTTGACCGCTGGCTAGGACCATAGAGGCGACGGTAAATCCTTCGGGAAGTTTGTGGAGAAAGACGGCTACGAAAATTACGGCACCGAGCCATGTGGAAATGAGAAAGCCGGCTGCGATGGCTACGCCGTCGAAAAAAGCGTGGATGCCCAGACCGAGCAGCACGGCGCTGCGCGCGTGGCGGTGCTCAAATTCTTCGTGGTGCGTCTCTTCGCCAAAATGAAAGTGTGGGGCGATGGTGTGTTCGAAGAGATGAATCAGGAAAAAGCCAATCAAAACGTAGAAGAAGGCGTCTGGTCCTGCGAGACGGACGGATTCGGGAAGAATTTCGACGAAGACTACGGCCAGCATGTAGCCGGAACCGAGCGCGAGGAAATATTGCAGATACTGGCGAGGCCATTCCTTTCTAACGACGAAGTAGCCGCCCAGCAGATTCCCTGCGGCGGCCACGAGGCCGAGGATGGCGGCGAGGGTGGTTCGAAGGAGTTCAGCGCTGGTCATGGGCGGGGTGAATGGTTCCAAGTGTCACGTTCCAAGTTCATCAGGACGGAGAATTGTACGCGGTTTTCGGTGATCAATTGTGCGTTTTCCGCCGGGGAAGAGAAAAGGAAAAACCGCATGACCTTTACAAATCGAGGGGTGCGCCACCCAAACAGAAAGAAAGCAGATTCCTCGCTTCGCTTGGAATGAGAACCCGCAAAGGACATGACACTTAGTGGTCCGGAGCGGATTGGCTAACCAGAGTGGCGGAAGAGGATTACGTCACCTTCCTGGACGGGGTAGTCTTTGCCTTCCAGGCGGACTTGAGCTTTTTCGCGGGCGGCGCCGAGGCTGCCAGCGGCGAGGAGGTCGTCCCAGCGGACGACTTCGGCGCGGATGAAGCCTTTTTCGATGTCGCTGTGGATGGCGCCGGCTGCTTTGACGGCGTTGGTACCTTTGTGGATGGTCCAGGCGCGGACTTCCGGATCGCCGGCAGTGAAAAAAGAGGTGAGGCCCATCAGATCATAGGTGGCCCGAATGAGCCGATTGAGCCCAGGCTCTTTGAGGCCGTAGGAAGCAAGCAATTCGACAGCTTCCTTGTCGTCCATTTCGGCGAGTTCAGCTTCAAGGCGTCCGCAGACGGCAACGACGGCGGTGTTCGGACGGCCCTGTAATGCGCCAAGCTTGTGACGATCGACGGCGGTGTCGAGCTGATTGGCTTCCTCGTCACCGAGATTCAAAACGAAGAGCATCGGCCGCTGCGACAAAAACAAAAATCCGCCGATCGGTTTGCGTTCTTCCGCAGTGAGTTCCAGTTCGCGAAGAGGTCTTTCCGATTCCAAATGGACCTTACACTTCAGAAGAACCGTTCTTTCGAGCTCGAAATTCTTGTCGGCTTTCTTCTTCAAATCCTTTTCCAGGCGCTCCAGGCGCTTCTCGATTTGTTCAAGGTCGGAAAAAATCAGCTCGAGCTCTAAGTTGGTCGCATCGCGCAGCGGGTCGATGGTCCCTTCGGCATGAGGCACGCTGGGATCGTCAAATACGCGGATTACATGCGCGATGGTATCGACCTCCCGCAAAGAGGCCAGGGATTCGCGCATGCGTTCTTTTTGCATACCGCCGAGATCGACATATTGAACGGTCGCGTAAGTGATTTTCTTGGGGTTATAGAGCGTGGCGAGCTGAGCGAGGCGCGGTTCGGGAACCTTAGCCACGCCCACGCGCGTCTCCTGGCCGCCTTTTGCGGGATCAATATGCGCTTTGGTCAAAATCCGAAAAAGCGTGGTCTTGCCGACCTGCGGTAGTCCGATAATTCCTGTTTGCATAAACCGAAAAGTTTAGCACAGGCGTCGATGTGTGCAGGCCGCAACCAGCGGCATAAGGATCGTCGCTTAGCGGGACTTTACTAGGTACAGCGGTGTCGAATTCCCTGTGAATACCAAACTCATCATGAGCTTCATCTTCGGTGTCGTTGCTCTGTCAGTCGCCGGTTGCTCCCTCACGCGCCATAAGAATCATCAGGCCAACTTACGCTGCACTGGCCATACCAAGTAAAGTTGCGGGCAGGATTTCCTGGATCCTGGTTGGCAATGAGGGCCTGGTTGAAAACCTCGAACTCAGGAAAGGTCATCCTGTACTTATTCAAGCAGCGACAGAGGCCCGGTCGCAAGGAAAGTCCCGACCAATGGTCCTCAATCGAAAAGCGCTAGAGATGGAAAGCAGAGTTAATGTTGACTTCCGGGCTACCAAAAACCAAAGACAAGACCACGAGCCGGTTGATCAAAACCTTCAAAATTAAAGTTGACCTGACCGTGTGTTTCAGTTTCCGCTCCACTTGCTCTAATCTAGTCGCTCTATGAGCAAATCCCCCGCACTTCCGTTTGATTTGGCGGCGGCGACGGCGCATTTGTCGACGACCGATCCGTGTTTGGCGAGGCTGATTGCAGAATTGATTCCGTTTGAGCCGGAGATCGATCGCGACCAATCGCCTTATGAAGCGCTGATGGAGGCAATCGCGTATCAGTCCATATCGGGGAAGGCGGCGGCGACAATTTTTGCACGCGTCAAGGCTTTGAGCGCGAACGGGGGTGTGCCTACGCCGGAAGAGATGCTGAAGCTGAACACGCGGCAATTGCGCAGGGCGGGATTATCGGGCGCGAAGATTCTGTCAATGAAGGACCTTGCCCAGAAGACGATTGACGGCATTGTGCCAACGCACGACGACGCGCTGAAACTTTCCGACGAAGAATTGGTGGAGCGGCTGGATTCAGTGCGCGGGATTGGCCGCTGGACCGTGGAAATGTTTTTGATTTTTCGGCTGGGGCGGGCGGATGTGCTGCCCATTCATGATTTGGGCGTGCAAAAGGGCTGGTCGGTGACCTATGGCAAAAAGCATAAACCGCGACCGAAGGAGTTGTTGAAGTTTGGCGAGCGTTGGCGGCCGTATCGGACGGTCGCTTCGTGGTACATGTGGCGGGCCTTTGAACGGGCGGGTTATGCGGCGACGAACAAGATCAAGAAGCCGCGAGTGAAGCGGAAGGTGCGGATCAAGATCAAGAGGGTGAAGGCAGTGGTGCGAAGGAAAGCGGTTACGCGGAAAAACCCGAAGTGAATGTGGGCACGCACGGCCTGCGTTTACGTTGAGATCCTTCAGCTTCGCTCGGCTTAGGATGACCGGCTTTTGGCTCCAGTTTCACGTAACCCCTGATTCCGGTTTCAAGGAACACGCGCTGCAGTTTCACGTACCAAAAGATACAGGGCAGCGAAACCGGCGAGGAGGACAGCGCTTTCGAGTGCGACGGAGACTCGATGCAGGCGGGAGAATTCGGCGAGGAGCGGGTTGTCGGCCGCGGTCGCCTCGATCGAGCCCATTTGGAGGCGCAGCGTGGCCATTTTCGGGCTTACGGTAAGTTGCGAAGTGATGGTCAGCAAAATCATGAGCAGAACGCAAAGTGCCGCAGGAGCGGCAAGGCTCGCGACGCTGCGAGTTCTTATCAAGCGAAATAGCAGCAGCGCAATGCCACAGACGACGCCCGCCCAATGCATCCGTGTGAGCGAATAGCCGACGATAGCGCCGGCCTGGTCGCGGCTGGCCAGGACCGAGAAAGCCCCCGGCGCGACGACAAAGCTGAGAAAGATGTCGCTGCCGAGCCAAATGTTCAGGCCTAGAAACTCGAGCGCACGAAGAACGATGAACATGGCTGCGTTTGGTTAGAATAACAGAGCGCCGAAAGGTGGTGGGCGATAAAGGATTTGAACCTTTGACCTCTCGCGTGTGAGGCGAGCGCTCTAACCGCTGAGCTAATCGCCCGTTTTAGAACGGGTTGACTGAAAAACGATGCGCGAAGAAAAGCGCCTCGCAAGCAGTTCTTCATTTGTAGCAGGAATGTCCGGGGTTTTCAACCAATGCCAACCTCAACCTCTCAGGTGGTTTCGCAGCTGCAGCGCTCGATTGCTCGGACGATTTTTGGAAAAGAAGAAGCGATTCAACTGGCGCTGATCGCGCTGCTAGCGCGCGGGCATTTGCTGATTGAGGATGTGCCGGGCGTGGGGAAAACGACGCTGGCGCAGGCCTTAGCGAAGTCATTTCATTGTAGTTTTCAGCGCGTGCAGTTCACTTCGGATTTGCTGCCGAGCGACGTGCTGGGTGTGAGCGTATATCAGCCGAATACGCACGAATTCGAGTTTCGCCAGGGACCGCTGTTTGCGAACGTAGTGCTGGCGGATGAGATTAATCGGACGACACCGCGCACACAGTCCGCTTTGCTGGAAGCGATGAACGAAGCGCAGGTGACAGTGGACGGAAAAACCTACCCGTTGCCACAGCCGTTCCTGGTGATTGCCACGCAGAATCCCATCGAACATCACGGAACATACCCGCTGCCGGAATCGCAGCTGGACCGATTTTTGATGCGGATCAAGATGGGCTACCCGTCGCCGGAGACGGAGCGGGAAATTTTGCGGAGGCGAGCGTTTGATAATCCCATGGAAAAGCTGGAGCCGGTGGCCGATGTAAATGAAGTGCTGGCGATGCAGGAAGCGGTGACGCACATCAAAGTGGACGCGAGCCTGCACGACTATGCGCTGGACATAGTGAATCGCACGCGTAGTTCGGACCAACTGGCGCTAGGAGTGAGCCCGCGCGGAACGTTGATGCTGCAGCGCGCTGCCCAGGCGCGAGCGTTTTTGGATGGGCGCGATTACTGCGTGCCGGATGACTTCAAGCGGCTTGCGGTTTCCGTATTTGCGCACCGCGTGGTGACGAGCGCGCGGCATGCTTCCTTGCAGAGAAAATCGGAGACGACGGAAGCGGTTTTGCGGGAAATTGTGGAGTCGGTGCCGGTACCGGTGTAGTTTTTCGCCACAAAAACTTATTCGCCGGAAATCAGAAAATCCGCCAATCAGGAGATTGCTGTTTCCAAAGAAAGCAATGAGCCAGCAACGTTCCCTGATCGCAGAACTTTGGGCAAAGGCTGACACACCCGGTGTGCGCGCGTTTTTCCTATCTATTTTGGCGTTGGGAGTAGCGCTGTTGCTGGCGGTGTATTCCGGCGCCGCAGCGGAGCTTGGCAACATTGGATTGGCTGCGAGTTCAGCGCTGCTGGCGTTGGCTATCGCCGGATGGGTTGCGGTGACGATGGTGCCGACCCTAGCCAAGCGGACTCCGCTTCGCTGGATCGGCTATCGAATGGAATACCGGATCAGCCGCGCGGGCTGGATCTACATCGGCGCGACGCTGCTGGTCGCACTAGCCGCGCTGAACACTGGCAATAATTTACTGTTTTTGATCTTGGCTTGCCTGATTTCCGTGATTCTGATGTCGGGAATTCTTTCTTCGATTTCTCTGGCGGGCGTGGAGCTGCGCATCGAACTGCCGGAGCATATTTTTGCGGGGCAAACGGTACGCGCGACGGTGGAACTGCACAACGAAAAATTGATGCTGCCGTCGTTTGCGCTGCGTGTCGAAGCTGCTGTAGGAAAAGGCGCGGCGGCCGCGGCGGTGCTGGAGACGCCGGTATTTTTTCCGTTTTTGCCGCGACAGGAGCGCGTGAAACAGAGCGTGCCGGTGACATTCTTACGGCGAGGGTTGCATGTGCAGGATACCTTTCGAATCGTTACGCGATTTCCGTTTGGATTTTTGCAGAAGACGCGGCGATTGGCGCTGAAGTCGGAAGCGCTGGTGTATCCGCCGGTGGACACCAGCAACGAGCTGGCGGAAATGTTTCCGGGGATGGAAGGCAGCCTTGAAAGTCACAGTAAAGGCCGCGGACAGGACCTGCATGCGCTGCGCGAGTATCTGCCGACGGACAGTGCGCGCTACGTCCACTGGAAAGCCTCGGCGCGGATGGGTTCCCTGATGGTGCGGGAGTTTGCGCGCGAAGACGATCGGCGCGTGTTGCTGGTGCTGGACCCTTACTCCGGGGTGGAAAGGGCTGGTACCGAGCGGGCGGAGGAACGCTTCGAGCGGGCCGTAAGTTTGTGCGCGGGAATTGCCTGGCATTTTTACGAGCGTAATGCGCAACTGGAATTTCGCGGAGCCGGAATCGAGACCCGGCTTGCGCCGGCCGAGGAAAGCATTTTTGGAATTCTGCGCTACCTGGCCGTGGCTGAAGCGGAAACACCGGGAGCGGAGAGTCCGCTGCTGGAAGAACTCGCCGCGTCCCCGGAACTCTTTAAATTGATTGTGACCAGCCGGCCGCGCGGCACAATTCCCGCCGACTTGTGGCACTCTTCGTACGTGGTCTTCCTAGAGTCGCTTGAGGAACGCCGCAACCGCTCCTAGGTGTGTTGTGACCAAAGTCATCCGCTCACTTCTGCTTGACGGACAATTGAAAACGTTCAGGACCGCTTTGCTGGCATGGTTCTCGGGGTTTCAACGCGATTTGCCGTGGCGGCGTTCGCGAGATCCCTATCGCATCTGGATTTCGGAGATCATGTTGCAGCAAACGCGGGTGGCCGCGGTAATTCCATACTACGAAAGATTCTTGCAACGGTTCCCGAGCGTGCAGGCGCTGGCGGCGGCTCCCGAGGAGGAGGTGCTGCGAATGTGGTCGGGGCTCGGTTACTACAGCCGCGCGCGGAATCTGCAGCGGGCCGCGAAACAGATTGTGGCGAAGTACGGCGGCGAATTTCCGCAGACCAGGGCGGAAGTGTTGGAGCTGGCCGGAATCGGCGAGTATACGGCGGCGGCCATCCTCAGCATCGCGTTTGGAGGACAACTGGCGGTGCTGGATGGAAACGTGGCCCGGGTGGTGGCACGGCTGGATGGGCTACGTGGCGACTTGAGAGGCCCGGGCCGTTGGCGCGGGTTGCAGAAACGAGCGAACGGATTGCTGGCGTCCGATGCCACTGGCGATTGGAACCAGGCGATGATGGAATTGGGAGCAACACTGTGCACTCCGCGAGCGCCGCAGTGTTTGCTGTGCCCCGTGCAGCAGTTTTGTGAAGCACGAAGGCTGGGCATTACCGCCGAGATCCCGGGGAAACGCAAAAAACGCACAGGGATAATGATCCAGTTAGCGGCGGCGGTGTTCCTGGACAGGAGAGGCAGGTCGCTGCTGCTAGCGCCGCCAGCGGGATCGAATGGGAATAAGGCCGACGATCATGTCCCCTCATTGCTGGCGAAGCTGTGGCATTTTCCGACCGTATCCACGACTGGAAATGCAGAAACGGCCTTGAAGAGCTATTTGATTCAGGAATTCGCGTTGAATGGCCCTCTGCCTTTGACGCTGGATCCGCTAAAAAATGTTCGGCACACGGTCACCTACCGCAAGATCGAAATTGCGCCCTTTCTGATTCGGATGAAAACTTTGCCGCGAGTTTCGGCGGCAAAAGCGATGGAATTGGACGCAATCCTAGCGGAGCCGATTTCGAATCTGACGCGCAAAGTGGCGCGTGCCGCGATCAACCAACTGGCTTCGGCGAAAAATTAACTGGCGCGGTTGATTGATTGGTCCCTCTCCTCCGCGGTATGCAGGCTGGATGCTACCATGAAGTTTCCACCATGGCCGCGAGTACTTCTCTATCGTTGACTCCACAGCTTCCCGCAGAGCGGTTTTTCCGTATTTCGTTATTCCTGCTGCTGTTTACTGCGATTTTGACGCTGATCGGCACTGGCAAAATCGACGTTTTCACGTCGGTCGTGGCAATGCTGGCTTTGTTGTACCGGGTGCGGCGGTGGTGGTACGGGCACGAGCCGGAACTGAAAGCCAGGACCGCAACGATTCTGGTGCTCGGCTATTTGCTGTTCTTCCCAGCAGACATGTTTTTCCTTTCGCGAAGCCTGGCCGCAAATTCACCGAATCCGCCGCTCTATGCCGCGCTGATCAGTTCAGTTCACTTCTTGCTGTTCATTCTTCTGGTCAGGCTCTACAGTGCGCGGACGGATCGCGACGCACATTTCCTGGTGATGCTGGCGTTCGCGGCGCTGTTGGCCTCGGCCGTACTCACCGTAGACACGGCGTTTCTCTTTTTGTTTTTCGTGTTTCTGTTGTTTGCGATTGCTACGTATACCGGCCTGGAGTTGCGCCGGGGCGCCGCCGGCGCGTCGCTTCCCCCGACCGCCGTTCAACCCGAAAAGGAAAGGCAACTGGCGCGCGCCCTGGGCTTTTCGGCGTTGGGCGTGTCGTTGGGAGCGGTTGTGTGCGGTACGGTCCTGTTCTTTGTGTTTCCGCGCATCAGCGCGGGCTATCTAGGGAAGACCAGCTTCAATCCGACGCTGCTGAGCGGGTTCACGGATCAGGTGGAGTTGGGCCAAATCGGAGAAATCAAGAAGAGCGAAGCCGTCGTGATGCGCGTGGAAACGGGCAAGCCCATCAATTATCCGGCACTGCGCTGGCGCGGAAATGCCTTGGCCAATTTCGATGGACGACGATGGTCGGCCGGCGAACGCGGAGCGGAAACTTTGCTGGCAAATGCGGAAGGGTGGATCGCGCTCGGCGAACGCCCAAGACCCGGTGAATTGCGCGGAGAAATTCTGGAATTTACGGTCTTACAGGAGCCGATGGCTTCCAATGCGTTGTTCGTGCCGGGGAATGCGCTGGCGCTACGCGGAAATTTTACCGGAGAAGCCGGCGGCGTGAGTCATCGGCGGACCTACATTTATCGGGACACGAGTGGCTCTCTTTCTAATCCGTTCCA
>Ga0247661_1000153_pt1 | contig 12691 bp, 5 predicted proteins | sample CNK02_metaG_FD_182799 | JGI IMG/M metagenome (GOLD analysis project Ga0247661, IMG submission 182799) | Soil microbial communities from Purdue University Martell Research Forest, Indiana, United States - CNK02 | ecosystem: Environmental > Terrestrial > Soil > Temperate forest > Bulk soil | place...
TCGGGCATTTTTATTGTCGCGGCAGACATTACCCGGCAAACCGGTTCGCCCGGCGGACTGCTGCTGACCTGGATTCTGACAGGATTGCTGACCATTGCAGCCGCGCTCACGTATGGCGAGTTGGCGGCGCTCTATCCGCATGCGGGCGGGCAGTATGTGTATTTGCGGGAAGCGTATTCGCCGCTGTGGGGGTTTTTGTATGGCTGGACATTGTTCCTGGTCATTCAGACTGGAACGATCGCGGCCGTGGCAGTGGGTTTTGCGCGCTACCTCGGAGTGTTGTTTCCTTCCATTTCGCCGACAACGTGGATCGTGAAGCCGATTGCGCTAGGCTCGAAAATCGCGGTCAGCCTTTCCGTGCAGCAGCTCGTGGCGATCGCGATGATTATCTTCATCACCTTCCTGAACACGCGGGGCGTGCGCCTGGGCAAACTGATACAAAATATATTCACCTCGGCGAAGACGCTTTCCCTGATTGGCTTGATTCTGATCGGCGTGTTTGTGGGAAGAAACCATGCCGCGATTGCCGACAATTTCTCGCATTTCTGGACCGCGCGCGGCGCCGTGCCCCTCGAACCCGGAACCGGTTTCTTCCGCGGGCTGTTTTCGACGGTGAATGCAGCCAGCGGATTTTGGGGATTGCTGGTGGCTTTCGGAGTAGCGCAGGTCGGATCGCTGTTTTCCGCAGATGCATGGAACAACATCGGATTCACAGCGGCGGAAGTAAAGAATCCGAAGCGCGATGTGGCGCTCTCGATGGCACTGGGCACAACGATTGTGATTACGCTGTATTGCCTGGCCAACCTGGCCTATCTCCTGGCTTTGCCGCTCACGCAAATCCAGAATGCGCCGGATGATCGCGTGGCGACCGCGGCGCTGAATGCGATCTTCGGAACCAAGGGGGCGCTGATCATGGCAGGAGCGATTATCGTCTCGACGTTCGGTTGCAACAACGGATTGATTCTGGCCGGTTCTCGCGTCGTTTACGCCATGGCTCACGACGGGCTTTTTTTTCGCGCGACAGGAAAGCTGAACTCTCGCGGCGTACCGGGAATCGCACTGACCATTCAGGGAGTCTGGATCGCGATGCTCATCATGCTGCGGACGATCAAGCCGGACGGCACGTACGGCAACCTCTACAGCGATCTTCTGAACTATGTGGTGTTTGCGGCGCTGATTTTTTACGTGCTGACGATTGTGGGAGTGTTTGTGCTGCGCTCCAAGCGCCCCGACGCAGAGCGTCCGTATCGAGCATTCGGATACCCCGTCGTGCCGCTGCTCTATATTGTGGCGGCGCTGACGATTCTGTTGGTGCTGCTGTTTTACCGGACCGAGACGGCGGGTTGGAGTCTGGTGATCGTGTTGCTCGGATTGCCGGTCTATTGGTTGTGGTCGCGGCAGAGCAAGAAAGCAGCTTGAGTCGGACCGCACAGCAAGGAAGATCAAAGTTTTTTGTAGGAGGCAGAGTGAGCCGCCTCCTACAATGTGTGAATCCAATTTGGCAGAGCAATAGATCGAACAAAACGGGTCTAACACCCGCTACGAAGGAGGAGTTGCATGGGCAACCCCTTGTTTGCGAAGAAGCCGATGAGCCTGTTGCTTGCTGAGTCGCAAGAGCAGGGCGGGCAGAGCCTGAAGCGAACGCTAGGGCCGTTTCAATTGACGGCGCTGGGCGTGGGCGCGGTGATCGGCGCTGGCATTTTTGTGCTGTCGGGACTGGGCGCGCACTATGCCGGGCCGGGCCTGATGCTTTCATTCGTGCTTTCCGGAATCGGCTGCGCGCTGGCTGCGCTGTGCTACGCGGAGTTCGCGGCGATGATTCCGCTGGCGGGCAGCGCCTACACCTATGCCTATGCCACGCTGGGCGAACTGTTTGCATGGATCATCGGCTGGGACTTGACGCTGGAATATGCAATGGGAGCGAGCACGGTGTCGTCGGGCTGGTCGAATCATTTCATCGAACTGCTGGACATTTTTCATTTGAAGATGCCGTTGTGGCTCGCGTATGACCACTGGACGGCGCTGCATACGGCGGAAAAGATGGTGGCGCGGCAGATGGCGCAGGCATCGGACCCGTCACTGCTGCCGGGTACCCAGGCCTTTCTGGATAAAGTGACGGCGATTGTGTCGGCGCATTCTCCGGAACTGCTGCAGCGGGCGCATGATCTGGTGAACGCGCCGAAGATTTTCGGTATGGAAATCGGCTTCAACCTGCCGGCGTTTTTTATCGCACTGACCATCACGGCGATTCTGGCTGTCGGAATCAGGGAAAGCGCGCGGTTCAATTCGACAATCGTGGTGATCAAGGTGTCGGTGGTGCTGTTTGTGCTGGCGCTGGGCAGCCGGTTCGTGCAGGCATCGAACTGGGGCACCGACTGGCACAGCTTCGCGCCGTACGGATTCGGGGGCATAGGAGCGGGCGCGGCGTACATTTTCTTTGCGTACATCGGTTTCGATGCGGTTTCCACCACGGCACAAGAAGCGAAGAACCCGCAGCGAGACTTGCCGATTGGCATCATCGTTTCACTGCTGGTCTGCACGGCTTTGTACATCGGGGTGGCAGGCGTGCTAACAGGCATGGTGCACTGGCAGGACATAAATATTGAAGCGCCGATCGCACGGGCGTTTCTCGATCGCGGTCTGACTACGGCTTCGCATGTAATTACCGTGGGAGCCCTGGCGGGTCTGACGAGCGTGATGCTGGTGATGTTGCTGGGACAGACGCGCGTGCTCTATTCAATGGCGAACGACGGATTGCTGCCGAAGAAGTTTTTCGCGGCGATTCATCCGAAGTTCCGGACTCCTTACAAAAACACGATTGCGGTGGGACTGCTGGCAGCGATAGTGGGCAGCATTACGCCGATTGACGACATTGGTAAGATGGTGAACATCGGGACGCTGCTGGCGTTCGTGATCGTGTGCATCGCGGTGATGGTGTTGCGCAAGACGAATCCCGGGCAGGAGCGGCCGTTCCGTACGCCGCTGGTTCCATTGGTGCCGATCCTGGGCATCATTTTCAACGGCTACATGATGTACAAGCTGGGCTGGGTAAACTGGGCGCGACTGATCATCTGGCTGGCCATTGGATTAGTGGTCTACTTCACTTACAGCGCGAAGCACAGCCGAGTAAGAGCGGGGATTGGGCAGTAGCGGCCGAGGACCTTAACGAAGTGCCGATTTTGCGGCGAGGGTGGGAATCTCCCCGCCCTCTTTTGTGGCAAGACGCAGAAGAGTGACGTGAGAGCTTGCGCCTCATCATCCGCTCTTTCTCTCCTATACTTCCTCCAATGCCAGAAAATCCTCCACACCACCCCAAGCAGCTGGCCCGACGAATTTTCCACCGTACCCTCAATGCCGTGGACCCTTACCTGGCCATCGAACGCTGCCTCTCCGTCTCCGCTCACACCCTCTGTTGCTCCGGCCGCGAATATGATCTACGGGCTTTCCCAGACCTCCGCGTCCTTGCCATAGGCAAGGCCGCGCACCGCATGCTGGACGGCCTCGTGGCCCTCCTCCCCGGCGAAACGAATCTCCGCTGTGTGGTCTCCGCCCCGGCTCCCCCGGCCAGTTCTGGGGCGCTGCGTCCCGGGGGGATGAGGCGGAGCCCTTCTTCCAGCGTCCAGTATTTTATCGGCGGCCACCCCGAACCCAACGAGCACAGCCTCCTCGCCGGGCAAGCCGCTCTCGAACTGATGCGCAGCCCTTCTCCCCAAACTCTGGTCATTGTTCTTCTTTCTGGCGGCGGTTCAGCTCTCATGGAATCTCCGCTCCTCACGACGCTTACCCTGGCGGACATTCAGCAAATCAACCGCACGCTGGTCACTTGCGGCGCTGGAATCCATGAAATCAATACGGTCCGCAAACACATCTCAGCAGTTAAAGGCGGACGACTCGCGCAAGCCGCCCACCCGGCAACCATAGTCACTCTTGCAATCAGCGACGTTCCCTTGGGCAGGGAATCGGCCCTCGCCTCCGGTCCAACGCTTCCCGATCCCACTACATTCGCCGACGCATTGCACGTCATTGCTAAATACAATTTAGATGAGCGATTCCCTGAGGCTCTTCGTTCATGGATAGACAACGACTCGATGCCGGAAACACCGAAGGCATCCGATCCCATTTTTGCGAAAAATCAATTTGAGCTCATTCTCGGCATGCACCAACTCTTTCACGCCGCCCACTTTTTCGCCGAAGCCGAACATTGCCTCGCCTGCTGCGACAATTCAACCGACGACTGGCCGGTGGAAAAAGCAGCTGAGGCTCTGCTCGCTCAGCTTGAACAGTTGCAGGCATCCAATCCCGATCAGGCAGTCGCGCTCATCGCCGATGGCGAAGTCAGTTCGGCCGTCATCGGCAACGGCCTCGGCGGCCGCAACTCTGCCTTCGTTCTCTCCTGTGTGGAAAAAATAGCCGGCAAACCGATCGTCGTTCTCAGCGCTGGCACCGACGGTATAGACGGCAACAGCCCCGGCGCCGGAGCCGTCGCCGACGGACAAACGCTGACTCGCGCACAAAAAGCCGGACTTAACCCCCAGGACCTCTTCCAGCGCAGCGATTCATTCCGTTTCTTCGACCAGCTCGGCGATGCCGTCGTCACCGGCCCCACCGGCAACAATCTCCGAGACCTTCGCCTTTTGATTTCTTTTCCGCGGGAGGAAAAGTGAGCGCGAGTGCTATTAATTTACTTTTCCGATAGCCAATCCGCGGAAAAAAGCGCCCTGGAAAAATCCAGGGCGCTTTCGAATCAGCTGGATGAAGCAAGCTTTGAAAGAAGCTCGGTTAGCGAGGTTTCTGTGCTCCGTTCGTATCGAGCATCATCAGCGATGAACTTCCCACCGCTTCGCTCGCCGAACGCGCTCCGGCTTCCAGTGTGAAGAGCCCTTCCGTCGCCGACACGGCAAACAACGAACCGCTGTTGTTTGCCCGAACCAGAGGGAAGTAGCCTTCTGCCAATGGATCGTTCACGCGCTGCCAGGTTTTGCCGCTGTCGAACGACGCAACCAATCCGCGCCGCTGTAATGCGACCAGCCGCGCAGTGCCCGCGCCGGCCGCATCCTGGAACTGCAAATCGCGAATGTCCGCGCGGCTCCAGTTGCGTCCCGCATCATGTGAAGTGTAGAGGCCCATGTTGCTGGTGATGAAAAGGTTGTCGTCATCCATGCGGCGCAGGCGCAGATTGCCGGCCGACGCGAAGGAAAGTTCTTTCGCTTCCCAGCGTGTTCCGCCATCGGCTGAGTGGAGAAGAATCTTCTGGGAAACGGCCCACACCTGCGAGCCGTCGTTGGAAGCTTCGAGCGATTGCGCCGGAGACTTCAGCAGCGCCTCGGACGCGGCCTGTTTCCACGTCGCACCCTTGTCGGTCGAAACCAGAACACCACCGGTCGTGGCAGCGAACCACTTGCTGCCTCCGTAAGTGAGCTCGTTCACCTGAAACGCCAGCAACTGCGGAACAACTTTCTTGGGCAGCGGCTTCTTTGCAACCGGAGCGGGAGTAGCCTTCTTTCCTTTGGCTGTCTTTGCGCTGGTTTGCGCAACCGCCGCCGGCGCTTCCGGAACAAACAGGCCCGCCTTCATCCACTTGTTGGCAGTCTCGTCGTACTTCATCAAGCCGCCGTTGGCGAGCGACGCCCACCAGCCGGTCGGCATGGCATAAACGTGCCGCAGGTCCGTGCGCTTTAGTCCCGGACCAAGCGTGGTCCAGCTCGCTCCGCCATCCTTTGTGGCCAGAAACGCGTTGGTGTCGAAAGTCAGTACGGTCAGCGCGTGGTCCGGATGCTCGCGGTCGATCGCGACATCGAGAACGTGCTGGTGATGGAAGCCGGCGTTCGCCGCGCTGAACGTAGCACCGCCGTTATCGCTGATCTGCACGCCCTCGCGTTCGGTGCCGATGATGATGCGCTGCGGATTTCGTGGATCGATCAGAACCGCGTTCACGACCCATTCCAGCGGGGTCAGACGTTTCCACTGGTCGACGCCCTCGTTGGTGGTCTTCCAAAGACCGCTCGTCGTTCCGGCGTAGAGCGTATCCGGGTGCTGGGGGTCCTGCCGAATCAGTTGGGTACGACGATATACAAACGGAATGCCGGCGTAGCGCTTCCAGTTTTGTCCGGCATCAACGCTGTGATAAATGCCGGAGCAAGCCGTCGCGTGTACATTCGAAGGATTCGCGGGATCGACGATGACGGTCATGACGTCGGAGTCATCAATCATGCCCGCTTTGATAGAGGTCCAGTTCTTGCCGCCGTCCGTAGTTTTCCATGGCAGATGGTAGGTGCCCGCATAAATCGTATTGGCGTCGTTCGGATCAAATGCCAGCGAATCGAAATTGCGTAAATCTTCGTGATTCGCGGGAGTGATGCGTTCCCAGGTGTTGCCGTCGTCATTCGAACGGTATACACCGGTCAGCGAACCGGCTACGAAGAGTTTCGGGTTGGTCCGCGATTGCGCCAAGGCTCGCACGGTTTCTTTGGGAAGACCAATCAACTTCCAGCTACGGCCGGCATCGTCGCTGCGATAGACGCCGCCGCCGCCCGAATATAGCGTCCACGTGCTGGCGTATAGGCGTTTCGAATCGCGCGGATCCACGATGATGTGGGTGATGACGTCATCCTGGCCGGTGCCGATGCGGCTCAGCAGGTTCCAGTGCTGTCCCTCATCGCTTGAGAAAAACACGTGCCCGTCGGACGTGCCGAGATAAATCTTATTTACATCGTGCGGATCGGCTTCGAGCGAGATGACCGTTCCGCCCGCCGGCCCCACCTGTCTCCATTGCTGCGCCGGGCAGGCCACTGCGGCTGCCAGGGCGAGCGCCACTGCGCCAAACCACTTCGAGTTCATACTCATGCATTCTCCCAAAGGGGGCTTGTGCCCACAAGACAGGAGTGTAGAGTAAGTTCCTGAGCCCTGCGCCTGTCCCGAGGGCCAGATTCGGGGCAGTTTATTTATAGTTCTAGTACTTTGTTGGGACGGTTCGCGAGGATCGGCAACTTTCCTTCCATCTCCGTGTTCCACTCTCTAGAGGGTCATATCTTCCCGGCGAGGCGCGAACCTAACGCCCGAGTTAGGGGATGTCGGCAATGAACACGAAAATGCTTTCCCAACAGACCAGGTTTCTTGCAGTTTTATTGGCGGGACTGCTTTCCATGGGCGCGGCCCGGCTTGGCGCACAAGACGCTCCTCCGCCGGACCAAAACTATCAAGACCAAGGCCCGCAGAACCCGGATGGCGACTTCAATTACAACGGCGACCCGCAACAGGATCCTCCGTCCCGCGTCGCCCGTTTGAGCTATGTCGACGGCAGCGTCTCGTTCCAGCCGGGTGGTCAAGGCGACTGGGGGGCGGCCACGCGCAATCGTCCGGTAACCATCGGCGATAAAATTTGGTCAGACAATAATTCGCGTGCCGAGCTGCAAGCGGGCCAAGCTTCGATCCACATTTCGAGCATGACCGCGCTCTCTTTTTTGAATCTCGACGATCAGACCACGCAGATGCGGTTGGCCGAAGGTACGATCAATTTCCGTGTGCGCGAAATGCGCCAGGGTGATGCCTATGAAGTGGACACACCCAATCTCGCGTTTACGGTTACCCAAGCCGGCGCTTTCCGCGTGGAAGTAAATGAAAATGGCGACGGCACTCGGGTTACCGCGATTCGCGGCGAAGGCCAGGTTGTTGCCAACGGCCAGACCTACACGATCCACACCGGCGAACGCGGCGAATTCAGCGGCACCGACAATGTCAGCTATTTCGTCGCCAGCGCTCCCGCTCCCGATGATTTCGATCGCTGGTCCAACGATCGCGACCACCGCGACGACAATTCTGCTTCCGCGCGCTACGTTTCGCGCGATGTGCCGGGCTACTCCGACCTTGACGACAATGGCTCATGGAATGAGGAGCCGGACTATGGCCCGGTGTGGTATCCGAACACGGTTGACGTTGGCTGGGCGCCCTACAGCACGGGCTATTGGAATTACATCGGCCCATGGGGCTGGACTTGGGTGGACTACGCGCCGTGGGGCTTCGCGCCGTACCACTACGGCCGCTGGGCGTATATCGGCAGCCGCTGGGGCTGGTGCCCGGGTCCTTACTACGCTCGCCCGATCTATGGACCGGCGTTCGTCGGCTTTCTCGGCGGTGGCTTCGGAGTCGGATTTGGATTTGGCTTTGGTGGCGGTATCGGCTGGTTCCCGCTGGGTCCGCGCGAATGCTATCGGCCCTGGTATCACACCAGCGGCGCGTACTACCGCAACGTAAATATCCATAACACGTTCATTCGCAACACGAACGTGTTCAACAATCGCGGGAACTTCAACTATGCATACGCGCGCAACACGCGCGCTGTTACGGTAGCTTCACGCAGCAATTTCGTCGGCGGCCACGCGATCAACCGTGGGGCTTACCACCTGAACGACGCCAGCTTGCGTGGCGCGCGGGTTACGAATCGGACGAACTTTTCACCCACGCGGCAAAGCTACATGGGTGCCGCCGCGAACCACGGCAATATCTCGCGGCCTTCGGCAGCGGTGCAGAATCGCTACGTAGTGGCACGCACCACGCCAGGTAGAGCCGCATCGCAGATGCCGGTTCGTACTTTCGGCGGGAACAATACCCCTGGACGCGGTGGAATTAACTCCGATCGTCCGGCTATGGGCCGCGCCGCACAAATGGGAGCAGCCGCGAATAACAACCGCCCTGGATTTGCTCGCGGAAATCCTGGCAACAGTCCCCGTGGCCCCAACAGCAATAGCGGGTTCCGTTCCGACTCGAACCGGCCGAACGTTACTCAAAATGGGGGCCAAAATGAAGCGCAAAATAGGGGCCAATCCGGCGGCAATCGCGGCGGCTTCAGCGTGAACAACCCGAGCATGTCCGCGCGCCAGCACGAGCTTTCACAAGACAAGCCGCAATCCCACATGCGCAATGTTCCGGGTGAATCCGGCAATACGCGCAATTGGTCGGCACAGGGGAACGCCACCGATCGAGGCCGCGCACCGGCCGGCTTTGGCTCCGATGCGCGTAGCGCTTCATCGCGCAATGATTCGCCGCAGGGTAACGGGTCGCGCAACAGCGGCATGGCTCGCAGCGACCGCCCCTCTTGGACTAATGCGAGCAATGGGGCAAATCGGTCCAGTGCTTCCAACGGAGCTAATGACAACCGTTCTTACGGTGCGCCGCAGCGCGGCTCCGGCGGATACGCCAGCGACCGTACGAACCCATCCAACGGCAATGGCCGCTCGTACCATCCTCCGCAACGCAATTCCGGCGGGTACAACGTTCCGTCTTCTAGCAACGGCGGGAACCGCAACTATCCGCAACCCAATCGCGGTTCTTCGCAGCCCGCTTATGGCAATGGCAACCGTGGGAACTCGCAGCCCCACAGTTATTCCGCTCCCTCAGCGCCGTCTCGCTCTTACTCAGCACCGAGCCGCAGCTATGGCGGCGGGGGCGGCGGCAGTCCACGGGGCGGTGGCGGTGGAGGAAGCCCGCATAGCTCCGGCGGCGGAGCGAGCTCGCATGCCGGTGGTAGCAGCCATGGCGGCGGTGGAGGCGGCAACCCTGGCGGTGGCCGACACTAAGCAGTCTCCCGCCTGCCCGGATTCTAAAGATCAAACGTAACGAGCCCCCTTCTTTGCAGCGGGCTCGTTGCTTTTTGCAGCCTGCGCGGGCCGCAACACCTTCGTCAGTCTCGGGTTATATCGTGTAGCTGCACGGGTACCGGATCGGGTGATTCACCTCAGGAAACTCCGGTAAATTCCCGATGTCTCCCGGCCCTAAGTGCGGTGTTAGTGTGAAAGGAAGCCAGGTCCCTTGTTCCCTGAAAGTTTACCAAGCGCGATTCATGGTCATCATCGCGCTTCAGGAGAGATTGAACATGCGCAGCTTCATTCCGAAATGGTGCACGACATGGTTGACGAGCCTCGCCGCCATACTTGCTCTTACGTTTCTCGTTGCGCCCTCCCGCTCGCTTGCGCAGGATCGGCCATCTTATTCAGACCAGCAGGTTCAGCAGGGCGGAGATCAGGACGACCCGCCGACGCGCGCGGCACGGCTCAGCTATACCGGCGGCTCCGTCTCATTCGCTCCGGCTGGCACCGACGAATGGGTCAATGCCGTGATTAACCGGCCCATGACCACGGGCGATAAACTCTGGACCGATCAGGGTGCCCGCGCTGAACTCCGCGTCGATGCGTACGCTATCCGTCTCGGCGAACAAACCGGCTTCTCGTTCCTCAACCTTGACGATCGAACCGTACAGATTCGTCTGACGGAAGGAACGGTGAACGTTCGCGTCCGCCGCCTCGATCAGGACCAGGTTCTCGAAATCGACACACCCAATCTCGCATTTAACGTTCTTCGTCCCGGCTCGTATCGCGTCAGCGTGAACGAAAATGGCGATTCCACCATCGTCAACGTTCGCGACGGCCAAGGCGAAGTCACCGGCGGCGGTTCTGCTTATCCGATTCACGCGGGACAATCTGCCACATTTGAAGGTACGGACCAACTAAACGCCGACGTCGAAGGCTACCCTGGCGATGACGACTTTGATCGTTGGTGCGGTAGTCGCGATTCCCGCTGGGACCGTTCCACTTCGGCTCGCTATGTCTCGGATGACGTTGTTGGCTATGAAGATCTCGACGAGTACGGCGGTTGGCGCTCGACACCGGACTACGGCACGGTGTGGTTCCCGCACACGACCGTGGTTGGCTGGGCGCCCTATCGCTATGGCCACTGGGTTTGGGTCTCTCCTTGGGGCTGGACCTGGGTTGATGACGCGCCCTGGGGCTTCGCTCCGTTCCACTATGGCCGCTGGGTTGTGGTTGGCGGTGTGTGGGGCTGGGTACCGGTTGCTCCGCGCCCCGCGGTTGTGACGGTCGCCTATGTTCGTCCGGTCTACGCGCCCGCGCTAGTCGCCTGGGTTGGCGGCCCGCGTTTCGGGATCGGTGTCGCGGTGGGCGCCGGCGTCGCGTGGTTCCCGCTGGGCGCGCGTGACGTCTACTGCCCGTCCTACCACGTCTCGCAGCATTATGTCGAACGCGTGAACGTCTACAACACCACCATCATCAATCGCGTGCAGGTCACCAACGTGTATCAAAACGTTTACGTAAACAAGAACGTGACCAACATTACCTACCAAAATCAGAGAAACGGAAATGCCGTTACTGCGACTTCGAGAGAATCGTTTACCTCGGCGCAGCCCGTCGGCCGCAACATGATGCGCGTGGATGCTCGCGAGGTGACCACTGCTCAGGCTTCGCCGATGACACCGGGTGTGGCTCCGCAGCAACGCAGCTTTCTGGGCGCTTCGCAGCAGGCTCGTGTCCGGCCGCCAGCCAACATAGTGGCTCGGCCGGTTGTCGCCAAGACCGCACCTCCTCCGCCAGTCGCGACCGTCGACCGCCAGTTGCAGCAAGTGCAGGATAACGGCGGCCGTCCACCCGCGGTTTCGCAAATTCGCCAGAATAACGTGCCCCGCAACAACGTTCGTGTCGCGCAGGAAGCACGCCCCGCCCAGCTGCCGCCTCCAGGCCAGCGCATGAACAATCGTCCGGGCCAGCCGAGCCAACCGCCGACGCAGCAAAATAATCGCGCGCAGAACCAGCCGCCGGCGCAGGCTCAACCGAACAACAATCGGCCACCGCAGCAAAATCAGCTGCCGGCGCAGGCTCAGCCGAACAACCGGCCGCCACAACAAAATCAGCCGCCGGCGCAGGCCGAACCCAATAACAACAATCGCAACAATCGCAACGACCGGCCGCCTGCTGCGCGCTCGAACGCGAATCCACAGGTGGACCAGCGCCAGCAGCAGCAGCTCGAAAAACTCCGCCAGCAGCAGGACCAGGAGCGTCAGAAGCTCGAACAAAAACAAGTTCAGCAAAACCAGAAACTCGAGCAGCAGCAGAACCAGCAGCGCCAACAACAGGAACAACAGCGCCAGCAGCAACAACTCGAGCAAATGGAGCGCAAACACGATCAGCAGCAGCAAAAAATGCAGCAGCGCCAGCAACAGGAAGCGCAAAAGCAGCAGCGGCAAACTCCGCCGCCCAAGAACGAAAAGCCGCCCAAGTCCGACAACAAAGACCACCCGCACTGAGGTTCACGCTGCGCAGGCAAAGGATTTACCCGGAGCGGCCAGCAATGGCCGCTCTTCTCTCTGGCCATCCTCACTCGCTGCCCGCCGCAGATTCTCGAGTTGTGCTATCTTCAAAAAATCCATGTCGTCCGCTCCGCTTACATCGCTGGATTTTCGCCGTGCCCTCAGCCAGTTCGCTACAGGTGTCACCGTGGTTACCGTCGAGTGCGCTCCCCGGTGTGTGCACGGCATGACCGCCAACTCCTTCACATCCGTCTCACTGGAACCGCCCCTCATTTCGGTTTGTGTGGATGAACGAGCGCACCTGCTTCCCATGATCAAGGACCGCCGCGTGTTTGGCATCAACGTCCTGAATGAAGATCAGCAGAACCTGTCGGAATTTTTTGCGCGCCCCGAGCAAGAGCAGGAGGTACACGAAAGGGAAGTTGCCAAACACCAGATCAGTTTCCATTGGACGGCTGACGCCATTCCTTTGCTCGACGGCGTCCTTTGCCAGATCGCCTGTCGTCTGCACGCGACCCATGTCGCTGGCGATCACAGCATCGTGGTTGGCGAGGTTCTCTCGGCTAAGCTCTACTCTGGTGAGCCGCTCATCTTCTTTCG
>Ga0247661_1000154_pt1 | contig 12672 bp, 9 predicted proteins | sample CNK02_metaG_FD_182799 | JGI IMG/M metagenome (GOLD analysis project Ga0247661, IMG submission 182799) | Soil microbial communities from Purdue University Martell Research Forest, Indiana, United States - CNK02 | ecosystem: Environmental > Terrestrial > Soil > Temperate forest > Bulk soil | place...
GGTGTCGCCCGGCCCGGTAGCAGGGCTCGGCACCGTGGCCTTCACATTCGCCATGGCTACTTGCGCAACCGCTTTTGGCGCTCCGATCACACTCGAAGCCGCACCCACGCCTAGCATTTCTTCCCAGCGCGGCCAGGGATTCGACGCCACTCCGTTCAGGGCCCGATCAATCACGAGCCGCGCCATTTTTTCCAGCGCCATCTCAAAATAAAATTCGGTGATGCGGTCGCGCTCAAAGTCCGGCGCGGGATTCAGAAAATCAATCGCGTAGGGCACGTCTCCTTTGATCGCAAATTCGATGGTGTTCATTTCGTAACCCAGCGCGTGGTTGATGGTTTGCGCGTCTTTCACCACGCGCGCGCCCAGAGCTGGCGTCAGATAATCGTGGTCAACGTGGTAGCGGCGTTCTTTCGGGTCGTAACGAACGGGCACAATGTCCGATTTGCCGAACGTGAAGCAGCGGACATAGCGATCGAAATCAATGAATTCCTGCAGCGTCATGCAGTACGGCGCGGTTTTGTCGTAGGCTTCGATTAGTTCCTGCTTGTTGTGAACTTTGTATACGTGTTTCCAGCCGCCACCGGAATAAGGCTTCAGAATCGCCGGACAGCCCACATAATCCAGCAGCCCGTCCCAGTCGATTGGGTACTCCATGTTATGGAGGGATTCCGCGGTGATGTCCACATCCTTGGGATAGCCCTTTTGGGGCAGCAGCACCGTCCTTGGAATGGCAGTTCCCAGCTTTGCCGCCACGGAGTAGTTAAAATATTTGTCGTCCGCCGTCCACCAGAAAGGATTGTTGATGACGTAGGTTCCCTGCAGGACCGCGTGCTTTAAGTATCCACGGTAATACTCGACTTCGTGCGAAATGCGGTCAACGATGACACGGTAGCGGGGCGGCTCCCCCATGCGTGTGCCACCTAGCTTTACAAACTCGGCCGCGACGCCATCCTTTTTTCCGAGTTGGTTGACTTTGGCGATGAACGCAGGGGGAAAGGCGTATTCCCGCCCGCAAAGAAGTCCGACGATGTGCATGGCTCACTCACTCCTGGCAGTTCCACTTAAGTTCTAGTTTATAGCGTGGGCGGAACTATGCCTCGGCTCCACGGAGCCGGCGCGGGTCTCCGCCACCACGTGGCGTACTACGGCTTTCAAGTCGCCGGTTTGCTCGTAAACGCGCAATTGGCGCTCGGCGCTGGTTCCTTCGCTCAGAATCGTGTTCACGTAATTAACGGCGCTGCGGCTGCCCAGATCGTCCACAACGTCATCCACGAGTTCCAACAATTCTGGAATGAGGGTCTTCATCGGGACTTCGGCTTCCTTGCCGAAGTCAATCATTTTGCCTTCGATGCCGTAGCGTGCCGCGCGCCATTTGTTCTCTTCGATGAGCGCGCGGCGATAGATGCGCCAGCTCTGGTTGGATGTATAAAGCCGGTGGAGTTTCACGACGATGGCTTGCGTCAGTGCGGCAATCGCGCAGGCTTCTTCCACTTTTGTAGTGCAGTCGCACATGCGGAATTCCAGGGTTCCGAACGTTGGATGCGGGCGAACGTCCCACCAGATTTTTTTTCCGTTATCAATGCAGTTCAGGCGCACCAGCAAGTTCACAAAATTTTCGTATTCACTCCACGATTGGAACATTTCCGGAACGCCCGTGCGGGGAAACCGGCGGAATACCGTAGTGCGAAACGACTTTAGTCCCGTGTTGCGGCCCATCCAGAACGGCGAGCTCGTGGAAAGTGACAGCAAGTGCGGCAAAAAATAGCGCACCATGTTCATCATATCTATAGTGGTCTGTTTGTCTGGCATGGCCACGTGGATGTGCATGCCGAAAATCAGCAGGGAACGCGCCAGCTGCTGTAACTCCTCCACGATATTTTCGTAGCGCTCGCCGGGTGAAATTACCTGCTCGATCCAGCTGGCGAAAGGATGAGTGCCTGCCGCGGCTACTTGAAGCCCGGAGCGCTCCGCTGCTGCAATCAACTCCCCGCGCGTGCGATGCATTTCGATGCGAAGTTCGCCCACGTTTTCGCAGATGCGCGTCCCGGTTTCCACGATGGACTGGTGCATCTCGCTTTTTACTTGTTCCTGGATGGACGGGGAGACTTCATTCACGATCTGCATGACGTGCGAACGCAAGTCGCACGTAGCGGGGTCGATGATCTGGAATTCTTCCTCGACGCCGATGGTGAAGCGGTGAGCCATAGCCTGGCCCTCCGGTGGTTGGCTGGCGCTGTCGCCCGTTGTCCGGGCCCTGAACTGGTGACTTCGCGGGTATCATACCCCAAAGGCTGCTTGCTTTGCTTAGTTGACACCTATCCCTTTTGAACGATCTCGCCTTTTCTGATGTTTTTCGCGAGCAATGAAGTATGTTGACCTTTTATTAAAAATTGCGCCGTTTTTAGCATTCTTGTACATGGGAATTTATTCGATTCTCGAAGTTCTGTTTGCAAAACTCCCTGACGCCGATTTTGACCGATGCAAGACATTCCATTGATGGACGCGGGTAGCAGGCACCTTGATTCGCAAAGGGTTCGCCAAACAAAAAAGGCGTCCTGTGAAAGGACGCCGTGGCGTAATCGCGTGGAGCAAAGAGAGCGAATGAAAGACCGACGAGATGACCGAATGAGCCCGCCCAGAAGCCGATCGCGGCTGAAAATTCAGGGACCCAGGAACCGCAGCGAAGCAAAGGAAACCTTTGATGGAGTTAGGCCGCGCCCATGGCTCGCCGCTGCTGGAAACATTCCCTGCAAAAAACCGGGCGCCCCTGCGTTGGCCGGAAAGGTACCGTGGTTTCCTTTCCGCATTGCGAACAACTGGTCTTGGTCTCCGCACGGATAGGAGAGGCGCCTCCTCCTCCGACTGCTTCGGCGCGTTTGGCTTTACAGGATTTGCAGCGCTTGGGCTCGTTCTTGAAGCCTTTGTCTGCGAAAAACATCTGTTCGCCGGCGGTAAATACGAATTCGGCCCCGCACTCCGAGCACTTCAGAACCTTGTCGTGGTATTCCATGAAAGCGTTCCCCCCTGGACCCCAAGTGGTGGGAACGCGCAGACGTGTGCACGATGGGCCGAGAAAACCGACAGGGACTGCCTGGTTCAGGGTGTGTAAATATAAGTGCTGATCTCAGACTCAGTTCAAGTCTGAAACCCTGAACGCTGCCAACCGGGGAACCGGGCTGGGGCTCCTGGGCCTACGAGCGCGACTCTGCAAACTTCTTAAGTACCGTTCACTACCTGACCGGGGCCTGAATCACGGAGCGGAGCGCACCAAGCGGGGAACGAACAGGCGGCCACGGAGGAATGCGAGGCCGCCCTGGAGGTTAATCCTGTTCGCGCCGCTGCTTTTTGCGCAGACGCTTCCGCGAAAGCGCTTCCTTGGCCCGACGTTTCTCGCCGGGCTTCATGTAAAAGCTATGCTTCTTGATTTCTTTAATGATGTCTTCCTGTTGCACCTTGCGTTTGAAACGCCGCAGTGCGTTTTCCAGAGACTCACTTTCCTGGATGATGACTTCAGCCACTTAACCCTTCACCCCCAATCCGGTTTGGATTGGTAACGTAAGGAAACCTGGTCAGATGCCGGTTTCCACCTCTAATAGTATCGCATGGCCCCCGCGCGCTATGCCGGATTTTGCTCAGGGCTTGCCGCAAACCCTGAAAACCGAAACGCGCTTGCCCCTGCAGCCTCGTTTTTAAACGTTTTGCACCCTTGAAGAAGGCCGATCTATGGCGACTCTTTTAGTCAATTCGAGCGCGGGTGTCAAGTAATCTTTATCGCATCGCCGGCTAAACCGATGGTGAGGCGCGGCTGGGGAGGACTGGAAACGATCCTCCTCTCGATGTCCTCAAGCGCGTCCAGGGAACCACGGCCACCGGACACTACGGGGATACCCAGTCTTGAAAAGGGGCAGTGGATGCTGGAGAATGGCCGCGGCTTGGCAAAAACAGTTCGGGATTGGCGTGCGCCTGAAAGTCGTCGAGCGAGGTGAGCCCCCATGGGTGTCACAACCATGCAGGATATGCGGGAGGCGATTGTGGTGCTGCTGGCGGGCGGCCAGGGAGAACGATTGTGGCCGCTCACGCGGGACCGGGCCAAGCCTGCCGTGCCGTTTGGCGCGGTATACAGGATCATTGACATCACTCTTTCTAACTGCGTGAATTCCGGGCTGCGGCGCGTGTTTGTCCTGACCCAGTACAAGGCGCTGAGCTTGAGCCGGCACGTGCGGGCGGGTTGGTCGGGCCTGGCCGGACTGGGGGAATACATCGAGATTCTGCCTCCACAGATGCGGGTATCGAAAGAGTGGTATCAGGGCACGGCCGATGCGGTGTACCAGAACATTTATTCGATCGGCAGCGAGCGATCGAAGCACGTGTTCATACTTTCCGGCGATCACATTTACAAAATGAACTACGCGAAGATGCTGCAGCAGCATCTGGATTTTGGCGCCGATGTCACGGTTGGAACCATCCAGATTCCAACGAAGGAGGCGGCCCGTCAGTTTGGCGTAATCGAAGTGGAAAAGGACTGGCGGATCGTCGGCTTCGAGGAGAAACCGGCGGCGCCGAAAGAGTCGCCTCACAATCCAGGGCGCTGTAATGCTTCGATGGGAATCTACATTTTCAATACCCAGCTGCTGATTCCGGTGCTGCTGGCGGATTCGGAGGACCCGAAGTCGCATCACGATTTTGGGAAAGACATTTTGCCGCGCATCATTTCGAAGCACCGCGTGTTTGCCTACAACTTCGTGGACGAGAATAGCAGCGAGTCACTGTACTGGCGCGATGTGGGAACCATTGATGCCTACTACGAAGCGAACATGGACCTGGTCAGCGTGTCGCCGATTTTCAATTTGTACGATAACGACTGGCCACTGCGGACTTGGCAACACCAATATCCTCCGGCGAAATTTGTGTTTGCCGACCCGGATCGCATGGGCGCAGCGGTGGATTCGATCGTGGCCGGCGGATCGGTCATCTCGGGTGGAAAGGTGACGCGCAGCGTAGTCGGCAATAACGTTCGCGTGAACAGCTATTGCGATGTCAGCGACAGCATTTTGTACAACCACGTGAATGTTGGGAGGCACTCCAAAATTCGGCGAGCGATCATCGATCGCCACGTGAGTTTGCCGGAACACACGGAGATCGGCTACGACCTGGAAGCGGACAAGCGACGGTATCACGTGACGGAGTCGGGGATTGTGGTGGTGGTGCGGCAGGAATCGTTGATTGAAGAGCCGGAAACGGCGTGAGGTCAATTGCCATTGACAACTCTTCCGCTCTCAGTGGAAAAAACTGCTCGAAGATCCGTTAGAGCTACTTTGATGTTGAATCATTTGGGAAGATTCGATCAAACCAGGTCTCATAGGGGAAATTCATGCTCACTGCAACGAAAGACTTGATACTGCCAAGCACGACGACGGGGTCGTTTCCGCGGCCGCGTTGGTTTGATGTGTGCATGTGGGGCAAGCCGCTCGATACCTGCATGCTGGATGTGCGCTTTCGGGAAAAATTTCAAGATGCGTTGGCGGTAGTAATCAGCGATCAGGAACGGTCGGGCCTGGATATTTTGAGCCACGGCGATTTTCATGTCGACGAAGATTTGGCGGGGCGTGCCTGGCATCACTATCCGCTCCAGCGCTGGGCGGGATTTGAGGGCGATCATTTGCAGCCGGAGGAGACGACGGCGCCGTGGCTGCACTATCCGCCCGGCACGCTGCTGAATGAAATTTACACCGGATGGCGTTGGCCGCACGTAGTGGACAAAATTGAACACCGCCCGCTGGATTATCCGAAGCTGTGGCGGTTGGCGCAGGGCAAGACGCGCAAACCCGTAAAGTTTGGCACGTGCTGTTCGCAAGTGATGGCGCTGTTTCTGGACATTCACACCCCGAAATACAAGGACAAGCGGCAGATTATCTGGGACATGGCCGAAGCCATGAATAAGGAGCTGCTGGCGCTGCGCGACGCAGGCTGCCGCTGCATTCAGATTGAAGAGCCGACGTTTCACTTCATGGCCAACACCTACGGCCGGGACCATGAAGAAGTGAAATTCATGATTGACTCGTTCAACCGCGAAGTGCAGGGTCTGGACGATGTGGAACTGTGGATTCATACCTGCTGGGGCAATCCCAACATGCAGCGAGTGATGGAAGACACCAGCTACGCAAATTCGATTGAGATTTATCTGGAGCGCTGCCGCGGCGACGTATGGACGCTGGAAATGAAAGACCGTAACCAGAAAGACCTCGAGCTGTTTGCGCCGTTCAAAAATAATTTGAAGAAAAAAATCGCGATTGGCGTGGTAAGCCACCGGCAGTTGCAGGCAGATCGTCCGGAGGAAGTGGCGGCTGAAATTCACAAAGCCTTGAAATACATTCCGGCGGAAAAGCTGGTGGTTTCGAACGATTGTGGATTTGGTAGGCAGGGCTGCAATCGGGAGATCGCCTTTTACAAGGCGAGCGCAATCGCGCAGGGAGCAAACATAGTCCGCAAAGAGCTGGGGTTGCCGACGACGTATATACCGGCGGCTGATCCGGCGTTGCAGGTGGACGTCGTGCCCGGTCGTGCGGCGAAGGCGGGCAAGGCTTCGTAAATGAAACAAGATTTTATTTGGTCGCTTCGGCCCATTCCTGTTCGGCGCGCTGCAGAACGGCATCGCGGTCTTCCGGCAGGATCCAGCGTTGCTTGATTAATTCGTCCAAAGCTCGCGTGTAGCGCGAAAGATAGTCTTCACGGTTGGTATATCGCTCGGCGATAGACTTCCGCGGATCGCCAGCCCGCTGGCGTTCCGCAAGGGTCTTGGGGAATGGCAGGTAGGAAAGTTCGAAGGCGACGCGTTCAGCGGGCGCTCCGATGGAGGGATCGCGCAAATTCCAACTGGCGTAGGTCGCAAGAGGAACCGAGATCTCCGGCAAGCGCACGCCGTCGAGTTCGTTGCCGTCTACGTCCACTTGCGGGACCAGCCCCGGATAAAGCGGGCCAACTTTGGGCGGCTGCAGCTGCAAGATTCCTTGCTGCCACTTGGGACCGAAGTCGAGACGGTACGCGGTTGTGGATTCATGGGGGCGATGGACACCGGGAATTTTCGGAAAAGCGTACGCCCGCAGAGAAACGAGCGTTTGATCGGCGATCTTCGGATAGCTGCTGGGCGGGGGGAGTGTATTGCTGCGAACCCAGGCGTCCATGTTGGCGATCACGGCTCGCCAAAAATACTTCACCGCCAGAGGAGATTGCGGCTGCTGGCCGAGCAGGTCGCCCGCGCCCTTTTGCGGGGGGAAGGGTCCGGAGAAATGCTGGAGTCCGGTGAAATAATAGATGCGGACATTTTCGGAAATCGACACATCGCGCTTGCCATCGACGGTGGTATGGATCAGTGCTGCAGCGCGGCCCCAGTATTCGTAGGAGGTGTTGGAAAAGAAAATTTTGGGCGCGACCTTTTCTGAAATTGCCAGGTCCAGCAGGCCGCCGGTTTGCTGCGTGACGGGGTCTTTCTCCGGCAGATCCGTGAACGGGAAAATGTCCGTAGGAAAATAGACGGACGAAGTAGGCTGGGCGTCGCGCGAGGGTTGCGCGAAACGGTAGTTGAAGCTGCCCCGGCCTGCTCCCGCCACGTGCGCGAGAACGCCATCGAGCGCCATGTGCCCCTCTTCATCGGCATTGAAGCCTTCATAGAGAAAATCACGCAGAAAGCGCCCGTTCTGAGAAATTCCTTCGCCGTAGACGCGCTGTGCAGGACTTACCGCGTCGGGGTTGTGCTTGGCATAGGAAGCGAAATCGCGAATGGCCGCGAAACCAAGTCCCGCGACGGCGGGATCGGTGACCACGTAAACATATTCATAGAGTTTGCCGGGTCGAAAACCACCATTCAGGTGAATGTGGCGGTCGCTGGGGACGAGTTTGCCGTCCACGGCGTGGGCGAATTGCCATTCGGAGCGAGGGATAGCCGTGCGCTTCACTTCGCGGGACCCGCGTACGGTGAGGGTGTTGCGAGGATCTTCGGGAATGGCAACCGGGTATTCCGTTCCGCCGATGCTGCCCGTGATGAGGTGCCCCAACGGAATTTCATCCATGAGTTTTGATGGCATCAGGTCACCGCGCAGTAGCCCGGTGATGGTCTTCCCGTCTTCCTTGGCAATCGGCACGTTGAGTTTCAGTGCATCCGGCCCGTCCGCGTCCCATTGCCATCCAAGCGATACGATTGTGAATCCGTTCCGCAGCAGCCAGGCGTCGCCTGCGTCTCTGGCCAAATCCCAATTGCCTCCATCCACCACGGCAATGATGCGGCTATGCCCGCGGTTCGGAACTTCCAGGAGCATGGAACCGTTTCCCTTGTGCGGGTCTTTGGGGCGGACGGCCACAAAGTCAGCGGAAAATCCTACTTCGCCCTCTTTCAGGTTGACAGCTTTGTCGAGGTCCACGATGCGCCGGTTATGCGGGTTGCCCGCGGGAACGGAGAAATACACTCGTCCGATAATGCGTTCGTAGGCTCCGGCGCCGCCGAAGGGCTTGCCATCCAGGACATCAACTCGGGAGAGAATTTCGACACGGGTGACTCGTGCGGCCAGCGGCCAGGTGCTCAGGGCGAGCAGGAGCAGGAGCGAACTGAGGCGGAGACGAATTTTCATGGCTCGCGAGAATAGCATGTACTGAAAATCTTTTTGCCAGTGCTGTTTACGGTTTCCTCTTTCCCCGCATTGGCATCCAAATAGGAGAAGTGCCACGCTGTTATGATAATTGAGCCCGGGCCAAGCGCGGAATCACCGGAAATGAAGGGTTAAGAAACGTGAAATCAGTAAGCTTCGTACTGGGGTTATGGGCTTTGGGCCTGCTGATGCTGAGCCAGCCGGCTCGAGCGGGTCAAGATCCAGCTTCCTCCTCACAAAATGGCATTTCCTCCGCCGGCCAAACCGCAACCGCGCAAGCGGACGCGAGGATCAGCGGCCGGGTCGTGGATCCGACCGGCGTCGGCGTGGCCGGAGCTGCAGTAAACCTTTCGAGCGGCAATCAAGCCGCTCAACAAGCCGTGACCGATAGCGACGGTCGTTTTGCGTTCGCTCACGCGGAACCGGGGCCGATTCATTTGACCATTACGTCGGCCGGTTTTGCGGAGCAGGAATTCAGCGGTAGCGTACAGTCCGGCCAGCCGCTGGAAGTTCCGCAGATCACTTTGCCGCTCGCCACTGTCAACACCGAAATACGCGTGGTGCCGCCGCAAGTCATCGCCGAAGCCCAGATCAAGGAAGAAGAGAAGCAACGAGCGCTTGGATTCATCCCGAACTATTACGTCAGCTATGTTCCCAACGCCCAGCCCCTTGCGCCTCGGCAAAAATTTGAATTGGCGTGGAAAACCATAGTGGACCCGGTCACGTTTGGAATCACCGGTGCCGTAGCCGGAATTCAGCAGGCTCAAAATGATTACAGCGGCTATGGGCAGGGAGCGGATGGCTACGCTAAGCGTTATGGCGCAGCCTACGCCAACGTAGTGATCGGAACCATGATCGGCGGCGCTATCCTGCCGTCGCTCTTCAAACAGGATCCGCGCTATTTCTATAAAGGAACCGGCAGCAAGAAATCGCGGCTAATGTATGCACTCGCAACTTCTGTGATTTGCAAAGGCGACAACGGGCACTGGCAGGCGAACTATTCCGGTATTCTCGGAGGCCTGGCGGCTGGCGGGATTTCGAATCTGTACTATCCCGCAAAAGACCGCGACGCCGGACTGGTATTTCAGAATGCGCTCATCGGCATCGGCGCGACTGCGGCCGCGAATATCCTGCAGGAATTCGTCGTTCGCAAATTGACTCCCAATCTCCCGGCGCACGATCCGGCCAGCGGCAGCACCGGTAGCGGCGGCAAATCGCATAGCTTGGTGGGCCGTGCCTTCAGCTCCCTCAGTTCACTGGTGCGAGAAGGCGACTGAAGCGCGTCCCTTGGTACTGCTTCCGTTTTCGGGCCAGCTCGCGTTCAATAGAGGATGGAGGGCAAGAACGCGCCGGACGGTGTGTTATAGAGTCCCAGGCTCATTAGCGTCATTGGTTCCACCACGCGTAGTCCCTGTTGCAGGCACCAGCGAAATAGTTCCGTGTTCCGTGTAGGCAATAAAAAGCCTGGTCCCGGAAAGGCCGGTGATGCGCCGATAAGCGCTTGTAAGTCCAGGTTGCCCTCGGCGACCGTGTGGCCAAAAAAACCGACCAGCGACGAGTAACCGCTGATCCGGCCGCGGTTTTCAACTACCGACGCGATTCCCTGGCTGATCGCATCGAGCAATTCACCGGAGCGGTGATGTCCGTGAATCCGATGGCAAAGTGCGTTGCAAGCTTCGAGATCGGCGGCCTTCGCGGCGCGAACGCTTAAGCCCGGTGCAACGACGTTCAGCGCGGGGCCCTGCATGACTACCAGCGGCTCGCGAATATCGAAACCGAGCTTCGCGTAAAGTGACAGCGAGCGGCCGTGAAACGCCGCCTGCACCAACCGCACTCCCGCGAAATTCTTCTCGGCGGCGCGGGCCATCACCGCCAGCATCAATTGCCGTCCGGCGCCAACGTTTTGAGCTGCAGGATTTATCGTGATCGGACCCACGCCGGCGATCGCCGTGCGCTCGTCGAGGCAGTTGCTTCCGATGATTTCGCCATTCTGCTCGGCGACTACACAAAAGAATCCCGGATGGGAAAACAACATTGCCAAGAGTTGTTTACCTGCTTCGGGCTCGGGCAGATCAGGCGGAAAATTGTGCTCCCTATTGACTGTGGCAAAGGCGTTGTAACAAATCTCGCCGCAGGCGTCGGCATCAGCCCGTGTGGCGCGGCGAATCACCAGAGAATCCGGAGCGGTGGCGGGAGCGGTCATTTCTTCTTCTGTGCTCGATTCGGTTACGGCAACGGCCAAGCCCCGGTGTCGCCGGAGGTGTAAAAGTCCTGTCGATTATATGTCCAGCCGGCAGCCTCGGGGCCAAGCAAATATTCTTGTACAATATTGCGTTCGGGGTGAGCTCAGGAGACCAATAGAAATGTCCACGAAGATTGCAAAAGTCCACGCGCGCCAGGTGCTTGATTCGCGCGGGAATCCGACCGTTGAGGCGGATGTGGTTCTGGAGGGCGGCGCGTCGGGCCGGGCCGCCGTTCCCAGCGGTGCTTCCACCGGTGAACACGAAGCGCTCGAACTGCGTGACGCTGATAAGAGTAGGTATCTCGGCAAGGGCGTGCTCAAAGCTGTTGCCAACGTAAACGGAGAAATCGCCAAGGCTGTGGCGGGACTTGATGCCACTGATCAACGCGGGCTCGACCACAAGATGATCATGCTGGACAACACGCCAACCAAATCCCGGCTGGGCGCCAACGCGATTTTGGCGGTCTCGATGGCCGCCGCTCGCGCAGCCGCAGTCGCCACCAAACAGCCGCTCTACAAATACTTGGCAAAATATTCCAGCGATCGTAACGCCAACCTGCTGCCTGTTCCGATGATGAACATCCTGAACGGTGGCGCGCACGCCGACAACTCCGTGGACTTTCAGGAGTTCATGGTCATGCCAATTGGCGCGCCGGGCTTTTCCGAGGCCCTGCGTTGGGGCGTGGAAGTCTTTCATGCGCTGAAGGCCGCGCTGAAAAAGCACGGTTACTCCACAGCTGTCGGCGATGAAGGCGGATTTGCTCCCAACTGCAAATCCAACGAAGAAGCCATCCAGATCGTTCTGGAAGCGATTGGCGCGGCTGGCTACAAGCCGGGCGAACAGGTGAGCATAGCGCTCGATCCGGCGTCCAGCGAGTTCTACGACAAAGCCAGCGGCAAGTACGTTTTCAAGAAATCCGACAAGAGCGCGCACTCTTCTGACGAAATGGCTGCTTACTGGACTGGCTGGACGGAAAAATATCCCATCGTTTCGATCGAAGACGGGATGGCCGAAGACGACTGGTCAGGCTGGAAATCGCTTACGCAATCCGTCGGAACAAAATCATCCAGGAAAAAAATCCAGCTGGTCGGTGACGATCTGTTTGTCACTAACACCGAACGACTCTCGCGCGGCATCAACGACGGCATCGCCAACGCCATTCTGATCAAGCTCAACCAGATCGGCAGTGTCACGGAAACCATCGACGCCATTGAACTGGCCCGTAAGGCCGGATACAACTCGATCATTTCGCACCGCTCCGGCGAAACCGAAGACACCTTCATTGCCGATCTTGCCGTCGCCACCGGCGCGGGCCAGATCAAGACCGGTTCAGCCTCGCGAACCGACCGCATCGCCAAGTACAACCAACTGCTGCGCATCGAAGAAGAGCTGGGCGGCGCCGCGCGTTTCCCGGGCAGAGCCATTTTTTCCTAGGCCACTGATGTCGGGCGCAACCGCGATGAAGGGATTTCGCGAACGGTTCGGCGAGCCCGCGGACACGCCCGCGCTCGTCGCCTTAATCAACCTTGCGTTTCGTCCGGAACAGGTGGCCATCGAAGGCGACCGCATCAACGCCGAAAAACTCCAGCCGTTTTTTACCAATGGAAGATTTCTGGTGCTCGAGGATGCGGACGGCCTCGCTGGCTGCGTCTATGCCGAAGTGCGTGGCAGCCGCGGCTACATCGGCCTTCTTGCGCTGCGGCCCGAGTTGAAGGGCCGCGGTCTCGGCCGCCTGCTAATGGCGCGTGCCGAAGATTTTCTTTCCGTCGCTGGCTGTATGGCGGCCGACC
>Ga0247661_1000156_pt1 | contig 12598 bp, 8 predicted proteins | sample CNK02_metaG_FD_182799 | JGI IMG/M metagenome (GOLD analysis project Ga0247661, IMG submission 182799) | Soil microbial communities from Purdue University Martell Research Forest, Indiana, United States - CNK02 | ecosystem: Environmental > Terrestrial > Soil > Temperate forest > Bulk soil | place...
GCGGAACGCTACGCGGCGTTTTGAACTCGGGTCATCGTCGCGGGGGCAAGGTTTCGTGCTGCGTGGGTCAGGGCGCAAACATCAAGTACCAGGATTTCTCGACATTCTGCCCGAAGGCAATTGCAGGCATCGGGACGCTGCCTGATACCGTAAGCGACCGCGCAATTCCGATTCGGCTCAGACGCGCAATTCGCGACGAGAAGCCCGAGCGATTCCGCCGCCGCTGCATGGAGGCCGACGCCGCGAACATAAGGGAGCAGATTGCTAAATGGTGCTCCGCAATTGGCGAGCGACTGCCCAGTGCCCGCCCAGATCTACCGGAGAGACTGACCGATCGGCAGCAAGATGGGGCAGAGCCTTTGCTGGCAATCGCGGATGCAGCCGGCGGGGAGTGGCCGCATGTCACGCGCCAAGCGCTGGCGGAATTGTTCGACCAGGCCGAACGGCGTGACGGCTCGCTAGGGGTTCAGCTTCTCACCGACATTAAGCATCTGTTCGAGGCATATAGCGTGGAGCGGCTTTCCTCGGCAGAACTGACAGATGCACTGGTGGAAATCGAGACCTCACCGTGGAGCGAGCTTTTGCAGGGGAGGCGTCTAACCACGCCAACGCTGGCGCGATTGCTCAAGCCGTTCGACATCTCTCCTCAATGCATCCGTATCGGCGAAAAGACGCCGAGGGGATACTTGCAGGAACAATTCCAAGATGCGTTCGCGCGCTACGTGCGGAGCGAAGATTCCCAGCCCTCTCCCTTCTCTCGCGGTCAGACCGCAACAGTGCAACAAGGGCCTAGCGATGCGGTTCCCAGCTATGCTCCAAAGTGCAACAACGACCGTGATGTTGCGGAGAAGAAACGCCAAAAACCCAATGACAATACGGTTTGTTGCGGTGTTGCACCGCAACAGCCATGGATAGGGGGCATCACGGAAGAGCTATGAACGTGAGCCAGGTTCTAAAAGAAATTGAGGCTGCTGGAGTGGCAGTTAGGCTAGAGGAACGGATCAGCATTTGGTTTCCCGGGACCGAGCACCGCGAAAAGCTTATCAGGCAGCTTGTATTTCTCCGCGAGCGCAGGGAGGAAGTAGCCAACTTGCTGCGATCGCGAGGAACAGTCCCGGCGATGCCACCGGGTGTCCGCTTGCTCTCGTGGAACTTAAAAGAGCCTCCGGTGGCAATCGAAGCCAGCTCCGTTGTCAGTGATCCCGCGAAGTTTGCTGGCAAGACCTTGGAACAGCTGGGACATTCCCTTAAGAATCCCAGACGTTGGGTGGGCTGGAGCGTTCCACAGCTGATTGACCGGCTTGCTCAAGTTGGCGTGGTTGTCGTTCTTAGATCAGATACTGATGGTTACTCGATGGGAACGGGAGGCGATGGGGCGGACAGAGCTGGCACTGCGGAAGCGCAACCAGCGACCTAAACGCGCACGTCGTCTCCCGTCCCGCCCATGTGCGCGGAAGGGAGAAAACTTCGGGGGTCTGGGGGCGGAGCCACCAGCCTAGGATGGGTTGCTCATGGTGAGAGTGCGACTCGCATTTGCCGAGCGACTGCGAAAGGATGCCCAGAAAGAACCGACTCACACACGGGGAAGCCGCTGGTGAGCCAACAGATGATGGATAGCCGGTGGGGGGTTCGCGAGAGTGGCGCAGGGATACCCTCCGTGATGGAGTGCTTCGTGTTAATACCGAGCCAAATCTACTCTGCTAGCTGTAAGGTAACTCTGCTCTGTCAGCTGTAAGTCACCCTGCTTCGCTAGCTGTAAGGTAATCATGTGAGCCAGCTAGCTCAACCTGAATGTTGGACTAAAATCGTCCTACTCGTCTGTGGGACACTTAGCCGGATCGAAGGGACTCTCCGGAATGCTTGAACTTTTTCGGTACAGCTCAAAAAAACCGGTTTGATCCGCTGGCTTCAACACCCTATAGGAACCGGCAATGACGTTGTTTGTGATTGTGCCTTGAATTTGTCGCGCCTTCCGCAGAAGGAGGTCCGAGTAGAAGTTGCTTGAACTTGGTTCGAGGCAGGCTTACTGTGCCGAACATCGAGAGTCGCTGCAATCAACTAAAACTCGGACATCCTCAACAACGACATTTCCGCCCATCTACGCGACTAGCGTTTGCACAGTGTTCAGACAACAGCAGCCTCTACTCTCTAGACCGGCTATTCCTGCGTCCCACCACGAGTGAACTGGCTTTAAGATGGGAGCCAACTCTACCAGTTCGCGTTTACCAGGCACTTGAACATAGGAATGCGCCGGTACAGAGAATATGTGCAAAAAGGAACAGACCGGCCAACTCTGGCGTAATAGTCTCTTATTCTCTTAACAAGGCTATTGGATGAGGAGAGAAACGCAATGCAGATAAGTCTGTTCACAAACGGGAAGACAAATACCAAATCGGTGATGAAAGCCAGCATCTCTCTGGCTGTGGCGGCGGTGTTGCTGACAGCGGCCCTCACGGTCGCGGCAGCGGTGCAGAAGCAGGTACCCTTTAAAGGCTCCCTACAGGGACACGAGACCGACACACCCCAGGGCGGCCCTCCCCCCACCACACTAAACGTCGATGGTAGTGCTACGGGAATTGCTACCCACGTCGGTCAATTCTCATTCAGCTATCAGCTTACTGTGACACTCGCGAACGGCACCGCAACAGGCACTGCTCAATTGTTCGCTGCCAATGGGGACAGTATCTTTACGACGGTTGCCGGATCGAGTGAAATGACGGGGACACCAGGCGTCGCTAGCATTACGGAAATTAACACCATTACGGGTGGTACGGGTCGATTCTCCGGAGCGGAAGGGACTTTCACTGTCGAGCGACTAGTAAACCAGGCAACGGGCTTCACCTCCGGTTCGTTGCACGGGACCATTACTTCCCCGGGTGCAGCGCACTGAGAACATTAAGCACCCACGCGGAGAAACGATGCCGAGTAAAGGTGTCGGGGACCCGTTTCGCCGCACTTGGCGCAGCGGTTAGTTCCACCACTAGGAATAACGCAGCTTCGGCTTCACCGAAACAACGACGTTTCCGCCCCTCTACCCGTTGAAATCATGGTTGTGGATTGCGGTGGGTTTACCGCTCCACTAACCCTAGCCACATCAGTCCTAGCGTCTGCACACTGTGCACACAACAGCCCCCGCTCCCTAGACCAGGCTATTCCCGCGCCCCACCACGAGCGACCTGGTTCAGAGATGGGAGCCAACTTTACCGGTTACCGCGTTCCCGGGACTTACGCGACCAGTGTCGCGGCGTAGGACGTGACACCCTTTCGTTCAAGTCGTCTAATAGGACCATGGGGAGCGATTCGACTTCATTTGCGTCGAAGACCGTTCGACGAGCGGCGGCTTATCTTTTTAGGGCAATATTGATCTGGTGCGTCGGGGCTTGCGGGTTGCCCAAGTCGCCCGCCGACCGGACCAAAGAGATTGGCAACCTGATGTCAACCTTGTATGAACGAGGGCAGTTCAATGGTGCCGTCCTCGTCGCGCAACAGGGAGATGTCATTTACCGCAAGGCGCTTGGAAAGGCGAACCTTCAGACAGCCACGAATTTCACTCCTGAAACACCTTCCGACATCGGCTCCCTTACGAAACAATTCACGGCCATGGCGATCATGATCCTCGCGGAGCAAAGCAAGGTCAGCTACGACGACCCTGTGTCGAAATACATCCCCGAGTTCTCCCGCTCCCTACGTGTCAGCAAAATTAGCGTGAGACATTTGTTGACCCACACGTCTGGAATCCCGGATTACGGTGATCTAGGGATCGACGACTCCAGACTTACACCACAAGGCCTGATCGCGATAATGCTGGGAAAGGAAGGTCTTTTCTCGCAACCTGGCCTGAAATACCGATACAGCAACCCGGGATATTCGCTGCTGGCAATCGTAGTGGAAAGAGTTTCCGGCAGAGCGTTCGGCGATTTCCTGGAACAGGAGATTTTCAAACCTGCCGGGATGCGCAACACTTTCGTCTATGACAGCCCGCGGAAAGGAAGCACGCGGGCAGCTATTGGCTACGACCAATTTGGACAAGTCGACGACAGCGGTCCGACAGCAATCCCTGGCGACGGCGGCATTTATTCAACAGTTGATGACTTATTCCAATGGGACCAGGCGCTCTACACAGATAAACTGGTGCGGCAATCTACGATGTCCTTAGCATTCACCCCCGGCAAAGTGGAAGAGGGCAATTCAAATTATGGCTTTGGATGGAATGTCGGGGAAGACGGCAACGACAAGTATGTCTGGCACACAGGCAGCCATGCGGGGTTCAGGGCATTTATCGAACGTCGGCTAACCAAGAGGGTCACGGTCATAATGCTGACGAACAAAGGGAACAGTAAACGCTTGGACATCAACGTCGCCGTTCAGAGCATCCTCGCGGACAAACCTTATGTTTTGCCAAAGCAGTCCGGCGCAGAGAAACTGTACAGAACCATCCATGAGTCGGGAATCCAGGCTGCAATGCGAATGTTCGATTCCCTCAAAAATAAGAAAGATGCCAACTACGACCTGGGAGAATCCGAGTTGAACACGCTCGGGTACCAGTTGCTTTACAGAGATAAAAGGCCAAGCGACGCAATCGCGATTCTTAAGTTGAATTCAACGGAGCATCCGAAGTCTTCCAACGCCTTCGACAGCTTGGGCGAGGCGTACCGGAACAACGGCGACAAGGATCTCGCTATAAATAGCTATCAAACCGCTGTCATACTAGACCCTACAAATGGCCATGCGGCGGAAATGTTAAAGGAGTTGAAGTAGCCGGAACATCGCCCGCTCACGGTGGTCTGGAGTCAGTTGTGCCTGGTTTGTCGCATTACCGGAATGTTGGAGGCTGTAGACATTTCCGCGAATGTCGACGCCGATCGCGGCTGCGGATTTCTCATACAGCCCTTGCGCGGCAATCTGCGCGAGGAGTGGTGAAGCCGCAAGCATTTTCATGAAGCCGCGGCGGTCTGAGTCGTTTCCTGAGGGCATGGGTCTCCTCCGAAGGTGGAGCGAATTGGTTTCACAAAGTATCTCTAAGGACGCGCCATATTGCGGAGTTCGGGAGAAATCGCGAAGGCTCTCTCGAACTCGGCACGTGATTCCACGTCCTTGCCTTGCTGTTGAAGAGCTAAGCCCAGATTGTAATGGGCTTCGGCGTAGCCCGGCTTCATGCGAACGGCCTGCGAAAATTCTGTTTGCGCTCCAGCGAAATTTCCCGATTGCAAATACACCAGACCCAGGTTGTTGTGCGCTTCGGCGAAACTTGGTTCGCGGCGGATTAATTCGCGAAATATGTTGGCGGCCGCAGCTGTGTCGTTCTTCTGGCTCAGGACGAGGCCGAGTTGCACGCGCGCATCCGTGTATTTAGGATCAAGGCTAACGGCTTCGGTGAGTGCAGTAGCCGCTTCGTCGAAGCGCCCGAGCTGGGCGAGCGCGAGCCCTAAATTGTAATGGGCCTCGGGAAGATCTGGATCGGACAGAACAGCCTGTCGAAATTCTTCTAAGCCACCCTCACGGTTGTTCTGCCGCCAGAGCAGGAGGCCCAGACTGGAATGGGCTTGCGCATAATCGGGCTTTAACTCCAGCGCGTTGCGGTAGCCCGCGTCGGCCTGCGCGATATCGCCTTTGCGTTCCCAAGCAACGCCGAGATAATAGTAGCCTGTGGGCAGTTCGGGGCTCTGTTCGATGGCCTTTCGGAAAAGCGACAGTGCATCGTCGAACTTTTCACGTTTCAGCGATTCGACGCCTTGTAAAGTGAGCATCTTTGCCTGTGCAAGGCGAGCACGGAATTCGTGCAACGCGTTGAGTTCATCAAGTTCTTTCTGCCCCACCTCTGATTTGCCTTGCGTGCGCAATGCGATGCCCAAGTTGTAATGCGCCTTCTCGAAATCGGGCTTGAGAGCAATTGCCTTTTGCAAGGCTACGATAGCGCCCGTCGTATCGCCGGCGTTCTTTAGCTGCATGCCGAGGTCGCACTGGCTTTCGGGGTCCTTCGGGTCCAGTTGAACCGCGCGGCGAAATTGCGCGAGTGCAGCGGTAGCATTGCCTTGGCGGCGAAGAGTCACTCCAAGCAGCCTGTGCGCGGGCGCCAGGCGCGGATTAAGCGCCAAGGCGCTGCGAAACTCGGCCGCGGCGCCAACCAGGTCCCCGACCTGGCCTTGAACAACTCCAAGTTCGAAATGCAGTTCTGCGGTCGGCTTGAGGGTGAGTGCGCGTCGCAACTCGCTTTGTGCCAGTGCCCAGTCGTTCTGCTGGGCGGCGACACGCGCCAAAAGACGGTGCGCATTAACATTTCTTGCGTCGAGCTCGACGGTAGTCTGCAACTCCTTCCGCGCCGCGGGCAAATCATCCAAATCGAGCCAGGTGGCTCCTAAACCGAAGTGCGCGTCAGCCCACGATGATTTGAGGCGAATTGCGCTCTCAAATTCGTCCACTGCTAGTCGATTATCGCCTTTATATTTCAATGCCAGGGCAAAATTGTAGTGAGTGAGAGCATCATTCGGCTCGAGTTCAAGCGCGTGTCGGTAATTGGAAACCGCGTCATCCCAGGATTTTGCGTGCGATGCTTCGATCGCCCGCTGCCGGTACTGCTCGGCGGTTTGTGCGGATGATGATTGAATGAGTACAACGCCGAGGGCCAAAACAAGTATCGTCCTCCGAGCTTCTGAGGCACGTCGTGACTTGCACAGGGCCGTTCCCATGCTCCCTATGCTAGAAGAGAACGGCCAGGAAAACGCGAGAAATTGTGCAGTGCAGACCCAAGGTGTCTCCGTCACCAGAATAATTTGGCACTGATCTAGGCGATACGCAAATCACGCGACCGTGACAACTGCCACACTTGAGCGGCTATGTTAACTCGAGGCGGTCAAATTGCGCGCGTTTACAAATATTAAGGAACTCGGGCGACTCGCAGAGGCGAGGTTTTCCTTTAATCGTGGTCTGCTTGGAGCATCGAAGACTTTCGAAAATATTGAAAGTGATATTTCCTTTATCGCCGGTGCCCAGCGTGCTCAGCAGTTCGCCGAAAGCCGACCGCCTGGCCTCCGCACAAGCCGTGACTTGGCTTGCGGCTCACCAAGCGACGCAACTTTTCTTAGTTCTTCCATGCGCGCACCACTTCCTTGACTCGAGCGCACCCTCCCTACGCCAGATATTCGCTGGTGGGAGCAAACGCGGCTCGGCCCTAGGGGACTTTGCGATCCGATGCCGGCCATGCAAAATCACGCGATTCCGCGACCTCCCTCCCGGCGCGGCCGTACTAGCAGGCGGCGCAGTTGGCGGATTGTCAAAAGCAACCGCTACGCGGCCCCCATCTGTTCCAAATGTTTCTCAACCTCGGTGCAACTTCGGCCGGTCCCGTTACTTGCCCTCAATTCGCTCCGATTTCACCCCTCCGCCGCAAGAAACCGGATAACTCTGCTTTGCACCAAGCGGACATTTCTCACCTTTCGGTTACACCCAGCAAGAGTGCCTTGACTTCCAGCAGGCTACATCCTAAACTCCGCGGCCAAGCTGGGGGTGACTCATGAGGGAGCGTGCTGTTCGCCTGTTTTTAATCGTTTTAACCATTTTGACATATGCCGACGTTTCGTACGCCGACGTAACCGGCTCCATCCTGGGAGTGGTGCACGACCGCTCTCAAGGGATGGTCGCCGGCGCGCAACTGGTCGTGAGAAACCCCCAAACGAACTTCACACAGGAAACCATTTCCGGTTCGGACGGCTCCTATCGGATTTTGAGTTTGCCGGTTGGGACCTATGAGCTGAGCGTTAAAGCGTCCGGATTTCGCCCGTTTGTTCTGACCGGGATTGAAGTGAAGGTGAACGATCAATTGCACCTGGATGTGACCCTCGACGTAGGAACCGTGACAGAGCAGGTCAGCGTGGAAGCCAACGCGGTGCAGGTGCAGACCGAAACCACCCAACTCGGCGACGTAATCGACTCCAAGAAGATGCAGGCTCTCCCGTTGAACGGCCGCAGCTACATCGACCTGCTGGGACTGCAAGCGGGCGTCGCCCCTGGCAACTCTGGAGCGGCAATCCAGCAGGACCGCCCGGTATCGGGCAACTTAAATCCCGGTAACATCTCTGTGAACGGCCAGCGCGAAACGGCGAACGCCTTTCTGGTAAATGGCGGAGATGTGAGCGAGGGGCGCAATCTCGGCGCCGGTTTGGTACCGAATCTGGACTCAGTAGAGGAATTTCGACTGATTACCAATAGTTTCGACGCCGAGTATGGCAAATTCAGTGGCGCAGTGATGAATGCGATCACGAAATCTGGTACCAACAGCTTTCACGGTGACGTCTTCGAGTTTTTGCGCAATGACCAGCTCGATGCAAAGAACTACTTTACATCGGGCAAGTCGGAATTGCGGCGCAATCAGTTTGGCTACACGTTCGGCGGACCAATCTTGAAAAACCGCTTGTTCTTTTTTTCGGATTATCAAGGGACGAGGCAAGTGCAGGGAGCCGAAACGGGACTTGTAACCGTACCGACACCTGCTCAGCTTAGCGGCAACATTGACCCAGGGGCGTTCATGACGACCGACTCCAATGGAGATCCGATACCGACGACAGTCGATGGTGCGTACTGGGCACAGGTACTTTCCACGCGACTGAACGGCCAACCCGTTACGCAAGGCGAGCCTTACAGTTTTGTTGGTTGCACGACGGTAGCTCAGTGCGTGTTCCCTGGTGGCACGATTCCAACGACGGCCTTCGCGGCACCGGTTGCTAGTTACCTTCCGTTTATTCCTACACCGACACTACCAGGAGACACGAACAACTATTCGAATAACAGCCAGAAAAATGTAACAAATGACGACAAGTTCGGGGAGCGCGTTGATTTCAATAATCAAAAGACCGGGAACTGGTCGTGGTATTACCACTTAGATAATTCACATCTTGATTATGGGCTGCCCGGTGATTTTCCGAGTGTCCCGGGCTTCCCGACAACTACGCCTTCGCGAGCTCAACAGTTCGTGATGAGTAATGCGAAGACTTTTGGAGCCACAGCAGTGAATGAAGCGCGGTTCAGCTTTTTCCGGACGGTGCTGCACCTGGACAATCCGGCCGGAAGTTTCGCCGACCTTTCGTCGCTGGGTTTTATCACTGGAGAGGGCACGCTTGGCATTATACCCTTGGCCGGATATAAACAGTATTTGCCGCAGATCACCTTTAGCAACATCAACTTGAATCTTGGTGTGCCTACGCTCAATACCTTCCAACCCAATACGACGTACATGGTTGGCGACGTGTTTTCGAAATCGGCCGGTAAACATACATGGAAGTTCGGAGGGGAGTTCCGCTACTTTCAAATCAACGAGCGCAACTTCGCGAGTCCGAACGGGCAATTCGTGTTTGATGGTTCAGTTACGGGAAGCGACATTGCGGACTTCCTCCTGGGCGCAACATCCAATAACGGCGGCAATGGTCCTTATACCCAGGCCGCCGAGCAGCTCCTTGATTCGCGCACCCGTTATGGTGGCGCTTTCGTTCAGGATACCTTTAAAGTCAAGCCTAATCTTACTCTGAATCTCGGCCTGCGCTGGGAAGTGAGCATGCCGTTTTACGATACACAAGGGAAGATTCAGACTTGGGTTCCCGGACAGCAGTCCACAGTCTTTCCACTTTCTCCGACGGGCTTGGTATTCCCGGGTGATAAAGGCATCCCGAAAACTCTCGCTCCCACGGATTACAACAACTTCGCTCCGCGCATAGGGCTGGCTTATTCACCAGGATTTAGCGACGGAGCTCTGGGCAAGATCTTTGGAGGCCCGGGCAAAACCAGTGTTCGAGCCGCTTACGGCATCTATTACACCTCGATAGAGGACCTGAACCTATTCTACGAGGTCGCGGATGCGCCGTTCGGATTGTATTGGACATCACCGGTGTCGGTAATGTTTAACGAACCGTTCCGGATTCGAGCCAACGGCCAGTCGTTAGGACAGCGTTTCCCTTTCACCGCCCCGATTCCGGGCGACCCAAAGAACGCAACACTAGACTTCGCGGTCTACGAGCCAATGAACTATTTTCCGGGCTACAACAAGCGCAACGTGTTGCCATACGGACAGCACTTCAATCTGTCGATTCAACGTGAGCTCAGCAAGTCAACGGTACTGACGCTGGCGTATGTCGGAACCTCCGGACATCACCTGATTACGCAAAACGAAGCCAACCCGGGCGATGCGGCTTTGTGCATGCAGCTCAACGCAGAAGGAGCCTTGGATACGACGTCTGGGACAGTAGGCTGCGGGCCGGGCAATGAGAACGATGTTTTCCAGAGGCCGGGTGGCTCGTTGGTTTACAGCACCAGGATCCGCAGCAGTGCATATCCATACCCGATCCATACCTCGAACTTCTGTCCTGAGTCGGCTCTGCAGGTGTGTTTTGGCTCGGGAAACACCAACACGTTGACCACCGCCAACTCCATCTACCACGCCGCACAGGTCACGGTGGAGCGAAAGGCCACTGACGTAACCTTCCTGGCAGCCTATACCTTCTCCAAAGGCATAGACGATTCCTCGGCATTCGGCGACCTGGTGAACTTCCTGAATCCCAAGCTGAGCCGCGGACTGTCAACTTCCGATGTAACTCACAATTTCGTTGCGAGTTTTATTTGGCTCATGCCATTCGACCGACTTTTCCCGCGCGGGCCGAAACGATTGACCCAAGGCTGGCAGGTGCAGGGGATTACGCGGTTCGCAACGGGTTTTCCCATCCAGATGAACGAATCCGACGACGACGCATCGCTGACAGGCTCGAGCACGGACCTGCCCAATCGGGTAGGTCCGGTCAAAATAGTCGATCCCCGCAACTCGAACCCCGATTGTCCTAGCGAGGACGGCACGGGATGCTACTTCCTGCCGAGTGCATTTGAGCCAAACACGATACTAGGAACATTTGGCACTGCGAACCGACGCTTCTTCCACGGCCCGGGATTCAACAATACGGATTTCGGCGTGTTGAAGCACACCGCAATTAAAGAGAATATGGCTTTCGATCTGCGCATCGAATTCTTCAACATTTTCAACCATGCGCAGTTCATGAATCCCTCGGGTAACATCAACGACTCGAGCTTCGGAATCGTGACGAATGCGCGCGATCCGCGTATCGGGCAGGTCAGTTTGAAGTTCTACTGGTAGACTGTAACGTGGGAGAGCATCTGATAAATCGGGAGCGGGTGCGACGATTGGACCTGCTCCCGTTTTTTATTTCCGGCGACAGGTCCGACTCTACTGGATGCTGTTTCTCCTTGTTCTCGGATTAATCCCTGCAGTGCCTTGCCATGGCAGACGGCTGAGGAATATGAGAAACGGAATCCAGAAGCGTTGCTGCTGGCCGTTCATCGGTTGGTCGGTCTGCTTCCAGCTGCGCAGAAAGAACAGTTTCTCCAGCACGTTATAGCGAGCCCGTGAAGTCAGAATTCCCCAAGTGAGAGCGAAAGCGTCTCTCCCGCGAACCTTATCAACAGCTACGTCAGGAAATTCTGCGGCCCGTGAACATCGAACTCACGGCTGAAGACCTTCGTCAACTAGACCAAGCCACTGCGAATATGGCTATTCAGGGGGCTCGTTACCCGGAGCACCAGCAAAAGATGGTCGGTCGCTGAAGAATCGTGCAGGGCTTCCCAACTCCCGATTAGTCGCGAAACCGGTAAGTTCCCGGCTAGTACCCATATGGACGGTTTCGTCGTTAATCAGGAGGTAGCCAACGAATGGAATGACGCCAACTTTTTCCGGGCACATTTTCTATCCCTTTGGTGTCTATTTGGAGGGAGAAACATGCTACCCCGCCTCGCTTTGGTGCTTGCGCTTCGTCAACGCTCCTAGTAGCGACCGAGAAAAAATCGATTCCCAACTGCTGTACGTCAAGCGCTGAGAAACTGTCACCAAAACAGGTAAATACCCTGCTGGACAAAACAGAACCTATTCAAGGTCTTTGCCTCGGTCACAATCTCCACATAAAGGGGACCATCGCGTTGGACATGTTGCTGCTGAAAATTCTAGCTCTCGAACCGATGAGCGACTTCGCCGTGAGTCAGCGGTTAAAGCAGGTGTCCGGCGACGTGTTGCAAGTGAGCGACGGGTCGTTGTACCCGGCTCTGCACAAATTAGAACAAGAGGGGTGGATCACAGCCGAATGGAAGACGTCCGAGTATGGCCGGCGCGCGAAATATTATTCGCTCACGCGGCTCGGGCGGCGAAAGCTCGAAAAAGAGCAAGACAACTGGGACAGACTTTCGAGCGCCATTTCGCGGGTTATTAAGCTTAAACAGGCGTGAGCGTCGCGCAGCGCGAACAGGAGGTCCGAGATGCGACCGGAGCATTGGTTGTTCACGATTCCACTGCGGCTCCGGTCCTTGTTTCACAGGGCGGAGGCGGACGAGCAATTGGACGACGAGTTGCTCGCCCACCTCGAACGAAAAACCGAGGAATACGTTGCAAAAGGGATGACGCGAGAAGAGGCGCACCGCCGTGCGTGTCTTGATATCGGTGGTATCGAACAGACTAAAGAGAAATGCCGCGACGCACGTGGCGTGGACTTCATTGAGACGACAATCCAAGACTTCCGCATTGGGCTTCGTATGCTGCGGAAGGTGCCCTTGTTCGCCG
>Ga0247661_1000159_pt1 | contig 12548 bp, 5 predicted proteins | sample CNK02_metaG_FD_182799 | JGI IMG/M metagenome (GOLD analysis project Ga0247661, IMG submission 182799) | Soil microbial communities from Purdue University Martell Research Forest, Indiana, United States - CNK02 | ecosystem: Environmental > Terrestrial > Soil > Temperate forest > Bulk soil | place...
GAATCACCTGACGCAAGTGTGACACAAAGAAAGGATTCCGGCGAGCGCCAGCACGCGCCGGAATCCGAAGACGAACCGAGGTATGTCAGAAAATAATCTTCAAGCCAAACTGCATGTTGAACGCTTCGCCCGGCCCGATGCCCGGGGCGCCGTTCCAGTCGCCAATCGTATCGGCGGTGATGCCGAGGCCGCTGCCATTGGTTGTGCTTGGCGGCGCCAGGTTGACGCGGTTGAAGAGATTGAACATTTCGATCCGCAATTGGGTGTTGATCCGTTCCGTGATCTTAGTGTTCTTCAGCACGGAGAAATCAACGGACGCATAACCGGGCCCGTAGAATGCATTGCGCCCGCTGCTGCCGAACAAGCCCGCCGCCGGATCGGCGAACGCCGACTGGTTGAGCCACGTAACACCGCCCTTGTTGAAGGCGTGCGAGACGCCCGCGTAGGGATCGCCAATAAGGTCGGCGCGCTGCGCGCCTTCACCCGTGCCGCTGGTGTCGTTCGATGAGAACACACTGAATGGCTGCCCGGTATGGATCGACACCAAACTGCTCAGTGCCCAGCCGTTCAACAAAGGCCGGAAACGCGAGGCGCTGGGCAGATCATAGTTGAGCACAGCAGTAAAGTTGTGACGGGTGTCGTAGTCCATGCTGCCGTAGTCGGCCTTCAAATTGAGGCTGTCCTGCGGAAGTGTGCCGCGATACTGCGTCATATCGTCGAGACCGTGCGCCCAGGTGTAGGTAAACTGGCTGGTGAAGCGATGCCACTCGCGGACCTTTAACACGGTTTGCAGGGAGCTGTAGTTCGAATTGCCGTTCGTAGCGATTTCATTGATCACTCCGAAGTCAGGGAATTGGGCAAAGTAGGGTCTTGCCGCCTGCTGCGCAGCATCGCTCGCATAGATTCCTGGCGCGGGCTGGTTGATATCGGACGTGGTCATGAGCCGGTGCCCTGTGCTGCCTACGTAGCCGATCTGCCAAAGCAGCGAATTGCCGAGCGACTTTTCGACGTTCAGGTTGTAGTTGTAATTGTATGGAGTGCGGAAATTCTGGCTAACGGAAAAAATGTTGTAAACCTGTCCGCAACCGCTGCCGGTAGCGCAATTCGTCGTGGATGGATTGAAGATCGGAACGCCAGAGGTGATGGTATATCCATTCGCCGGAATGGTTTGGACCGCGGTCGGTCCAGCGGGGTTGCCCTCAAGTCCGTTGGGTGCGCCGTTGGAAGGGCGGTTATCGAGGAACACGTTGAGGTTGGGCGTATCGAAGTAGACGCCAAAACCGCCGCGGATCACGAAGTCGCCGCGCTGGCCCACTTTGTAAGCGAAGCCCACGCGCGGCGAAAGATTGCGAAAGTTTTTCGGGTAAACGGTGTCAATTCCGTCGCCCTGGAACACCACGCCACCCTGGCCCGGGTCAAAGATCGAAAGGTCCTTTTCGCCGTTGCCTAAAGGTCCTTCATAGTCCCAACGCAGTCCGTAATTGAGGCTCAGTTTCTGGCTGACCTGCCAGGAGTCTTGCGCAAACAGCGCGAACGTTCTTACAAAAACCAAGCGAGTCGGATCGCCAACCGCGATGCTCGACCGCGCCACGTTGCCCGCAAGAAAGTCAGAGAGGGCTAGCACGTTGCTGTCTACGCTCGAGTCGCCCGCCCAAGGCCCTTGCGAACCGTCAAACACAAAATTGCCCAGTGCGTGGCGGTGATAGAACTCTTCCAACTGCGCGCGGCGAAATTCTCCACCGAAGCGAAATTGGTGCTTGCCTACGGTGTATGACAAAACGTCGGTAAGGTGTCCGGTGATATCTTCGCGGCCTTCTGGAGGCGTCAGACCGATGGCATCAAATCCGGTGATTGCAAGGTTGGGAGCTCCGGGCAGGTCAAATCCATTGTAAAGACTCAGACCGTAAGAGCTCAGATCAAAGTTGGCGTTGAAGTCGCTAAAAATCTGCCGGAAGTAGTTGACGCCCGCGAGAAGCTGGTTGGAGAATCGCGGAGAAAAAGTAGAGTTCCAAGCCGCTGCATAATTGGAAACGTGGAGCGGTGCTACTTCGTAGTAGTCCTTTACCGCGGAGCCGACTGGCGCCACCTGGTTGCCTTGCCCAATGAAGTAGTGGAAGGAAAACGTATTCTTGTCATTGATCTTAAAGTCGAGTTTGGCCAAGCCGTTGTAACTATAGCCATACTCCGGGTCGGGACTGGAATAGTTGTTCGGAACGGCTGCTCCATTCATGGCGTAGCTGGGCCATAGATTGGCGATCAAGTTTGCGGAAACTGGATTTTTGGATACGCCGAATTTCGCCATCTCGGCGAGTGCCTCCGCCTGATAATCCGCGGAGGGCTCGGTCGCCAAGCCGGGTAGTCCAATCACGAATTTCTGTTTTTCAAACGTGGTGAAGAAAAAGAGACGGTCCTTGATGAACGGCCCGCCAAAGGAAAAGCCGAACTGGTGGTTGCGGTTCTCCTTCTTCGTTTCGGAAAACGGAGAAGCCGCCGCGAACGCTTCATTCCTCACGTAGTAGTAGGCTGAACCGTGAAACGCGTTACCCCCCGAGCGCAATGCCAAGTCCACCGTGCCACCCGGGTTGCGGCCAGATTCCGGCGCCCCTTGCGTCTGTACCGTAAATTGATCGATCGAGTCGATCGGCAGGACAATGCCGGCGATGCCTAGCACGCCACCCTGATTTACAGCCGGAATGTTGTGCCACAAGTCGTTGTTGTCCACGCCGTCAATCTGCCAGTTCACCTGATTGGCGCGGGTGCCATTTAGCGAGCCAAACCCTCCGGCCGAATAGCCGCCGAATCCTGCCGACACACTGATAAGTTGCGTAAAGTCGCGGCCGTTCAATGGGAGTTCCTGCAAATCACTTCCGGTCACCAACGTGGTTTGCGTCGAGGTCGTGGTATCGAGCGTCAGAGCTGCCGCCGAAACTTCCACGATGGTGGACTGTTGCGAAATTTTAAGTTGCACCGCGAGTGTATAGATCGCTCCCTGCGCTACAGAAACGTTGTCCACTTCAAGCGTGGGAAAGCCCGCCGCCGAGACTCCTACTTTGTAGGATCCCACCGGCAAATCCTGAAATACAAACTGTCCGTCCGAGGTGGATTCGGTTGCGTAATCAATGGATGTAGCTTTGTTTGTAGCCTTGACATGCGCCGCAGGCACGACCGCTCCCGATGGATCGGTGACTGTACCGTTGATTGCTCCGCGGAAGGTCTGTGCATTGACTGGTAAGACGAACGCGAGTAGCAGAAAAAGACCGACGAACAATTGCTTCATAGTTTATAGATCCCCTCAATGAAACGATTTCGGCATTGCACCGTGTGTTTTCCCGCAAAACGATGCACCCGCTTTGCGTCGTGGTTTGCCACTTCGAAAGACACAAATCCCTCAGAGCATTTCTGCCCTTTGTTCGTTCGTGCGTTCTCTCGAATGCGTCGGCCCGAAAGCTGCCCAGGACATCCCGCCTGGAGTAGGGCGGAACGTCCGAAGGCTTAATTGGGGGAGTACCCAATAAGGGCCAATCTGGCCACCACAAGGTTCCGCGCAGAGTACGTTCAGTGCTCGCGAGTGTCCAACGCAAATTTTATATGGATTCGATTCGAATGCTGCGCACGTGAGAAAAAGCCGATACCGCCGATCGGAAAATCAATGCGGCGGCGTGGGGAAACAATTCCATGATTCAGACGGGCGGTTGCTCGCGGCGCAACGCAGCCGCTTTTCCGCCACCCGGAATCAACGCCCGCACGACCGCATAGAGCAGCGGAATAAAGATCAGGTTAAGCGAAGTCGCCGCGATCATTCCGCCAAACACCGTCGTGCCGACAGAAACGCGGCCCGCTTTGCCTGCCCCGGTGGCAAAAACGAGAGGCACAACACCCAGGATGAACGCCAGCGAAGTCATCAAGATCGGCCGCAGCCGGATGCGGGCGGCTTCCACCGCTGCTTCGACGATAGACCGCCCCTGCGATCGCAGCTGTTCCGCGAACTCCACAATAAGAATTGCGTTCTTGCTGGAAAGGCCAATCAGCATCACCAGCCCTATCTGGCAGTACACATTGTTATCCAGCCCGCGCAGTGCCAGCGCGCCCACCGCGCCCAGCAGCGCCACCGGCACAGCCAGCAGCACGATGAAGGGCAGCACGAAGCTCTCATACTGCGCGGCCAGGGTTAGGTACACAAACGCCAAGCCCAGCGCAAACAGAATGGCCGCCTTGCCACTCGATTCCAATTCCTCCAGCGAAAGTCCGCTCCATTCGTAGGTCATTCCGTTTGGCAGAGTCTTATTGGCCAGCGCCTCCATGTCCGCAATCGCCTGACCGGAACTGCGTCCCGGCGAGGGCGATCCATTAATTTCGGCGGAACGGAACAAATTGAAGTGGCTGATCACTTGCGGATTGGCCGTCTGTTCCACTCTTACAAAGTTATCCAGCGGGATCAGGCCGCCTTTATCCGACTTCAAATAGTATTGGTTGATGTCCTTGGGCTGCGAACGGTAGCGGCCTTCGGCCTGCACGTAAACGCGATAGGAGCGATTGTTGAAGTCGAAATCATTCACGTATACCGAGCCCATGTAGACCTGCAGAGCGTCGGTGATTTGCGTGAAGGGAACAAGCAAGCTCTTCGCTTTCTCGCGATCGATCTTCACCAGGTACTGTGGATCGTTCGCGGTGAAACTGGTAAACAGTCCCGTCAGCGTTCCACTGGTGTTCCCCTGACCAATCAATGCGTAAGCCGAATTGGCGATCTGTTGTACGGTGTTGCGGCCCAGATCCTGCACTTCAAACGTAAAGCCGCCAAAATTGCCGAGGCCCTGCACCGCCGGTGGATTGAACGGTACTACCAGCGCGCCCTGAATTTGCGAAAGCGGCCCGCGCATGCCCTGCAGGACTGTGGCGGCCGAATGCGCATCGCCTTTACGCGTCTCAAACGATTTCAGCGGAACGAAGACGATGGCCTGGTTCGAAGCGTTCCCGCTGAAACTGAAGCCCACTACTGAAAACGTTCCTTCCACGTCGGGATTCTCCAGCAACTCCTTTTCGATAGCGGTGCAGACCTTGCCGGTGTATTCGAGCGAAGCTCCCTGCGGCGCCTGCACCACCACCATCAAATAACCCTGATCGTCTTCGGGAATGAAGGCGGTTGGGACTCGCGTGTACACCCAATAAGTCAATCCGAGGGTCGCCAGAAATCCGATTACCGCGACCGCGCGCCAGCGCAGCACATGCTCCACTACGTTTTCGTAGGCACGAGTTCCAGCGTTAACGACATTGTTGAACCAGCGAAAGAAGAAGCCTTTGGCACGTTCGCGATGCTTGCCCAGAAAAATCGCGGAAAGGGAAGGAGTCAGCGTCAGAGCGTTAAACGCGGAAATTGAAACAGAAAAGGCAATGGTCAGCGCGAATTGCCGGAATAAAATACCCGTCGTGCCTGGAAACAACGCGACCGGAACGAATACCGAAACCAGCACCAACGACGTCGCAATCACAGCACCGGCTACTTCCTGCATGGCCACAAAAGCAGCGTTGTGCGGCTCGGTGATGCCCTCGGTGATGTGGCGTTCCACGTTTTCGATCACCACAATGGCGTCGTCCACCACCAAGCCGGTAGCCAGCGTGATGCCAAACAACGTCAGCGTGTTGATAGAAAACCCAAAAGCTTTGACGAAAATAAATGTTCCGACAAGAGACACCGGAATGGTGATTGCCGGAATGAAAGTGCTTCGCCAGTCCTGCAGGAAAATATAAATAACGATAATGACCAGGATGATTGCTTCGATCAACGTTTGCAGCACATCGCGGATGGACTGGCCGATCACCGTGGTGGTATCGAACGCCACCGCTACTTTCAGGCCCGGAGGGAAATTTTTCGAAAGGCGCACCAGTTCGGCTTTGGCCAGGCGGTCCACGTCCAGCGCGTTCGCACCGGGAAGCTGTGTCACGCCCATGCCCACGGCATCGTGGCCGTTAAACCGCAGAATCGAACCGTAATCTTCCGCGCCCAGCTCGGAGTGTCCGACGTCCTTCACACGTACTAGCGTTCCATCGAAGCCGGTCTTGACGACAATATTGTCGAATTCGGACGCTTCCGAAAGCCGGCCAACCGCACGGACACTAACCTGATAGGCCTGGCCCGTCGGCGACGGCGGCTGGCCAATCTGCCCGGCGGCGACCTGCACGTTTTGTTCTTGCAGCGCGCTCACGACGGTCGATGCCGTCAAGCTGCGCTGCGCTAACTTCGCCGGGTCGAGCCACAAGCGCATCGCGTACTTGCGCTCTCCAAAAATAATCACGTCGCCGACGCCGGGCACGCGCTTCAGCGCGTCCTTGATGTACACGTCAATGTAGTTGCTCAGGAACAGGCTGTCGTACTGGCCGTTTTCCGAATACACACCGCCGCCAAACACGAAACCACTAGTCTGCTTGGTAATAATGACGCCCGTGTTTTTAACTTCGTTCGGCAGGCGAGCCAGTGTCTGATTCACGCGGTTCTGCACGTCTACGGCCGCCAGGTCGATCGGGCGCGTCACTTGGAACACTACATTGATCTGACTGACTCCGGCGTTGCTGCTAGAGGAAGTGATGTACTTCATCCCTTGCACGCCGTTGATGGCCTGCTCCAGCGGGATCGTTACAGCTGATTCCACGGCTTGCGCGTTCGCACCGATGTAGGTGCTCGTGACAATCACTCGCGGCGGCGCCAGGTCCGGCAGTTGCGCAATCGGAAGTGTGGGAATCGAAATCGCGCCTGCCAGCACGATCACCATGGCGCAGACCGTCGCGAATACCGGCCGTTTAATAAAGAAATCAACGAACACTGAGAGGCTCCGTCACAAAAGACTGGGTTTCAGGGGTTGCTTGGCAAGCCCCTAGAAAAACAAGCTGTACTTGCCAACCCTGAGCAAACTTGTAGCGGCTGTGGCCCATAGCGACTCGGGAAACCTAGTTAGACGACTCTTTCGAATTAGCGGGCGATGCTTGTGCGTTCGCGGCTGGAGAAGACTGCTCCGTCACCGGCATGCCATCCTGCAAGAATTGCGTACCGGAAACGATCAGGTGGTCGCCTGGCTTGATGCCTTCGAGCACTTCGACATCGTTGCCGACGTTGTCGCCGATCTTCAGGAGTTTCTGGCGCGCCACCGTACCTTTGCCCTCGTTTGCTGAAACGAAAGCGAAGAATTGCCCGTTGATGCGGTTCATGCTCAGGAACGGAATCGTTGCGCCTTCGCGTTTTCCCCAGTTGACCTGCGCGCGCACCTGCTGCGAGACGCGCAATTTGACTTGTGAATTGGGCGCGGCGGCTTTGGCCAGCACGGTTTGCGTGTCGGAATCCACCTGCGGCGAAACGAACGTGACGGACGTATTGGCCAGCAGTGTCCCGCTTGGATCGAGCAGCTTGACCGGAAGGCCAAGCCGTAACGAGCGCGAGCGGTTCACCGGCACGTAGATGTAGGCCTCGAGCGCTCCGGGCTCGTCCACCGTGGTCAGCAGCGTGGTCACGGCCACGCGGTCGCCCATGCGCACCGGAATATCGCCCACGATTCCGTCCATCGGGGCAGCCACCGAATAATATTTCAGCTCCGCGCGCTGGGTTCGAACCTGCTCTTCCAATGCTTTCAGTTGCGCGATGGAAGAGTCATAGTTCGATTGAGCGGCGTCGAATTCCGCCTTGCTGATAACGCCCGCCTCAAACAACCGCTTCGACCGTTCGAACGAAATCTTAGCGAGCGCGACGGTAGCTTCCTGGGCTGCTCGCGAAGCTTCCTGGCTGCTGACCGTGGCTTCCTGCTTCAGCGGATCAATTTGCAGCAGCGGCTGGCCCGCTTTGACGCGGTCGCCTGACTTCACAAAAATCCGCACGATCTGGCCTTCCACTTGTGGATTGATGTTCGCTGAATGTCGCGACTTCAGGACGGAAAGATATTCCGTGGTGTCGGGTATAGTGACCGCTTTGACAGGCTGTACATGTACGGGCATGGCGCCGCCCGCCTGGTTCATAACGGGTGCCTTTTGCCCGCACCCCACCAGCGCGATCGCGGCTACGGCGCCAAACTTGAATGCCAAAGCGCGTAGATCCAGGCGCTGCCGGGCTGCGATGAACTTCTTCTTCGCGTCTGAATATAGAACTAGCATGCTGCCCCGGGTCTCCGTACTATTACGCTGAGTAATCCAAGAATGTTACGACATCAGCGGCATACGGCAAAGGAATGCGGGAAAGCGCCGCTCGCGGTCTCTTGGTTAGACGCCGTCCAAATTCAACGGTTACATGGTTTTACGCTCGCCCTGCAGTTCCTGTTCTGCATTTACGCTCGCCCCGCGGCCTTCTTGTACCGTTCCCCCCTGGCAGGCGCTCACGCCGCCCGTCATTAGTAAGACGTTCAAACCATACGCAAATCGACAAAGGCGCAAGCGTCGGCGTAGTACCCCGGCCCGCGAACTCCTGTTCAGGTGCGGCGTTGAGGTTCGGCTATTTCACTTCAGGCTTAGGGAAGATTCCTGGGAGGGTAGCGAACCGTAGGTTGGCGGATGGAAAGAGAGTATTCAGCCAACTAGTAAAAATCGCGAGGGTCAATGCGCTTGCCGGAGAGGCCCAGTTGCAGCACTTCCATATCCTCGGGCCGGTCGAAAACCTTTCCTGGGAACAGACGTTTGGTCAGGATCCGCACACCGCCGAACGCAAGCCCCAGCACCAGCGCCAGACCGCAAAACGCGAAAGTCCCCAGAAAGATGTTTTTCAACACCAGGATCCACGGCGGATCGGTCAGCGTGTGTGAAGGCTCATTCCACGTTACCTGCGTGCCGTAGTTGATCTCGTTGCGCAATTGCTGCGCCGCCTGTTCACTCAACGGCGAGAGCACTAGCGAAAGCAGAGACCCCCTTCGCTCCACGGTGGTGCTGGCCAAGTCGGGATTTGCTGACAGAATGGGTTGAATGTGGCGTAGGTGCTGCTCGGCTAGTTGTGGCGTCGGATAGTCGAGCAGCAGCAAGGTCTGGGTTCTGTTTCCCTTCAGCGCGTAACTCGCCAGCATCGCTTCGGCGCCGACAGGAAACCCGAGCTCACCGGTTAGCGGCGCAAACTTGTCATGCCTCAGGGCACCCAGCGCACTCTGGAACGCTGCTGGACCCATCGCATAGCGTTGCGTGCCCTGCACCATTCCTTCCTCCGGAAGAAATCCCCGAATCGGCGGTAGTGGCGACGCCATGGCCTTGACCTTAACCGGCTTAAGCAGCAGCAGTAAATCCGCGTCTGAGATGTTCTTAGGCGGCGAAACCGAAACCACGAAATTCCCGAGCAGCGTCAGAAGACTCTCCGAGTCCACTGCCGCCGCGCCACCCAGCGTGGTCGCGCTCATTCCGACTTTCAGCTCCGACGTGTAGAACTCATAAGCCCCGCTGGGCTCGCCGAATTCTCTGGCGATGGCAGTCACACCCGTGTTGCCGTTGCAATAGAATTCATCATCCACAGCCCTTTGTTTGGATTCTTTGGAAACCGGCGTGTCCGGAAAGACCAGCTTGCCTTTCCAGCCGGGGCACGTGCCGGGTCCCCAGTCGCCGAAGCGCTCCGGCAGAATCCGCTGTGCCTGCGAAGCTGGCGAGGCGGTCAGCAAAGCGACCGCCCATAAGGCGCATACAATGACCACGATGAAACGCTTCATCCCTGAATGGCTCCCCGCTATCCCTATTAGACACCAGAAGGCTAGTTTCGGTTGCGAGAAGCGCCTGCTGCCGAGGCTGACGTAGTGGTCTTGCGAGGAGCGGGCGAATTGGTCTGATTTACCGTCATGCTGTTCAGGCTCTGGAGGTAGCCGGCAATGCCCTGAAAAATGCCTTCGGCGACTCGCTGGCGGTGCTCCGGCTGCTTCAGCAGCTTTTCATCGGCGGGATTGCTGAGGAACGATATCTCCGTAAGGATGGACGGCATGTCCGCTCCGATCAGTACCACGAACGGAGCTTTGCGCACGCCGCGGTTTTTCACGACCTTCGCTGTCTTTTGCACGCGCTTCGAGAGCGAATCCTGCACGTCTTCGGCGAATTCGCGCGACTCGTCAATTTTCTCCGTGCGCGCAATCTGCTTCACCAGGTCTTCCAGTTCGTGGATGCCCTGATCCGACGTAGCGTTTTCGCGCGCGGCGACTTCCATGGCCTCCGGCGACCCTTTCAAGTTCAGGTAATACGTTTCGATTCCGCGGGCCCCGCTATCTTGACTCGAGTTCGCGTGAATCGAAACGAACATATCCGCCCTGGCTTCGTTAGCGATGTGCGTCCGTTCTTCCAGCGGAATGAACGTATCGTCCGAACGCGTGAACAGTACGTCGGCGCTAGGCAGCCGCTGCTGAATAATCTTTCCCAGCCGCAATGCCACGTCGAGACACAAATCTTTTTCCATCAATCCCGTCGGGCCAATCGTGCCCGTATCATGGCCACCATGGCCCGCGTCAATTACGATACGGCCAATCTTCAATCCCAGCGCACGCGTCAGCGTGGATTGCCCATCGCGCGTCGGTTGCGGCGCGGAAGCTGGCTGTACCAAGTCCGGCTTCTTACCGTTTTTCGAAGAGCCCAGCGTTCGTTTCGGTTCCGGAATTGCCGTCGCTGCCGGAGCATCTTCCGTATCGGCCTTAGCCGACTTGGTTGCGGCCGGCTGGGTCTTGTCGATGGGCGCGGTCTTCGCCGGCTGGGCCGCGCTGGAGCCGGCATCGCTCGGCGCATCAGTGGACTGCGCTGTCTGCGTTGGCATGGCCTTCCTGTCGGCGTACAAATCAATCACCAGTCGGGTGGGCCCATCTTTTCCGGAATTATTCAGCAAAGAAGCCGTGTAATCCTTCACTCCGTTCACATCCAGCACCACGCGCACAACACCGTTGGCGCTCTGCGCGGTGCGAATCGCCGACACTAACGGGCCATCGGCTTCAATTTTCTTGTGCAGCAGCGGTTGCGCCAGCCTTGCTGCGTGCAAATCGAAGTAAATCCGGTCGGGATTCGCAATCCGCCCGGACACATACTGCACGCCGCCGTCAAATTCGATGATGACCCGCATCGAATCAGCGGCCGATTTCGCACTGATCTTGCTGACTTGCGCAACCTTGCCGTTTACTGGGCTGTTTACGGGCCGCGGTTCGTTGTCTGCATCCCGATCTTCGCCGGGTTCTGCCGGCTTCGAAGCGGTGCCCGCTTCTCTTGTTGTATCGCGCGTTGTATCCCGCGAAATCACGGGAGGCGGGATTTCTTTAGCGGCCTCCGCATCGGCACTCTTCGCTACGGTATTCCGGCTTCCATTGTATGGGGCGGAACGCTGCAGCAGCGCCAGTTCCGCGCGCGCTTCCTGTGCTTCCCGCCGTTGTTTGGAATGCGGAAACTTTTTCAAAAACATATCGTAAGTCTTGGCGGCACCGGCCGTATCGCCCAACTGATCCTTCTGCAGTTTCGCCGAACGCAGATACGCATCCTGCAGATACCGGCTGGTCGGATACTCGCGCATCAAGAATTGGTAACTGTCGACCGCCGACTGGTAGTACGCGCGACCGAACCGGTCGCCCATTTCCGTGTACAACTCCGCCACAGCGAGCAGCGAGTCTGGAACTTCGCTGGCGTGCGGAGTAATCAGGTACACCCGCCGGTAGCTGCTGACCACCTGCTTGTATTCGTTTAGCGTGCGTTTGTCCTGCGATTTGCTGTTCAACGTCGCGCGTTGCTCTTCCGCGCGCGCGAATTGCGAACTCGCTGCTTGCCGCCGCTCCGCGGCGCCGGGGTCCGCCGCCGCGGCTTTAGCGGAATTCCCGGAATGGTCGGAAGGCAGAGCCGCCAAGGACGGGGAAGCAAGGAAAGCGCAGCTCAAAGCAACTACAGCAAAAACCGGCGAAACGTGGGCGAAGCCCCTGTTGAAAAAAATGCCCGCAGACACACTGCGAGCATCGGGAAAATCGTCGCGCGAATTTTCAGCGTGAATCCCGGACTTCATCCCCCAACCCATGCCCCAACGGTGTAGCCGTTTCGCTTCTTCGGCCGCTCGTAAAACATCGCCAACTGTAGCGCCAGGCAATCCTGTCCGCACTGCTCAGTCATTCGTAAATATCGTTCGTCCGGCTGGGTCGCTGGTCCTGCGGATGGCGTGAGGATTCATGAACGCGCCATCCAGGCGCCCCGATCCCGGCCGAAAGTATGCACTCTGCACCCGCTGCACGTAATCCCTTGTTTCCCTGAAGCGCGGGATGCCGTGAGCGCGGTCCACAGCCCCCTCACCCGCATTGTACGCCGCCAGGGCCAGTTCCAGATTGCCATTGTAGCGTTCCAGCAACGTCTTCAGAAATCGAACACCGGCGTCGACGTTCTGTTGCGGGCTGAACAGGTCATTCACACCGAAGCGCTGGGCGGTTGTGGGAATCAACTGCATCAGGCCAACCGCTCCCTTGCGGGAAATCGCACCGGGGTTCCAGTTGGATTCCGTCTCGATCACGGCGCGAATCAATGCCGGATCCACGCTGTGGCGTTCCGCTGCTTCGCGTACCAGCTTTTCCGCGCCGTCACGATTTAAATCCATCGCCGGACGCTTG
>Ga0247661_1000162_pt1 | contig 12483 bp, 11 predicted proteins | sample CNK02_metaG_FD_182799 | JGI IMG/M metagenome (GOLD analysis project Ga0247661, IMG submission 182799) | Soil microbial communities from Purdue University Martell Research Forest, Indiana, United States - CNK02 | ecosystem: Environmental > Terrestrial > Soil > Temperate forest > Bulk soil...
TCGCCGACGGATCGCGACGGGACAGCGACAACTGGCAGAGGGGAATCCCACGGGACGTGTATCTCAAGTCTCTGCTGCGCCACCTGATTGATTTGTGGTTGATGTGGCGAGGGTTTGGTGTGGCGCCGGACGTGCGGAACGGACGGGAGATTCCGTGGACCTACGAGCGGCTGTGCTGCGCGGTCATGTTCAACGTCATGGGGTTCCTGCACGAGACGCTGAAGAACAAGTGCTCGTGCGATCAGTATGCGCTCGAGCAGAAGGTCTGCCAGGCGTGCAAAGGGACGGCCGCATGACCGTCAAAGAACTGAAACAGGAAACAGGCTGGCCGATTAACGACGTGCGGCGCTGGACGAAAGAGGAACTCGACCAACTGCAGCATCGTCTCAATCGGGACGGATCGGCGCTGGCCGTCGCTGCCTCGAACGCCATCGGAAGCCTGCGGTTCGATCTGGTCGACGTGCGTCACGCGATGAGCCAACCATGACGCCTGACCTCATCAACGGCCTGCTCGAGTTCGTCGGCAGTCTCTTCACCTGGGCGAACGCCGTGCGCGTCCGCCGCGACCGCGGCTACGCCGGCCTCTACGCGCCGGCGATCGTGTTCTTCACGACCTGGGGCCTGTGGAATCTGTTCTACTACCCGAGTCTGCAGCAATGGGCGTCGTTCGCCGGCGGGGTCAGTCTGGTGTGTGCCAACATCGTGTGGGTCTTGATGATGATGATCTACGGGAGGAAGCCGTGACGCAGGCGCAGCGAGAGACGCTGGAGCTATTTGTTCGATGTTATCCCTTTGGCGGAACCGAGCATTTGGTTGAACCTGTTCGCGCCCTCCTGCGGGACCATGCGCGGTTGCAGGCGGAACGTGACAACTACGAAGCCACTGCGCGAGACATGGCGAACAATGCCGAGTTCTGGCGCGGCCTCGTTCTGCGAAGCGGAGAAGTCTTCGGCGTCGAGGCGAAGACCTGCGATGATGGCACGATCAATGAGACGGTTCTGGCGGTGAAAGTGCCGGAACTGGTCGAACGTGACCATGCCGAGCTACTCGCACTGCGCGAAGCCGCCGAAGAGGTACTGGTCGATCCGTGGGGAGAGACGTTTCGGAAACTGAGGGCGGCACTGAACAGGAGCGAACGATGACGGACCCGAAACTGAAGACGATCCGCGAAGTGGTCTACTACATTCTGGACGCGCGGCCGACGGCGCCGCATCCCGTGTACGGGATTGGTTACACGCTCGACGAAGAGGGAGGCGACTCGATCGTCTCAACGGACACCAGGGACCTTCTCACGTTCATCAGCACCGGCGAGGTGGTCGAGGTGCGGCGCGACAAGTACGTCTACAAGACCAACCGGTACATCCAGGTCAAGCGGAAGACGGAAAACTCAGCCGCGGTGGTTGCGGGGGTTGTTCAAGAGAAACGTGGTGAGCCCCTTTAAGGAGTCGTCAATCGAATCGAGGCGCTCGGACACCCGCTGATCGAGCGCCGTCTGTTTGACCTCGACGACGCTCAGTCGCTCTTCCTGATGATTGACCCGCTTCACCAACGCCACGGCGGCGCCGACAATCGCGGTGATCGCCGTGGCGAGCATTCCCCACAACCAGTTGATCGCTTCTCGGTCAATCATTTGACGCGTCCTCAGTTTTCGTGCTACAAAACGTGACACATGGCGACGTTCAAAGAACGCCTGACGAACGTCTGGTATGCCCTGCTGGCCGTGGCCGGCGGCGGTCTGCTGACGTACCTCTACGGGGTCGTGATCGACGGCCTGAATCATCGGCACTAGCGGCGCTTCACGCGGATCTGCTGCTCCGCCTGGCGCCGCGCCGCCTGGACCGTCGTGCTCACGAGCCGCCGCGCCGCCTCTGGATCCATGCGTCCCAGGCTCGGCACGATCCGCTCGAGGGCCTTGTGCGTCGCCTCGCCAATCGCCTGCCGCTCTTCGGTCGTCAGCTCAATCTCCGGCGACGTGGTCGTCTTCGGCAGGGTCGACGGCGGCAGACTGATGTTCTTGATCCCCAGGTCGCTCACCGCGCGAATGACCGGGTCCTGGCTCTCGAAGCCGACGTTCGAGGGACTGAGCGCCCGCACGACCGGCCCGCCCTCCCGCTGAATCTCCTGTCCGAATCGGCCGATCTTCGGCGCGACCGACGTCGAGGCGCCGGGGATGATCGACTGCATCCCTTCCGCAATCGACTTCGGATCGCGCACGACCGGATCGACCGTCTGCGTGATGTTCCGCATCGCGCCGGAGAACGGCACCCAGGACTGCGTCCATCGCTGGAAGAACTGCTGCGCCGAGTGCTCCGGGTCCGCCAGGGCCCGGTTCAGGTCGCTGACGCCGGAGAGGAACGACTGATCGAGCAGCGAGCTGCCGGCCGCGGCGGCAACCTGGAGCGCGTCGGGCTTCTCGCCGCGGTTGAAGCGATCGAACGCGTTCGCGATCGCGAACAGCGGCTGCGCCAACGGCTGCATCGTATCGAACGTCACCCAGGCGTCGCCGATCTTCACCGAGTTCGGCTTCCAGCCGTCCTCCATCGCGGCGGCGCGAGCCGCGGGGTTGCTCGAGCCCGTGCCGCTGATGCGCCCGGCGCCGGCCCAGAAGGCGAGCGTCGCGAGCGCGGTCGTGCCGGCCACGATCCGGCCCGCCGCCTCGGACGCCTCGCGGCCCCCGTTGCGGAACGCCTGACGCGCCTGGCCGGACAGCGCCGCGAGCGGCGTCGCCTCGATGCCCTGCCGCATGATGTTGGCCGGCGTCTTCACGAAGGGCAGGAAGAAGTCGAGGATCGGGACCTTCGTCGCCTTACCCTGAATGAGCCACTTCGCAAACCGGCCGGGTTCCTCTTTGAACGTCGCCCGGAGCGCCGCCTGGTTCGCCTCGGCCGCGATCTCCGGCGGCGGCGTGAGCCGCCATTCGGCCATCGCCGCGTTCCGTAGCTCGCCCTTGATCCCCATCTGTTGGGCCTTCGCGTACAGCCGCGCGTACAGCTCGGACGAGTAGGCCACACCGTAGGCGAACTGGTCCTCGGCCTCGAGTACTCGGCCCGTCCAGTTGAACGGGTTCTTGCCGCCGCCCTGGAGTTCCTTGCGGGCGATGTCGAACGTGCCCAACTCCGAGCGGGAGAAGCCGTTCTTCAAGGAGAACAGCGCGTCGTCCAGGCCGACCTTCAACCCGACGAGCGCCCCGTGTGCGCGAGCGCCGGCCTCGCCGGCAAAGATCGTGCGATCGGTCCCTTTGAGCGCCGAGCGGGCGACGTCCGCGCCGAGCGCAAACGGCTGCGTGAGTACCGTGAACGCGGCGTTCGACACGTTGCCGAGGATGTTCTTGATGTGCGTGCGCGGGGCGGAGAGGATGTTCGAGAAGAACACGCCCTTCACCCAATCCATGACGCCGGCCTTATTCAGGCCGCGAATGAACTTCACCTTCTCGACGGGATCCGTGATGCCGGCCCACTTCGTCGCCAGGTCGATCGGGTTGAGCCCGGCGCGTTTGGCCGCTTTGATCAGCGCCTCGTAGGCCGTCGCGTCCTTCGTGTTGACAACCTTCGAGAGCTGCTTCAAGGCGTTCAGCGCACGACCCGCCTCGGCTCTGGCGCCAAACAAATTGCCGAGCGCCATCATGGTCTGCGCGACCGACTGCACCAGGCCGAGCTTGTCTTCGTCGCTGCCCTGCCCGGTCTTCACCTTCTCAGCCAGCTCCGTCGCGCGGTTCATCGTCGTCGCGACGAGGTTGCCCTGGGCGCGGAGTTCCTCGGCGTTGAGCGTCGAGCCCTTCGGGAGCATCCGCGTTGCTTCGCCCTGGATGTACTCCGCGAGCGCCTCGGTGCGGGCGACCGGCTGCACGCCACGGCGCTGCGACTCGAAGTGCCGGGCGTTCTCGATCATCTCGCTGTAGCCCGCCCGGAACGGCTGCGGCAGCGTATCGAGGAGCTTTTCTTCGCCGGCAATGCGGTTGGCGTCGAGGGGCTTGCGGCCGGGGATCGGCTGACCCTCGACTCGCGCTGCGCGTTCGATCGGCGGCGTCGCCGGCGGGACGTGGGGATTGAGCGTCCGCTCCGTCGGCGGTGGTTCGGGGGATTCCGGCGGCGGCGCGGGCGGCTCGACCGGGGGCGTCCGCGGGGGTTCGGGCGGCGGTGGCGGCGCTCCGGCGCCGGCCTGCGGCTCGGGCGCCTTCGGCGGCTTGGGCTCAGGGTACGTTTGCGTTACCGGCCCGCCGTCAGGATCCCGGTGTGACATGCCGTGTGCCTTTGTGTAGTCATCACGGTTAGGCATCGGACTTGGTCGCTTCGGCGTGACGCCGTCGTCCGGCGGCGTCCGTGGCGGTTCGGGCGGCGGCGCTGGTTCGTCGAACAGCCCCGGCCCTTCCTGGCGGTAGGGCGGCGGCTCCGGTTCCTCCTCGGTGAGGTGCGTCTGGGTGTGCTCCGGGCCTTGGGCCGTCAGGTCGAAGTCTTCCGGCTTGGCCTTCGGCAGGTCGAACTGTGGATGCGCGACTTCCTGCTCCCGCACCTGGCCGACGTCGCCAGGCAGCGTCGGCTGCGCTTCCGACACCACCGGCTTCGAGGACAAAGACGGTCGCTTCGGCGTCTCCGCCAGCGCCGGCCGGCGCGTGTCGGCCACGCGCAGCACGCCGTCCTCGCTGCCCGCCTTCGCGAGCGCCTTGATGGCGTTGCGGACGTCCTTCCCGTACGCGCGAGCCTCCGGCGCGGCCAGGCCGGTGTGCTGCATGACGTACGCGAGGTAGTCGGCATCGCGCGGCGACCGGTTCGGCTGCGCGGTGATGTACGCCGCCAGGTCGAGCTGGTTCTCGAACTCGAGCTTGAAGTTGTCGGTCTTGTAGCCGTAGCGCGGCTTCGCGCCGGCCAGCGCCTTCGGGAGAGGTGGGACTACTCCGGGGTGGGCTTGACCAGCCCCGACCGAATCAGCTCCGCCACGTCCTGCAACACGACCTCCGGCCAGTTCGGTTTCGACGGCGCCGCGGACGGCCCCGAGGAGGGTGTTCCGGACGTCGGCAACTTTCTCTCCGGCGGCGACGCGAGTGGCGGCTTCGGTAAGGGCTGCACTGATCGGTCCTTTCGATTGTGACAGACGATCGACCAACTCCGCAAGGATCGCGGCCTGTTCCGCCTGCGCGGCGCTCGCTTCCTTGTTGATCGTGTTGCCGGCCGTCGCCAATTTCTCGGCGCGATCCGTCTTCGACACGAAACTGAAGAGGCGCTTGTCTTTCCCGAGCTGCGTCGTCAGCCAGTCGCGCAAGACGGCCTTCTCGACCGCCACCGACTGCGCCCGGTCCTCGCCGAGGATCGACGAGAACATATCCATCTGATCGGATGCGTGGGCGACCGACGGCTCCGCCTGGACGTCCTGAATCAGCGCCTTGACCTGGCGCCCGTTCAGTTCACGGCCCTTCGCGGCCTGGCGCTCGACGAGCTGCACGACCGCCGACTGGTTCTCCGGCGACAGCTTCGCTTCGCCAATCGCCACGGCCACGTCTTCCGCGAGCGTGCCCGTCGCGACTCGCTGGAACAACGGATCGGAGAGGTTCGCGAGCGCGAGCCCGTCCCTCGCGAGCTTCTTCTTCGGCGAGACGCCGGCCTTCGCGAGCGCGGCCTCCGAGTCCGCGTGGCCGCGGAGCACCTTCGCCGCATCGACCGCCGTGCCTTGCCCCTCGGCGATGTTCGTGAGGGCGCCTTCGAGCCGGGCCTCTTCAGGTGTCGCCGACTTCACATACCGCACGAGCACCTTGTCGGCGCCGAGTCGCTTCGCCGCGTCGAGCCGATGGTGTCCGTTGACGACGAACGTCTCGCCGGTCTGCGGGTCTTTCCACACGAGGAGCACGCCGCCGAGGTTCTCGTTCCACGGCCCGCCGATCTGATTGCCCGCGGTGACGCCTTCTCGGTTCGTGTTCCCCTTGAACTGGAAGCGATCGGGATCGACCTTGATCTGATCGGGAGAGAGTTCGGCGACCCCGTCGCTCCGGATGGGCGCCGGCGCTTCAGCCTGCGGCTGGACGTGGGCCGGAGGCGCCGCGTCAGGGATACCGTGCAACAACGCCTCGTCCGCCGGCTTCAGTTCGACCTTCGGCGGCGCGGGCGGCGGCGGCGGTGGCGGTGGCGCCGGATGCTCAACGGCCGGCTTCAGTTCGATCTTCGGCGGCTCCACCACGGGCGGCGCGGGCGGCGGTGGTGGCGGCGGTGGCGGCGGAGGCGGCGGAGGCACCTCGACGTCCGGCTTCCTGTCCGGAATCCCGTGCAAGAGCGCCGGCAGCTTGGCCTCGAGGGCGCCCATGCCGCCGCCAAACACCCCGCCGAGGACCGCGCCTTCGGCCACGCGGCCGACCGACGGCGTCTCGCCTTCGGCCAGGTCCGTCAGGGCGCTGGCGCCCCCGCCGAGCACGGCGCCTTGAGCACCACGGTTGAGAATGGTCTTGCCGACCGTGCTGGCCTTCCCAAAGATCGGGACCGCGCCGACGCCGGTCTGCACCGCGATCTGCGTCGGATTGATCTCCTTCCGCACGCCGCGGTACTTCTCGAAGGCTTCCGCGGCGGTTTCGCCGACGCCGGACCCGGCGCCTCCACCAGCCGCCACCCCTGCCGCCCCACCGGGCGCCCCGAGCATCCCGCCGACAATGCCGCCGCCGACGCGCCAGGCCGTCGGCACGACGGTGTCGATCGCGCGGTCGAGGAACGATTTCTTCGGCGCTTCCTCTTTGACGAGCGACTCGAGGTTGCGCTCTGGCTTGCCCGGCCCGACGCCCGTCTCCATCCCGATGATCGGCATCGCAATGTCGGCGCCGATATTCAGGTACTTCTTGAGGGAGTCCCAGAACCCCGGTGTCGCTGCGGGTGCAGGAGACGCGTTCGGCAGATCGTCCACCGACACGTTCGGCAGATCGTCGAGCTTGATCGACGGCGTCGTCTTCTGCGGCGCGTCTGGAATGCCTGAGAGGAGATTCTGCATCAGTTATCTGCTGCCGCCCGCCGCTTTGAGACGCTGAATCACAATCGCGATCGTTTCAGGAGAGACTTGCTTCCCGTTCGCGTTGAGGATCTGCACTGCCTGCGCCTGGAGCGCCTCGTCGGATGGCGCCGCAGGACCGCCGACAGGGCCGGCGCCGGAGGCCCGACCGGACGGAGGCGCCGCCACCGGAGCCGGTCCAGACGGCGGCAGGGCATACCGCGGAGGCGCCGCGGCGGGCGGTGCGCCCGGACCAGGGAGACGAATGTCGTGCCCGGTCGAGGGGGTGTGACCCACGACGCCCGGCCCATCCCCGACCGCCAACGTGCTGCCAGGACCGGCCACCATCGGCGGTGGGGCCGACTGCCTGACCTTCGTATCGTCGACTCCCAGATCCTCGAGGTACTGATCACGGAGTTCCGTGGCACGCTGCTGGACCGTGACCCCTTGCGGCAACGTGCCGTTCGCCATCTCCGCCTGCGCGTCCCGCAGCGCCGTGCGCCCGGCGTTCATAATCTGCGCGGGCGTCGCCTTTGAGGTCTTGGTCGCCGCGGGCGGTGCCTGGTAGATCACCTTCCCGTCCGCCCCCACCAACGCCCCTCCCGGCGCCACGGTATGCGTCGTGGGCGCCACTGGCTTCGGTGGCGCTTCGATGTGGACCCCGTGCCGCGCCTCGAGGATCACGCGGGCGCGTTCCCGCTCCTCGGGCGTCGTCGCGGTCATGTATGCCTGAATGGCGGCGTCTCGATCGGTGTCGTTCTTCTTCTTCAGTTCCGCGTTGACGTTCGCGATGCGCCGCGCTTCGTCGCGGTCGTCGTCAACGCTCTTCAGTTGCCGATCGCGGAACGCGACGTCCTCGGCACGGTTCGCCCGCGCGTCCGCGTCGAGTTGCTCCCGACGTGCTCGATCTTCGCGAATCATCCGATCCGCTTCGCGCTCTGCGACCATCTGCCGGATCATGTCCGAGCCGGCGGCAAAGATGCTCTGCATTACCGTGCTCCCGTCAACAGGTGCGCCACCTGGGTCATCCATTGTTTGTTGCCCGCGGCGTCGTGTTTCCCAATTTTGTGCAGACCGGCGTCCAGCAGTTCTTCACCGGCCGGCCCCATCTTGCTCAACGCGACATTGAGATCGGCGAGCGAGTGATACCCGAGGTTCTTCGCCAAATCCTCGCGTTGGCCTTTCGTCTCGTTCCCGCTCGAGGCAATCGCGCCGACGAGCGCCCCGACACCCATGCCGATCGCCGTGCCGACGCCCGGCACCGCCGAGCCGATCGTGGCCCCCATTGCGGCGCCCTGCGCCGCGCCACGCGCCGGGCCCGCCGGCAGATACGACGAGGCTACGCCCGCCGCCATCCCCCCGATACCCGCCGCGCCGTTGGCGCCGCTCCAGAAGCCCCCGCTCCCGCCGCCCGCCACACGATCCGCGACGCCCGCGACATCCCCCGCGACGCTGCCCGTCGCCGGTACCGTGCTGTGACCCATCCCCGCCACACGGTTCGCAACGCCCGCGACGTCCCCGGCGACGCTGCCCGTCGTGCCGTGGCCCGGCATGACCGCCGGCTTCGCGCTGCCATTGCTGAGGACCCCGCTGTTGCCGAGCGCCGTCATTCCGAGCCCGGCGACGCCCAACGCGTTCTCCCAGAACGACGCCTTCGAGGGCTCCGACAAGGCCGGCGCCTGATACCCCGGCGCCCCGGTCGGACGCGCGACCGCTCCAGACGAAGCCGGCGCCGCGGCCGGCTTCGACAGCGTGCTCGTGCCGCGGTCATACAAGGTCTGCCCCAGGGCCTTCCCGTCATCCCCGAAGCTCGCGCCGCCCGTGGGCGTGCCGATTGGGATGTGAGACTTGAACTGCGACGTGTCGAAGCTAAAGGGCGTGGAGTTCTTGAGCAACGCCCCCTTCAACGCCATCCGAATCGCCGCTTCGTCCTCGGCCCGCTGCTCCGCCGCCTGGTTGACCCCCAGGTTGCCGGACTGGATCGTGTAGTTGTTCGCGTCGCGGGCGACGTCCACCGCCGTGTTGTCGCGGACGAGGTTGTTGCGAGCCGTCTCGCCGCGGTTCTGCGCGGCGGCGTTCGCCATCCCGGCAACCGCCGGCCCGTACGTCTTGAGTAGTTCTCCCCAATCAAGCTGCATGATGTCCTCGGTCTACTTCAGAATGTTGTCGGTGTCCTGGTTGCGCCAGTACTGCGTGCGGTCTTGAATGTTGAAGCCGAGTTCGTCACCGAAGTGCTGATCCTCGAGCATCAAGCGCAACTTATCGACGTCGATGCCGGCCATGCCGAGGCGCTCGCGCAGTGCGAGTTCCGCCGCCGCCGTGTTGGCCCCCGTCGTGATCCCGAGTTCCTTCATCTGCGCGTCAAGCTGCGCGAGTTCCTTCTGCAACGCGGTCTGCTGCGCCGCGAGGTCTCGCTGTAGTTGGTTCTGATTCCCAGCCAAGTCACGCGTCGTCGCGTTCGCCTGATCGGCGGCAATCTGCTGCTGCAAGGACGCGAGCGCGTCTTTGATTTCCGTGCGGCGCTGATCAATTTCGCGCCCGACCAGTTGCGACGCGTAGAGGCCGTTGGCCTGCCCCGCGCGTTCGGTCAGCAGCCGGCTCTCGGCTTCCATCGCGCCCGAGTTGCCGAGGCCCATCGCGGAGTTCTTCTCGGCCGCTTCGCTGATGGCCTGGCGACGCGCCCGTTCCGTCGCCGCGGCATACGGCTCGAGCTGGGCTTTGATATTCGGATCGTTCACCGAGACATCCGTGCCCTGCGTCGCCCGCTCGAGGTACGAATTGCGAACGACGTCCTGCGTGCCTTGATTGGCCGTGGTGTTCGTCGGCGCGGCGCCCGGCGTCTGACTGTACGTGGCGGCATTCCCGGCCTGCGTGACGACTGGTTGACTCGGCAGTGTCGGGGAACCGGACGGCGTCGTGGGCGGAGGCGCACCCGGCGGAGGCGCCGGTGCTGCGCCCGGCGGCGCCGCGGCGGGCGGAGGCGCCGGCGTCGTCGCGCCGCCACCGACACTCGCCCGCGGAATCCACCCGCCATTGGCCGTCTGCACCCCGCCGCCGATTGAGGCGAACGGATCGGGTCCCCACTGGTCACCCGTCGTCGGAGCCGGCGCGGGCGCCGGAGCCTGACCCTGCAACATCGTGCGAGGGACCCAGCCGCCGTCGGCTGTACGAACGCCGCCCCCGATTGAGGCGAACGGATCGTCAGACGCCGGAGGCGCACCAGGCGCTGGCGCCGGAGCCGGAGCCGCCGTCCCACCGCCGGCCTGCTGACGGTCCCACTCGTCCTGATCGGCCTGCGAATACATCCCGCGGGGTTTCCATCCCCCGTCGCGATAGATCCCGCCGCCGCTCGCGGCAAACGGATCGTCACCGTACGACGCCATTGGGCACTCCTTGCTGCTGTTGACGCTGCATTTGCATGATGAGCAACTGACGCTCCCGCTCCGCGGGGTCGTTGATCTGCGCGATCTGCTCCATCAATTTCGCGTAGGTACTTTGGTCCGGCGCGTCCGGCACACTCGAGCCGCTACTGAACCCGCTGAACGGCGACTTCAGCATCCCCATCGACATCGGGGGCGTGTAGGACGACCGGGCGCTCGACGATCCCGACGTCGCCCCACTCTGGCCGCTCTCGTTGGGCATCTGTCCGCTGCTCTGGAGCCAATCCGTGTTGAACTGATCCCACCCACCGGACGTCGGGTTGTAGACCCACGTCATGCCCGGTGCGAGGCCGGTTGTCGGTGGTGTCGACGCGCCCGTGCTATTCGGCCGCGCCATGCCGCTCGGATCGCTCGTCCGCGGCGCCCCTGGATCCTTCGGCGTGCCCGGCTTCATCTTCGAGAGCAGGGCCTGTCGATCGAGATCGTCAACGTCGTTGTCATTTAGGTCGTACATCAGCGTGCCCTCCGCACGAGTCGGCAGATCCACCGCACCCATCGCGGCGTGGTGTCGAGTTCTGCTTGCAAGTCTTCAATCTGTTGCTGCTGCGCTTTCATGGCATTGACCACGTACCCAAACGACGTCACCGGGTTGAACGACTTGCCTCGATCCTTACCAAACGTCGGCGAATCGTCGGTCGTGATCCCCGTGAAGGTTTCGCCGTGATAGCGGCCATCCTTATAGATGAAGTCGTAGACCGGCGTCCGAAGGATCGTGTTGAGCGCGGCCTGATAGTCGTGCCGCTCGCGAAGAATGTGCTTCGCCGCACGGGAGGAGGTCTGATCGCCGACGACGGTACCGGACGTGTCGCTGAAGCCAAACGCCCCGCTCTCATTGGGCGATCCGGTGTTCGTTCGTAATAGGCCAGCGTTGTCGCTCCACACGGCATCGAGCGTGCCGCCACGCCGTTGAAGCACGAGCGTGCCCGCCGCGCCGCTGCCGCTCGAGTTGGCCCCGATCTGCACGTAGCTGCCACCGACGGCGCCCGTGCCAAACGCGCCGGAGGCGAGTTGCAGCGAGTAGCCGGTGGAACCCGTCTTATCCGTCATCAACGCGCCAGCCGCCGACACCGAAACGGAGGCACTCACCGCAGCGGCTTCCAATGTGGCGTAGCCGGAGTCGTCGCCCTTGCGAACGGCCAGGATGTTCGTTCCGTTCTTCTTCAGGTAGACGTCGTTCGCACCCGACGACGGGAAGTACACGCCGGTCGTCGCGAAGACGCTCGCCGACGCGATCAACGACCGCACGATCAGATCGTTGTAGTCGGAATCGTCCCCCTCGCGGAGCACCGGCGTGCCGCTCGAGAGCCGCAGCAACGCGCCGCTCGTACTCTGTGGTCCGAGGTAGTACACGCTCCCAGCCAACACGGCGCTGGTCGCATTCAGAATCGCCACTTCAAGATTGCCGTAGGCCGAGTCGTCACCGAGTCGCACGGCGAGCGTGCCTGAACTCGTCTTCCGCATCAAGGCGTCCGTCGAGACGCCTTGCCCGAAGTAGTAGACCGTCGAGGCAGACTGCACATACCCAGACTGCGAGGCGAAGATGGCGCCGATCACATGCGTGTAGCCGGAGTCGTCGCCTTCCCGCACTTCAAAATTGCCGCTGTTCACCCGCAGGCGCACGCCATTCGTGTCGGCCGATCCGATCACGTAGTACGGCGCGAGCATGGACGCCGACGCGGTGAGCGACTGCACCTTGAGCGCGGCATAGGCGGAATCGTCGCCGAGGCGAACCGCGAGAATCCCTGACCCGTCTTTCCGTAAGAGAATGTTGTCTGACGTACCAGATGGGCCAATGTAGATATTGCCGTTTGTGGATGCGGAATGCAGATAGCTGAACGCAATCATCACCCCGGCGTAGACGTTGCCGTAGCCGGAATCGTCACCTAACCGAACGGCCATGTAGCCAGCAACGGGGTTGGTGAGCCGGATGCCGGTGGTGTCGGCGGCTCCGAGGATGTAGGCCGTCAGCGCGTATTGCGTGACCCCGTGGATTTCCTGCCAGCGTTCTCCACTGGCCGATCGCCCGAGCGTGACCGGCGTCCCCAGCGCCGCGGCGCCTGCACTGAGCGGCCCGAAGCAGTACGAC
>Ga0247661_1000163_pt1 | contig 12449 bp, 10 predicted proteins | sample CNK02_metaG_FD_182799 | JGI IMG/M metagenome (GOLD analysis project Ga0247661, IMG submission 182799) | Soil microbial communities from Purdue University Martell Research Forest, Indiana, United States - CNK02 | ecosystem: Environmental > Terrestrial > Soil > Temperate forest > Bulk soil...
TATCGTTGCGATACACTTCCACCTCGCAACCCAGTTCGCCCAGATACTGCGCCAGGTTATAGGTAAACGAATCGTAGTTATCAAGCAGCAGAATCATTTGCTATTCCGATTATGCGCGGCTTCCAACGCGCGCAGCAATGCTTTCGACTTGTTCACCGACTCGTCGTATTCACCTTCGGGTGTAGAATCGGCCACAATGCCGCCCCCGGCTTGAATGTATGCCACGCCATTCTTGATGACCATGGTGCGCAGCGCGATGCAGGAATCAAGGTTTCCCGCAAAATCCAAATATAAAATTCCACCCGCGTAAATCCCCCGCCGTGTCTTCTCCAGCTCTTCGATAATTTCCATCGCCCGCACTTTGGGCGCCCCGGAAACCGTTCCCGCGGGAAAGCAGGCCATCAAAGCGTCAAAACAATCCACATCAGGGCGCAACTGTCCGCGCAAACTAGAAACCAGGTGCATCACGTGCGAATAGCGCTCGACGGTCATCAACTTTTCAACCTTTACGGTCCCATACTCGCACACCCTCCCGAGATCGTTTCGCCCCAGGTCCACCAGCATGATGTGCTCGGCGCGTTCCTTTTCGTCGGCGAGCATTTCCTTTTCCAGCCGCGCGTCTTCTGTTTCGTCCTTCCCGCGCCACCGCGTACCTGCAATCGGCCGGTATTGCACGTCCCGACCCTGCACCTTCACCAGCATCTCCGGCGAACTGCCCACCACGGCGACATCATTCAGCTGTAAAAAGAAAAGATATGGCGAGGGATTGAGCGCGCGCAGTTCGCGGTAAATCTGGAACGGTGCAGCCTGCGTCTTGGCGGAAAATCGCTGGCTGATCACGACCTGAAAAACATCGCCCGCACGGATGTATTGCTTGGCTTTCCTGACCGCTGCCAAATAGGCCGGCTTCCTGAAATTGGATGTGACTTCGGGAACTTCTATGACTTTGCCGCTTTGGTGCGCCGGCTGTTCCGCTGCCGATGGCTGCTCCAGTTGTTTGCGCGTGTGCTCGATCTCCTTCACCGCGGAATCGTATTTTTCCTGGAGAGTTCCTTTCCCTTCGGTGAAAACGTTGCGCACAATCCATAGCCGGTGCTGCACGTGATCGAACGCGATCAGGCCCCTATAGAACATCAACACCGAATCGAACAATCCGATCTCGTCCCTTAAATGTTTCGGCAGCTTTTCGATCAGCCGCACCATGTCATAGCTGAAATAGCCGATAGCGCCCGCAATCAGCGGCGGCAACCCTGCCAGCCGCACCGGACGATACCGCTCCATATGCGCCCGCAAAAATGCCACGGGATCTTTCTCTTCCCAAATCAGCCGGTCGCTGGTCTCTAGCACGCAGGCGCCATTCGCGTAGCGGAACACTTCTTCCGGATGCGCTCCCGCAAATGTGTAGCGCGCGATTTTTTCTCCGCCTTCCACTGATTCCAGCAAGAACGAATAGCGCGCGCCTTGCGCGATGCGCAAATAGGCGCTCACCGGAGTCAGCAAGTCGGCGGAAAAAACGTCGTAGACCGGGATCAGGTTCCCCTGTTTGGCGAAGCGGCTGAATTCGGCAAAACTCGGCTGGATCATGGCGTGGCGCTAACCACTCTATTTTCGTTTCTGGGAGCTACCACCAGGGCCGGTCGGACTTGTGGCAAACCGGGCTGGTTTCCGTCCGTCAATTATCCACAAAAAGGGGTGACCGTGCTCGACGGTGCGGTTAACATCGGCGCTTCCCGGCGACGGCTAGGGAAGATTCTTCCGCAATAAGTTTTGCAAGGACCGCGCGCCGCATCGCCGCTTCGGGCGCCCGCTGGCCCAGGAACAGCGCCCACTGCGCAAAGCCTTGCGCCAAAAACATTTCCACGCCGGAAATTGCACTGATTCCTTTTTTTGCAGCGATTCGCAGCAGTTCCGTCTGCATCGGCCGGTATATCAAGTCCAGCACGAACGGCGCGTTCAGCTCTTTTTCCGAAAGCGGCGAGACGCCAGGGCTCGGATGCATGCCCACCGGCGTAGCGTTTACCATCAACTCGAAACAAGCCGAGGCAATATGGCGTCGCGCGATCACCTGCGCGTCGCACGCTCGCGCCAGTTCCCGTGCCGCCGCCTCGCGCCGCGCACAAATGAGCACTTCCGCTCCCGCGTACGCCAGGGCAAACGCAGCCGCGCGCGCCGAGCCTCCCGCCCCAAGAATCAACACGCGCGCTCCCGCCAGGTGCAGCTTCCCTTCCAGGGCCCGCAACACGCCGAGATAATCCGTATTCGACCCGCGCAGGTTTCCGTTCTTGGCGACGACAACCGTATTGATCGCACCGATTCTCTCCGCCATCGGCTCACAATCATCGAGACCCTTCATGATGTTTTGTTTATGCGGAATGGTCACACTGATGCCGCGCAGTCCGAATTCCGGAATGGTCTCCACAAATTCGCTCAGGTTCTCAACCAGAAATGGCAGGAACATGGCATCGCGTTTCGCCGCGACGTAACCGGTGTTATGCAGCAGGGGTGAAAGGGAGTGCCCAACCGGATTTCCGATCACGCCGTAAATTGCCGTCTTTTGCGTGACGGCATCCGCGCGATATAGCTTTTTAAAATCGTGCAGGTTCACTTGGCCAGGCGCGGTGGCCGCAGCGACCGGCGCGTACGCCAGAGCGCTGCCTTCCCGCAGCGCCAGCAGCCGCGCGGGCAATCCCACTTCGCCCATGGGAACTACCACCACATCCTTCGACGTTCGCGCCAGCCGCAAGACGCGCAGACTATCCCTAAGCGTTCGTGCCTTCACCGCAATTTTGAAGGCATCCGCCTGGCCGCGTCTTGCATGCACCAAGCGCCGCGGAAGCGGAGGAGTCTTTTCAAAATCGTGAAAGGACAGAAGAATTTCCTCCGGCAGCGGATAAGCGCGCGCCGACTGTTCCGGCAGTTCACGCAGAGTTTCGATTTCCAGGTCGCACCATTGGCACCCGGCCTCGCGTGCCTGGGTAAGCCAGTAGAGCTCGGCTTCGGCACCGCCTTCGAGCTTGCCACCGCCCAGAATTCGCCGACAAGTTGCCAGCAGCGTGATGTTTTTCGGTCGTCGATGCCTGAGGGACGCCAGCAGCTTGGCGCGCTCGCGGTCCGATCGTAGCCAGTCCAACCGTAACTCTACGGTTCTGGTATAGCGCAATGCCTGCTTGAGCTGATCCTGAGCTTCTACGGCGGAGGGGGTGGCAATTACCGCACAAAGGCGGTTGGCGAAGGACAGGGCGGTCTGCGGAGATGTGGGCATATTATTGAAAACAAAAGATATAGCATGCCGTATCTAGTGTGTAAAGCCTGTCCCGACGTTTTCTTGACGGTACTAAAACCCATTGCTATTTTCGGTACTGAGATGGTCCCCGCACGGCCCTCCGGGCGTGTGTTCACGAAGGAGTTTTCTGATGCGCGCAACTTTTGCACCGAAAATGGTCGCACGTTTGTGGGTCGCCCTGCTGTTTGGCGCAGGTCTCTGCGTCGCGCAGGAACCGGCGGTCATCAACCAGCAGCCGGCTGGCCCTCCCGCTCAGCCCTGGAAATCCTCGGTGTACTGCTCGGGTTTCTATACCAGCGAAAGGGTTCCGGACGATTTGCGGCTGGTCAGCGGCGAGCAAACCGAATACAAGATCACCTTTGCCTACGGCGACATCGTTTATCTCGGCAAGGGTTCGAACCAGGGTGTGAAGGAAGGCGACCGTTTCTCCGTGGTACGGCAAGAGAGCGACGCAACGCACGTGCAGTGGTTCCAGTGGCAGGACAAGCTGAGCAAAGCCATGGGTGATCACTATTCCGACCTGGGTCAACTGACAGTCATCAAGACAGAACCCAATATCGCCATCGCCAAAGTTTCTCTGAGTTGTGAGTTCATGCAGCGCGGCGACATTGTTCTTCCTTATTCAGAACGTCCCGCCGGGCCTTTCAAGGATCCGAGCTCGTTCGATTTTCTGGCACCCTCCAGCGGCAAGCCGAAAGCCATGGTGGTGGAAGGCAAGAATTTCGCTCAAATGAGCGGCCGCTGGAACACCGTCTTCGTCAATCTCGGCGCCAAACAGGGCGTCAAGGTCGGCGACTACTTCCGCATGTTCCGCTATCAGGGCACACGCGCCGAAAGTATACCGACTCAGAAAGACTATCAGGACAGCTTGTATGGATTCGGCAGCAGTTCCAAGCACTATGCGTGGAACGATTTGCCGCGCGAAGTTTTGGGCGAAGGCATCGTGCTCAACGTCAGCGAGAACGCCGCGACGGTTTTGATCACCACCTCGCGGAACGAGATTCACGCCGGCGATTACGTCGAACTGGAATAGCCGGAAGAAATCACAACAGGGAGGCCCGCGGATTAGTTTGCCGCGGGCTTTTGGTTTTTTGGAATCATTCGACAGCGGCGCTGGCCGAGCCGTTTTCCTGAAAGATCTCGCAGGTAAAACCGAAGAGTTGCGTTTCAGCTCCGCGCCACGCATCGCGCGGCAATCCCGCTTTGTGGCATGTTTCTTCCAGAAATTGCGTGCGGGAAAGCCGGTGTTCGACCGCCACCTGAGGCAACAATAGCCCCTGCCGCTGCGCGGTTCTGATAAACAGCCCATGTTTGCCGATTTCAATCTTTTCGGGATCCAGCGGAAACAATTCGGATAGAATCGAGATCTCGATGGCCAGGCCCGCTACTTCGTCTGCGCGTAAAGCCGCAAAGCGAGGATCGCGAAAAGCCGCGCTTTCCGAGCAATGAGCAATGCTTTGCCCAAGAGTTTCGCGGCCTTCGATGACGCCGATGCAACCGCGCAGATCGCCGTCCACGTAAATGGTCACGAAAACGCCGCGACGCAAAGAGAAACAAGCGCACTGCCTGGCGGGCATGTTGCAGGCGTGACCCGCGAGCGCACCGAGAATAGCAGAACGCGCGAGAGCCAGCATGGCGTGCCGCTCTTCCGCCGTAAATTCGAATTCAGGACGGGACGACATCCTCGGACTTGGCACGGGCTTCCAGCATTCGGAGCTTTCTGCGCTGCTTGATGCGATCGTCGAGCTGGCTCCAAAAACGGTAGAAGTATTGCGCGGCGGAGATCAAAGCGCTGGCCACAACGAGCCAAAGAAGAATCTGCGCGATGGGCTGCAAGTAGGGACGGCTCGCGCCGGCGATCAACACGGCGACGGCGCAAACCTGCAAAACCATTTTGGTTTTTCCGAGAGCGGAAGCGGCAATGGTGAAGCCTTCCGCGGATGCGATGTTGCGCAGCCCTAAAACTGTGAATTCGCGGCCAACGATGATCACCACCATCCACGCCTGCACCAGGTGCATATCCACCAGTGAAATGAACGCCGCGGAGATGAGCAGCTTGTCGGCGATAGGATCGAGCAGAATGCCCAGGGTAGTAACCTCTAACCGGCGCCGCGCGAAGTAGCCATCCGCCCAGTCGGTGGCCGCCGCCACCAGAAGAATCAAGACACCCCAAAACTCGAACCGCATGTGGAAGCCCCACAGCTCCACATTGGGACTGCGCGTAAGGAGCACCACAATCAGCAGGGGCACGAAGAAAATGCGCAGGAGCGTGAGTGAATTGGGAAGGTTCATAGGCGCACAGCGCCTGCAACTGCAAGTTGGGTCGGAAATGGCACCGACAAACGACTATAAGCTTCGCGAGGGTGGGCGTCAACGGCGAGCCGGGCGGCCATCTGAGAGAAATGAGGTACTACGGAGGCAACAGCCGACGCGGAGTAAACGGGCACAAAGCTGTGTACGGTTTCGTAACACAGATGCCCTAAAGCTGTGCAAATTCTTTAGCGGGATGGGGACCAATTTCTCCCAGTCAGCAACGTTCAAAGTCCATTAACCTCCTGCAATGCTTTTGTTTTGTGTATGTTACAGATGGTAGAAAAACGCGCGAGATGCGGGGTAAAGCAGCAGGCCAAGGGCGGTCGAAGGAGTGCTGGGGATTTCCACAAGAATTTCCACTGTCACAGACCGGTGCAGGGCCTCGCATCCGGGTGACAAAAGGACCGGAATTCAAGGGTTTTGGCCGACTTCTTGGCGAGTTTACCAAACAGGAATGGTCCGGCAGAAGCGTGACAAATCAAATCGCACGCGGTCCGCGCAACAGACGTACCGGCAGAAGCAAAATCGCGCTGAGCAAGCCGAAAACACCCGTTAGCGTGATGCCGACAATGCGGAAGGGAAGGCTAAGTAGCCACACAAAGGGATAGGCAATCAGCGCCAGCAGCGCAAGGGGCCAACACAGTAGAAATAAAATGCACCAGAGAAAAAAAGCAGCCATGGCAGACCTCCCAAAAACGTCTCATCTAATCAAACGAAAGTTGCGGAACAGAAGTTCCCTGCAGCGCAAAGTCCTGCAGTCCCAGCCGATTTGCGATGGACTCCGGGACCTCGGCTTCGAGCGTCATGTGCGCATCGTCTTCCAATTCTGAATGTATGACTTTGCCGAGTGCGTGAACCAAGGCGAGAGTCCGGCCCTCGGTCAGTGGAATGCGCAACGACAATTTCACTGCCGGATCCACGGGCAGCGTATCGTCGATTCGCTTCAAAAGCGACTCGAGGCCCGTGCCGGTTGCGGCCGATATGAGCACTGGGGCGCCGGCACAATTCTCCGCGGCGAGAGACTCCTGTAATTCCTTCTTTTCTTCGTCGGACAGCAGATCCATCTTGTTCCAGACCTGAATCGTGGGGCGGCCCGCGACGCCCAGCTCGGCCAGGATTTTCTTCACGGCTTCGTCGAGTTCGCGATGACGCGGACTGGAAATATCGCTGACATGAAGGATGACGGCAGCTTCCTGCACTTCTTCCAAAGTCGCTCGAAATGCAGTCATCAAGCCCTTCGGGAGATCGCGGATGAAACCAACCGTATCGGAGAGCAGCACGCGGCGGCCAGATGGCAAACGCAGAGCGCGAATGGTGGGATCGAGCGTGGCAAACATGCGCGCAGAAACCAGCACTTCGGCCTTGCTAAGCGCGTTGAAGAGCGTGGATTTTCCAGCGTTGGTATAGCCAACCAAGGCAACAGTGCCGAGAGGTACGGCATTGCGTGCCTGGCGGCGCAGCGAACGCTGCTTGCGCACGTCGTCAATGCTGTTCTGAATTTTGCGAACACGATCGCGTATGCGGCGGCGGTCCGTTTCAAGTTTCTTTTCACCTGGACCGCGAACACCGATACGGCCCGCTCCGCCCCCTGCACCGCCAGCACCGCCTCCACCGCTCTTGCCACCGAGGCGAGACATCGCTGCGCCCTTACCGGTGAGGCGAGGCAGCATGTAGTTGAGTTGTGCCAGTTCGACTTGCAACTGGCCTTCGCGGCTGCGAGCATGTCGCGCAAAAATGTCCAGGATGAGCTGCGTCCGATCAATCACGCGGCATTCGGTGTGTTCCTCGATGTTGCGTTGCTGCACCGGGGAAAGATCGCTGTCGAAGATAATCAGCGGCGCTTTCTTGGAATAGGCTTCGGCGCGGATTTCATCCAGCTTGCCGCGCCCGACCAGCGTGGCTGGGTCGGCAGCATCGCGAATCTGGAAAACCGTTCCGGCTATGGAAGCGCCGGCGCTGCGGGCGAGTTCGACGAGTTCAGCTAGGGATTCGCGCTCGGGCGTGCCGGCGGCTACACCCGGGATGCGCCGAGAACGCTTCCAGGCAACGCCGACCAGCAGCGCACGTTCGGTGGACGGTATGGCTTGCGGGGTCTTCATCGAGGCGAGGTTTGTATGGAGGTACGAGGCACGCAGGAACCCATTGTGAAGAGTATACGCCGCAGGGTGCAGCCGCGAAACAGCAGGACGCAGTATTTTGCGCCGAAGCTAGGTCGATGAACTGCGGTGACCGCACTAACCAGGAACGACATTCTACCCTCACCCTATTCCTAAAGCGCTTGAAAACAAAGAGCAGGAAATCTACAAAAAGTGAAGAGTTGAAAGAAAAGGACTTCAGCTTCGCCAACTTCGTAAGAGCATCAAAAACAAAATGCTTTACTCGCTGGAAAAGAACGCCTCATGCTTCCGATCGGGCCGCGCAGTTCTGTCTAAGTGACCATGCGCGGAGGATGAATAGAATATCAAGTCGATTTTGCTCATAAATCCGGCGATTTTAGACAAAAGATCATCGATCGGTACGGGAGGCGATGCGGAGGATGGCCGCGAGGCTGTCCTGGATGTCGGCGTCAGTGGTGGCCCAACTGGAGACGGACACGCGCATTGCGGTGTGGCCGTGCCATTCGGTGGGGCCGCACCAGCAGGTGCCGTCGGCCTGGACTTCGCGAATTACGCGTTCAGTGTTTTCCGCGGTGCCGAAAGAGACGAGAACTTGATTGAGGACGACGTCGTTGAGGACTGCGAAACCTGCACGGTCGAACCCTTCGGCAAAGAGTGCGGCCTGGCGGCAGTGGCGTTCAATGAGGTCGCGGAGGCCGTCGCGGCCGAGCGAGCGGAGGGCGGCCCACAATTCGATGGCGCGGGCCCGGCGGGAAGATTCCGGAGTGTAGTGGCAGGGTTCACGAAGGGCACTGGGCTGGAGATAGGCGGCGGTGGTTGCGAAGGCCGCGCGGAGGTGTTCGGCTTCACGGACCACGGCAATGCCGGAGTCATACGGGACATTGAGCCACTTGTGGCAGTCGATGGCCCAGGAGTCTGCGTCGGCGATTCCCTGGACGTGATGCGAAAACTGCGGGGAGGCGGCGGCCCAGAGGCCGAAGGCGCCGTCCACATGGACCCAGGCATCGGCTTGGTGCGCTGTTGCGCAGAGTTCGCGGGCAGGATCAAAGGCACCGCTGTTGACATTACCGGATTGAATGCACAACAAGGTGCTGGCATCGAGCGGAGGTAGCGCCGCGGGACGCATGCGGCCCTGACCGTCGGAGGGAACCTTGGTAACGCGGGAACGGCCCAGGCCTAGCATGGACAGTGCTTTAAGCAAAGAGACGTGAACCTCGTCGCCGACGACGACCTTGACAGGCGGGGCTCCGAAGAGACCGTCTTGTTCGACGTCCCAGCCCTGGCGTTTGAGAATAGCGGTGCGCGCGGCAGCGAGCGCAGCAAAGTGGGACATGGTGGTACCGGTGACGAAGGCGGCGCCGCTCGTGGCGGGTAGGCCAAACAGGTCGCAGATCCAGTAGCGGACGATCTCTTCGAGGCGTGCGGCTACCGGAGACATGGAGGCATAGGCTGCGTTCTGGTCCCAAGCACCGGCGAGCCAGTTGGCTGCGAGCGCGGCGGGAAGTGTGCCGCCGATGACGAAGCCGAAGTAGCGGCCGCCAGCGGTGGCGACGGTGGCGGGGGAGCCGATGTCATCGAGCAGAGCCAGGATTTGGGCGGGGTCGGTGGGCGATTGCGGGAGGGGGCCGGCGAGGAATTCGAGACGAGCAAGGTCGCCAGGGAGCGGGGCGACGCGGCGGGTAGGGATCGCGGCGAGATAGCGGGCGGAGCGGGTTGCGGCGTTGGTCAGCAAATCTTTCATCTCGGTTCCTGTGCAACGGCGAGTTATAAGCGAGGTTACGAAGGCAGTTTGGCAGTCAAAGAGCCAAAGCGGCAGGTTTGCTAGAGACCGAGATTGCCACGCAAACCTGCGCGGCTCAAGGGAAGATCGAGTCGGTACTAGCAGGAGGCGGAGAGACGTAAGCGGAGCAAGTCTCGGGAGGCGGATTGGATGTGGGGGTCGTCGCCAAAGCCGGGGAGCCAATGGACGCCGGGTTCACGGCGAAACCAGGTGAGCTGACGTTTGGCGTACTGCCGAGTTCCCTGCTGAATGGCAGCGCGGGCCTGCTCGAGAGTGAGTTCGCCGCGGAGATGGGAGCGAAGTTCGCGGTAGCCGATGAAGTCGAAAGGCTTGGCGTTCTCAGGCTGGCCGCTGGACAGCAGGCGGTGGACTTCGTCGAGCCAACCAGCGCCGAGCATGGAGTCGGTACGCTCGTGGATGCGCTGATAGAGCGAATCGCGCGGCGGCTCCAGACCGATTTTGACGACACCCCAGCCGGGGAGCGGAGTTCTTGCAGCGCCATGCACCTCGGTAAGCGGTCTTCCCGAAAGCAGGCAAATTTCGATGGCGCGGATGAGTTTTTGTTCGTCGGCTGTTGCGATTTGCTTCGCGGCTTGCGGATCAAGGTGCCCCAACATCTTGTGCAGGTATCCCTGGCCGTGTTCCGCGGCGGCAGCGCGGAGCCGCTCGCGAATTTCTTCCGAACGCTGTGGGAGGTCGGCCAATCCTTCAAGAAGCGCGCGCAGGTAAAGGCCAGTTCCAACCGTAAACACAGGAAGACGTTGGCGGGCGCGCAGATCCGCGAGGATGGCAATGGCGCGTTCGCGATAACCGCCGGCGGTGGAAACGTCCGCTGGTTCAAGAATGTCGAGAAGATGATGCGGAACGGATTGGCGCTCGGTGAGCGTTGGCTTCGCCGTGCCGATGTCGAAGCCTCGATAAAGCTGCGTGGAATCGCAAGCGATCACTTCGCCGGAAAACTCTTTAGTCAGGAAAATGCCGAGCGAAGATTTGCCCGAGGCCGTAGGGCCCACGATGGCGACCAGCGTTGGGAGAGACATCATCGGGCGAAAATATGCCGGGCGCGAGCCATGAAGATAATGAGGACAACGGCGGCGAGAAGGATACTGCCGACGACTTGTTGGCGTGTAGGCTTCATGGACTGTTTCAAGAACTCAAACAGCATACGACCTTGCCCGATAAATCATATACACCTGTACCGCGACATCCTATCAGCGATAAATCTCTCTCGGGTGTCCAAGACGGAAAACCAGGACCTTGAGAATAGTGGCGCTAGCCGCCAACCCGATAGTTTCCAGAACTCGCCGAGCTTTGAGCCCCCGAGGGCTGCTCCGATGCTGCGCGAGTCTTCCAGCTTCGCGACCCGCGGAAGAAACTCCAATAAACGTCAAGCTTGCGTTGCGCCAGTTTGTGAGATCGCGGTCCGCCGATTCGGAGAGCTCGCAATTTGTTTCGAGCATGCGGGCAGATTGCTACTGGTTGGCGGCATCGAGGGGTAGATTGTACAAGAAAATGAAACGCAAACGGATTTCGGGACCGCTGAAGGCCGGGGGCAAGTGGTCGAACGGATTCGACGAGCGAATGGCGGAAACAGCGGCGCGATCGAGCGGCTCTTTGCCGGAACCGAGCAGTCGCTGCGGATCTTCATTGGGAACGCTGCCATCACGGCGGATGCTGAATTCGAGAACGACGCGGCCGCGGTCGCCCAGCTGCGCCGACTCCGGCATGACCGCGTACCAGTTGCGGCGCACGCTGGCGAGAACACGGGCCATGTAATCGCTGAAGTCCACGCCTTCGGTGGGCGTGAGTATCTGATAGGCCCCACTCATGCCGCTGTTACCTTGAGCGTCGCCGCCACCCAGACGGCCGCCACCACCGGGCGCAACGCGCGGGGCGGGCGCGGAAAATGCGCCGCTGGAGCCGCCTGTGTTGCCCTGGCGTGACATGTCCCGCAGGGTATCGCGCAACGGATTCGAAGATGTCTTCGGGAGAGTGAGGTTCGGACGAGCAGTAGGGGTATCCGGCAATTCAAGCTTTGGAGCATTGTTCGTCGCATTTTCCCGTTTGGGTGCCGGAGCAGGCGGAGGCGGCTGATTGGAGTTGGGCTGTGGAGCCGGAGCGGCGGGAAGTTCCTTGGGTTCGATTCTTGGCTGCGCGGGTTGCGTCGGGACTACTGGTTCCGGTGGAGCGATTTTGCGCAGAATGCGGGGATCCACTTTGACTTTAGGGGGAGGCGTGACCACGCGCGGCTCCGGGCGCGAAGGTTCAAACGAGCCCGGTGGCAACAGCAGAGTCATCTGCTTGCGCGCGATTTCCTGCTCGGCTGAAGTGGGTTCACGGCGTCGAAACAGGCTCGGAACGAGGAAGACCAGAAGCACGAAAATCAGCTCTGCCAGTACAACCGAACCGTAAAGAGTGACGGTCAGCCAGCGATTTTCGCGCGCCTTTCGCTCGCGCGTTTCGGCGTTGGCCAGGAAATTGACTTCGCCCGTGAGGAAAACGTCTTTCTCGACTAATTCTTCGGAAACCCGGGGAGGAGGGGAGACGATTTCCGGCGGAGACGCGCCCGCCGGTACGATAATGCGTTCATCGAGGTCAGAAGGCTGCAGTGGAAGCGTCGAGACTTCTTGCACCGCGTAGGCTTCGGGCTTGATGTCGCGCGGAACGACGAAGCGATGGGCAATGGATTCGAGTGGTAGATTGGCCGGAATGCTGGATTTGGTTTCGAGCGGCGTGGGCGTCATACCCGCCGGAACGAGCGTGCGGTCATCGAGCGTGGTGGGGCGGCGGCGCGAGCTGGGCTCCAGCGCGGATGGGCGAGCATCGAACGGTACCAGGGACCGTGGGATCATGTGCCTTCTTTTCTAGGATGAGCAAAAGCAGGCAAATCCACACCCGGATTGCCGGCTGTTGGTTGGACGCGCGCTGCGTGTTCCTGGATGCACGCCATGACGCG
>Ga0247661_1000164_pt1 | contig 12387 bp, 20 predicted proteins | sample CNK02_metaG_FD_182799 | JGI IMG/M metagenome (GOLD analysis project Ga0247661, IMG submission 182799) | Soil microbial communities from Purdue University Martell Research Forest, Indiana, United States - CNK02 | ecosystem: Environmental > Terrestrial > Soil > Temperate forest > Bulk soil...
GCTTCGCTCGCCGTGGTCGAGCAGTTGACGTGCTCGCGTGTCCGGATCTCGCAAAACGCGTTGATGATCGTAGCGATCGACGCCGGCAAGATCTGCCAGGCGCGGCCGCAGCCGGCTAAAACGCCGGCGTTTTGGGCCCCGTCAGGGCCCCTTGCGGCCGGCCGGCGTGCGATCGCAAATACCCGGTTTAGTAGTTTCAAGGGCTTAGGTGCCCAAGCGCTGCACGCACGCTGCACGCACGATCGACGCCGTTTTCGTAGAAGGGGGCCTAATTTTGTCCGGCCGGCGGCTGTTCGGCTGACTTGTTGGTCTTGAGGATCAGGAGCGTTTGCTGCAACACGGGTAGCTCACGCGTGCCATATCCGAGTGCCGCAAGGTCACTCATGGCGGCTTCCAATGTAATTACATCCAGCAAGTACGCTTTCTCAATCTGAGCGAACGATAGCAACTTCTCTTTCGTCGCCGGCGTCGAAGGTGTTGCCGGCGTCGATCCGCCCGTTGTGGTCTTCTTCTTCGCTGTGGCGAGATTCACGAGGATGTCAACGTCGCCGGCGCTGTAGCCGGCTGCGCTGAGATAATCACGGAAAGCCGCGGCTGTGACCTGATCAGCAATAAATGCGTCTGTTTCCTCGGAAAGTGACAGTGTTTTCGCTGCTGGACCTGGAGGAACCACTTGTCCGGCCGCGATCGCTGCAAGGCGTGCCGCGTGCTTGTTGTCGGCATCCTCGAGGATGATCGCTTGATCGGAAGCCGTGTAACCGTTGTTCGCGAGATAGCTTTGCAACTGAGCCCGCGTGATTTCGTCAGCGACGTATGCCGCCACTTGTTGCGCCGTCGTTAGCTTGCTAGCCGGCTGCGCGTTCTTCTTGGCTTCGGCTGCGGCCGCTGTTGCGTCGGCCTTGGCTTTCTTCTCGTCTGCCAACTGCATGAACGTGTCGAGGCTGTCACCGATGTATCCGAGCAAGCCTAGGAGTTCTTCGAGATCTTCGCGCGTGTAAATACCGCCGATATACGCCGCTTCCCCTTGAGACGCGGTTAACTTCGGCTTCGGCGTTCCTGGGGGCAGTGTGCCGGCGCCGGCGCGTTGCGCGTCGGCTGTGGCGAGCTTATTTGCAGCGTCGGCCGCAATGATCGTGGCATCGTCGTTCGAGTAACCTAGGTCAAGCACGCGTGAAATAAACTCATCCTGGGAGATGATTCGATCGACGTACGCGGATTCTATCTGCGATAGCGTAAGCGCCGGCGCTGCTGATCCGCCGACGATCGTACCGGCCTTTGCTGCCTTATCCTCTGCGGCCGTGCGTTTCGCTTTCGCGTCCTGAAACTCCAATTCTAACGGGACGCCGCTATAGCCGTAATTACTAAGGAACGTCTTGTACTGATCGTCAGTGAGCCGGCCGGCTACATACTGCGCTTCAACCTGTGCGAACGTCAACGGCTTGCCCGTCGATCCGAGCGTCAACGCGGCATCCTGTTGCGCCTTGGCTGCGGCCGCATCTGCTGCGGCATGAGCTTTAGCGGCCGCATCTGCTGCGGCAGAGAGTGCCTTTTGCGATTGATCCGCTTGCGTTAACAGCAAATCGAGCCGTAGAGCCTTACGAACGTCTAGCCGGTAATTCTGACGATCGAACCACGCGTCCACGTCGGTTAAGTCGATCCGCAACGCGAGGTATAGCTCTTTCACCTGTGCAAGCGTGAAGTCCTGCAAATCGGCGTCTAGCTTCAAGCCGACGATTTTGCGTATCCACGTCTTTTCATCGTCGAAGATCGGCAGAGGATCAATGAGTGTGTTTAGCTGATCGGTCCCAATCAGCCGGTTTTCCGCCAGCGACATGATCGTCGTGATGAATGTATTTACGCGTGAATCCACGGCCGTATCGAGGATGTTGTTAATCATCATTTCGGCGTCGGCATCGAGGATGCCGCGCGCAACGATCGCGGCCTTGATCTGTTCGCGGGTTTGCTGCTTGTACTGCCACGTCCGCGCGAGCTCTGACACTGAGGCTTGCGGCCGCGCGGCGTCGATCAGCAAATTAATAGCCTCTGCGCTGTGTCCCATGCGTCCTAGGATGATGTCAAGATCAGCGCGCGACATGTGACCACGGATGAAGCCTTGCACCGTTTCGCCGGCGGATAGCTGATGCGGCCGATACTTGAAATTCAGCTCCGCTTTCAGCGGATCGCCAATCAACACCTGGAACAGTGGCGCGATCGCTATACGCGTCATACGTGAGAACGCTAGGTTCTGTTTCAGGTTATCCGCGTACTCCTTCGCGGTGTCGAGGATGCCGAGCGATGCCATTTCAGTGAGCAACGCAGTGTTGCCGGCTGCAACGCTGCTTTGGATCATGCGGCCAAGATGCCGGCGCGCGGCCGTTGCGCCGGCCGTCGATACCATTTGCTGACCGAACGGCAAAGGCGCGGCCGAGCTATCTCCACTGATCCCGCTGCCAAGTGCGCCGGCGTCGGCCGCTGTCGTGAAGTCCGTTATGAATGCACCTAGCAGCAAGCCGCCGAGACGATCGCGCACGTCGAGATTCCCGTAATCGGCGTTGGTTCGTTCGATAGCCGTCGGATCGACGTTGAGCCCCAGGATGTAATTGACGATCGACACCACGAGCTCCAGAAACTCAGGACTCTGTGTCTGCTTCGCTGATCCGATTAGCTTGACTAGCGCGGCCAACATAACGTCGATCAGTTTGATGGCAACGCCGATAACCGTAATTACACCGTAGACCAGAGAGTTGAAGAAGTACGCGAGCATCTCCGTCCACCAATGCTTGCCGAGAAACTCCGCGAAGTACTGTTCTGCGGCTTCCTGGTAGTTTGGCGGTGCTACGTCAGGCTTCGTTACGTCGGGACGGTCAACGTTCGTCATGCTATTGCGATTGCACGCGCTGCATCGCGTCCTGGAAGTCGGCTTGCATTCCCTGCTGTACCGCGTCGAATTGACCCTTAGCGTTCAACTGCGCGATCGCGCGGCCGTCTGTCGGCGTGAAGTTGGAAGCGAAGTATTTACGCCGGCCGGCGTCGATCGACGGCACGCCTATGAGACTTCCCAAGTGCAGCAACGCTGCAATGTCGCCTACGTTCTTCCAGAGTCCCCAAAGCAGAGGCGCTGCCTTGAGCACGCCCCACGGTTCCAGCATGATCGTCAACACGTCGATCACGCCGTTGAGCGTTCCACGGATCACGGCGAACGGCTTCGTTATCTCCACCTGCGCTTGTTGTAGCCACTTGTCGAGCTTGTCGGCAATGTGGATATGGAGTAACCGTAAATACACCAGCATTTGCCGGATATGCTGAATCAGCCGCAACACTGGAACGATGAAACGGTTGAAAATGATGTCGATCCAATCGCGAAGTTGCTTGAGTAAGTCGAGCACCTTCGGAATGAATCCGCCGAGACGATCGCCTAAAACCTTGATCTTCTTTCCGAGCCGGCGTATTCCATCGAGCAACCCGCCGCCGGCAATCGCGCCGATAGAGCGCGCGGTTTTCTCTGTTCCTTCCGATACGGTTCCTTCGAGCTTGTCTAGACTCTCCGCAATCCACTGCGTCTGATCGGCCAGATACAGAAAAATGCCGTTCACGTATTGCGTAATCTCCGCGATGATCGCGTCGATCGCAAAGACGCTTATGTCAAAACCGGGATCGCCACTTCCGAATAGATCGGACATTAGCTCTGGAGTTCCAGCACTCCGCGCACGTGCTGCTGCTGCTGTTCGATCATGGCTTTGATGCTGTCGCGCGTGAATTGCGCTGTCGGAACGCTGACACGAAATGGTCCTTGCTGACCGAGCATGAACGATACCGTTGTCGTGGGAATCGCATCACCCGTTGGACCATAGCGCGTCTCTGAGGTGATTCGCACGTTGTTTACTTCGACGTTCGGGATTTCAGCCATTGTTACCTCCAAAACCACTATATCTAGTATTCCGTGGATCCGCCGGCGCGACGAAAAACACAACAGCTTGTGGTGCAGCTACGGAAATAGCGGGTTAGCGATGAAACGTAACGTGTCGATGATCTGACCGCCGGCGCGTAGCGTGAAGGTCCATGCGGCCGCTTGTTCAAGCATCCACGGTGCCGGCTGATTGCCGCTGTTACCACTCGCGAAGAGTTGAATCCCTTCATCATTCTTCTGCGAGTAAATTTCTATATTGCGCGTTTCCATCGGTCCTACGAACCACGCAAGCGTTGCGTTGTTGTCGATCGACATCAAGCCGTTTTGTGAAGACGTTCCACCAATGCCAGGCTTTGCCGGCGTTGTCGCCGGCGGATTGCCGATACTCGGATTAGCCGCTGCCGGACCGGCGTGCGTAGGCGTCCCGCCAGGCGTAGTTGGTAGCTTCGCGATCACGGCCGCAACGAGTGAGTTTTCCAAGCCGGCCGGATCAATGTTTATCGCTTGCAGCGTGCCAGGAGTGAAGCCGGTAGCCGCAGCAAACGTAGGCGGTTCCTTGATTGCGAAACCCTTGAGCCCTGCGAAGTCCATTAGCTGACCGAAGCGGTATTGAATGTCAGAATCCAGCGCGTCGATCGCGTGCGCTAACTCAGGATCAGAGTCCGCGAGCAAGTCGTTACCGAACAGCGCGGCCGCATCGTATGCGGGACTCAATACATTCGTAATTACGGATGGATCAGGCAACGTCGCTACCAGCATAGCGAAACCATTGTCGAATCCATCGTCAGGAGTGATGACCGCACCAAGCGCTGTAACCGTATCATCAAGAAAGTCGGTCTTCGGCCACTTGATACACAGCGCTTGGTCGTCGATCGGATCAGGAATTAGGCTTTCCATAGCGCTGCAAGCGCACGCGCGGCCTGTTCGTCGTCGCCGTAGCCGGCAACTTCGTCGTACACAATCGGCGCTTCTTCACCGTCAACGATGATGGGCTTGTGACTCATGCGAATGATTGCAACGTGACCATGAGCCATACGGCAGAGCGCATATTCAGCGTGCTCCGTAACCTTGTCGAGATCGGCTTCCGTGAAGTCTTTGTCCTTGATGTCTTTACTAGTTGGCTTTACGTGCTTTGACATTGCGTCCTCCCTTTTTCTTCTTCGCCGCACGCTTGGCGCGTATCGGCGGTGCTACTACATCCACGATGCCGAGCTCCGCCGGCGTCCGTGGTCCATCATGCAACTTCTCGACACCGAGCCCTTCGTGAGCAACGCGCGTTTTACGTCTGAGAGTCTGGAAGGAGTGTTCCTCCCAAGCCGGATGCGTTGCGATAGGCGCGTTTTCGGTATCGGGACGATCATCCGTGTAAATACGGTTCTCGTCGCGATGCCCTTCGCGGTTCATAGTTACGCCATCTATCACCACTGGACCGCAGACATGAAAGAACGGTTCGCCACTGCGGCTTACCGTTTCGTAGATCGAGCCACACGCTAAACATCGTCGCGTCTCTACCATTACGGTTCCACCCATTTCTGCACCAGCACGTTAGGCGCTGCCCATTGATCGGCCGCTTGTAGACTTCCAGTGCTGGACCGGATGCGTGAACCCGGCCGCAAGCGCATGTTCAACGGCAACGTGTTGTTAGTCACCGTCACAATGCCGGAACGTAGAAAGGTCCCGCCGGCAGTCCAACAGTAAATACGCTGTGTGTTTGGATCAGAACCGCCGTTGTCACCGATAATCGTCGTGATGGTCAAGCCGTCGTCGATCACCAGTTCAACAGCACGCGTAACCGCTGTGGCATTCGTTAGTAGATTGGTCTGAAGCGACAAAACGTTCCACGTCTGACGCGCCGGCACCGTCACCACAAAGTCAGCGCCGGCCGCCGGCGTCGATCCAGCGATGGAATCAAAGAACCCTGGATCGTCACCGGGTGACTCAATGAACGGATACGGCCATCCACATATCGGATCAGATTCGACGTAGCGAGCAAAGAGCACTTGCGAGCCTGAGAACGTCGAGAATGAAAGACGCGTGTAAGCACAGGAAACGTAGCATTGACCGCGTTTGCAGCCGTTGCCGAGATTGCCGATGCCGATAGAGAGTAAATACCCTTCCGGCAATCCGCTGATCCGCTTGAACGTCAATGATCCGTCTGTTGTCGGAGAGATGACGTACTGCATCGGCTGCACGCTACCATCCTGCAAGAGGAAGCGCATATTGAGTTGTAAAGACACGCCGCTCGCGATGTTGTTAACATACACGTCGATCGCGTCTTCCGGCCGGACGTAGAGGTCACTAGGCGGATCGGCATCTTGTATCCGAAAGGTTACTTGATTCGATCCGCCTAAGCGCTTAATCCGCCAGTCCGCAGAGTTGCGCGGATTTTCTACTTGTGCTAAAGGTTCGTCAGCCATACTCGTATTTACCTTACTTCTTCGGCGCTAGCTGAACGAACGATAGATTGATGTTGAACGTGCCGGCCGCTTGGTTCGTTACCACGTCAACCGTGGTGTTGAAGCGGTTTGCAGCGTTGATCACCGGGATCATCGCCTTGCCTTGGAGTTCCGACAAGAACCGGAAGTACCAGCGCGTTGAATCGCGGATCGTGGAGTTGCCGGGACCTGAAATGCGAAGGTTGCCGGTATCGGTGCCACGCACGCAAACGGACGCGCATTGAGCATCGACGGTGTAACCGACTAGCGCGTAATCCGTGTTGGCTTGCCAAAGATCGGACGCCGCATTGATCGCAACGCCGCCGGTATAGCCGCCGCCGGCACCGGAGACGCACGTGCAAAGCTGCGTGAAGAGATTCACGCCGCGCGCGCGTACATCGTCCCACGTGGTCAGATTCGCATTCACACCTGGAATCTCCTCGTAGTACAGCAAGAGCGAGCCCGTTTCAATCTGACCGCCTACAGCCGAGCCGGTCTGTTCCACGATCAGCGTGTCTTGCGCGTACAGATTTTGCGGCATGCGCTGATCCAGCAAGGGGAACGCTTGCGAGTTACCCGGAATGTTGAACGTGACGCCGCGAACGTTATCGTGCATACGTGGAGAGCGCACGCGCAACGCGCCGGCTACTTGGTTAAAGGCCCACTCGTCAATGAGCCATGCGCGTTTCGCATCTGGGAAATTGCGAATCGCGAGACTGTCGCCGGCACCAAGCGTCCACGCCGTGAAAGTCGAGCTTGGTGCAGTGACAAAGCCGCTGATTGTGTCCATTGCTGGACCGAGCCCGCACGCGGCGAGGAAAGCGATACCGCCGATTTTACGCGGCGTTTCTCCAAAGCTGTTCATGTTAGCCTCCAACCTTCATTGCGCGGAGTGCTTCGGTAACAGCCGTCACGCGGTTGATGTTGCCGGGCGATCCCTTCGGCATACGTGGAGGAAGCGTCAAGCCTGACAGCACTTGAAGCACGGGCCCGATACCTGCGGCCATGTCCGGTTTGGCTGCGGCTACGCCTTGCGTGAAGCGTTGCGCGCCTACAGTTGCACTCTTGCGTTTCCATTTGGCGCTGCCGGCTTTCTGTACGCCCTTTGCGAAACCATCGCGCGCGATCGCGCCTTGCACACCTTGCGCCCATGCCGGCGCGGCCGCTGCCGCTGCTTCGGCTTGGTCCTGCTTCGGATTGTTGATGCCGTTGGTGTAGTCGCCGCCGGCCACGCCGGCGCGATCGGCCCATTTTTGTGCTACTGCATCGGCTGATTTGACTTTCATAGTTTGGTGGTTCCTCCCAGCGTGAACTAGATCAGAACGCCGGCCGGATGTCAACGTTATTACACTACCTATTGATGAGTAGATGTCTTAGTACGCGATAGGTCGTTGAGTTACTCTGTAGTGAACACTACTTATAGACTGGAGTTGTAATTACACCCAACCTATCGACGCCCTAGAATGCTGCACTAGGGTATTGACTTATCGGATTTGGTATAGGACAATCGCGACGCACAGCGTCGCTGTCCTATAATCCGTAAATACCCGTGCATTCTTGGGCTCGCAAACGAAGAGCTTTCTAAAAACCTTCGCCCTTTTCCTCTGCCTCAATTTTCCCGTGTAATTACTTGTCAATGTAATTACGAGTAGTGGTAGAGTGTCCGAAGGAGGGAGGATATGTACAACAGAGAGCTTGTCAATGACGTACTGGCGTGGAAGAAACTTATCCACGCAGCGATCTACCTGGGTAGCCTACGGCGTGACGGTGACGCCGCCGCGATTGATCTACTGAATCACAGGACAGACGTATTAGAACATTGCATTGTTCCTTCAATCTGTGGGCAAATTGAAGCCGCGATCCGTCGCGGTGAAGAGGTAAACCCTGAATGGAATACACAATCACTCTGAAAGCCGACGCGACGTTAACGGCCGTGGTGAAAGTCACGGCTGATACGCCGCTCAACGCGAAGTTGCTCGCGTTGCGTGAATCCAACAAAGCACAGTGGAGCATCCACGCCATCAACGGCCGCAAGATCGACGCCGGCGTTGTCCACACTGTAGCGAAGCCGAAAGGAAAGGAACGGTAATTACATGACTAGCTTCCAGTGGTATAACGATGTGCGTGGGACGGTGAGATGTCCTGCATGTGGCGCTGCACCCGGTGTTGTGTGTGTGCCAAGTGGAAGTGAACTTATCAGGGTTGAAAACGTGAGCTTTCATTACCTGCGTTTCCATGAGTGGCTTGAACGTCAACGCCTCGAAGCGACGAAGCCGTCGACGCCGGAAACGGCTGCATGGTCGATACCCTATGATCCGAACGGATTCTTCATTCCGGCCGCAGACGTAGAGGCTGCATATCAGCGCATCCTCGCAGCGATCATTTCGAGTGGTTTCATCCAAGCTACTTTGCCGAATCTCATGGCCGCTGCGAATCAAGACGGAGAAGAGAATCCGATAGACCACATTGCCAACGTGGTGTGCGATCTGGCCGTAGCGATCGTTTCGCGCAGTCCTGACTCATTCCGCCGTGAGGAAGAAGCAAGCGATCCTGACCACGGCGTCAAGAACGAAGGTAAGGGGTAATTACATGCCATGGTTCAAGGTGTATGCGGATTACTCACTAACTGCGAAACGCGTCTATCTGCTGATGGCCACGTCTGCTGACGATGCAATCGACCAAGTAACAGCAATCCCGGATAAGCGGAACTTCGCAGAGTTCCGACGATCCGAGACTCTAACCATGACAGGCGCTGTCCACATTGAGGGTTACTTGGTAGAGGGTTACGATGCCACGCCGGAAGAAGTTTAACGGCACCATCGAGCGCGTGCCTGTCGAGCGCGTCGTGCGTGAGATCAGCTATCTGATCCCACGCCGGCATGACTCGTGCGAGCTCGCGCACGTCGATGAGCTCGGATTCTCGCGTTCCGTCTGGAAGTGTGGTTGCTACAAATGCGCGCCTTGGCTGTGGTGTAGCAAGTGCGTGCCGGCCGGCTTGAGCGTGCGAGCGTACAAGTCTCCTACGGGACCTGAACCGAAAGTACCGCTTTGCGCCGGCTGCCAAGAGATAGGTGATGTACGCGCGGGAATGCGGCTGCTAGCGCATTACATGACTGAGGCGTGTCCTGAGTTATTCGTAAAGACGATCGACGCCGTAGCAGCGCCAGCGCCCGATTTCTTGGAGCTAGCCCGTAGGAAGGAAGAGTATGACCGGCTTGCCTCTATGTATTCCGGCAAGTCTAGTCTTTACGGGTCGAAGGGTTTGCGCTATAGTGCGAATGTCCCGTCTAACGGGTTGCCAGCGTTGCCAACTGCGGCCGGAACTGAGAAGCGCCGGCCGCAGTCTAAAAGCGCTGCAAGGCCCGTAAATGCTGCACATGCAGCAAAGAATACTAAATCGAAAGGGAGGAAGAAGAAGCGATGAAAATCAGGATCAAACCGGCTGTTCAATTAGTGAGCCCCAGTGGGAAACCCGTAAAGACGCGTCTTGCAAAGACCATCGTGCGAGTCAATAAGTACGGGAATGCGTTGTTTGTCTCCATTCCGCGCGCTGTGACGGTCGCGCTAGGTGTGAAGCAATATGACTACATGCGCTTCACGGTGAAACGCGGCACAGTATCGTATCGACGCGTCCGGCTTGAAAATGATCTGAAGCATCAACAGCGCGTTGCTCCGAGCAAATAAGCTGCACGGCCATGAAGGTTTACACAATTCGCGCGGGTTTAGACGGTCAATACGTCGATCTGCTATCTGGACGGCAAAAGAAGCCGGTACGTTTGCACCTTGTAGGCGCGCACGTGCCGGTGGACGATCCGTTCCAGTTTCGCGGGACGCGTTGCGAATTGATAGCGTTGTCGATCCTTGCGGATCACTGCAAGGACCTAGACGGCGCTGTGCTGCGCGGCCGCGCGCGATCGTGGAAGCTACACAGGAAGTTTCTCGCGGAGTGTCTGGAAGTCCGCAACGATGTAATTACGAATGGTAGCAGCGTCGATACGCTGGACATTCGGCGCTGGATGCTGGAAAAGACGCGCAAAGCGAAGCAGAGCAGCCTATTTGAAACGGAGGATGGATGGTCCGCAAACAGAGTAAGCCAGTAAATACCGAGCCGGAGTTCAGGCGGTTGCCGCTTGGAATGATCGACGAACCGCCACGGCCGATACGTGAAGCAATGGACGATGAACTACTGCAAAGCCTTGCCGCGTCGATCGGTGAGATAGGCGTAACGAATCCCATCTATGTAATTCCGGCCGGTAAGCGTTGGGAGATCGTAGCCGGCCATCGGCGTTTCTTGGCTTCGCGGATTGCCGGCAAGGTGGATATTCCGGCAATGTGTTGTCCATCGCGTGATGTCGCGCGACACGCCATCATGTTGCACGAAAACGTTGAGCGTGAGGAATTGACGGCCGCAGAGGAAGGTATCTTCTTCGCTGAGCTAATGGAGCAAGAGGGCATGGACGAAGAGAAGCTGATTCGCGCTGTTCGCAAGTCTGGAGACTACATCGCGGATCGTCTACGGCTGCTACGTGGCGATGCGAAGGTATTCGAGGCGCTACGGCTGCGTCAGATTAACTTTGGTGTCGCGCGTGAGCTCAACAAGTGTCCTGACGAATCGTACCGCCGGATGTATTTACAGACGGCCCTGGAGCAAGGCGCTACAGCTAGGCTTGTCGCGTCCTGGGTGGCTGCGTATAAAGCGAACGCGCGACCGGTGGACACAGTGAACCTTGAAGCGAACCTAGCGCCTACAGCGCCGGAAGGTGAAACGCCGGCAATTTGTTGCGCCTTGTGTGGTGGATCGAAAGACCCGTGGATGTTGGTCAATGTGATGATTCACAAGTGGGAGTGGGAACGGATTCAGAAAATCATCAATAGCAGAACGCTTGCTGATTTGGAGTAATTACCGTGGTCAACAAACTTGCCGGCTGTATCGTCTTCCTGGGATTCGCGGCGTTCTTCATTGCGGCCGGATGGTTCGCCTATGGCGCGCATTCCCGTACACAGTTCGTCATGGCGTTAGGTGCGCTTGTAATTACGCCGGTAACGCTTGTCCTTTGGGCCGTGGTGGCGATTATGCGTAGAGCCGCTAAAAAGGCTGTCCTGGCGCGTCCGGCTGCGCCGGCGGCTGCGCCGGCTGTTAGCCGTGGCATCTGCGGCGTGTGCTTCCGGCAACCCGCTCAATTTGTCTGCGGTGTGCATGGAATGCGGTTCTGCCGGCACTGCATTGAGCATCACGACACGCCAACGCTTTGCACGTATTGCGACGTTACCGGCCCTGTCGCGGATCAGGTGTTATACATGTCGTTGCGAGACTGGAAAGCGCAGGGTTATGCTCAGTCCCGTTGACATCATGCCGGATCAGTACCTTTTCGCTGATCGTCGCGAGGATGCCATCAAATGGCTTCTACAGGCACCGTTAACGCGAGCAAGCAAGGAACGCCTCTTGCTCGGATGGGGTAAGTACGTAAATACGCGTATCGACGGAGACGAATATAAGCGCGTCGGTAACTCTGGAGTCGATGTCAAATGACACCTGACGAAGTGAAAGCCTACGTCGATAACTTGCGCGTTCCTGGGCTGATTCCCGAAGAAGTGCCAGTACTAAAGGCGTGGCTGTTGAAGCACTACGCCGAGTACGATCGCGTTGACTACAACGTCCGGCTTGGCAAGGGTTACGATCCGGGCCCGAGCTATCCCGATTACGCGCGTTCCATGTCGATCTTGAACAGTCAGTACCGCCTAGATGCCGTGGCATGGCGTGGCAACGTCGCTACGATCGTGGAATGCAAGGTTAGGGCTTCGGCTAGTGCGATCGGCCAGATTTTGCTCTACCGCCAGTTACTATCTAAAGCTGATACAGCGCCGGCGTCGATCGCGTGCGTCCTTGCCTGTGTAAGCAGGGGGGCAGACGTTTTGAGCCTTGCGGAATCAGCCGACATCAGCGTTGAAACCTTCGCCGTTTAGCCGTTTAACTCCAGAATTCATTTATATCTTTGTGGTGAGCTCAACCCGTCAAGACCTGCAAACCAGCGGCGCAGGCTTCGC
>Ga0247661_1000167_pt1 | contig 12360 bp, 8 predicted proteins | sample CNK02_metaG_FD_182799 | JGI IMG/M metagenome (GOLD analysis project Ga0247661, IMG submission 182799) | Soil microbial communities from Purdue University Martell Research Forest, Indiana, United States - CNK02 | ecosystem: Environmental > Terrestrial > Soil > Temperate forest > Bulk soil | place...
GGGAACCCAGTGTCCGCCGACATAGATGGGCTGGAGCCATTCGAGAAAGGCAACGCGGGGGCGGCAAACGGTTTGCGCGACTTCGTTTTCGACGGCGGCGAGTTTGGCCCCAATGGACTCCAGAAGTTGCTCGGCTTCGTGGCCGCGCATGGTTTCGTCGCCGACCCAAAGAATGTCACGCCAGACATCGCCGAGATCGAGCGGATCGAGAGACAGTACCTCAGGCCGATAATCAAACGTGGCCAGGACTGCAGCCAGATCTTCGGGAGAGGCTGCGCAAACGCTGCACAAATTCTGTGTAACGATGAGGTCTGGGGCGAGGCGTTTCAAGGCTTCGGCGTCCACAGAATAGACGCTTTCGCCTCGGGCGGTAAATTGGCGGACCAGGCGGTCGATTTCGAGCGGAGTCGTATCTTTTGGAATGCGCGAGTGAATGACGACGGGCTTGGTGCGTGCCGCTGGAGGGTAGTCACATTCGTGGCTAACACCAACCACCTGCTCGCCCAAGCCGAGCGCGAACAAAATCTCCGTCGCGGAAGGCAGTAAGGAAACGACGCGCATCTCAGGCATGAGCGGACTCTAACATAACACCAGAGCCGACGTGCTATTTGTAAAGAAAATATCTCTGGCGCATCGGCTCGAATTCCGCCAGAGAGCTTTGCCAGGATTTCACAATCTCGCCCGCGGGAACGCCTTCCTTCAGTTCTTGCACGGTCTCGGCATTACCCAGCAGCGTAAGGGTCTTCTCGACATCGAAGTCCTTCGGATACATTCGCTCTAGCAGCGCCGCAATTTCAATCCCCAACCGCATGGCGCGAATCGCGCTGCGGTCCCCGGTTCGGATACTGACTCCTCCGCAGCGGCGTCCCATGTAAAGGCCGCTCACTGGAATAAAAGACTGTGCGACAAATTTCAATCCCGGCAGTTGTGCGGAATTAAGAGCAGCCGCCACCTTCTCGCCATCCATCCACGGCGCCCCAAACTGTTCGAACGGCGTTTCCGTTCCGCGCCCGACCGAAACTCCCGCATTCTGCAAGATTTCCAGGCCTGGATAGGTGATGGCACCCTTCATAGTCCTGAGATTCGGCGACGGCGGGATCCACCGCATGCCAGTAGACTCGAAAAAATAATCGCGGTGCCAGTTCTTCATGGCCACCACATGCAGTTCGGCGTTGATGTGATTTTCAGTGTTGAAAAGTTGCGCTAATTCGCCGATGGTCAGACCGTACCGGACAGGCAGCGGATAGTAGGCCACGAAACCGGTCTTGTCCGCATCAAGCATCGGACCTTCCACGATTTCCCCGCCGATTGGATTCGGGCGGTCGAGAACATAGAGAGCGATATGACGTTTTGCCGCCTCTTCCATGCAATAGCCCATCGTGGCTGTGTAGGTATAAAAGCGGACTCCGGCATCCTGAATATCAAAGACCAGTGCGTCAATCCCCTGTAACATTTCATCGGAAGGGCGGCGAGACTCGCCGTACAAACTATAAACGGGTAGTCCCGTGGCCGGGTCCTTGCTCGAAGAAACTTTCTCGTCCAGACGCCCAGCCAGCCCGTGTTCGGGGCTGAACAGCGCGACAACATGCACTCCCGGCGCGTGCGTCAGCAGGTCAATTGTCGACTTGCCTTGTGCGTCGAGTCCTGTGTGGTTGGTGATGATGCCAATGCGCTTTCCCCGCAGTGGCGCAAACTTTTGAGCTTCCAATACGTCAAGGCCAGCCTGTACGCGCACAGCACGGGTGCCGGTTTTGCGAATGTGCCTTTGTCCGCCGCGATCATTCGGAGCCGCCGAAACTCCGGCCACAAAACAAACGATTAGGCACAACGCACAACGGGACAGAGGCGTGGTCGGCGGCAAAATTTTCCTCCTGGTTTGCGTTGCTGGGATTCCGGCTTGTACTGCCCGGAGATGAAAATGATATTCTGGAACGCCCTGCGGGGAATTGCCTTGTGACACTCTGGTGCGTGTGTTATCAACAGACGTAGAAGCGGGGCGCGATCTCGAAAATTCGTAAACCGGTTCGGGAGAACCATGTCGAAGACACGCCGCGTTGTGCTGTGCCTATCCCTGCTTCCTTTCGTAATTTTTATGGCAACCAAAACACGCAGTCAGAGCCGCACTGCTGCGGCGAAAACGAAAAACCTTGCCCCTCAATTCCGAACCGCTGGCCCGCTAAAACCGCTTTCGGCCGGCGAACGTCAGTGGGTGGATGCCTCTCTCCAGCGCATGACGGTGGATGAAAAAATCGGCCAACTGCTTTTCACTACATTTCATGGGACTTTCACCTCGACCGAATCGCCGGAATATCAAAAGCTGCTGCACGATGTGACCGATCTTCACGTAGGCGGCTTCATTGTCGTCACCCACATCACTCCGCTCGGCATCGAGAAGAGCCAAACCTATCCCACCGCGGTACTGGCAAATCAACTGCAATCAAAAGCGAAGCTGCCACTGTTGGTCGGCGCCGATTTTGAGCGCGGATCCGCCATGCGCCTCGATGAAGGCACGTCGTTTCCGACGCAAATGGCCATCGCAGCCGGCGGCGACCCGCGCGACGCCTATACCATGGGCAAGATCACCGCGATTGAGGCTCGCCAGGCAGGTGTTCAGTGGATTTATGCCCCCGTCGCTGACGTAAACAACAATCCCGGCAATCCGATCATTAACACGCGGTCGTTCGGCGAAGATCCGGCACGCGTTTCTGAATTTGTCACGCAGTATGTCCGCGGCGTGGAAGAAAATGGCGGCTTGGCCACTGCGAAACACTTCCCCGGTCACGGCGACACCGCTGCCGACTCGCACATCGATCTGCCGGTGATTCGCGCTAATCGCGAGCGGCTCGATTCACTCGAACTTGTTCCTTTCCGTTCGGCCATCAGTGCCGGTGTCGGCAGTATCATGACCGGTCACTTGAGCGTTCCAGCATTTGAACCGGATCCAAATACTCCGGCCACGCTCTCAGCGCATATTTTGACCGACCTGCTCCGCAATGATTTGCGTTTTCAAGGCTTGGTCGTTACCGATGCGATGGACATGGGCGGAATCACGGTGCGTTTTGCCCCGGGCGAAGCGGCCGTGCGGGCGGTGCTTGCTGGGTCCGATTGCTTGCTCATGCCACCAGTACCCGACGCCGCCTTTGAAGCATTGCAGAACGCTGTAAAGTCTGGGCGCATCTCACAGGAGCGCCTTGATGCTTCCGTTCGCCGCATTCTCGAAGCCAAAACTCGCCTCGGCCTGAGTAAAAATCGTTTGGTCGACCTGAACACTATCAACTCGAAATTCGCCGAGCCGTCTTGGCAGTACCAAGCACAGCAAATCTCCGACCGCGGAATCACATTGCTCCGCGACGCACCTCATCGCTTGCCTCTCGACGGAAGCAAGCCGTCCCGTGCCCTCCTGCTTGCCTTCTACGCCGACCCCGAACCTACGCCCGGCGAAGATCTCGACCGCGAATTGCGTCGCCGTTTCGATTCGGTCTTTACTCTGCGCGCCGACACACGTTTTCGCAGCGCCGCAAACCTAAAACTGCCTCCGCCCGATTCTTACGATGTGGCGATCCTCGCACTTTTCGTGCGTGTCAGCGATCGCAAAGGCAACGTCGACGTTCCCGACGATCAGGCGGCCCTTGCCGATCAGCTCTATAAGTGCGGCAAGCCGGTCATTACCCTAGCGCTCGGCAGTCCTTATCTGATGGAACGCTTCCCGCAAGCCGAGACCTGGCTGAGCGCTTTCGGGATCAGCGACGTTGCACAAATCTCCATGGCCCGCGCGCTCTTTGGCGAAATTCCCATCTATGGGCATCTACCCGTCACCATTCCGGGCATTCCCCTCGGTGCGGGCTTTGGCCTGGAACTGCCCGCCGATCCGATGAAGCTGCAGCCCATGGACGTCCGCAGCGAGGCTCAACTGCAGCCGGCCTTTGGCGTAGTGGAAACCGCCATCAAGGACAAAGCTTTTCCCGGAGCTACCCTCGCTGTCGGCTATCGCGGAAAGGTCTCACTCCATTCCTTCGGCAAGCTGACCTACGACGCCAAGTCGCCCGATGTCTCTCTCAAGACGATGTTCGACATCGCTTCGCTCACCAAAGTAGTCGCGACTACAACGTTGGTCGCCAAGCTTGCCGAAGGCGACTTTCCAGTTGCGATTGACCTCGATGCCAAGGTCGAACGCTATCTCCCAGAGTGGGCCGGTGGCCCGCAACCGGAATGGCGCCATCGCGTCACGGTTCGACATTTGCTCACGCACACCTCCGGCTTGCCGCCTTTCAAGGAATATTGGCGCACTTCAAAATCGAAGCAAGACACTCTCGACAGAATTTTTGCGGAGCCTCTGGACTACGAGCCCGGCACAAAGGAAGTCTATTCCGATCTCGGCATCATCCTAATGGCCGAAATCATCGAGCGCCTCACCGGCAAATCTCTCGATGCGCTGGCCCGCGAATTCATTTTCTCACCGCTGGCTATGTCCAACTCGATGTACAACCCGCCAAGAAAAATCTGGCCTGCGATTGCGCCAACGGAAATCGACAATCAGTACCGCCACCACTTGATTCAGGGCGAAGTGCACGACGAAAATGCCGCGTCCATCGGCGGAGTATCAGGCCATGCGGGAGTCTTCAGCACCGCGCCCGACCTCGCCGCTTTCTGCCAGATGTTGCTCAACGGCGGCACCTACGCTCACCAGCGCATCCTTCGCCGCGCCACCATCGCCGAATTCACCACTCCGCAACAACTCTCCAGCGGTACCCGCACGCTCGGCTGGGCTGCTCCTACCGAAGGAGGCAGCAGCGGCCACTTCTTCGGCCCGCACTCTTTTGGCCACACCGGCTTTACAGGCACGTCCATCTGGATCGATCCCGATCGCCAGCTTTTTGTGGTGTTCCTCACCAACCGCGTCTATCCCACGCGCGAAAACCAGAAACACATCAAGGTTCGTCCAGCACTGCACGATGCCGTCATGCAGTCGCTGGGGCTCGCGGCCGGAGCGGCGCCAGTTTCCAATCGTTAGCAGGCCAGTATTTTCTTCCCTAAATCCAGCTCAGCTTGCTCGATATGCTCTGGCCTGCCAAGATCGCGCCAGTAATATTGGTCCGCGCGAAACGCACGGATGCGCTCGCCTGCTCTAGCAAGCCTCAGATATGTCTCGATGATCGAAAACACTCCGCGTTCGCTCATCATCTCCAGAAATCGTGTAGAGATCACATGTATACCGGAAAATGCCAGCGGCTGCAGCCGCTCGGACGGTCGCACGATTTCATCCGCGCCACCGCCGCTCGGGCGTCTTCCACACAGATGACCGCGTTCATCAAAAAGCAGCTGCCGCGAACTTTTCCGCTCCTGCACCGCTAAGGTAGCCAAAGCGCCGCTTCGGTTGTGTTCTTCAACCATCTGCCCTAAATCGATCGTGCTGATCACATCCACGTTGTGCAGCAGGAACGGCTCGCCGTTCTTATCTTCCTCGAAGAACCACGCTGCTTGTTTCAATCCGCCGCCGGTATCCAGCAACACATCTTCGCTGGAGACTTCCACGCGGATCCCAAAGTTTCTCTTTTCCTTCAGGTAAGCCTGCATCATCTCCGCAAAATGATGCACGTTGACGATAACCTCGGTAACGCTAAACGAACGCAACCGCGCAAGCGTGATCTCCAGCAGCGTTCGCCCGCCCACCTCCACCAGCGCCTTAGGTTTGTTGTCGGTAAGTGGCCGCAGGCGGGTGCCTAGTCCCGCGGCCAAAATCATCGCTTTCATGTGAAGGGTTTCGTGGCCGGCACTTCGCAGCAACAAAACTTCACTTCCCCACCGCCTCGGCCACCGGCGCCTCAAAACCCGCCGCTTCTAATCCCAAGTGCCGCACCTTCACTTCCACGCTCCTGCGTCCGCCTAGCCGCTTCGCCAATTGCTCAGCCAAAAAAACCGACCGGTGCTGCCCGCCGGTGCATCCAAACGAAACCATCAGATTCTTGAACCCGCGTTCCTGATAATTGTTCACGCTCGCATCCACCAGGGTAAAGACACTTGCCAGGTACTGGTGAACACTCTCCTGCTGGTTCAAATACTCGATCACCGGTGCGTCTTTTCCAGTCAGCTGTTTGAATCGCTCTTCCCGCCCGGGATTCGGCAAGCTTCTCCCGTCAAAAATAAATCCGCCTCCATTCCCCGAGTCATCTTTGGGCATCCCTTTGTGGAACGAAAAACTGAACACCCTTACCACCAGGTCATCAGCCTCCGACGCCAGACTGTTCAGTTTTTCCGAAGCCAGCATGCTCCGGAACGTATCCATCAGCGTCGGCAACGGTACTGGCAGCGTCACGTTGTGCAGCAGCCAGCGCACATTCTTCAGCGCATACGGCACACTCTGCAGAAAGTGCGCCTTGCGTTCGTAAAATCCGCGAAAGCCATAGGCACCCATCGCCTGCATGATCCGCACATACACATAAGCATAGTAGTGCTGCAGAAACTCTTCCCTGCTGATCTGCACATGTTCTTGCAACGCGTCCAGATAATGATCGAGCAATTGCTGGCGCACGCCCGGCGGCAAGTCCGCCTTCGCATCGTATAGCAGCGAGGCAATGTCGTACTGCAGGGCACCTTTCCGCCCGCCCTGGTAGTCCAGGAAATACGGACGCTCGCCCGGCAGCATCACGTTGCGCGACTGAAAATCCCGGTACAGAAAATAATCGCAGTTCGCGCTCAACAAGAATTCCGTCAGCCGCCAGAAATCATTCTCCAGCGCCTGTTCATTAAACGGGATTCCCGCCAGCCGCAAAAAATAATATTTGAAGTAGTTGATGTCCCAGGTGATCGATTGCCGATCGAAACTCGCGCACGGGTAACACACCGAATAATCCAGATCCCGCCCAGCCGCCACTTGAAAGCGCGGCAAAATTTGCACGACTTTGCGGTACACTTCGACCGCTTCCGGTGCAATGCTTTCGCCATCGCGGTGTTTCGACAAAAACTCAAACAGCGTGGTATCGCCTAGGTCCTCTTCGAGATAAGCCCCACGCTCGAGATCCTCTCCATAAATTTCCGGCACCGGCAGGCCATGCCGCAAAAAATGCCGCGAAAACGCAAGGAACGCCTGGTTTTCTTCACGCACGCCGTACAAGATTCCGATTGCGCGCGTCTTTCCGGCGCATAAGCGAATAATTTTCCGTCCGGATGCGCCCAGTTCGCCCTGCAGCGGCTGCACCCGTTCCGCCGATATGCCAAAACGCTCCTTAAAAAGTTGTTTCAAAACATCCATAGGTCTGCCCGCTGCCCTCGCTTGCTGCCCGGTACTGCCTAAAAACCGTTCGGCGCCGCTTAGCCTTAGCATAGCCCATTCCCATGCGCGGGCACTCTCTCACTTCGCCATGTTGCCGTTGGACTAGTAACGGTCTCGCGTCAGTCTGCACAGCCCCCTTCCAGCAATTTTGTCCTGCGTTACTTCGCGCAATATAATTCCAGCGATGCCAACTCACTCTGGGAAGCGTCCGCCCGAGGATCGCCGCCGCACCGAACATCGCAATCCCGCTTCCAAAAATCTCGACCGCATGTCTGCAGCACAGATCGTCCGCCTCATGAACCGCGAGGACCGCAGGGTTGCGATGGCCGTGCAGCGCGAACTTCCGTCCATTGCCAAGGCCGCCGACGCCATCGTTCACTCTTTGCAGAGTGGCGGGCGCCTTTTCTACGTTGGCGCGGGCTCCAGCGGACGCATGGCCGTTCTAGACGCCGCGGAAATCGCTCCCACCTTCGGCACGCTTCCGCAACTTGTTCAGGCGCTTATTGCCGGCGGCCGCAAGGCCGTCACCAGCGCGGTAGAAGGCGCGGAAGACGCTGTCCGCAACGGCGAACGCGATCTGCGCGCCCGCAAATTCACCGCAAAGGACATCATCGTCGGTATTGCCGCCAGCGGCACTACGCCATATGTTCTCGGCGCCCTCACATATGCGCACAAACGTAATGCCACCATCATTGCGCTCACATCCAACCGCCGGATGCCCATCACTCGCTTGGCCGACATCGTCATCGCTCCTGAAGTCGGCCCCGAAGTCGTCACCGGTTCCACCCGCCTCAAAGCCGGCACTTCGCAAAAATTGGTCTTAAATATGCTCTCCACTGCAACGATGGTTCGCCTCGGTCATGTCTATGAAAACCTGATGATTGACGCCGTGCTGACCAACAAGAAGTTAGAAGACCGCGCGCTGCGCATGCTGGCCGAAGCCAGCGGCAAAAGTGTGTCTGCAAGCAGACAAGCCCTGCGTCAAGCCCAACACGATATCCGTGTCGCGCTCGTGATTCTCAAGCGTGGCCTAACTGCTTCCGGCGCCCGCAAGTTGCTCGCTGGCGCCGGCGGAAATCTTCGCCGCGCCCTCGGCGAAGCACAATAACTTTGATCGTGTCATGGATAAATTCCTCATAACCGGCGGCATACCTCTAGAGGGCAGCGTGGCCATCAGCGGCGCAAAAAACTCCGCGCTGCCAGCCATGGCCGCTGGACTCCTCACCGCCGAGCCGCTCCTGCTTCACAACATTCCCATGGTTCGCGACATCATCACCATGGGCAAACTTCTCGCCTACATGGGGGCAAGCGTATCGACTTCCGAATTTCCCGCGGCCAACTACGCCATCGCCTCTCCCACCATCAACGAAGCGGTCGCCCCTTACGAACTCGTAAAAACCATGCGCGCTTCCATCCTGACGCTCGGTCCCGCGCTGGCCCGCACCGGCGTCGCCCGCGTCTCTCTTCCCGGAGGCTGCGCCATCGGGGCTCGCCCAGTGGACCTCCATCTCACCGCACTCGAAAAAATGGGCGCTGAAATCCACACGGCCCACGGCTACATCGAAGCCCGCGCCCCGCGATCCGGCCGCCTCAACGGCGCACGCATCACTTTCGACAAAATCACCGTAACCGGCACCGAAAATATTCTGATGGCCGCCGCTCTAGCCGAGGGCGAAACCATCCTCGAAAATGCCGCCCGCGAACCCGAAGTCACCGACCTGGTCCTCCTCCTCCGCAAAATGGGCGCCCACATCGAAGGCGACGGCACGTGCAGTCTTCGCATTCGCGGCGCAAAATCCCTACACGGAGCCGAGCACTCCGTCGTTCCCGACCGCATCGAAGCTGGCACTTTCCTCGTCGCCGGCGCCATCACCAACGGCGACCTCACGATCTCGCACTGCGAACCGCTCCACCTCGGCGCCATCATCAACAAACTTCGCGCCGCCGGCGCCTCCATCCTGCAAACGGCCGAATCCGAATTGCGCGTTCGTGGCGTCAAACGACTGGTCGCCGCTGACGTCACCACTGAGGAATACCCCGGCTTCGCCACCGACATGCAAGCCCAGTACATGGCCCTCGCCACGCAAGCCGAAGGCGTCTCCACCATTTCTGAAACCATTTTCGAAAACCGTTTTCTGCACGCTCTCGAAATGAAGCGCATGGGCGCCAACATCATCATTGACGGCCACCAAGCCGTCGTTCACGGTCCATCGCAGCTTACAGGCACCACGGTCCAGGCTTCCGACCTCCGCGCCAGCGCCGGCTTGGTTCTCGCCGCCCTCGTCGCCGCGGGCCAAACCACTATCGAACGCGTCTACCACATTGATCGCGGCTACGAAAGCATCGTCGAAAAACTCAGAGCTCTCGGCGCGGACATCTCCCGCGTTCGAGTATCGAACTGATTCGCTCACCGTTATCCTCCTTCTGGCGCGACGGCATTCTCCGTGGTACAAAATTGGTTTCGCACCAAGGGCCGCGAACCAGCACGCGGCCTGTGCCCAACGTGAATCTTGGAGGCTATTGCTTGATGCGTTCTTTCGTTTGCTGTTCCGCCCGTTTTCTTGCGATCGCGCTGATGGCCGCCGTCTGCGGAGCAAGGTCCATTACGCAAGAGAAAAGTTCTAACGATAAACCGCAAAATCCGCTCGAGCTCAAGGCTCCCGGTCCCGGCGAAGAAAAAGCCTACAAAGCTCTGCAACATTTTCAATCCATGCCCGAAACCGACGCTCCAAAAAAGATTCAAGCCGCTGAAGATTTCCTCCACAAATTCCCGACCACCACCTACGCCGCTTACCTCTATCAATATCTAACCGTCGCCTACATCCAGGCCGGCCAGGTAGACAAGGGCCTCGCCACGGGCGAAAAGGCGCTTCAGGCCAATCCCTCCGACTTCCGCACCATGGCCGTCCTCAGCCAGACTCTCTCCCGCACCGTGACCGACACGACTCCCGACGCCGCCGCCAAACTCGCCAAAGCCGAGACCGACGCCAAAGGCGCTCTCGCGGGTGTCGCCACCTGGGTTAAGCCGGACGCCATGCCCGACGCAATCTTCACCACCCTGAAAAACGAGACTCTTACCATGGCGCACGCTAGCCTCGGCTTGGTCGCCTTGCACAAAAACAATTTCGACGCCGCCATTCCTGAGCTGGAACAAGCCGTCCAGTTGGGCACCAACAACGATCCCACCAACTACTACCTCCTCGGCGTCGCCAATCAGAATTCCGGCCACCCGGACAGAGCCGTTCTCAATTTTGAGAAATGCGCTGCCGTAAAAGGCACCAATCTCACCTCAACCTGTACCGTTCTGCTCGAACAGTCGCAAAAAGATGCTGCTCAACCCAAGCCCTAGCGTCGTTTCCGTCTGCCCCTATCCTCTTCTCTCGGGGCTCTGCTACGATTACAATCGCTGTTGGATCCCGGCACCCTTTTCCCACCCGAAGGGCGCGAATAGGAGCGCAGCGCGCCTTGGTCTCCGCCCCGACCTTCGAGAGCGTCGCCGCACGGTATAGTGCCGCCCTTTTTGCGGCCGGAATTGCCTTGCTGTTTCGCTTGCTCCTGAATCCCGTCCTCGGTGACGACCTCCCTTATGTCACGCTGTTTGCAGCTGTGGCTTTCTCCGCATGGTTCTGCGGCACTGGACCTTCGGTCTGTTCGGTTGTTATCGGCCTTCTCGGAGCCCGCTACTGGTTCATCGAACCCACTCACACTTTCAGCGTCCCCGACAAGGCGCAATCGTCCGGCATTGCTGCTTTCCTTTTTGCGTCGGGGCTGATTATCGCCTTCGGAGAGTTTTCCCGCCGAAACAGCAAAAAACTGCGCACCGTCCAGGAAGCGCTGGAAGCCCAAGTCCAGCAACGAACCGCGCAGCTCGAAACCGCCAATGAGCAGCTTCGCGAGCTGACCGGCCATGTGCTGCATCTGCAGGATCAGGAGAGGCGCCGAATCGCTCGCGAGTTGCACGACAGCGCTGGACAATCGCTCGCGGCTCTCACCATGAACTTGACCAAGATAAGGTCCGACCTGGAGCGTCTCACCAATACCACCGCGGCCGTCGCCGATAGCCTCAATTTGGCCAACGAAATGACCACCAATATCCGCACGATTTCATACCTGCTTCACCCGCCGCTTCTCGACGAAGCAGGACTGGAGCCGGCTCTGCGCTGGTATATCCACGGGTTCGCGGAACGCAGCAAGATTGCCGTTGATTTGGACCTGCCCGAAGATTTCGGCCGCCTGCAAAGCGACGTGGAAACGACGATTTTCCGCATCATCCAGGAATGCCTCACCAACATCGTTCGCCATTCAGGAAGCTCTGTCGCGCGCATCCGCATCCATCGATCGAATGGTGAAGTTCGAATCGAAGTGCGGGACAAAGGGAAGGGTGTCCCACAGGACAGACTCTCCGACCTGGCCGCATCCGGCGCAACCGGGGTCGGAATCAGAGGTATGCGAGAACGGGTTCGCCAACTGGGCGGTACATTGGAAATCAACTCCGACGGTGACGGCCAAGGCGCTCTGGTGGTGGCGCGGTTGCCGGCTCCTTCTCAAGCTGCAACAGCCGCATCCACTGGCAGTTCTTCCTCTGCTGCAGGCTAAGATCTCCGCTGACGAACCCTGATTTCCCCAAAAGTTGCAGGAATCTAGGATATTTATTGGATCGCCTGAAATGCCAGGCCCGCTGACGCAATTCGCCTTCTTTGGCACATCGGCAAACCTTTGCTACACTTTTTTCACCTTTTCGCGGCTCTGCAAGTCGCTCGTGCCGCCAACACGTCTCGCGGAGGACGCACCGCATGTCCAAGACTCAGTTACTCGACAGACTCGACGACGCCATCGCCCAAAAAAGTCTGCTCAACCACCCCTTTTATCAGGACTGGCTGGCTGGCAAACTCTCTCGCGAATCTCTCCAACTTTACGCCGCACAGTATTACCGCCACGTCGAAGCCTTCCCCAAGCATCTCCGCGTGCTCGCCGCGCGCGCCGATGAATCGCTCAAGACCGTGGTCCTGGAAAACCTCGCCGAAGAAGAAAATCCCGTCCGTCCGCATCCTCAGCTCTGGCGCGATTTCGCCTCGGCCCTGGGTGTCAGC
>Ga0247661_1000168_pt1 | contig 12339 bp, 11 predicted proteins | sample CNK02_metaG_FD_182799 | JGI IMG/M metagenome (GOLD analysis project Ga0247661, IMG submission 182799) | Soil microbial communities from Purdue University Martell Research Forest, Indiana, United States - CNK02 | ecosystem: Environmental > Terrestrial > Soil > Temperate forest > Bulk soil...
CCTTCGTCCGCGTTCGATCCTCTCGCCACCATCGGCAATATCGCTGGCTACCGCTACCACGTAGCGTTTTCACTGCCGCCCGATACCACGATGCGTGCGAGACAGATTGACTCTGTTTCCGCTTACAGCTAACCCCATGGCCGACACTCCCGATTTTCTCAAAACTGCTGCATCAGCAGAAATAGATGGAGTCGAAGTGTCGGCCTCCCATACGCCAGAAACGTATGGCCTGATAGAGCAAGCCAAAACCGAACTGAAAGACTGGCACCCGCAATGGGGAAACAAGCCGGAGAAGGACCACAAAGCCGAAGAAACCGCCCACCGGCTGCACGAAGAGAACGAATCAGCTATTGCCAAGTTCCGGCTGCCGAATCAGCACAAACTGCTGAACGAAAAAGAGCGTGTGCGGAATCTCATGCACGTGAGCGAGTTTTGCCGGAAGCTGAACAACATCCTGGGAAATGCAGCGGACGGCGGCTCCCGCATCTTCATCAACACCCCGCCTTCCATAGCCGGATTCGATAACCACAAAATGAAAGGGCTGTTCATCAAAATGCGTGGCATGGACCAGTTCACCTACCACGTAGACTTGCCACCGGGCTGGAAGAAGATTTGCGCCATCCAGGTTCCCTACATGAGTGAGTGGGGCATCATGCTGGAAGATGACCACGGCATGATGAAGGGCTGGAAGTACATCGGCTGGCGGGGGCAAGTCTTACTCCGTTTGATTCTGGCTGGAGCCATCACGGAAGAAGAAGCCCACAAGGAGTTTGGTGTCCCGCAGGGAGTGGACGTAGACAGGGAATACTTTACGATACTGGAAAACTGGAGACGCAATGGCAAAAGAACCAATTAGTCTGGAAGAGCAACTGAAGGCTTTGGAACTGGAAGAACGCCACCAAGCCCTGCAATCCCGCAAGATTCAGGACGAACTGGCGAGAATGCAGCTAGGCCAGTTGAAGCAGGAACTGGAAACCAAGACCAACAACAAAAAGCGTGGCGCGGCAGACGCAAAAAGAGCCATCGAGGACCGCAACGCCATGCGTGCTCGCTGCAACCACCACACAGGCGGCGAAGGTGCTGTAGCGATCATGCAGGGCCAGGGCGACGTGGAGCGGCCTACCTGCATAGGAGCGCAGCAGTTCCTGGATGAACGAATCCGTTTGACCTGCCAGCGGTGCGGCGAAGAATGGTTCTCGGATGACAAAAACCGCCAACGGTGGATGGAAGGCGTCAATCTCTGGAGACGTTCCATAAACAAGCAAATGATGGTCATTGGCGGCTTGAAGTTCACCAAGCAGCCGCAAATCACGGTCTAATATGGCGATTTCTTACACTGGCCAGAAAATACTAGACTCGATAAGAGTCATTCCCCTGCTGGCTCCTATCTTCAACTCCCAGGTGTCGGGCTATTCTCTGGAACCCATGCTGAGCATCATCAACGACACCATGGGCTACATGCTGGGGGCTAACTTCGCCTGGAAGTTCAACGAAATCGAAGTGGCTCCCTTCTACGTCAGCTCCTACCAGCAGGACTATGCCACCAGCTACACCACCATAGGCTATCTGACTGCCGGGGAATGTCTGGACGTAAACAACACCGCTCTGCCCAAGGCGCAGCCACAGGTGGAAGTGGTGAAGGACTTGCCCAGGGCTAGTTCCTGGACCGCTCTGCCGCCGATGTTCTTTGGCAATCTGAAGTTCCAGGTGTGCTGGCGCTACAACAGCCAGCTCTACTATGGAACCTGGGGCGCAGCGAATACCGGCAACGCCACCAGAGGCAATAACCCGCAAATCAACTCGGTTTACACGAACCCTCTGTCCAGCGGTCAGCAGATGCCGTTTAATCCCATTACCCAGATTCAAGACGCCAACGGCAATCTGTTGGTGCTCACGACTTACGGCACCACAGGCTTTACAGCTCCGGTTCTGCCAGCGGCTTCAGCAGCAGGAACCACGGTTACAGACGGCAGTGTGGTCTGGACGGTGGTAGACCCTCTTGCACAGGGATTCCGCATCTGGCCGACACCTGCACAATCAGGCGTGGTCTGGCAGTTCAATCTGCGGGCGCAAGCCAAACCACCGGCACCTTTTACCAGCCTCAATTCCCTGCTGGCTCCTATCGTGGATGAGTACATTCATGTGTTCCGGCAGGGCTGCATCACCATGGCATACCGCTACTCCCCGGAAGAAAAGGTGCGCAAGATGTACGGGGAAGAAATCGCCATCTGGGACAGAACACTAATGGCTGGCCGCATCCAGGGCGACCGTGAGCCGGAGAACCACTCTTTTGTTCCCACAGGCGGGGTTGTAGCTTCACCCGGAGGCACCATGCCCATTACCCCAGGGAATCCTTTCGGAGTTGGCGGTGCCTAACACCATACAAACCAGCATCAACTGGGCTTTAGGGTTTCTGGGCTACTCCACGCCCACGGTAGGCACAGGCAACGAACCGGCCATTACTTCGGCCAACATGGTGCAGCAGGTGATGCTTTCTCCGCCCTTCAAGTGGCCCTGGAACCGCAACAGCCTTACCTTCCCCACAGTGGTAGGCCAGCAGGACTATACAATCAGCGTTACAGACTTTGGCTTTGCGGAGACGGCAACCTTCCAACCGGCCAGCGGTTCTATCCGTTCCATCAACATTTTGAACCACACCCCTTTAGGAGAAAGTTCGGACCAGCAAACCCCGGTAACTCTTGCCGTGCAGAAGAACACCGTAGGCACCAGCATTATCTTGCGGTTTTTGGGTGTTCCTGACGCGGTTTATACCATCGTGGTCTGGTATCAGAAGTTTGTGCCTCTTATGACCACTCTTGCCGGGGCTTGGACTCCGCCCGATTACATGAGCCACATCTACAACCGGGGCTTTCTGGCTCATTGTCTAGAAGGTATGAGCAAGGCTTCCGCTCAGCAGGAGAAGGTTGCCTTTGCAGCGGCTCTGCTTTCGAATGCTGAAGGACTGACGGAAACAGAGAAAAATATGTTCATGGCGCAATATCTGCCGAACTTGCGCATGCAGGAACTGACGCAGCTAAAGACCCAACAGGGCGTGCAAGCCAGGGGCATGTGAGCCAGAACCTTCTGCAACAATCTGGCGCGCAGACTGAGAAGCAGCCACGTTATGTTCCGATTCACATTGCCAAGGCTACCGCTGGATTAGTCACCAACCGGGCGGCTTTGCATGACATTTCCATCGGCATCTATGGGAAGTTCTACGGCGGCCAGCCCGATGCACTCATTGCCGGTAGCAATATCGAAATCTCCCCGCAACAGACCTGGAAGCACCGCCCCGGCCATTCCCTCTTCACCACCCTGCCTTCTACCTGCCTCACCACTTACCCGTTCTTCAATGCCAACGGCACCATCACGCTGTACATGGACACAGCAACCGGAATCTATACAACTCCTTCCAGTCCGGTGCTTATTGCTTCCAAAGCCTCTGGTGCCTTGCAGACTTCGTTCCTGCAAATCGGCAACACGCTCTATATGGCGGACGGAGTTGAGAACCGCAAGATTATCAACGGCAGAGTCTATGCCTGGGCGATAGACGGCCCGCAGAAAGCTCCGGTAGTTGTCATTAACTCGGTTGGTGCCGGTGCCGCTGCTTCCGTCCCTTGGTCTGCCGCTACAGTCTTTACCACCATGGGCTTGCTGAAAGACACCAACAACAACATGCAGCAGCTGGTGGGCATCAATGCCGATGGAACCAACGTTACCAGCACGGTGATAGGCACTTCCGGGGTCGGGGAGCCTATCTGGAACAACACCAGCGGTGGAACGGTCACGGAAACCAGCGGTTTGCAGTGGGAATGTGACGGCCCAGTAGGAACCTGGAGCGGTTCGCAGGTTTACACCGATGCTTCGACGCCAGGCACGTTGGCCAATCCTTCGGTAATCTTTGACACCATTTCCCTGAATCTTTTTGTGTTCAACGCCAATGGAGCAGGCACCGGAACCAGCGGAACGACCAGACCCAACTTCGCCAGCGTCCCTTTGGGCGGCCATGTCAGCGATAACGGTTTTAAGTGGTTCAATATCGGGCCAGCCCGGACTTGGCACCCTTCTACGTTCTACCCGCAATGGGGTGTGAGCTTCGGGCAGAACGACCCTTTAGCTTTCATCATCGAACCGACCACGCCCCAAGCAGCTGGTTATGGTACTTCTTCTCAACAGACAGTCTTTATCCAGGTGTGCATCACCATCGGCGGTGGCACTTCCGACTCTTCCCACACCGGTCCGCAGTGGTCCACCACCACAGCTAAACCGATAACGCGGGACGGTCAATTAAACTTTCAGTTTCTCGGCTCCGGCACAAGGGCCAATGGAACAACCTACACCGCATGGCAGGCTGGGACACCGTTTTTTAATGTGATTGACGATGGAACCAACCTGCAAGTGTGTCTGGTAGGCGGAATCTCCGGGGTAGCTCCCCCAACCTTTCAAGTAGCTTATGGCGCCATCACCAACGATGGAACCGTGCAGTGGGTGTGTGTAGGCCCAAAGATGACCTGGGCGGCTAGCACCAAATGGTTCCTGCCTCCAGGCGGGTTTACCCCTCCAGTGGCTAACGTGAATCCTTATGGCGGGGCTTCCATCATAGATTCCAACAGCAACGTGGAGTCTGTTACTTCCAGCGGAAAATCCGGGGCGGTTCCCCCGACCTGGGCCACCACGGTTGGCACCACCACGGCGGACGGCGCAGGCAACCTGATTTGGACGCTCACCGCTCTAGCCGCAACCTTCAAAGGCAGCACTGCTTTGGCTTTCACCAAGGGCTATGCCTATGTCTACGCCTGGAAGGAAAGAAGCGCGACTGACTTTTACGTGGACAATGCGCCAAACGGACAGCCAGGAGCGTTAGGCCCGCCTACCGGTTCAGGGACAGGCGGAATCACCACAGCTTCACCGGTGTTTCAAATGCCAACCGGGGCCAATGCTGGAGCCGTCATGCAGATATCCGGGCAATGGCCAACCGATACGCAGTACGACACCGTGGTGGTCTACCGTTCCACAGACGGCTTCCAGGGCGGCCCATACCTTGAACTCACGGAGATAGCAGCGCCTAGTCCTGTAAACGGGGTGTACCAAGGCAACTGGACGTTCTACGACTCGATTCCCGATATTGAACTGAACCCGCTGATTGAAGCGGATGTTACCGGACAAAACACCCCTCCACCCACCGGGCTTATCAACCTGGAACTGCACATGAACCGCATCTGGGGCAATGTGGGGAACATTGTTTACGCCTCCAGCGGCCCGGACATTCCCCCGGACAATGGCAACGGCTACGAAGGCTGGGCCCCGGCCAACACGTTTCCTTTGCAATCTCCGGTGAGCAAACATATCGCTACCCAGAGCGGGATTCTGGCCTTTACCACTTCGGATGTGTACATCATCGCTGGCGGGCCATCGGTTACGCAGTTCTTTCCCTGGCGCATTGCTAGAGGGATTGGGCTTCTCTCCACCAACGCCATTCAGATTGTTGGCGGTGAGATTTATCTGGTCACAGCAGACAAGAGATTCATTGCTTTTCAGCCGGGCATTGGGCATTCGGAACCGGGATTCCCCATTTCCGACCAGATAGGAACGTTCAACCCGGCCAGTGTTTACGTTACGGAACATGCCAGCGGTCAAGACCCCTCCGCTTTCTATGTCTGTAACGGCGAAACCGGCTGGTTCAGGCTAGTACCCCACGCCACCCCCGGCTTTATTAGCCCGGACCAGCCGGTATGGTCGCCCGCAGCTTTTGTGGTGGGCGGCTGCCACGGCGCGCAATCGGTATTCACCGCTCCCGGTGTTCGTTCCCTGCTGGTTTATCAATCCGGGGGAGTCATTCTAAAGAGAGATTTGACTACCGCGCAAGACAACGGTTCTAACTTCGGCGGAGATTACACCATCGGCTCTATCGTTCTGGCCTATTCCGGCCAATTAGCTGACCTGGGTTTTGTGACCATGGACTTTGCAAGACTGGGAAGTCCCACAGTCAGCTTCTTGAACAACGAAATCAGCGGCTCATTTGCCACCTTTACCATTGCGGTTCCTGACCCGCCTATCGTCTACGGGGTAAGTGCCGGGCCAGCGTCGTACATGCCCAACCGCTACTACTTTGACCAGACGGTGAACACGAACCAGATTCCACCACCTCTGATGGTTAGGCATATGCAAATCAAGGTGACCTATCCATCCGAAAACTTCTTCCATGAACTCTATGGTTTCTGTATCAACGGCGCATTGTTCGGGGAACTCTAATGCCTGAATCCGATGACATCCGCAGCCAGCTAGTCCCTATCGCAGTGACTAATCCGGTGCCTTTAATCGCTCCGCTGGCGCCATCGCAGGACACGACTTCCGACCAGCTGACGGCCTTCTACCGGCCAACCACGATTCCCTTCACCCGCCATTCCCCGCTGCCGGTGCAGGCGTATGGCGCCAACATAGCGAATAGCCAATCTATCTCCCAGACCCAGACTGGCCGGTCTATCTTTGGGGATGCCCGCAACCTAGCCCAGATTCCTACGTCCCGCTCCGGCTCCGGTGTTACCCAAGCTCTTGCGGCTGGCAATGGAATATCTCTTTCGCCTATCCTGACTGGCGGCTACACGATCGCCTACACAGGATTCTTTGCTCCGGTAACGCATAAGTTCCTGACCGGGCTGGATGCCAGCGACAACTTCAGCGCGGCGCAGCCAGCTTTCACCGACATTTCCGGCTCTATTGCTCTCAGCCAAACGCCACTGACCACTGCCAATGACCTGCTGAGCGTAGTCGGTGGAGTGCTCACCAGAGTAGCCACCGGAACTTCAACGCAAGTTCTGCATGGGACAAACACCTGGAGCGCGGTTTCGCTTTCCGCAGATGTCACTGGAAATCTTCCGCATACCAATCTGGGGAGCGGCACCAATGCTTCCAGCTCTACTTACTGGCGTGGGGATGATACCTGGACTAACCCTGACATTCTGATAGCTGCGGCCCCAACCGTAGCGGCTGGACAGGTGGGCATCGGCAACGGAACCGCCACCAGTGCAACAACGGGAGCCAACGGCGCCACACCCGCGCAGGTGGATGGATATTTGATTATCAATGTGGCTGGAACGAACAAGAAGATTCCTTACTACAACGTATGACCGTGGACCTGCGCAAAGCAACAGAAGAGGACATTTCCAGATTCAAAGAATGCCTTAGAGCCGACCCAGAACATGCCAAACAGATTCCTGATGAATGGCTATCTAAGCCGGGCGAGTTTCTGGTGTTCCACGACGAAAAGGGAAACCGAGTGTGGGCCAGGATGGAACTGGCGCTGCGCATCAGCATCCAGCATGACCAAAAGATTTCGCCTATCGCCACGGCTCACATTATGAACCTGGGCTTGCGCTGGATACTAGGACGTGCGCGGCAACTGGGGTACGGCGAGGTAATTTTCGAGTCACGCGCACAGCGCCTGATTCAATTCTTTCAAAAACGCTTTGGCTTTGAGCCGGTGCGAGAGAACTATCATGTGTGGACCATCCGGAGCACAGAAAAACCTAGCTAGTTCGCAAGGCGCCTTCTTCGGCCAGCTGATGTCCAGCTATCAGCAGAACTTCGGCAACCAGCAGGCCATCTTCTCGTCCATCAGGGACGCTTTGTCTCCCATCATGCACGCTGGGCCGGACCAGATGGGCTTCTCTGCCGCCGAAAACGCAGCTCTTACTGGCAATGCCATCAACGCCACCGCAGCTGGAGCGAGAAACGCGCAAGTCATTGCCGCATCCAGCGCAGGCGGAAACACCGGAGTAACCACAGGCGGCCAGAAGCAGTTAGAGGCAGCCATTGCTTCCGGTGCCACACAGAACCTTTCTAGGAACCTGAACGAAATCAACTTGGCGAATGCCGCCACCGGCAGACAGAACTTCTTCAACGCGGAAGCTGGGCTATCCGGGCTAGCCAGTCTAGAAAATCCCATCGGCTATGCAGGAGCGGCCAACAACGCGGGTGGACAGGCTTTCAACGAAGCTACACAAATCCAGAACATGAAGAACCAAGAGCAGGCGGACATCGGCGGAGCCATCACCGGCTTGGCTGGCGGGCTGTTGCCTTCCATCGGTAAAGGCTTAGGGAACCTGGACACTACTGGAGGTTCTTCGTTCGGTGAGCAAATTGGGAATTTCTTCGGAGGGATGGTGGGCGATAACGGATGAAACGTCTTGAGGCTATCGCTGATGCGGTGGCCAAATACCATGACTACTGGACTCCGGAATCCGAAGCCTATGAGCTGCGCAATCCTGGGATGCTGCAAGACCCAACCGAGAACAAGAAGCGGAAATTCTCCTGCCACCGGGCCGGTTATGCTTCGTTTCTGGACCGCCTCAAGAAACACTGCGCTGAGCATCCGGATGAAACAATCGTTTCACTTCTCACTTCTATGGGCATCAAGATGAGGCAGCAGCAGGAACAGACCTTGGACTTCATGGCTCGCTGTGCAAACAGCACGCTAAAAGCAGAAACACAGTTGATTTGGTTCATAGAGGAAGATCATGGGCGATGATTTAGGGCAACTTCCGACACAGCTTCCTGCTATGGCTGGCCTGGGTGGTGCTCCGATGATGGCCACACCAGCCGAGCAGCCACAACCAGCACCCGTAGTGGAAGGACCGGCCACTACAGGCCCAGCCAATCCCGGCGAATCCGTAGCACGTCACATCATGGCGGCTCTTGGTGGTTCGGATGGCAAGCCACTGGATTGGGCTAAAGGCATTCTGAGCGGAGGACTAGCAGCGGCTGCGAATGTTGGCAAGGTTCCGGAAGGAGCGGGTTGGCTTGCTGGCGCATCCAGGGGCGCGCAAGGCGTAGTGGAACTGAACCGCCAGAACATGCTGGACAAGCAGAGACTTCAACAGCAGCAGTTCGAGAACAATCTCAAAACCCAGCAAAACGCCCGCGCAGAGAAAGAACTGGCCAATGCTACCGACCGCACCAAGTCAGAAATTGCCATGCACACCGCGCAGACCGCTGCTTTTATTCAACAGCAACAACAAAGTGCGGCGCGCTTTCCTACTTTGCAGAAAGAGGACCAACTAAAAGTAAGACAGTTAGGCGACGAAATTCAGAAATCGGAGAATGACCAGCTTTCCATACTTGCCGCTGCCGGTGTGGACATCAACAAACTGGAACACATCACCAGCACCGACCAGTTGACGGAAAGCCACGCCAAACAAGCCGGGGCAGGAGATATTTTCCCGGTAGCGAATGGCCAAGAGCACAAAGCGGGAGAGGATGGCGCAGGCGCTTATCTGGTTCCGGGTGATGTGTGGGACAAGACCATTACTAAACCGCTGACCATCACCACCGGCTGGGACATCAACCCGAAAACAGGAGCAGCCACACCCAAAACAACCACTGCTCAGGAAGGTACGAAGGTAGGAACTCTCCTGGCCATCGCCAAAGGTGCGCAAGCCGACCTTGCCAACAAACAAAAAGTAATCATGGACCAGGCCGATATTCAGGCGAAACGGGCGCAGGTGGGTCTGGCGGGTGCGGAAGCCAGAAAAGCTCTCGCGGAAGCCAAGACAGACGAAGCCATGCTGGGCGCTGCTGGCGGTTCGTCTGTGCCGCAGAATGTAGACCCTAAAACCGGAGCGGATGAAGCCTACCTAAAAGGCTTGCCTCCAAACCTAGCCGCTGAAGTGCGGGCGATTGGCGAAGGCCGAGTGGAAGTCAACTCGCGCATGTTCCAGTCGAAGCAAGGGCAACTGCTTGGCACCGCTCTTACCCGCGCCTATCCCGGCTTTGACCAGTCCAAGGCGCAGTCCTACTTCAAGATGCGGCAAGACTTCACTTCCGGCAAAACAGCACAGGCCATCAACTCCTACAACACGGCCATAGACCACTTAGGGAATATGTTTGACCACGTAACCGGAACCAACACCGTGCAGCTGAACAACCCTTTCAGCGACGTTCACCGGCAACTGGACTTAGATAAGCAGTTGGTTTCCACAGAACTCGCCAAGGCTGTTTCCAATGGCTCCATGACCGAAGGCGAAAAGAACGACATCCTAAAAAGCATTTCAGGCAATACCGTGAACAGCTACCGCACCCGGCTACAGGAAGCGGTTCGGCTGCTGCACGGCAAGCAGGAAGCCTATCAGGAGCAGTGGAACAACGGTGCCCCACCGGGAGCGGTTTCTCAGGTTCCGATTGTCAGCCAGAAGGCCGACCAGACCATTTCCAAAATCAGCGGCCACGCAGCAACTGGCGCAACTGCCAAACCTGCCACCGCCCCGCCACCCGGTTCCAGACCGGTGATTCAGAACGGTAGGACTATCGGTTATACGACTGATGGAAAGACCATGGTTCCCATAGGATGAGTACACCAATTCCGGCTGGCGCCACACTAGGCGACCCGGTTCCACAGCCGCAATCTGTTGCCATTCCGCAAGGTGCCACGCTAGGCGATCCGATTGAAACAGCACAGCCTGCTCAGCCTCAAGGCCCGACGATTGGCCCACGTCAGGAGAATGACCCCGACACTCTGCTTTCCCCGGCTGCTGGCCCATTTGAACGCGGAGCCATGAAGATTGCTTCTCCCTTCGCTCGCAAACTTATGGATGCAATGGATAAATTGCGAGAAGTGGAAAGTTTCACTCCGGAAGGCAGACAGGAACACCCCATCCAAGCGCATATGGGCGACATTGCAAACCGCATTGAAGGATTTTTGTTCGGCAACCCACAGCACCAGGAAGCAGGCATCGGCAGCGGGCAATACGGAATGCTGACTAACCCGGCTTTGGCGGCCACGCAAGCAACACCCGGAGCCGCAGAAGCAGCGGGAGCCATTGAGAGCGGAATAAAGGGCTTGGCAACCGCCAAACCAGCCGCGCAAGCCGCTGCCGAAGTGCCGAAGGTAGCTGAAGCCGCACAAGCAACCACAAAGCCTGGACTAATCAAACAAGTTTTGAAGGGTGAGAAAGTAGCGCAAGAGCCAGCCAAGACGGCTATACGTTCGGCAGTTGGTACGGAAGAAGGAACTCCGCTTCTCAAGGGACATGAAAGTGCCGCAGATGAACTCCTTTCTTCGATAAAAGAACGTGAGACGGCGGCATATAAACTCCAAGATGAAACTGCCGGATTTGATGTCAAAGAGACGCGGGCTAAGCTGAAACAGGCGGAGTGGAAAATCAAGCAACCCGAAATTGACGAAGCGGCCAGAGAGCGACTCAGTAATACGATTACGGAATCCAAGCAGAGCATTGCTGATGCGGAAAAGCGCCTAAGTGATGCTGGCATTGATCCGAAAGCGGCTGACACTCTATTCAAGCAGCGCAAGGCTGGTGAAGAGTTTAAGAAAGCATTAGTTCAGAACGTTAGCCATGATGGCGAAACCGTGAACATAGATGGGCTACTAAATTCTTCCAAAAAGCTACGCAACACTCCCAAGGGCGACCGCCTAGAACAATTTATGGGTAAGGAAGGCGCTGAGAAGTTCATGGAAGATTTACAAAAGGCAAAAGAAATGGGCGCAGATGCCCTTGATACACAAAAACTTGCAAAAACAATCGCTAGATATGCGGTTCCAAGTGCAGCTGGTGTTGGCGGAATTATTTACGGACTTGCGAAGTAATGTCTAGCACGTCCGCGAATAATGATCCTACGCAGAAAAGCACAAATACGCTCAGGGCTAGTATCCACATAAGTCAAGTTTGCTCCGCCACACGGCGCAGCACAAGTAGAACAAAACACGAAACCGAGTCAGCCTAGTTAATCCCATGAAAACAAGGTTTTTAGCAGTATTTTTGCTGGCTATGGCGCTGCCGTGTGTCTCTTTCGCCCAGGCGCAATGGAACGGCTTCCAACCACAAGGGCCAGCCCAGACGCCGCTCTCTCTCCGCGTTGCTGATGGCGACCTAAGTTCTGCGCTTGGAACTTTCACCAACCTAGCCCACACATTTCTCTTCCAGCCCAACACCACCAACTATGTCTATCTGGATTTGACGGTTGAACCTCCGGTGCTGGTGCAGAACATTACCGGCTTCCCGGCTACCACCCTTGCGCAATACCGAATTGCCATTGTTGTGACCAACGCGACGAAGATCGTTTCCATCACGGATTCTCGCCCGCCCTTTAACAACTTGATGTTTCCTGGGGGCGGTGGTGGCGGTGGAACGATTGGCGGAAGCGGAACACCCGGTACCATTCCTGTTTTCATCAACAACACGACGATTGGCAATTCCAGCTGCACGGATGACGGCATCAACCCAACACGTTGCCCGAACGGAATGGATACAGCCTCTGGTGGCAACTGGGTTGAATGGGTGGTAGATACAGGCGGGGTACAAGCCAATAAGTTAGTCTGCCGCACCA
>Ga0247661_1000169_pt1 | contig 12295 bp, 7 predicted proteins | sample CNK02_metaG_FD_182799 | JGI IMG/M metagenome (GOLD analysis project Ga0247661, IMG submission 182799) | Soil microbial communities from Purdue University Martell Research Forest, Indiana, United States - CNK02 | ecosystem: Environmental > Terrestrial > Soil > Temperate forest > Bulk soil | place...
TTTGCTATACAAATCATTGCCGCGGCGCTCAAAAAACGGATGCGGCTTTACTTCCACCAGCAGGTACAAGTCACCCGTCGGAGCGCCCATAGTTCCGGCGTTGCCTTTGCCGGGAACGCGCACCCGTCCGCCGGACGCGACGCCCGCGGGGATGCGTACATCAATCGTTTCCGTGCGCCTCACGCGGCCTTCGCCGCCGCAAGTCTTGCAAGCGGTGCGAAGTTTGCCTGTACCTCCGCAACGCGTGCAGGGCACGTTGAAGCGCATCTTGCCGGCCGCCTGCTGAATCGTTCCCGAACCGTTGCAGGTCGGACAAACCTGCGGCGTGCCGACGGCGCCTGTTCCATGACAGGTCTCACAGGCATCGAGCCGCGTGATCTGCAATTTCTTTACGCCGCCGCGTACCGCGTCCCAGAAATCAATGTCCAGTCGGTACTCCAGCGTTCCGCCGGGTTCCGCTTCTTCCTCCACCGCTGCGCCGCCGCGCCCGCCAAAAAACTGGCTGAAGAGATCGCGAAAACTTGAGCCGCCACCGGCGGCTCCGCTGCCGCCGCCAAAATCGAATCCGCTAAAATCGAAGTTGACGTTACCTTCACCGCCGCCCGTACCAGAACCATAGTCGCCGGTGGGGACGTTGTCGCTGTAGAAGCCGTACTGGTCATACATCTGGCGTTTCTTAGAATCGGACAAGATGTCGTAGGCTTCCTGCAACTGCTTGAATTTTTCTTCGGCTGCCTTGTCACCGGGATTCAAATCGGGATGATATTTGCGGGCAAGTTTCCGGAAGGCAGCACGAATGTCCTTGGCGGTCGCTTTGCGCGACACGCCAAGGAGTTCGTAGTAGTCGGTTTTTGTGGTTGTAGCCATCAGATTGCCAGAGCGGTCCCGGAAAAGCGGGACGTTGAAAATCAAGGGCTTGCGCGACCGAACCCCCAACCTGAACGATAGTGCCGATCTGCTGGGGCAGCCATCCCGTTTTGGAACGGTTTCCGTTACCTCGAGATCGCCACGTTCTCGCCGGGTGTCTTAGTTCGGACGCTTGTTTTCGTCTACGTCCACGTATTCGGCGTCAATCACGTCTCCGGGCTTGCCGGCGCCGCCTGATGCGCCGCCTCCAGGCTGGGAAGGCCCGCCACCGGCAGCACCCGCACCGGCGCTGGCTGCTTCGGCCTGTTGCGCCTGGCTGGTCTTGTAAAGGGTCTCTGCCATTTTGTGCAGCGTGGCTTCGACTTTTTCGCTCGCCGCTCGCAGGCGCGCGGTATTGCCTTCCCCGCCGTCGCTCATGGCTTTCTTGGCTTCTTCGAGTGCTTCTTCCGCAGCCTTCACTTCCTCTGCGGGCAGCTTCTCGCGATTTTCGCGGATGGTCTTTTCGGCCTGGTACACGATGCCATCCAGACGGTTGCGCGCCTCGACTTCTTCCATGCGGCGGCGATCGTCTTCGGCGTGTGACTCGGCCTCGACGCGCATCTTTTCCGCCTCTTCCTTGGTCAAGCCGGTAGAGGATTGGATGGTGATCTTCTGCTCCTTGCCGGTGGCCTTGTCCTTGGCGGAGACGTTGAGGATGCCGTTGGCGTCGATGTCGAAGGTGACCTCAATCTGCGGTACCCCACGCGGAGCAGGCGGAATCCCGTCCAGCTTGAACGTGCCGAGCGAACGGTTGTCTTTGGCGAATTTGCGTTCGCCTTGCATCACGTGAATTTCCACGCCCGATTGATTATCCGAAGCGGTCGAATACGTTTCGACCTTGCGCGTCGGAATCGTGGTGTTGCGCGGAATCTGCACGGTCATCACGCCGCCGAGTGTTTCGACGCCCAGCGAAAGAGGTGTGACGTCGAGCAGCAGGATGTCCTTCACTTCGCCCGCCAGCACTGCGCCCTGAATGGCCGCGCCTACCGCCACAACTTCATCGGGGTTCACGCCCTTGTGGGGCTCTTTGCCGCCGAAGAAGTTGCGAACGAGTTGCTGTACCTTCGGGATGCGCGTGGAACCGCCGACCAGCACGACTTCTTCAATGTCGCTCGGGGAAAGCTTGGCATCTTCGAGAGCCTGCTGTACCGGCTTCATGGAGCGGTCGAGCAGGTCTGCCATCAACTGTTCGAGCCGGGTACGGGTCAGCTTCTCCTGCAAGTGGATCGGCCCGCTGGCGCCGGCTGTGATGAAGGGGAGATTGATTTCCGTTTCCATCATCTGCGACAGCTCGATCTTGGCCTTTTCCGCGGCTTCCTTCAGGCGCTGCAGGGCCATGCGGTCCTTGCTCAGATCAATGTTGTTGGCTTTCCTGAATTCGTCGATGAGCCAGTCCACGATGCGCTGGTCGACGTCGTCACCGCCAAGGTGCGTATCGCCGTTGGTGGACTTCACTTCGACCACGCCGCTGCCGACTTCGAGCACGGAAATGTCGAAGGTGCCGCCGCCGAGGTCGTATACGGCGATCGTCTCGTCACTCTTCTTGTCGAGACCGTAAGCCAGGGCCGCCGCCGTGGGTTCGTTAATGATACGAACTACTTCCAGGCCCGCTATTTCGCCGGCCTGTTTGGTGGCTTGGCGCTGCGCGTCATTGAAATACGCCGGAACGGTGATGACGGCTTTGGTGACTTTTTCGCCGAGAAAATCTTCGGCGGCGTTCTTCAATTTGGTCAGAATCATGGCGGAAATCTCGGGCGGGCTGTACACCTTGCCGGAAATTTCGACGCGAGCGTCATTGTGATCGCCCTTGACCACTTTGTAGGGAACCCGCTTGGTTTCCGAGCCGACTTCGTCGAAGCGGCGGCCCATAAAACGCTTGATGGAGTACACCGTGTTTTCCGGGTTGGTGACGGCCTGGCGTTTGGCGACCTGGCCGACCAGCCGTTCGCCGGTCTTGGTGATGGCGACGACGGACGGGGTGGTGCGTGCCCCTTCCTGATTGGGGATGACCACCGGTTCGCCGCCCTGCATGACGGCGACGACCGAGTTGGTTGTTCCCAAGTCGATACCGATAATCTTGCTCATGCTGTGTTTCCTCTCTTGTAGGGAGCCCAAAATCTGCTGCGCGAACAGATCCTCGGCCGAGCTTCAGACGGGCAGCTCAGACGCCGGGGAGTCGCGATGCCCAGTTCGATGCAAGGGAGAGTATAAAGGTTGAGTGCGTCCTTGTCAAGATTGCTGAATGTAGGTATAACTATAGTATTTTCTGTGTATTACAGACAGCCGGTGAGCTTCTGCCGGACACATGAACGGGATGGCGCCCAGAACAAACCCTCGCTGGCTTTCCGCATCCTATTTGGCGGCGTTAGAGAAGGCGCCGCGGGTCGGCTCCTTACTTTTTCCAAGCCGGCCCGCTCACCTTTCACGGAATTCGAAGGATTGAGCTAGAATCAGGCAAGCTTTTTGAGCACAAGGAGAATCCTGTGAAGGGCCGCCACCTGGCAGCTATTGCGATAGCGCTCACTGTTGTAGGTTCGATCGTATTCTTTGCTCTGGGCGGCAAGCAGGAGCAGACCGCCCGAGGCGACGCGGATCCCGCCGTCGCCATTCCTGCAAAAGTAGAAGCTGCCTCGATGCCAGCGGCAACCGCGCCTGCGGCGACTGCGACGCCCACCGCTGTCCCGGTAGCCGCTGCCAGCTCAAAACCCGCTCCAATTCCGGGTCAAGCGTCCGGTGTGACCGATGTGGATGCGCACCGGGCTTATGGATCGAAGAATGCGCCCATTGCGCTGGAAGTGTTCAGCGATTTTCAGTGCCCGGCGTGCAAGCAGCTTTATAAGACGACCAACCAGCCGCTGCTGGATAACTACGTCAATACAAGCAAGGTTTATCTGATTCATCGCGATTTTCCTCTGCCGATGCATGCGTATTCGAAGATCGCGGCGCGTTACGTGCGCGCTGCGGCTCAACTGGGCAAGGGCGAGCAGGCCGAAAAAGCATTGTTCGATAATCAGGAGAAGTGGGAACAGAGCGGGGATGTCGATGGAACGCTGGCCGGCACGCTTAGCGCTGCGGAAATGACCAAGATTCGGGCGGTAGCGAAGGGCACTTCACTGGATGCGGCGATCGAAAAGGACGTCGCGCTGGGGAAGGGCTACAACGTGAACCAGACGCCGACTTCGGTGATCCACTACAAGGGGCAGACCTATCCCGTGGTGGGTGTCGTCAGTTACGACGTGCTGCACTCGTTTCTGGATCAGTTGCTCTCGCAAAAGTAGCGCAAGGCCGGCAAACAACAGCCACGATGATGCAAACCAGTCCATTGAATTTCCGGCGCGCCGTGATTTGGATCGGACGTTTGCTGATTGGCGGAATTTTTGTTTATGCGGGTTACGCGAAGCTGGTCTATCCCAATCACAATCTGTGGCCGTGGTTCATGCTGAAGTTTTCGGTTGCGGCGAACCTTTCGACGTTTGCGTTTCAGGTGGAGTCGTACAAAATTCTGGGAGCGGCCGCGTCGTCGTTTGTAGCGCACACCCTGCCGTTTGCGGAGATTGTGCTGGGTTTGCTGCTGCTGGCCGGATGGCGCCTGCGAATCTGGGCCACGATCGTGAGCGCGATTCTGGTGGGGTTTCTGGGAGCGGTAACGCGCGCTTACTTGCTGCACATGGACATCAATTGCGGCTGTTTCGGCACGCCGGAGCCGCTGACGATCACAACGGTGCTGCGCGACAGCGCGTTGGTGCTCCTGGCGGTGGTGATGACGGTGTTCGCCTTTCAGGAGGCCAGCAAACCTCACCCTTGGACCTCTCCTGCGCTGCCAAGAGATTGATGTCTGTGCTCTTTGCTTTACAAACTCCGCGAATTTCCTTGCAGCCAGGTTTCAAATTCTGAAACCGCCAAACGCGCCAGCAGACTGTCGGATAGACGCGTGGGGAAACTCTTGCCAGAAATAGTTGGTCTTGTTTATCACGCGACTATCCTGACTAAGAAGCGCGTACTGCTGACGGCGGTGCGCTAAAATTTAACTTCGATGCTGAGTCTGCCACCGATTACATTGCGGCTGCGCGGGTGGAAACTGATTGACCGCGTGGCGCTGGCTTTCCTGCTGCTCTGCTCCATTGCACTGGGCGCTGCCTGCGGATTGCTGTTCGTCTATGCCAGCGACCTGCCGGAAATCCGCGCCCTGGAAACGTACCGGCCGAACGTGGTGACGGAGATTTACGCCGATGACGGGCAGATGGTGGGGAGCTTTGCGCTGCAGAGGCGGATTTTGATGACCTACGAGCAGTGCCCCAAGATTCTGTTCAACGCCGTGACCTCGATTGAAGACCAGCACTTTGCGGATCATTGGGGGATCGATTTTCCGCGCATCGCGGGAGCGGCGTATCGGAATCTGCTGAAAGGCCGCAAGGCGGAAGGCGCCAGCACCATCACCATGCAGCTTGCGGGAAATCTTTTCCTGGACCGCAGCGATCGCAGCTTTCGCCGCAAGATGCAGGAGATGCTGTTGTCGCTGCAGATCGAGCGGCGGTATACCAAGCCGCAGATTTTTACCATGTATGCTAACCAAGTTTACCTGGCGCATGGAAATTATGGATTTGCGGCGGCGGCACAATTTTATTTCAGCAAACCGGTGACGGATTTGAGGCTGCAGGAAGCGGCGCTGCTTGCGGGAATGGTCAACGGGCCGAAATTTTCGCCGCTGCTGAATCCGGAGCTGGCGCTGTCGCGTCGGAATCTGGTACTGCGCCGCATGCAGGAAGAAGGAAAGATCAACACTACGGAAGAAGCCGAGGCGCGGAAGGCACCGTTGGGGCTGCATGTGCAATACCCGCGCAATGATTTGGCTCCTTATTTTTTCGAAGAGATCCGAAAATACCTGGAATCAACGTACGGAACCGAGGCGGTACACGAGCGCGGCTTGCGCGTGTACACGACACTGAACATCGCCATGCAGAAGGCGGCAAATCTTGCGCTACGCGACGGCCTGCACAGTTATGACCGGCGACACGGGTGGCGCGGCGGGCTGCCGAACATCCTGAAAGATAACCTAGGGACGCTGGAATCGTATGAGGACGACGATTGGCGGCGTCCGATTGAAAAGGGGAGTTACGTCACCGGACTGGTGATGGCGGTGGACGATAAGTACGCGACAATCAAGATTGGGACCTATCGGGCGGTAATTTCAGCAAGCGATTTCGCGTGGACGGGCCGCAAAAAATCTTCAGAACTTTTGAAAGCCGGAGACCTGGCACAATTCTCGATTCAGGAGCTGCGCGAATCCACGGCGCGGGTGCAATTGGAGCAGCAGCCGGCTCCACAAGCGGCGATGGTGGCGATTGACAATCCGACGGGCGAAATCAAGGCACTGGTGGGTGGCTACAGCTTCGAAGATTCCAAGTTCAATCGTGCAACGCAGGCGTACCGGCAAGTGGGCAGTTCGTTCAAGATTTACGTCTATGCGGACGCGCTGGAAAAGGGTTCAACCCCATTCGACACGGTTCTGGACGCGCCGTTTACGACGATCAGCGGCGGGCAGCCCTATTCGCCACGCAATTACGATGAGAAGTTTGAGGGAACGATTACCCTGCGGCGGGCGCTGGCTGGTTCGCGCAACGTGCCCGCGGTGAAGCTGGCGGAAAAGGTGGGCATCGGCTCGGTGGTGGAAACGGCGAAACGGTTTGGGATTACCACGCCTCTGCCGCCATATTTGCCACTGGCACTGGGCTCGGCGGACATGAAGCTCGTTGAGCACGTTTCGGCGTTTACGGTTTTTCCCGACGATGGAATTCGAATCGATCCGCACATGATCCGTCGCGTCACGAGCTATGACGGAGCATTGCTAGAGGAGGCGCGGCCGTCGATTCATGAAGTGGTATCGCCCGAAGTGGCGCGGACAATGACGGCCATGCTGGAAGAGGTTATTCAGTTTGGAACCGGAATTGAAGCCAAGGCCCTGAAGCGGCCGGCCGCGGGAAAGACGGGTACGACGCAAGACTACACGGATGCCTGGTTTGTGGGATTTACGCCACAGGTCACGGCGGGCGTCTGGGTTGGCTACGACGACAAGCAGATTTCACTCGGGAAAAAAGAGACGGGCGCGCGCGCGGCGCTGCCGATTTGGCTGCAATTTATGCAAAACGGGTTAGCGGGAATGCCCGCGCTAGATTTCCAAAACGTTGTGCCGCTGGAACAACAAGCCGGAGAGCACCAGATTCGTGTAGACACGCCGGACACGGCGCCGACCGAGGACGAGCCTGGCGCTCCAAAAGCGAAGCCGGCCGCACCTCCTGCTGCGCCCCCACCTGCCAAGACGGCAACCGGAAATGCGACCGGCGAAATGCGCCGCTAATGGCGCGGCCTGCTGTGGAGAAAATCAGCGTCGCCGAGAAAAATCAGGACTTATTCAACACCACGTTGAGCGTGGAGTTCTGGGCGGACAGATTGGCGTCGACCGGATTTACGCCTGGCCGATCAGGCCAAGCACGGCTGGCGAAGAAGTGAACGCGCAAGTCGCCTGGCCGTTGACCAGCGGCAACTGACCACCAATCGAAAGCAGTGATATAGACAAGCATAGTTCAGAGTGCCGGTAACCGGAGTTCCGTCCGCATATCTGAACTTTAGGGTTGTGAGCGGCAAATTGGCGAGCGGCAGAATTTCAATGGCGTTGGTCTTGGGGTCTTGCACGAGCTTGAACTCAATGGCCATCTGGCCGTTGGTTACAGTGGTGTTGCAGCTTTCGACGACGGCGTTGTTGGCGCCGACGGTGGCGAAAAAGGCAAAGTTGCGCAAGACAAGCGAGCCGTTGAGCGTTGGCTTTTAGCACAGGCCTATGTTTTGAAGGGATCCCAGCCTTTTTTTTGCAGAAGCGTTTCTTTGCCGCCCTCAGCGATCAGCAGGATTTGTTTTTGCTGAATGATCTGACCGATGAGAGTGACTGGAACGCCTGCGATTCTGCGGGGAACTCGGGGAATATTTTCGGGGGACACGGTGAAAAGGAGTTCGTAGTCGTCGCCGCCGTGCAGAGCGAGGGAAAGAGCGTCGAATTTCTGGGTGTGGACTTTTGCCAGCAACGGACGCGGAATCCGCCGAGCTTCGATGCGGGCGCCTGTTCCGCTGGCCTGGCATAGCCGGGGCAGATCGTTGGAAAGTCCGTCGGACAAGTCCATCATGGCGGAGGCCAAGCGGCGTTCGGCGAGCCACGCGCCGACCCCGAGCCGGGGTTGTGGATAGAGATGTTTGCGCAGGCGCGGATCGCCGGCGGTTATGCGATGCGCGGACCGCTGCAAAAGCCGCCAGCCGTATTCAGCTTCGCCGAGGCGCCCGGAGACGAAGACGGCGTCGCCAGGCTGCGCGCGGCTGCGAAGGATGGCCCGGCCGCGACGGCATTCTCCGACAACTGTCATATGAATAAGTACTTGGTCGCGGCGAGTGGTGTCGCCGCCCGCTGCGGGGCAATTGAGCTTTTGCGAAACAGCGCCCAGACCGCGCAAGAATTCGTTCAGCCATTCACTGGTGAGGGAAGCCGGCAACGCCAAGCTCATGAGAAAACAGCGGGGCTCCGCTCCCATCGCAGCAATGTCGCTCACCGCGCGGGCGAGACATTTCCAGCCCACCGAGTATGGGGGATGCAAGTCCAGCAGGAAGTGACTGCCTTGCAGGAACCAGTCGCAGGTCAGAACTGTTTCCCGGCCGGAGCTTGGTCGCCAGACGGCGGCATCATCAGCAATCCCGATGCGCAGTGAGGTCGGGGGGCCGGACGTTGACAGGGCACGCTGGATGCGCCCGACCACGGCGTCCTCGCCGGATTCCTTTGCGGCCTTGCGATGGTGCTTCGATGAATTCATGACTTTACCGTATGGCCTTCGCTGGTGAGCCTCATTCAGTATAGCGGCGCCCCGCAATTTGCCTCGGACAAGAACCACGACGAACGAATCGAGTGATTCCGCCTGGCTGGAGCCCCTGTACGTAGGGTCAGTCGAACAGGGTTCCACAGCCTGTCCCAAAAACCGAAAATACAGGGTTGACCCCATGCTGCTACAAAAACTAGGATAGAAGTGGTCGCGGACCATAACTCACGGTTCAGATTTAGCACGATGGTGATTCGAGGCTTGCCAACTATGCAGGCTTGGGATTCGAACCAACGTTCGTTCTTGCAGTTCTTTGCGGGTGGAACGGTTCGGTTGCCCGCGTTCGAAGTAGGGAAAGAAAAGGCCTGAGGGGCCGTTTGTGATCAAAGGCAAGAGCTATACATTCTTTATTGCCTCGACGCCCGGCAAGTTACGCAAGCTGGTGGTACCGGCTTATGCGCTGCACGGGCTGGCGGTGCTTGCGCTGATCGGGATGATCACGGTGACGGCGGCGGTGGGGTCTTACTCGCGCATGTTGTGGAAGGTCGGCAACTACAACGCCCTGCGCCACGAGCAGGAATCCCTGAAAGTTCAATACCACCAATTGCAGACGACGGTAAACGACACCAACCAGCGCTTGGATTCGCTGCAGTCGTTGGCTACGGAAGTGGCGATGACGTATGGCGTGCTGCGCTATCATCCGGCGGCGTTTGATGTGTCGGATAATCCCGTGACTGCGCAAGATGCGTTCGATCGCTCGGTCGAGCAATACACGTTTTTGAAAAAGAACGCGGCAGCGATCGCGATTTCCTCGGGCGGGCTGCGGCTGATGCCATCTTTCAGTTTTGCAGACTCAACCTATACGCCGGCCATATGGCCGGTGCTGGGACATATCACCGATAGCTTTGGCGAGCGGCTCGATCCGTTCAGCGGGGAAGGCGCGTTCCACACGGGCGTGGACGTTGCGTCCGACTATGGCGCGCCGGTCCACGCAACTGCGGATGGCGTGGTGATCAGCGCGGAAAACCATGCCGGCTACGGGCGCGTGGTGGTGGTAGATCATGGTTTCGGGATTACCACCTGGTACGCGCACCTTTCTTCGTTCGCGACGATTGCAGGTACGCGCGTGAAGCGTGGCCAAGTGGTTGGTTATTGCGGTATCAGTGGACGCTCAACCGGGCCACACGTTCACTATGAAGTGCGCATGAACAACGCACCGATCAATCCATGGCGGTACATGAAGTCCACTCCTGCCGGCGACTGACCAACCTTCGTTACAAATTTTTGCCGCACTACCTTCGTTTCGCGGGCTTGGCCTGCTGCGTTTTCTTTTCCCCGACGGCTCGCGGCGGGTCCGTTCCGCTGTCGGGCGCGATTCCGACGATTGGCGCCTTGGCAATTCTCAGGAATTGCGAAGTGATGGGGAGCACGACGCGGACGGACTTCGATTCGCCGCGGCCGATCTCGTCGATTTGTGTTCCTTTCAGGAGTTCGAGATAGGCGTCACGCTCGTCGGGATTCATCTGTTGGCGGAGTTGGGGATCATTCAGGCCGTTCTGAGCGAGCAGTTGCATGCCTTGCAGAAAATCGGAAAGTTGGGTAGCCATTACGTCAGAAGAGCTTTCTCCTTCGGCGACGACGCGAAGGAGATCTCCGTCGGGCTTTCCGGCAAGAGTGATCCAGGGAAGTTGACCGATGAGCGTGGCGAGCTGCGGAGACCGACCCGCCAGCACGGTTTGTATGGTTGGGTCCTGACGAATGACGGCGAAGAGCGGGGAACCGCTCAAACGGTCGAAACGCGTTTGCCATTCGGCATGCGTTTCGCGGCTGGCGGTGGAAAGAGCAGCTGCGGGATTTTCGGAATCCGCGATGACCATGCGATGGTCAGACAAAAACGCGAAGGCGACGTGTTTGCCACCCCAGTTCGCGGGAAAGCGGAAAACTTTGAGCTTCTCTTGCAGTGTGGGCGCCGAACCGCGGCTGAGATAGGCTTCGATCTTTTTTCGGTCAAATTTTCCTTCGGCCAGCACGAAAGTATTCGAAGTGGCTCCGTGACGGGAAAACACTATCAGGATTTGGGCAAGATCGCGTTCGTAGTTGAAGCCGGTATCGGTAACGAATTGCGCATAGTCGGGATCCTCAACGGGGTGCGGCGTCCACGCGTAGAGGGTGCGGAGAAACGGAGAATTGCGGAGTTGATCGAGGTCGACAAAAACGACCGACGTTGTGTCCGCGGGAACAAAGCGAAGGAGTTGGGCACGCGCGGAATCGCCGCCGCTGTTTGAGAAACGCGTAACCAGGAACAGCACGACGAGTGCGATCGCGACGATTATGGTTAGCCAGATTTTTTTTGTGTGGGCGGCCCGCATTTTTGAGTGTTGGAAACTACCTACTGGAAGGAGCATTTTACCGTATCGGACGGGAGGCCGGGGAAGACAGCATGACGAAAGGGCAGTGAGCGAGAAATTTTCGTGATTTTCACAGGGGGTCGGTTTCGCTGAACCACGTTTGGCTCTGTCTTTTCGTAAGCCATTGAAAAAAAAGCGGTTGCGGCTAGATAGGGTGGAAACAGCGGCAGGAATTTCCACAATCCTGGCTTTTGAACTGCTGGTGGTTCCAGGCCGCCGCTTGCAATTTGGTTTCCGAGTCTGCTATTCTTACGCGGTTTGAGCGACGCTGGCGTAGCTCAGCTGGTAGAGCATCTGATTTGTAATCAGAGGGTCGGGGGTTCAATTCCCTCCGCCAGCTCCACCATGAGTTCGGCAGGGGAGTGAGGCGGGAGCCATTCCAGCAGTCAAAATTGAACGGGCTGGTGTCTCTGGACACGAGTCCATTTTGTGTTTCCGACTGGATTGCGCCGAACCTGTTGAAGCGAAACGATTTTGGGACACGAATTCTGCGTCCCGATTTTTGGGACGGGTGGGTGAGTGGCTAAAACCAGCAGACTGTAAATCTGCCGCTCCTTGCGGGCTACGAAGGTTCGAATCCTTCCCCGTCCACCAGGCTTTCGGAAGACGCGCATGACGCGAGCTGAGGGCCGGTTCGCAGTAAACCGCAGGGCAACCACCAGAGTTGTTCATAGGCGGACTAAAATTCGGCGACCTAGCCGGTAAGGTGAAGTGCGCCGTGGCGAAGTTGTCTTGGACGGGCAGGCAAAGACGGCTGCGCTCAGAGATGGGCCTGGGTAGCTCAGTTGGTAGAGCGCGTCCTTGGTAAGGACGAGGTCACCGGTTCAATCCCGGTCCCAGGCTCCAGTTTGCAGTGTCGAGAGAAGCTGAATTCGGGAACGGCGGGCGGGGGTAACTCAACGGTAGAGTCTCACTCTTCCAAGGTGATGGTTGCGGGTTCAAATCCCGTCCCCCGCTCCAAAAAGTTTCAAGGCTTGTGCTTGCTAATGTGCGAGCCGGATTGCAGTCAGATCTGAAGAGGGTAACGAGATGGCCAAGGAGAAATTCGAGCGCAGTAAGCCGCACGTGAATATTGGGACGATTGGTCACATTGACCATGGCAAGACGACTTTGACGGCGGCGATCACC
>Ga0247661_1000170_pt1 | contig 12291 bp, 6 predicted proteins | sample CNK02_metaG_FD_182799 | JGI IMG/M metagenome (GOLD analysis project Ga0247661, IMG submission 182799) | Soil microbial communities from Purdue University Martell Research Forest, Indiana, United States - CNK02 | ecosystem: Environmental > Terrestrial > Soil > Temperate forest > Bulk soil | place...
CCTGGACCTCAATGTGGCGCACGTCGCGCGCGAAGTATTAAACGATTCTTCGGCCACTCCCGCGCTCGAGCAGTTCGGGCGATATCACATCAAACGAACCCTGGGCGCCGGCGGAATGGGTATCGTGTACCTTGCCGAACGAGAAGACCTGGGCAGCCTGGTGGCCATCAAGATCTTGCGCGATGCCTGGCTTTCGCCCGCGCGCCGCGAACGGTTTGCGCTGGAGCAGCGCACGCTGGCGCAGCTCAATCATCCCTACATTGCGCGTTTGTACGACGCGGACACATCGCCTGATGGGACTCCATTTTTTGCCATGGAGTATGTCGAGGGCGCGCCGCTTACCTCGCACTGCGTGCAACATCGCTGCAGCATTGCAGAGCGGCTTAAGTTTTTCCGCAAGGTTTGCGAAGCAGTAGTGTATGCGCACCAGCACGCGGTGATTCATCGTGATTTGAAACCTTCCAATATTTTTGTGAAAGATGACGACACGGTCCGTCTCCTGGACTTTGGCATCGCTAAACAACTCGAGGTGCTGGGCGAGTCGGTGGAACAGACGATGACCGGCTTGCGCCTGATGACACCGGCCTACGCTTCGCCCGAACAGATGCGAGGCGAACAAGTCGGCATTCAAACCGACGTCTATTCGCTCGGTGTGGTGCTGTATGAGCTTCTGTGCGGTCAGGTTCCCTTCGATTTGTCCTCACGCACCCCGGCACAGGCTGAAAAGGTTGTCACCGAACAGGAGCCCGAACATCCTTCGAGCGTTGCCAATCGAACCATCGAGAAATCCGAAGCGACCCATGAATTCGCGACGACCAGCAAGTCGCTTTGGTCCGACCTGGACGTGCTATGCCTGACGGCAATGCACAGGGACCAGCGGCGCCGATACGCTTCGGCGGAAGCGCTATTGCGCGACGTGGACCATTATTTGAAGGGCGAACCGCTCGAAGCGCGGCCGGACAGTGCGCATTACCGGATCCGCAAGTTCGTCACGCGCAATCGCCGAGCCGTAATGGCTGCGGCTGCGGCGCTATTGCTGGTCGCCGGTCTGGTCACATTTTTTACAGTGCGCCTGGCGATCGCGCGGAACGCAGCGCTGGCCCAGGCCGCGCGTACGCAGCGCATCCAGAGATTCATGACCAATCTGTTTCAGGGGGGCGACGAAGCCGCGGGTCCGGCCGACAGTCTTCGCGTCGTGACACTGCTCGATCGCGGCGTGCAGGAGGCGCAGAGCCTAAATGCCGAGCCAGCTGTGCAAGCGGAACTCTACGAAACACTGGGTGGCATTTATCAGAAGCTCGGCAAGCTCGACCAGGCCAACACACTTCTTCAGTCCGCGCTCGATTCGCACAAATCGCACTTCGGCGCTGACAGTTCCGAGGTCGCGCAAACCCTCGTAGCCATTGGGCAGTTGCGTTCCGATCAAGCCCGTCTGGAAGATGCAGAAAAGCTTACGCAACAGGGTCTGGAAATGGCTCGCCGCCATTTGCCGGCCGACAATCCGGCCGTCGTCAAAGCGATGATTGCCTACGGGCGGGTGCTCGGGCAGCGCGGTTCGTACGATCACGCGATCCAGGTGCTCAGCGAAGCCGTAAAAATCGAATCGAAGCCGGGGCGACCGGCCACGGATCTCGTCAACAGCCTTTCCGCCCTGGCCGAAGCGAATTATTCCGCCGGCCACTATCCTGTCGCGGATTCTCTTTACCGCCGCGTTCTTGAGATGCACCGCAAAATGTACGGAGCACGCCATCCGTCCGTTGCCGAGGATCTCGGCAACATCGCGGCCATCCAGCAGGATTTGGGTTTTTATACTGAGGCGGAAAAATTCGACCGCCAGGCATTGGACATTACGCAAAACTACTACGGCAGCGAACATCCCAAGACAGCGATCAACCTGACCATGCTCGGCCGCGCTTTAGAGTTTGAGAATAAATTCGACGAATCAGACGCGATGCTGAAGCAGGCATTGACCATCCAGGAACGCGTTTACGGTCCGGTGCACCCCTCGGTAGCGGAAACTCTCAACGAATTGGCCGCCAACGAGTCCATGCGCAATGACATGGACGGCGCCATCGTGCAGTTCCGCCGCGTCGCCGAAATCTATCGCTCCATCTACGGCGACCATCACTACCTGGTGGCGATTGCTCTGGCGAATGTAGCCAGCCAGTACATGGACAAGAAGGATTATGCCAGCGCCGAGCCGATTTTCCGCGACGTGCTTCGTCGTCTCGCGGAAGCTCTTCCCCCGGATAACGTGAACACCGGAATCGCACACATTAAGTTGGGCCGAACGCTATTGCGCCAGAATCGCTACGCCGATGCGGAAACAGAAACCCGCGCGGGTTTCGACAGTTTAAGCAAGCAGATGGACCCTACGGTGAGTTGGCTGCGCAGCGCCCGCAAGGACCTGGTCGCCGAATACACCGGCATGAATCAGCCGGAACAGGCTGCGAAATTCAAGGAAGCCGCTGCCAAGTAGCGGCTTCCTTTGCCGGATCATTACGCGGTAGTTTGCGCGCGGTCTTTGGCTTCCCAGTAGCTCGGGCTCAATACGCTCTGCCCTTCGGTGAGCAGCGCTTCCGCTTTGCGTTTGCGCTGTGCTCTGCTGACGTCGAGCGATTCCGAAGCATTGGCCCGCTCGTGCAGGATGCGCTCGGTCGCCGCGACTTGTGGTTCGGCGTGGAACCGGCGTTGGATCGCTGAGTCGCACAAAACGTTGGCGATGGACAGCAGGCACATGCCCTGGTGATGCGCCATCCAGGAACGCACCATCGTGAAGCGCTTGCGATGCAGCGTCATGCGGGGGCCATAATCCAGCGCTTCGTAAAAACCGTAAGCCCCGACGGCGCCCATTTTCTTCAAACGCCGCAGATTACGCAGTGCGTCGTAAGAGCCGGTCATCAGGCTCATGAATGTGGAATACGGCGAAATCACCACGCGCTCGTCATCGGGCCGGTGCAGAGCCAGTGCCGGCACTCCAAACGCAAAGTAGTGATAGTGGCCGTCGCCGCTGATCAAGCTGCACGCCGACTCGGAAACGCCCCAGGGAATTCCGTAGCGCCGCGCATGTTTCTGTTGCGCGCGTACCGCGCTGCTCATGTTGCGATCAAGCAATGTGCCCGCTGACGATTTCATCCACAGCGATGGCATCAGGTATTCGAACATCGTGCCGGTCCATGATTGCAGCACGCGCTCGCCCTTGAAACGTACGTGCGAGCGGTCGAGATGGAACCAGCACTCCTGCGGGATCTCGCCCTTGGCGACGCCGGCAAAAACCGCCGCACGCGCTTCGGAGGCCAGCAGGTCGTAGTGATGTTCACTCGCCGCGTCTTTGGCTGCGTCAAAGCCGATGGTGACGAGCTTTCGCGGCGCGTCATAAACCAGCGAAAAGTCCATGCCGGCCGCGAGTTCATCGGCGTAGGCGGCGATGCCGCTCAATGCGGAGGTTGCTTGAAGTGCGTTCTCCCGCGCGGAGGCCAACGCGTCACGCAGCAGTTCACGCGAAATGTTTTCCGCTGCTCCCTCGCTTTGCAGCCCGCGATTTTCTTCGCGAAGTACGTCCGCGATTTCATCGTAAACACGGGCCGCCTCGGTCAGGCTCAGGTCCGCAATCCATTTGGTTTGTTGCTTCTCTTCCGCGCGCAGGGTGCGAAACTTAGTCGAAGCCCATGGCGCGAAATGTACAGCCAGGTCGTGCAACGCCGAAACGCGCGTATCAAACTCGGCGAGCCACCACTGAAGCTCTTCCGATTTCTGCGCCGTGGGCCTGGCCACTTCCAATAGCGTGGCTGCGGCCTGCTCCAACGCCGGCAGGGAACTGAGCCACTCCAAAGGAGTCGGTCCTCTCTTTGCAATGCACTCTTCGAGGCCGCGTACGGCCTTGCGCACTTCCTTGGTTGGCGCAAGTTGCTGGATTAGCCGCGCATGGTCGCGTATGCCGGCCCAAAGCTCCTTGCGGAAAATTGGGCGCTTCAGTTCTTCGAGGCATGCTTGCTTCAAAGTCCACAAGCAGCACACCAGGTTGCCGTTGTCCACCGTCGACAGAAAGGGATCACCCACTGGTTCCAATGTGCGATTGTCGTACCAGTTGAAAAGATGGCCGTGCGCCTTCGGCAGCCGCCGCACCGTGGCCAGCGTTTTTTCGGTTTCTGCAATGAATTCGCGGAAGGTTAGATGGCCCAGGTCCACGGCGGCAACCCGGGCATTCAGCAGCAGTCCGAGATTCGTTGTAGAAACCCGGTGTGCCGTCAGCTTACCCTCTTCCTTGAAGATGTCGGGAATCAGGTAGTTTTCCTGCTCATTGCTCATTTCGCGGAAGAATCTCCAGGTGCGCAGCGCCGAATTGCGCAGCAGCGCTTCGTCGCGATCGCTGATTTTTAAGCCATCTTCGGGCAGAGGCTGATCGAGCCAGTTACAAAACTCTCGCGAGGCGCCCCACAACAGCAACAGGGGCCAGGCGATGAGAAACGCGTCCGGCCGGTCGATCGCCAGAAACACGCCGCCAAGAAAAGCCAGCCACGGCGTTGCTGCGAGATAGATGTCCACCGGACTGCGCTTTTTGCCCGCCTCCGCCTCCGCGGCAGTCTCCCATTCCAGGAGCTTCCGGCGTGTCAACGCCATGCGCACTACGACGCGCACGATGGCGTCCAGCGTCACCATACTCTGCTGTGGCAGGCATACCAGCCGCATGAACAGGTGCGCATGGCCCGCAGAAAAGTCGGCGAACCATTCCTTCCAGAACCGCGCGGTGAATTTGCTGTTCCCGCTGCGCAAGATCGCTAGGGTGAATTGCAGGTAGGCAGGCGCTGCAAACATGGCCAGGGTGGCCAGGGTCCAATAGATCGCTTTTCCCGGCAGAAACAGCCAGCCGCTTACCAGGATGGCCAAAGTGGCGATCTCCGTCAGGCTGCGCCGCAGATTGTCTAGAATCTTCCAGCGCGAAATCAGATTGATCGGATTCCTCGCCACATTGCCGAAGTAATCCGGCACACGCGGAAATAGCCAGAAAAGGATCTGCCAGTCGCCGCGTACCCAACGATGCTTGCGCTTGCTGTATGCGGCGATGCGCGAGGGGTAGTCGTCGATCACTTCCACGTCGGAAAGCAAGCCGGCGCGCGCGTAAGCGCCTTCGATCATGTCGTGGCTGAGGATAGAATTGCACGGGAATCTTTGTTCCAGCACGCGTTGAAATACTTCGATTTCGTAAATCCCTTTTCCGGTGAAACTGCCCTCGCCGAAAAGGTCCTGGTATACGTCGGAGACCGCGCGCGTGTACACGTCAAATGTTGAGTCGCCGGAGAAAAGGGAAGCCAAGCGCGAACGGTTCGCCGAATGAATGCTGATACCCACACGCGGCTGCAAGATTCCGTAGCCCTCGACCACTACGTTGGACACCGGGTGAATCACCGCGCGTTGCATGGGATGGGCCATGGCGCCCACCAGGCGATACGCGGAATCACGCGGCAATTGCGTATCGGCGTCCAGCGTGATCACATATTTAAAACCGGCGAGCAGGGACTGATCGCCCGCGATCACGGAAAAATTATTGCTCTGCGCAAGGAGCAGGTTGTTCAAGTCCAGCAGCTTGCCCCGCTTGCGCTCCCATCCCATCCAGATTTTTTCGACCGCATTGAACGTTCGGTTGCGGTGGAAAAGGAAGAAACTCCCTCTACCTTGCCCTGCATATTGCCGGTTCAAGCCCTCGATCAGCTTCGCGCATTCCGGACCGAGTTCATCACGCTTGTCGAACTGCGTGGGCGCATCCGGCGGATCGGTCAGCAAGCCGAAATGGAGGTTGGCATCACGATTCCCCAGAAAACGAATCTCCAGGTCGCGCACCGCCCGCTCCATCTGCCCGCGGTTGATCAGCAGCGTTGGTACGATCACCAGCGTCTTGCTTTCTGCAGGAATGCCCTTGGAATAATCCATCTTCGGCATCGCCCGCGGTCTTGCGAACATCACCGCCAGTTGATTGGCGATTGCCACCGCGCTTTCCGCCGCCGGCAGCAGGAACAACGCCATCACCAAAAAAGTCGGCACGCGCACTTCCGCCCCGATCACCACCGCGCTCAGCAGACCGATCATCAGCAGTTCAATGCCGACAACATACAGCCCATCCGGCCAGCGCTTCAGGAAACGCCCAAAAGCAGTGAAAACAGACCGGCGAACGCCCAGCGCCTCTTCCAGCTTCGCATGTCCTTCTCCGATCAGATAAAAGCCCACGTGCGACCTGCGCTCATTGGCTCTTGCGTTGGTTCCGACATAGGGAGTCTTCGCCAGCTTCACAGCCCGCCGCGCCACTTCCGCTTCGCTTTCCCCGGAATCTCTTGCGAGCTGCGCCACTGCCGACCGATAGTCGGACTTGGCCGCCTTTTCCATCTTTTCAAACGCACCCGCTGGATCCTGTGCCAGTGCCTGTTCGCACAAGCTGGTTTCCACAAAAAGTTCGTCCCAATCGGTCAGCACCAGGCTTTTTAGGCTGGAAAGTGTGAGGCGTAGCCCGGGCAGCGCTTCTTCGCGAGACGCGCTGGTATTCCGCCCGGGCATGACCAGCTTGCGCGCATGGGCAGCCACCTGTTCCAGCAATACTTGACTCAAAAATCCCTTTAGCGTGGCGACTTCCGCGTTCGTTAGCTCGGCCTCTTCTTGCAACGAGGCTAAAAATGCAACCAGCTCTTGCCGCTCAAAAACGAACTCGGCCGCTTCAAGGAACCGCTCCGCCACCACCCGGATGCGAAGCTGGCCCTCTCGCGCTCCGGCCAACAGCGGCAGCTCTTCGGTCAAGCGCAATGCGGCGCGGCTTTCGCCAAACGCCTCTTCAATTACCTTGTTGCTCGCCGTCAGGGCGCGCCAGTCGCCTTCCAAAAATGCGCCCGACGCCTGCCGGCGTTGCAGGTATTGAATCGCCCCGCTGATCTGCGCTTCGTGCAACGCCAGATCGTCTGCCATGGGCGAAGTGACTCTTCGCCGCTGTTTAGCTTGTGTCTTCAGCGCATCGCGCCGCGCCGCTGCAAGAATCCTCTCGAGCCGTCGTGCTGTTTCTTCCGCCGCAGCCTGAATCGCACTCCGCTCGCCGCTTTCCTCGAGCGCGCTGTGCCATTCGCGCGCGCTGCGCAGGTTCAGAATCAACTCCATCCCCGTCGCCATTTGCTTCCTTTCCCCCAAAAGACCGGCAACTACCGGTAGCTCGCCGCTTGCAGCTCAAACATCTCCGCGTACCGCCCGCCGTTCTGCATCAACTGCTCGTGCGGACCCTCTTCAGCGATTCTTCCGTCCTGCAAAACAAAAATCCGGTCGGCCATGCGCACCGTCGAAAAACGGTGCGAAATCAGCATGGCCATTTTTCCGCGTGTTAACTCCGCGAACCGTTCAAACACCTCGTGCTCGGATTTTGCGTCGAGCGAAGCCGTCGGCTCGTCCAGGATTAGCACTTGCGCCTCGCGCAGATAAGCGCGCGCCAGTGCCAGCTTCTGCCATTCACCGCCAGATAGGTCCGTGCCGCCATCGAACCGGCAGCCCAGTTGCTGCTCGTATCCTTTCGGCAGCTTGCGGATGACGTCTTCAGCCAGACTCTTGTGCGCCGCCGAGCGAATCCGGAAAATATTGTTCCGTTCCTCAATGCGCCCCATAGCAATGTTCTCGGTAGCGGTCATGTCGTAGCGCATGAAGTCCTGAAAAATGACGCCGATCTCCCGCCACAAATCTTCCTGGTCATACTCGCGCAGGTCCACTCCGTCCAGCAAAATCTGCCCGCCCGTCGGGTCGTACAGCCGGGTCAACAATTTCACAATCGTCGTTTTGCCCTGGCCGTTTTCGCCGACCAGCGCAATGCGCTCGCCGGGCTCCAGCTTGAAAGTCACGTTATGTAGCACGTGCCGCCCATTGGGGTAGGCAAACGAAACATTGCGGAACTCAAAGCCGTGCCGAATCGGCTGCGGCACCGGCAAAGCGTTCGGTTTCGACAACACCACAGGTTTCACCGCAAAGAAGTCCAACAAATCTCCGATGAACATCGCCTGATCCGCGATGGTCGAAAAAGTCGAGAACACCATCTGCAGGTTCGAACTTGCCGCCGCGATCGCTCCGGACAACAGGATCAGCGTGCCCATGCTCAGCCGTCCCGTAACGGTCTCGTAAATCACAAACGCATAAGTTCCGTAGTACCCGAGCGTGCCCAGCAGCGTGAGCAGAGAACCGACGAACAAGCGACGCCGCGCCAGCCGCGCTGTCTCTTTGTGCAGCCGCAACGCCAAGTTGGTGAACCGTTCCACCAGGTAGCGTCCGAGCCCGAACAGTTTCAACTCCTTCGCGCTTTCCTTGCTTCCGCCGAGAACCCGCAAGTATTCCATCTCGCGCCGCGCGGGGGTTTGCGCGAAGCTCAGCGAATAACCGAGAAATGCAAAATGCGTCTCGCCCAGAAACGCCGGCACGATGCAAACCACCAACGCGACCAGAATCCACGGCGAGAAAAAGCAAACGCTCAACGCCATGCTGACCGTAGTGACCAGTTGCTGCACCAGCCGGCCGGCAGCCTGGATCATTAGCACCCGGTCCGTGCCTTGTACGCGCGCCCGCTCCAGCTTGTCCTGGAAAGTAGGATCCTCGTAGGAGGTCAGATCGAGCCGCGAAGCGTGCTCCATGATACGGATGCTGACATGTTTGGCATACTTGTCCGCCAGCACCGTGTCGCAGTAATCGCCTGCGCGCACCAAAATCGTGGAGATGCAAGCCAGCGCAAATTCCGATCCCACCAGCCACCAAAAATAAGCCGGCAGCGCGGTTTTATACGCGGTGTACTGGTAAATGGAATCGATGATGACTTTCGTCACCGCCAACATGGCCAGCGGCAAGAGCGCCACGACCAGACGCACGCTGACATTGGCCGCCACGATCTGTGGCGAGGCTTCCCACACCATCCTGAAAATCGGCAGGGTATTGCGCAGCGCCGTTAGGCGCTCTTTCCAGCGAGGAATCGGATTGGCCGGTTGTGATTCCAGGATCGCTCTCCTTGCGCGGTCAGCAGCCGCTCGCTTACACCATCAGCATGGAGCAGAGATCGCTTCCTCTCTGCCTTGCTCGCCGTGCATTCCGATGCGTGGGGCGAAGAAACTGATGGGACCTAGTGCTGTATCGGTAGTCAGTACTATAACTCCGCCCATGCACTATCCTTGTTATATGCATGCGTAGTACCACGGATATCCCCGTCGTAAGTCTTTGTATTTGTGTGGCTTGAAAGTTAACGGTGCTTGGCTCGTTCGGTGTTTTCTGCAGACCCTCTGTAACTCTTGCCGTATCAGTTAAGGTCGCCTCGCATCGCGCCTAAAATACGGCTGGGCATGGCGCTTTGCATGCTTGCTGATTGGCGCGGGTCGCTGGAGGCTCACGACTTCGATGCCTTCCCGCTCTCTCTTGTCTAGCTTCCTAATTCGCAACGGAGAAGGAGGCCTGCGAACGTCGCATCCGCAGCATGCCGGCCAGATCTCCCGACCATAACAGAATATCAAGTAATCGCGCTCGATCGAGATTGTTCAGTTCGATCGCGCTAAACGAAATCTCCAGTGCGCGTTGCGCGCATTCGTCCAGAGACAAGAGCGCTTCACGGTAAGTCGGCATAGCGCTAGGCCCTCGCGCCGTTTCGCCCTCGGCTCGTTCCAGCAATTCATAACACTCGATGCAAAAATGCTCGAAACAGTAGTTTTGTTCTCCCAAAGACGTCACCGCCTTGTGTGGGCAATTCGCGCGATTACACCACTCTGCTTGCATCATCGGCCCCTGGTCCCCTTCACCCTGACGTGACGCGAAGGGTTTACCCGCTGCAACCATGTCCACCTGTTCTTCCTTCAAGAATTCTTTCTCAGCTTCTTTCGGCGACTTCGCTTACTAGCTCGCGGCTTGCGCGAATTCCGCCACCTCATCCACTCCGGGTGCAGTCATACCGAATTGTGTTGCCACTTCGGCCAGCACCAATCGCGGCAAGCTGGTTTGCGCGCGAACCGGGCCATCCGCGAACGGAGCAAGCAGTTTCTGCATCCACGCGATACGCCTCTCCCGCCCGCCTGCAAACCGCTGGGCATCCCAAAATGTCAGCAGCGTCACCAGCCGCGCCTCACGATCGGAAACCAGCAGCAGCCCCGTCTCCAGCCCTTCCTCGACCAGGCCCGCATCCTTCAGAATCAAACCGAGCTCCCGATTCAGGGCGCTGGCTCCTTCGGGCTTCGCCACAAAATCCAGATGCAGCGCCACAGCCCCAAATGCCTTTTGCATGTTCATTAGGGGATTGCTGCGTGCGCAAACCGAACTATCGGACTTACCGGGGGATTTCAGCTTCGAATACAAGGGCCCACCATCCTCGTTGATTTCCGCAATTTCAGCGTCCGGCGATGACTCTAGCAATCAGCACCGGACGCCACTTCAGGGGCACGCCAGGGGACTGTCGTCCAGGCGTGTAGGTCTCCGGAGCCTTCCAGGAGTCCTATACCCAGTAGTGCTTTAAGTCTTCCATCCGTTTCACTATGAAATTTCGTTCGGCCCATTCACCTTCTGCCTCTCTCCGGTGCATTGCCACTCCCCGGCTGTCACGGCTATACTTCCCAGCACTTCGGGGGAGGTTTTGGAACTTTTCGCCTTTGACGACTCCTATCTTAAGCGCCTCCGGGATGGCGATCCTTCCACGGAGAGTCACTTTGTTGTCTATTTCTCTCAACTCCTTCAACTAAAGCTGCGTGCCCGCTTTCTCGCCCCCGACGCGGTGGACGATCTGCGCCAGGAAACCTTCACCCGCGTCATTCGTTCCATCCGCTCTGATGCGGGCATTCGCGAGGCCACCCGCCTCGGCGCCTTCGTCAATTCCGTATGCAACAACGTTCTTCTCGAGCATTACCGCGCCGGCAACAAGAGCGTGCCCCTGGAATCGGATCACTCCGAAATCCAGGACAAGGTCATCAACGTCGAAAAGCTGGCCATCGCGGAAGAAACTCGCGCTACCGTCCGCAAACTCCTCTCCCAGCTTCCCGAACGCGACCAATCGATCCTTCGTGCTATCTTTCTCGAAGAGCAGCCGAAAGACGAAGTTTGTCTCCGTTTTGGCGTCACTCGCGACTATTTACGGGTTCTGGTCCACCGCGCCAAGGAGAAGTTTCGCTCGCTTCTCGGTCCCTAACCGTATGTAAACAAGGCTCCTATCTTTTTTGAGGGGAATAGGAAACGAATCAGCCCTCTTCGCCACTATCTAACGACATGGGACGATCCACGATGGACCACAACGAAGCCTTGCAATCGCAAGCCTGTGAAAAATACCTTTTGGGCGAGCTCTCACCCACCCTCCGCGACGCCTATGAAGAACACTACTTCTCTTGCCCCGAATGCGCCGTACAGTTGCGCTCCGCAGCCGAATTCCTCGGCGCCTCCCGCGAAGTCTTCACGTCAGCTGCCCCTACCACCGCACTACAGTCTGCTGGCATAACCGGCTGGTTTGCATGGCTCAAGCCCGCTTTCGCCGTTCCGGCATTCGCCCTGCTCCTTGTTTTCATCGGCTATCAGAACTTCGTCACGATTCCCCAATACCAGCAGGCTGCCGCTCCACGCGTCCTTGCCATGCATTCTCTAATCACTGCAAACACTCTGGGCGACGAAAGTCTCAATTTCACCGTACCCGCAAACCAGCCCTTCGGTCTCTACGTTGACGCTCCGTTTGACCCGGCCTATCCGATCTACCTGCTGAAGCTGGTATCTCCATCTGGCGCGACCATTCCTCTCCGCTCTCTCAACGCCGCCGAGGCCCAAAAAACTCAGATCATTACGGTCAACCCAGGCCGGCAGGCAGGAAAGTACGCCCTCATCGTTTTCGGTTTGGCGAGCCCTTCGGCGGATCCTTCGTCCGCGAAGGAACTCGCTCGTCTTCAGTTCTCGGTTGCATTCTCGCAATAGTTTCTAGAAAATGGCTCCCAATTTAGTGAATGTACCAGGAGGACAGTCCCATGCCTGCGAAATCCCCCGACTCCGCTGAATCCATGCCGCACTTTCATTACCACGCTTGCGCTCACGCGTTCGCTGCCCAATTCACCCGGCCCTTTCACGAGCAAATTGACGTCATCGCCGCTTCCGCCCTCCCTCCCACCGGCGGACACGGCCACTCTGTTCACGAAAATTTCAGATTCCGCCAGTTTATTTCCTTCAAGCGCGCCTACACCCACGTTTCGGGCGGCTTTCAGGTCGAAGACAAAAGTAACAACACCCTCGTCACGTCGGTCATCGAGGGCCTCAACATGATGGACATCCTCACCGCCGATCGCA
>Ga0247661_1000171_pt1 | contig 12291 bp, 12 predicted proteins | sample CNK02_metaG_FD_182799 | JGI IMG/M metagenome (GOLD analysis project Ga0247661, IMG submission 182799) | Soil microbial communities from Purdue University Martell Research Forest, Indiana, United States - CNK02 | ecosystem: Environmental > Terrestrial > Soil > Temperate forest > Bulk soil...
CGCCGTCTCGACGAACTCGACCGGCAGGGCGTAGCAGGGAGTCCCGGGGCGAACCCCTAGGGGCTTAGGGAAAGGCAACGATGCCAGAGCCAAACGAACAGCCGACCCCGCAGCAGCCGTTGAACCCCGAACTGATGGGATACCCATCCGTCGAGGCACTGGTGGCTGCCAAGAAGGCGAGCGACGCCGAGGGCAAGCGTCTTTTCGATGAGAACCAGAAGAAAGACCTGCTCCTGTCGCAGATGCTCCAGAACGGGCTCGCTGAGGGGACCCCTCGTCAATCCGTTCCGGACCGTCGTTCGGCCACTCCCGAAGACCGTATGACTGAGTTCGGCGTCCCGGTGGACGCGCTCAAGTCAATCGTCAGAGCGGAGTTCGCGGAAGCATTCCGGCCCATCTCCAATGGGCTCCAGGCTCGCGGGCAACTCGTTGCCAGTCACCCCGATTACGTCCAGTTCGAGACCGACGTGGCGCAGTTCATCAACACTGACCCGGAGTTGTCAGCCTCGTACCCGAAGATGTTCGAGGTCACTCCGGTGCAGGCGATGGAATATGCGTTCCTGAAGTTCACGGAGTCACGTCGGAAGGCGCTGGGGGGCGAGCCAGAGGCTTCCTTCCCCGGCCGTGCCGACGCTGGCATCCCGACATCCCGGTCGGGCGACGGACGGCGAGAGCCGGGGCAGGATGCGGCAGTCCAGCAAGCCTTCGAGCGTTTCCAGAAGACAGGGACTCCGCAAGATGCTCAAGCCTACGCCAAAGCTCGCCTGAAGGGTGTCATCTCGGACGAGTTCCTGCAGCGATAGGGGCTCGCCGGTCAAAGGAGTGACCCATGACGCTTCCTAGTGGTGCAATCACCACTCAGGTGGCTGGCTTCTTCGGCCAGGCCAACCTTGGCGGTATCCACCACGAGGACTTGACCGACTTGGTCACGATCCTCGATTCGTTCCAGACCCCGTTCTTCTCCAGCGCCCCCAAGACCCGCTGCACGGACGTCGTCCACTCGTGGACGGTCGATACGTTGGTGGCGACGTCGACGGCAGGCGTGCTGGAAGGCGACGACTTCAATGCCGCGGGTACCGGTGCGGCGCTGACCGCTCCGACCCGTCTCTGGAACGTGTGCAGCATCCTCCGGCGCGACGTCGTGGTCTCCGACCGCGAGCGTGACGCCAACCCGGCCGGCATCCGGGACATGTACGAGCACCAGATCATGAAGGAGTTCAAGGTGCTCGCTCGCAACTTCGAGTCGCTGATGTTCTCGACCGGAGCGACGGCGACCAACACGGGTGCTGCAGCGCAGGCACCGCTGTCGTTCGGTTTCCGTGGCTTCGGCATCACGATCAGCGGTTCGGCGTCGGCAGGCGTGACCACGGCGGACATCGTGTCGCTGTCGCAGACGCTGTTCCAGAACGGCGCGGAGCCGGATTCGCTGTGGTTCGCTCCCGCCTCGAAGCGTCAGTTCGTCAACGCCACCATCTCCTCGGGCTCGGGCAACGTCCGCAATATCGCGGCGACGGACCAGAGGCTGGTGGCGAACATCGACGTGTTCGAGACGCCGTTCAACCAGCTCTACGCGGTCATCACCGACCGCTTCATCCCCATCTCGACCAACTCGGCATCCGGTGCGTACTTCATCGGGGATCGAGCGATGGCCAAGGTGGCGTTCTTCCGTCCTCCGCAGCACAAGCCGATGGGCAAGGGTGGCGACCATACACGGGGAATCGTATTAATGGATGCCACGCTCCAGTTAGACCACCCATCCTCGTGGGCTGCGATCACGGGCGTGACCAACGGCTAGCAACGAAGCGAACCTGTGGGTGGTCGCCAGTACGGGGCCACCCTCTGGGAGACACAAGTGCCATACAAGGACCCGAAAGATCCGAGAAAGCGTGAGTCTCAGCGGCGCGCTACTGCTGCATGGAATGCACGCAATCCGGACAAGCTCCGTGAGTTGAGACGGAGAAGGGTTCTGTCTGGTCGCATGAAACAATCGGTAGATAAGTACGAGGCCAAGAACAAGGCAAAGCGAGCACTGTCGAGGCCGGACCAGAGGATGCGAAGGAAGTACGGCATTTCTGAGCGCGAATACTGGCGGATGTTCGAGGCGCAAGATGGTAAGTGCGCCGTTTGCTTGTCGGAGCCTCGTCCGACGAAGCATAGCGGCGGCCAGAAACTACATGTTGACCATGACCACAGAACCGACAGGGTTAGGGATTTGCTGTGCATGTCGTGCAACAGGGCTCTCGGATTTTTAGGAGACAATCCTGAGACAGTTCGGAGAGCCGCGGCTTATCTGGAAGGATGGGCGGCTACACACCGAGCGCATCCGGAGCCACAACAGGAAATGAAACTCGTTGAGTTGCCTAAGGAGGTGGAACATGGCAGGTAATCAAAGCCGTGGGTTGATTCAGGCTTCGATCACCAGGGGCTGGGATCCTCGCAAGATTCCAGCACGCGCCGGACGTCCCGAGGTGGACCTGAGCAAGATCGACGTGGACCCGTGGCCGGGGAACATCACGCAGTCGACCCCGGTCTATCCGGAGCAGCCGGGTGGCTATCCTGAAGGTTGGGTTGCTGGGACGCAGCCGGTGCCTCCGCCCCAGGATCCGCCTCGTACCGGCACTCAGGACATCTTCGGCGAGACCCTGTTCGCCCATCCCGATACGACTCGGGAGACGGTGTCTCGGGGCGTGGGGAAGGAACTTCCGGTCAATGGCATGACGGGGAAGACGACTCCGGAGCCGGCGCAGAATCCGACTCCCAACACGCCATTCCCGAATCCCGCTGCGGTGCCGTTCGCGCAGCCGAACCACAACAAGGCGGGTGTCGGCCGTACCACCAACGCCAACCCGTTCGCTGGCATGGGAGGTGAGTGATGACCAAGAGCCGTGGCCTGCGAGGCGGCTCTTTGGAGAAACGGTTCTGGATGCGCGTTGAAAAGCATGAAGGCTGCTGGCGTTGGACCGGAATGCTCAGCTGGAATGGATACGGCAGGTTCATGCTTACAGAATCTGGGAGAAGGCGAGAAGCAGCACATCGAGTTTCTTGGCGCATCCACTACGGGAATATTCCGTCAGGCATGTCCGTGCTTCACCGATGCGACAATCCATGTTGCGTGAATCCTGCTCACTTGTTTTTGGGGACTGCAGCAGACAATGCCGCGGACAAGGTGGCTAAGGGGAGGCAGGCACGGCGGGCTTCTCACGGAAGAACCAAGCTGAGTGAGGCTGACGTGGCGAAAATCCGCTGGTATCTTGAGCGAGGACTAGACACTCAAGTAGCCATTGGCCGTCTTTTTGGTGTTTCCAACCAAGTTATCTACGGCATAAAGCACGGCAAAACCTGGAAGTCAGCAGAAACCAAGGAGGTGTGACATGGTGGTTGTTTTCCGCGGTGGTACCAGTGGCAACCGTGAGGACGCCATCTTCCCGATGCCGACTTCCGGCTCTCCGCAGCCGCTTCTCAAGACCCAGACGTCGGGTCCGGTGCCGAGCACGGTGGTCTTCAACTCGGAGCACTTCGATGTGAAGACGCACCGCGAGCAGGCGACCCCGGACTTCATGCCCACGGGGGGCACGACTGCCGGTCCCAATGATGCCGAAGGGGCGTACTCGACGGACATGTGCCAGCAGGACATCAAGGACTTGAAGTTCGACCCCGCTCAGGGTGAGGGGACGATCTTCAAGGGTGCGCCCAACACGGGGACCGACTAGCCATGAGCTTCTTCATCGGCAAGAACGAGACGATGATGGACGCCGCTTTCGGCGACGTCGATGACTTCATGGACAAGCACCCGACTATCTACGGACCTCGGTTCGAGGCCATCGCTGAGTTGCGTAAGGCTGATGACGGCACGATGCACAAGGGGCAGGAGTTCCGGCGGGTGGCCTCGTTCGTCAACATCCCCATGTTCGGCGCGGTGACGAGGTTGTTCGAGCCGGACTTCATGAAGGACAAGAACAAGTTCTATGCCTTCCTGGACCGGAACAAGCAGTACTGCACCTATGACCGCCGCTGGCAGGGTGGGGAACAGCCGAAGCAGGGAACACCGAAGATCATGAATCTCGCCGACATGGGGCTCGCCTACGAGGGGGCTCCGGAGACGTCAGAGGGCTGGGAACCGGTGGAGGTGGAAGTGCCGCTTGCTTCGGACATCGTCAGGGAGGACGCATGAAGCCGCTTCGCATCTATAGCTTGATCCCGCCCAATGGGTCGGCGTCGTTCTATTACCGCTGTTGGGTGACACTCGACACCGCGGCACACTTGGGGTTGCCGGTCGAGTGCCTCATCGACAAGAACGACGCCAACGTTCCTCCGGAGAAGCGGGTCAAGGAGTTCTGCGAGGCTGACCTTATCCTCCTCTACCAGCCCATCGGCGAGTCGCCCGTCAACAACATCCGCGGCATCCAGAGCTTCCTGCCCTCCAAGCGTGACAACGAATGGAAGTGGAGCCCGAGCATCGTCATCGAGACGGACGACAACCTGTTCAACGTCTCCCCCTTGAACCAAGCGTTCAAGAGCCTTGGCATCCGCGACATGAACGGCAATCTGATCCCCATCGGCCACCACATCGGCGTGGTCGAGGAGGGGGAGAAGAAGGTGCTGTGGCAGGACGGCCAGAAGGGCTTCAGCCTTGCCAAGAACCGCCAGCAGATGGGCACCTACCGGAAGATCCTGGAGATGGCGGACCAGATCCAGTGCTCGACTCCCGAGGTGGAGAAGTCGGTGTTGAAGGAGATCCAGCCTCGTCGCATCCGCACCTTCCCCAACCTGGTGCGGTTCGACCACTACCCGCAGGTGGCGCTCCAGCAGGACGAGTCCAAGGTCAACATCATGTGGCAGGGGGGTATCGCTCACTACGAGGACTGGTACCCGTTGCGTCAGGCGGTGGGGAACATCACCAAGCGTTACCCGGAGGTGCACTGGCACATCTGGGGCTCGCAGTTCCCGTGGACCACGGAGTTGATCCCGCAGGACCGGCTGACGTTCCACCCATGGTGCGAGTACGTCGAGTACAAGCTCCGCATGTGCATGATGAACCACGACATCGCGCTCGCGCCCCTAACCGACAACGTCTTCAACCGCTGCCGCTCGGCCATCAAGTGGTACGAGTCGAGCGTGCTCCACAAGCCCGCAGCGACCTTGGCGCAGAACACCGGGGCTTACAAGGCCGAGATCCAGGATGGCAAGACCGGACTCCTGTTTGATTCCCCCGAGGAGTTCGAAGACAAACTCGCCCGCTTGGTGGAGGACCGCATCTACCGCAAGGAGCTTGCGGCCAACGCCAAGGACTGGATCTCCGAGAACCGGGATGCGTTCAAGGTGGTACCGAGCATCATCGCCTCTTGGGAACAGATGCGAGGTGAACGCACCATTGAGCAGCCGCACGTGAGCGACGAGGAGTGGGCAGAGATCGAAGCCCAGGACCGCGCGGAGCAGGAAGCCGAGATGGGAGCCACGGATGACGCTGTTCCAGCCCTCAACGAAAGCGGTTAGTGCCGCCGCGCAGGAGATAGCGGATTGCGTCGGGGCGTCCGGCGACTCGGAGATGACGACCCGGGCCGGGCGCTCTCTCTTTGCGGCGCTCGAGCACTTCAACAACCGCGCCAAGTGGAACTTCCTCCTCACTGAAGCCTCGCCCATCAGCATCATCGCGCCGTTCCAGGTGACGGGGGTCTCGGCTTCAGGAGGACAGGCCTCCGCTGCTTGTGGTGCCGGGCATGGCTTGCAGCCCGACGACTTCGTCTCCATGACGGGGCTGAGTGATGGCATCCGCATCTCAGCCACCGCAGCTTCAGGGTTCGGCATCTACGGCACGTTCTCCCTTGGCGCCGGGGTCAACGTTGGTACGGCCACAGCCATCCGGGACATGTACGACCTGCCCTCGGATTGGAAGGCTGCCTACTCGGTGAGGATGGTCGTCTCCAAGACCACGCTCCATCCGGTGGGACGCAGGTTCTACGACCGCTCCAACTACCTGAGCGAGCAGACGTCGATCACGGTCCCGACCAACTATGACGTGTTCATGATCGGGTCGCGGGGGAAGCTCCGCATCCTTCAGCCCCCATCGGCCTCCGATGTCCTGCAGCTCCGTTACTACCGCCGGATGACCATCCCCACCACCACGGCGACGGCCGCTGTCTTGGACATCCACCAGGACTACGAGCCCTACTTGATGGCGTGGGGGAAGTGGCACTTCCTGACGGACAAGTCGGAGGGACGCGGGGAGCAGTTGAAGACGTGGTTCGCTCTCTCGGAGCAGGGTCTGGTGACAATGCTCAAGGAGCAGACGAGCCAGCCGGATCAGGATGTGGGTTTCATCCCCGGAGCCTTCGTGTTCGGACAGTGGGGTGACAACACGACGCGGTTCATCAACTGGGACCAGTCCTAGTGCCGCGCAAAGTCGAGCCCTTGGATGGCGGGCTGGTCACCGACCGCGACCCGGCGCAGTTGAAGCCGGGGCAGATGTCGGCGATGCGGAACTTCGTCTACCGCAATGGCTCGACGAGTCTTTACCCCGCTGCTGGTAGAGCGGTATGGGGCACGGTATCGGGGACGGCGACTGCAGTCCGTGGTCTGCGTGACATCCAGTTCGACAATGGCAACCACTACCTGATTGCCATGGCGGGCAACAAATACCGACGGGCTCCGGTGTCGACCTCGACGCAGACCTTCAGTGATCTTGCCACCATCGGCACCGTGAGTAGCGCTCAGACTCTGGAAGCGGTGCAGTACCGGAACCGTTTCTTTCTCCTGAACGGGGCCACCGCCGACTCGTCAGCCATCAACACCAACACCGTCGTCTATCTCTCAGCGACTGCAGTTGGAAACACCCCCGTGACCCGTCAGCATGGGATGCTGCCGGTGGATGCGGCTCCGAGCATCGTTACGGCTGGAGCGGGAGCGTTTTCGCAGAGTGTCACTGGGTACTACGAATACTGGACCACGGAGATCGCCAAGGTCACCCAAGACGGTGCTGAAGCGACTCTGGAGTCAGCTTTCTCAGCAGACTCAGGGGCCACGACTCAGCTCATCTCGGCGACCAGCATTGTCCCCACCATCCAGTTGCCGATGGTTCACAACAGCATCACCACCGGCTGGCGCATCTACCGGAGCCCGGTCAAGGTCAAGGCCACCGACAAGAAGTTCCCTACTGGGTTCATGATCGCCGAGCTTTCGACAGCAGCCTCCGCTCATGCGGACACCACGGCGGTGGCCTCAGCATCCAGTTTCCCGGGCAACTTCAACAGCACGGGCTTCTACTTCGGCTTCGCCAGCGCCTCAAGCATGGCAGCGGATGACGGTGTCTATGCCTCGGCCACTGTCGGAGCGAGCCCGACCACCATCCAGCAGTCAGCCTACACTTTCTCGCTGGGTGGATTCACGGGCACGGTGGTGGGTATCGCCATCGAAGTCCAGGGCTACGTGAGCGCGGGTTCCGCTCCGGTACCGGTCAACGTCACTATCGGCAAGCGCTACGCCACGGGTCGCTTCACCATAAAGAACCTGTCGAAGATCGGGGAACGTCCGCGCTTCGCCGACATCACCGCTTCCAAGTCTGGAACCCTCACCAGCACCAACTCTGCTGCACCGACGACATTCACGGTGGGCTCATCGACGGACCGCTGGTTCCCGAGCAACCAGCCGGGGCTGGTGGACGCTGACTTCGATGCCAACTTCATGGTGGTGTTGTCGGTGTCCAAGGCCAACGTCTCCATCGGCATCGACTACGTCAAGGCCTACGTCTACTACGGCGGCAGTAACGACTCGACGGTGGTGTTCCCGACCGTGGTCTACAACTTTGGCGACATCACGAGCCAGGTGGCGAAGAACTTTCCACCGCCCTCGGCGAGCACGGGCGACACGTTCCAAGACTCTCTGGTCTTGAACGACGTCTTGAATCCCTCGACGGTGCGCTACTCGTTCCCGGGAGATCCTGAAGCCTTTCCCCCCACCTACTTCATCGACTTCGAGACCCGGGACAACGACGAGATCACCCACATCCGCACGGTGAACAACCGGCTCATCATCGGGCTCGACCACTCGGTGTGGAGGCTCAACTACCTGCCCAGTGAGCGGGATTCGACGTTCGACCGTGGCCGTGCGGTGGAACTCATCTCCCGGAGCTTCGGCATCTACAACCCGATGTGCGCCTGCACGCTGACCATCGATGGTGAGTCGGAGTTGCTGGCGTTCGTCTCGCACAAGGGCATCCACACCACGGACGGGTTCAACTTCATCACCCGATCTCGGAACCAGACGTGGCGCAACTTCATTCCCAGCATTGGTAATAGCTCCTACCCCATTGCGCTCTTGAACGATCCGGAGAACCGGGTGCTGAGGTTCTACTACCGGAACGACAATGACCCGGTATATCCGAGCGACAGCTTCCTCTGCCTGCACATTTCCTACGACCGTGAGGACATTGGTCCTGATGGTAGCTTCAAGTTCTCTGGTCCTGTCCACATGCGGAACTCGGACGGGGTCGGTAACTATGGCAGTTTAGAGTCAGTGGCTGCGGTTCCACATACCACGGGAACGACGTTGTTCTACTTGGGCTATGGCGGTACCGATTCTGGTGTCGGGGGAGGCAAGGTATACCGGGACGGTCAGTCGAGCACGATTCCATCGGATTATGCCAACTCGACCTTCACCACGCGACGCATGTATATGGCGGGCTTGAGCGGTGAGTGGGAGTTGGACGACATGTATGCCTACTGCGGGTCCACGGCTGGCTATCCGCTGGCCACGTACACGTTCCAGAATCTGAAGACCAACAGCACCGAGGTCTCGGGTCCGAGCAAGACCTTTTCGGGGACAGCCAACTTCCATCGCGTCAGTCCGCGGATGATGTGCGAGGGACTCCGCATCGTAGTCGAGGCGACGGGGACGAACTACAGCTACGAGTACCTGGTGTTCGGGAGCAAGAGCTTCGGGCTCGAGGATTCGGGCAAATGAGGGACTTCAACGGCATCCCTTACGCCAGCATCCCGCACCCCACGGCGCCCGACTTCTCGTCCCGGCTCCGGAATACGCTCGGCACCATCGACGTCTGGGCGCGGGATGTTTCTCAGGCCATGGCGAGGATCGCAGCGGGGCAGGTGCCCAACGGGTCCTCTGACTCAGTCTTCGGCAATGCCCCAGCGACTCCGGGCTCCGAGGTCGCAGCGGTTCAGGGCGTGGACCAGAGCGGCAACATCCAGGAGTGGCGTCGGTTCGGTGGCGACTTGGTGGGCTACGTCGATGAGAGCGGCATCTTCAACGTGCAGGTGTTGAAGATCGTCTCCGTGGGTAACGGCACTCTGCTCGCTCAGGTGGCAGCGACCTCTGGGGTCTATCTGGGCCATGGCATCACGGTGTTCTCGGGCACCGGGGACCTGGGTTTGGGGTCGGTGATCGCCTACATCGACAACACGGGGGCAGCGTCTTTCACTGCACTGACGCTGTCTGGCGGGTCGATCACCTTCGATGCTGATGGGTTCGTGGACCAGTTCACCATCAAGGACAGTGGTAGCGGGAACATTGCCACGGTGAACTGGGCTGGCATCACCGCGGGGGCTATCTTCTCGCTTCCCACGGGTACCTCTGGCGGCACGTTCTTACTCGCCACGAACGCCGATGACGTCAGCAACAAGACCCTTCTCACCAGCACGAAAATCCGCTGCAACACTGGCACCGGGACGACGTTCCAAGACAACTCATCGACCACGAAGCAGATGCGGTTCGATTTGTCGGGCATCACCGCTGGGACTACCCGGGCGCAGAAGTTCCAAGACACCGCGGGCTCGGTGGTCTTGGTGGGCAACGCGGCTTCAGCGTCGGGGGTCTTGGGCACTATCGCCCTGACCGCTCAGACCGGGAGCCTCGCTGCCCAGACCATGTTGACGGGCAATGCTTCCAGTGCAGGACTCTACCGGCTGGTGTTCTACATGAAGACCACCACGGCTGGGTCCGGTGGCGACGTGGTCAAGGCGACCCTGAGCTGGAACGACGGCTCGGCGCAGTCGATGGACGTACCGATGATGAACGCCACCGCCATCGTCAACAATCTGGACCTGGGGACCCTGAATGCCTTCGTTCAGGGGTCGGTGGTGGTCAAGGCGGCAGCGAGCCAGAACATAACCTTTACAACTACCGTGACCAAGGCTGGAAGCCCTCAGTATTCGGTTGACTGCAGGATTGAGGCTTTGGGTTAGAGTAGCGGTCCAAGGAGGGCCAGATGGCGTACATACCCAGTGTGTCGAGTGGCTTGGTTTCAGCCGGGGGTGGCGGCGCTGCCTTGGCAGGCGCGGCCGCCGTCCCCGGGCTGAATGCCCTCCTGCTGCCCCTGCTCCTCTCCTTCGGCCCCTCGGTGCTCCAGCACCTGTTCGGGGATCCGAAGCAGAAGCTCCGCCAGCAGATCGAAGCGCTCCTGAGCCCCAAGAACATCGCGGGGACGACCAACTCCCTATACCAGAACATCTTGGGGTCCCCGGCCTACTCATCGGCTCTGGGCAACATCGCCACGGGGGCTAACCAGACCAGCAACCAGGTGCAGCAGAACCTGGCGGCAAGGGGCTTGGGCACCACGGGAACGGGGGCTGTGCTCTCAGGGTTGACCCCCAGCCTCGTCGGGAGCCAGCAGTCGGCTCTGCATGCCGGGGCCTATGAGATGGCCCACAAGACGGCTCTAGACCAGATCCAGGCGCGTATCGCAGCCCTGACCGGGACGTCTGGGCCATCGGCCTCGCAGCAGATGTTCTCGGGGGGTCTGGAGGCGTTCGGGCCGTATCTTGAGCGCTATCTCCGGATGCGCTTCCCGCAGTTGGCACTGTCCACGACCCCGACCGGAACGACGGTCCAGTAATGGCCCTGCCCATCGACCCTGCGTCTCTGGCCTCGCTGGCGAGCCTTCAGGGGACTTTGTCCTCTGGGGACATCCTGTCTTTGTCCGAGGCCCTGAACCAGCGGGCGATGGCGGAGGCCCAGAGACGCACCGCTCAGGCGACTCAGGAAGCTTCGCAGGCTGGTCAGGCGTTCCAGCAGGCGGCTGCAGCTCCGGTCCAGACCCCAGATGCTCTGGCATCGATGCTGCCGCTCCTGACGGGGAACATCGCCTCGGTGATCGCTCAGGACCCGAGCTTCGCCAAGCGCGGGGCGGAGGAAGTGGGCAAGCGTCGTGAAGACCTGGCCCGGACCCGGGCTGACAACCTGGTGGCCTTGAAGGATAACTACGACAAGAAGGCGCTCTTGGCGGCGCATCTCGGGGACAACGAGACCGAGATGGACATGCGGCAGAGGTCGGAGCAGTTGTCCAAGACGCTTGAGGTGCTGCTGCAGGGCGAGCATGAGCGGTCGGCCAAGGAGAACATCGGGCTCCAGCACCAGAACCGCATGGCGGAGATCGCCGCTCAGGGGGCTCAGGAGCGGACCACACAGAAGGAGAAGCCTGCGCCTCGGGTTCCGCTGGAAGACCAGCCGGTGGACTTCAACAAGTTCGTCAAGACGTCCTACGGTGGCAGGAAGTACCTCGTTCCGGGGGACATGACCGGCAACGTCGCCAACAAGCTCCGGATACAGGCCGCTGCTGCCGGGATTCCCGTCCCTGACAAAGCCAGTGTTGCAGGTGTGACGGACGTGGGCCGCGCGCAGTTGGACTTGGACAAGCTGGAGAAGGACGTCCTCTCTCTGGTTCCAAGGGACCCGCAGGGGCGCATCTTGGGGGCGGCTAACCGCAAGATCAGCCAGCTCGCGCAGACGGACCCGGCTCGAGCGGCGTTCAGGGTGTGGGCTGACGCTGCCATCCCGGTGCTCCGGGCCACGGCCGGCAGCAAGAACCTTCGCATCACGCAAGAGCAGGTACGGCTTGCCATCAGCAACCTGCCCACCGCCAACGACACCTGGTCCACGGTGGAGAAGAAGCTGGCTGTCCTGCGGACGTTGTTGGGCAACGCTGAATCGTCGCTGCTGGACACGAACCTGAGCCCGGGTGGTGCCAAAGACCCGCTGGGGATCCTCTGATGGCGACCCTGAATGACTTGGGCAAGAAGGTGAAGGCCAAGTACCCCGGCCAGTACGAGGGGCTTTCGGACCTTGAGGTCGGCCGCAGGGTGAGGGCCAAGTACCCCGACGCCTACACGGACTTCGGTGGCGCCGATACGTCCCGGGTCAAGGTCGGTGCCCACGAGCGGGGCAAGCCCCAGCGTAAGCCGCAGCCGGGGGAGACGACTCCGCTCTCCGGCTACCAGAGGGCCACCAACGCCATCCCCTACGTCACTGGAGGTATCGGCAGCTTCGCTGGTGGTGGACCCGGAG